>Ga0207797_1002244_pt1 | contig 13510 bp, 11 predicted proteins | sample PRCRCaboRojoPR_6_FD_187275 | JGI IMG/M metagenome (GOLD analysis project Ga0207797, IMG submission 187275) | Marine sediment microbial community from Cabo Rojo, Puerto Rico - PR CR 10% Liquid 1 (SPAdes) | ecosystem: Environmental > Aquatic > Marine > Coastal > Sediment | place: Cabo Rojo, Puerto... | reverse complement strand
GTATAGCGCTCGGGAATAAGCCGGAAGAGATAGATTACGTAATTGCCAGCTTCGATCGGACCTTTGCTTACGAGAAACTTAAGATAGCTTACGAGGCGATTATGCGAGGAGCCAGGTTCATTGCGACCAATTCGGACCGGACCTGCCCGATAAAAGGCGGTGAATTGCCAGATGCCGCCGGAATGATCGGGGCAATCGAAGGGGTAACCGGCAAAGAGGTGGAAATGGTTGCCGGCAAACCCTCGAGCTATATGCTGGGGGCGGCGCTCGAAATTTTGAAAGAGAGTAACGATAAATGCCTTCTTGTCGGCGACAGGCTGGAGACTGATATCAAAATGGCCGTCGAGAACGGTCTTAAAGCTGCACTGGTGCTGACAGGAGTAACCACTCGCCGGGATGTCAGCAACAGCAAAATACAACCGGATTACGTTCTGGAGACTCTGAAAGAATTTCCTTCTAAAATCCTCTCCTAATCCCGTAGGGGTTAAATTAGCAACTGGATTCCCTTGTAAAGGCCGAAGGAAAATAACCCGGCAGCCGTCGGAGTTGCCACCCAGCCGGCGATTATCTCAACTATTTTTCTCAGGCTTACGGTCTGGGCCCCTTTGACGAGCCCAACTCCGACAATTGCGCCGACTATGGCCTGAGAGGTGGATACCGGAATTCCGATGATGGAAAAAAAGTGGACGGCTATCGCCGCGGCCGTCTGAGCGGCCACCGCCGATAGCGGCCCCAGCGGGGTAATTCCGCTGCCGACGGTTTCCGTTACCCTCCTGCCATAAGTTAAGACCCCTACTGAGAGTGCCACACCGCCGAGTAAAGCGAGCCAGGTTTTGTTGATCCCGAGGACCGTCAGAGGCCCGACGGAATTGCCGACGTCATTTGCCCCGAGCGAGAAAGCCACGTATCCACCTGATATAATGACCAGGTAACTCAGGATTCTGTCCCAGAACGTGACCATCTTTACCCGCTTGAGAAAGAAAGCCAGTATATGGTATAACGTAAAGCTCATCGCTGCCGTGAGTGGGGGCGATATCACCCAGACTTCACCTATGGTGGCAACTGTAGCAAAGTTTACGTCATTTCCCATGGAAAGAGCAGCACCCACAACCCCTCCTACTATTGCCTGGGAGGTTGAAACAGGGACTTTGAAGAAAGTAGCTAACGTGACGAATACCCCGGCGGAGAGCATGGCGGTTAAGACCGCTATTAAGTTGAGCGGGTTATCGACTACCCCCTCTCCGATCGTCCGCATTACGTTCTGACTCTGGAATACGGCACCAAGAACGACGAAAATTGCCACAAGATATATCATCTTGCGGTAAGAAATTAGCCCGGACCCAACCGGGGTGCCTATACAGTTTGCAGTATCATTTGCGCCGATATTCCAGCCGACATAGAAACCGGCAAGGATCAGTAGTGCTATCATTCCGTCCCGACTTTAAAACCTTGAATTTTATTTGTTCGTCATGATCCGGATAAAGTTTGCCGCGTTTTCGATATGATCCAGAGTATTGTTGACTTTTAGAGAAATTTGGATCAAATGATACTTTTCGATGTCTTCCAGGTCTTCCGCACCGTAAACGGCTTTTATCGCTTTTCTTGTAGCCTTGTCCGCTTCGTGTTCCAGGTGATTTATCTCTTCGATTGAATCCCATACCTCGTTTAGCTTTTCCTTACCACTGCTCGTACCTTTGATAATATTGCCGGCGTTTACCACCAGTTCCCGGTATTCGTCGACAGATTTTTCCAGGATCTCGCCCAGATTGAAAAGGGAGTCCCGATATTCTTCGGGAAGCCGGGTCTTTAGACGCAAAAGCGGCAGCAGTTCGGCCACATCCTGTGAGTTATCCGCGATTTCGTCCTGGTGCCATAACAGAGAGAGCATATCGGACCTGGCCACGGGCATGAGCAGGTCGCTACGGGGCAACTCCCGACGAATTTCTTGCTTTTTTTCATCGGCCTCTAATTCTAATTCCGATACCCTGTCCCCGTGGACCGCTTCGCCCTGTGTGTAACTATGAAGCTCTTCAACTAGCGCGTGCACGGTAGCGTTGACACGATCCGCGTGTCCTGCAAGGTCCTGGAACGGCGAAGTTTCTGTGAAAGCTGCCTTGAAGGATTCCTTCAATTTTCGAACTTTTTTACTGCCGAAAATCACCATTTGCAACCAACTCTGGTCAGTTAAAATTAATATTTATATATAGCTTATTTACCTGTATAATCCTATAGTAAAGATTTATTTTTTTCAAGAATGCCCCCAATGATAAGGTAATTGGATGCTTCTCTCTACCCCGCTTATAGCTCCTTGCTCCGTGAGGGATGCCACCCCGGAGGCGCTAGCTAGCTTTCTAAACAAGGAGCTAAATTCCTCGCAGTTCAAGAAAAGTGTGACATAAGAAAAATTCAGGTTAAAATAGCTTCCGGAGAGAACTTAGCCGGCCTGTTTCCCGAAAAAGTAATTTTTGGCAGGTTTGAATAACTTTTAGACCAAACCTCCAGGCAAGAAGAAATGGAGTAAGGAAAAGTGTTAAATATAGCTCATAGGGGTGCCAGAAGCGTCGCCCCGGAAAATACACTGGCTGCTGCGGAAAGGGCTCGTCGCGATGGAGCCGACATGTGGGAATTCGATATTCGTTCGACAAAGGATAATGAGATCGTCTTGCTCCATGACGAGTCCCTGATGAGAACAACGGACGTGGAGGAGGTTTATCCTGACAGGAGCAGCTATCGGGTGAGGGAATTTACTCTGACCGAAATAAGACGGCTTGACGCTGGAAGCTGGTTTTGTCGGGAGGATCCATTTGGCGAGATCGAGCGGGGAGGGGTTTCGGACCACCGTCTGAGTGAATACCGGGGGAGCAAAGTTCCCACTCTCCGGGAAGCCCTTGAACTTACCCGGGAATTAGCCTGGCGGGCCAATCTGGAAATCAAGCCACGACACGATTCAAGGACACCGGAAAGCAAACACCTGATTCGGCGGACGGTTTCTTTGCTCGAGGAATTGGGCCTGGAAGACGAAGTTATAGTTTCTTCTTTCGAACCGGAGGTCGTGAGGGAATTAGAAAGGTTAAATCCCCGGATACCGTTGGCAATTCTGATCAAGGAGCCGGTAGCCGATCCGGTAAAATTCCTGGAACAAAACGGGGCGAAGTTCTTAAATATTGCCGCCTCCGCGCTTGAATCGGAACAGGGGGTCGCCAATGTAGAAAAAATAGGCAACAGCGGGGAGTTTGGAGTGATTGTCTGGACGGTCGCCGAGTTTGAAGGACTGAAAAAGTTTGTCGCTAACCCTTTTATTGATGGAATAATTACCGATTATCCCGATCGACTTAAGGAGCTCGTAGGGGAAGTTAGATTTGATCGGAAGAACTCACGGTGATTTCAGTTGACTCTAAAACCAATCCTGCTGGTTCTGACATCAAGTGTCTTGCACGCAGCCTGGAACTATCTTGCCAAAAAAAGCGGTGACAAACTGTCCTTTTTGTTCGCAGTAAAAACTACTTCACTGGTTATTTTAACTCCAGTAATCCTATTCTACCTAACCGGTAGTGCGGCAATCCGGGAAGGTCTAGCTAATTACAGGTTGTTGGTCGTTCTGGCTCTTGCGAGCGGTTTGATTCATTCTCTCTATAATTTTTTCTTGAGCAGGGCTTATGAATACGGGGATATCTCTGTCTCTTACCCGATAGCGAGGGGCATGGCTCCCTTTTTGGTGGCTCTGTTCTCTTTCTTCTTTCTTGGAGAAACACCGTCTTCGGCAGGTATCTCGGGCATGGCTTTGATTGCTCTAGGTATATTCTTGCTGGTTAAGAGCCGCCCTCCTCAGGAAATGGAGGTGGAGGGTCGGGAAGAGGTTTCGTACTTCAATTTAAAGAATCCTGTTCTATTTGCTATTTTGACGGCAATTATGATCTCCCTCTACGTTTCTTTTGATGGTCTGGGGTCCAGGAATTTTACGCCTCTATCTTTCATGTACTTTTATTCTTTTGTGTCCATTATATTTCTATCTATCCCGATTTCGAGAAGTCCCGGGGTGTTATTCCGGGAACTGCGAGAAAATAAGGGGGCGATCTTTGCTGGTGGGGTGATGATGCCTCTCTCATATTTACTTGCCCTTCATGCTATGCGTCTATCACAGTTGGGTTACGTGGCTTCTCTCAGGAATGTCTCCGTAGTATTTGCGGCCTTTCTCGGTTTTTTATGGCTGGACGAGCCTTTTACCCCGTTCCGCCTTGGCGGTAGCGCGATAGTTTTTCTGGGAGCGTTATTCCTTGGCTTTGGCTGATTTTATCTTTATGACTTTTTGCGATTTCCTTGATATTTTCTTTTATTATTGTTATGTTTTCTTTGATTATGACTGATATACTTGCTGAAGAGAGGAGAAGAAAAATCTTGCAGGAACTGGAGGCTGAAGGGACTGTCAAGACCTCTCAATTGGCAAATCTTTTTTCCGTTTCGGAAGTTACCATTCGCCGCGACCTCGAAGTTCTGAAAGAAGAAGGGAAGCTTAAGAAAGTTCACGGCGGGGCTGTGGCTAGCGAGAAGGATTTCCAGTCTTCTTACCAGGGTAATTCCATTACTTTCGAACCCTCTTTTCAAAAGAAAAGTAAAATTCATCAGGAAGAGAAGAAAAAGATCGGAGAAAAAGCCACCGAACTGATTCGGGACGGAAGTTCTATCTTCGTGGGCACGGGGACTACGACAATGCAGATCGTCAAGAACCTTGAGGAAAAGGCTGGTTTGACGGTCGTGACTAATTCCCTGATTCATGGTCTCGAGCTTTCCCGCACTTCGGACGTGGAAGTTTTACTGACAGGAGGGCAGCTCAGAAAAAATACGTCCGCTCTGGTAGGTCCAATCGCCAAGCGGTCGCTCGAGGAGATATATGTGGATACACTTTTCCTCGGAATAAACGGTATCTCTATTGATCAGGGCTTTACGGTTCCTACACTGCCGGAAGCCGAAATGTCCAGGAAAGTGACGAGTATTGCCAATGAGGTAATAATTGTGGCTGACTTTTCCAAGTTCGGGAAGGTCAGTCACGCCAAGGTAGCCGAAATCGACGGTGCCCACAGAGTAATTACGGATGATCGAGTGGACGAGTCCTACAGGGAAGCGTTCTCGGACATAGGGGTTGAGCTCGTTCTTGCTTAGGTTGGCCCGATGGGGCCGGGGATGAATTATATTTTTTTACTGAATAACCTATCGTGTTACATGATGGCAGCTATCATCTGGAGGTTAACATGACCGATTATCTGGGAAGCGTTGGTATAGACCGGGAGCCAATAAGCCGAATCATAATAAGGCGGATACTGAAACATATTAAGAAAGCCGATTTGCAGCCGGGAGATAAACTGCCGTCCGAGAAGGAGTTAATGGAAACGATGGACGTCGGACGATCTTCCATCAGGGAAGCCTTACACGCCCTGGTAACCGTCGATATACTCGAAACCAGGCCGGGCAAGGGTTACTACGTTAAAAGGAAGTCCAACGTATTCTGTCTCCCGGGGGGCAGCGAACTGGCCGAAGTATTGATAGAGGAACAGGACTTCATGGCACTGGTTGAAGTGAGGAAGATTCTGGAAAAGAAATCAGCGGAACTGGCGTGTCGACGGGCTACCGAAGAGGATATTGATAAACTGAATGATATCATGCAGGAGATAAGAGATGCCGCCGAGAGAGAAGGAAATATTTCCGATGTAACAGTCAAGCTACATCTCGCCCTGGCGGAAGCTACCAAAAACCCGGTTATGGTACAGCTTATGGATCAGATCGTCCCGCTGATCGTAACCAAGGCCAGGACAATGGAGCTACCGCCGGAAAAAGACGTAGAAATACATACGGGCGTGGCGAAGGCGCTGGAGGAAAGAAACGCCGAGAAACTCCAGCAGTGGGTGGAAGAACACCTGGAATACATGAAAAAAAGGTTTCTTTCTCACGTCGAAAGCGAAAAAAAGGAAGGTAACGAGTGATGAGCTAAATCATTTCATTCGGGGGGGTGAGACGCGGGGCGAGGATAAACAAGTACGAGGCTGTACAGGTTTGAAAAAGATGAGAACCAACGAGATTCTACTCAGTTTACCTAAATTTATATGAGGTGAGACGATGCATAAAAATTATACTATCCTAACTACTTTAATTGCTTTGCTCTTTGTTGGCCTGTTACTTCCCGGGTTGGGGGTTAGCGCTCAAAACGAGGAACCGGTTAAGGCATTAATGATTCCGGCCGGAGGTTTGACGCCCGGATTCCTGAATTCAAACACCGGCGGGAATATGGCTGGTGCCGTGTACGATTATCTCTTCCGTGTCAACGCCGATGGAGACACCGCACCTTCGCTGGCAAAATCATACGATGTTTCGGACGATTCCAGGGTTTGGACGGTCGAGATTAGAAAAGGCGTCACTTTTCATGATGGGACGAAATTGACTGCCAAAGACGTGGTTTATACTTTCGAGCGGTTGATCGACCCCGACGTAGGTAGCGCGCTGCTGGGCACCCTGGGTTCACTCATTGATAACGTGAAAGCTCTCGACGAGTATACGGTTCAGTTTGATCTGAGCCGGCCCGATGCTGCATTTCACAAGAAGCTTACCGATTCCAACGCCGCGATAATTTCTTCCGAATACAACTACGAAGAACTCGGAGATACCGAACCGATGGGGAGTGGCGCATTTAAAGTCGACAGAGTCGTCCCCCGGGAAAGGATAATCTGTTCGGCCAACGAGAATTACTGGCAGGAAGGCGTGCCGAAAATCGATAAACTTACTTTCCTGATGGTGCCGGAGAAGGAGACGGCTGTAAGGATGCTCTCCTCGGGACAGGGTGACATCATTACGGACCTAAGCCCCGATCAGTACCTGCGCCTTCAGGCGAAAAAGAACGTTGACGTGCTGAACGAACAGTACGCTGCTCCGATAATGATTGACCTGAATACGGAAAAGGAGCCGTTCAAGAACAAGAAAGTTAGAAAGGCACTTGCTTACACAATCGACAGACAGTCTCTCCTCGAATCCGCCGGATTCGGTCTGGGTACGGTGGGGAACGATACACCAATTCCGACCTGGCACAAGTTCTACGACGATCTTGGCGGGGTAAGGAAAAGAAACGTCGAAAAAGCGAAACAGCTGCTGAAAGAGGCCGGTTATTCTGACGGAGTCAACGTAACGCTTTACTGTGGCTCCAATATTCCGCCGGTCCTGTCCGTGGCGCTAACCGTTCAGGAAATGGCAAAATCAGCCGGGTTCAATATCGAACTCCATACGCTGCCCCGGTCGACTTATCTTTCCAAGTACTGGCTCAAGGTACCGATGTCCGCTACCCTCTGGGGTCACCGAGAAGATATCACGCAGTTGCTTGGTTCATCCCTGACCTGTGACGCCTCGTGGAACGCCAGTCATTACTGTAACGAGGAGCTGGACGAGTACGTCGAGAAGGCCAGCGGGACGCACGACAAGGAAGAACGCCAGAAGTACTTCAGCAAAATTCAGGAAATCCTGCACGAAGACGTGCCGGCCGTCATACCGATGTTCAAGGATTACCTCGGTGCCACCTCCAGCAGGATCACCGGCTTTCATTTGACCCAGAACTGGATCAACGACTACAGGTACATCGAGCTCAGGGATTAAAAGTTGTTAGTTGTCGAATCCGCAGTGAATCTCAAGGTGCCCTTTCCTTCCGAAAGGGCACCTTGTTTTACGTCAAAGCAGGGAAGGTGATGAGGGGATGACAAAGTTCTTGAGTAAACGGCTAGTGAATATGGTAATTACCCTCTTCGTGGCGTCGATAATAATCTTTACTCTGACGGAAATAATGCCCGGTGACGTAGCGCAGATGATTCTTGGCCAATACGCCACGGAGGAATCGCTGGAGGCACTGAGGGCTCAACTCGGTCTGGATCAATCACCGCTGGTAAGGTACAGGGACTGGATCTGGGGGGTTTTACACGGTGATCTCGGTACCTCGCTCAGCATGAAAGGGGTTTCGGTAGCCTCCTTGCTCCTGCGCCGCGGCAGGAATTCCCTGTTTCTTGCGGTAGCCGCAACTATCTTTTTGGTGCCGCTTTCCCTTTTCCTGGGGGTAATAGCTGGTTTAAAGGAGGGAAGCTGGTGGGATCATATTATCTCCACGTCCTCCCTGATTGCCCTCTCTCTACCCTCTTTTATCTCCGGGACCTTTCTGATGATGATTTTTGCCATCTGGCTGAAGGTAGTTCCTGCCATGAGCTCAATAGAACCGGGGGCCAACCTGTTTAGCGTATTTCCGAAGTTGATCCTGCCCATTGTTACAGTGTCGCTGGTCCTCCTCGGCTACGTTGCCCGAATGGTCAGGGCCAGCGTAATTGACGCCTCTCATTCCGATTACGCCCGGACGGCGGTTCTAAAGGGGTTGCCCCAGCTCAAAGTCGTATGGCATATTCTTAGAAACGCTCTAATGCCTACAGTAACTGTAATAGCGATGAACCTTGGCTGGTTGATCGGGGGCCTGGTAATCGTAGAGACTCTCTTCGCGTATCCCGGTCTGGGACGGCTTGTTTACGTCGCCATCCAGAGACAGGACATTCCCCTTATTCAGGCCAGCGTCCTGCTGACCAGCGCGGTTTACCTGTTGCTCAACCTGGCTTCCGACGTTATCTACACGTTTCTTGACCCAAGAATCCGGTATTAAGAGGGGTAAAATGGTATTTTTAATTGGCTTTATTCCGGGAGGACTTCGCTGATGGAGAACCTCTTGAGACGAGCAAGAAATACTGTTCAGGTAGTCAAACGGCTGAGCCATTCCCGGCTGGGCCTGATTGGAATGTCTATAATAAGTCTGTGGGTAATCGTTGCCTTACTTGGCCCGATCATCGCTCCGTATTCACCGACGGCCTATCACCCGCAGGACAGGTTCGAAGCACCGAGCCTGAAACACCCGTTCGGCACGGACAGGTACGGGAGAGATACCTTTAGCCGGGTAATAATCGGCAGCAGGTCAGTTTTGCTTCTGGCGAGCTCGGCGACCCTTATAGCCCTTATTCTGGGAAGTTCGATCGGTTTGATTACGGGTTTTCTGGGCGGAATAGTCGACGAAGTCGTCATGCGGTTCATGGACATCCTTATGTCATTTCCGGCGCTGCTTTTTGCCATGTTGATCCTGGGAATATTCGGCCCCAGCACCTTCGGGGTGATCACAGTTATCGGCCTTGTTTACGCGCCGCGGATAGCCCGGGTTGCCCGGAGCGCCGTTCTGGAGGTCAAGGAAAAGGAATTTATCGAGGCCGCAAAAGTTCGAGGGGAGTCCAACCTCTATATAATGTTTGTCGAATTACTTCCCAATATCTGGGGTCCCCTGGGGGTGGAGGCCTCGGTGAGGTTTGGTTATGCCATCTTTCTCAGTGCTTCGCTGGGCTTCCTCGGACTCGGGGTACAGCCGCCGACGCCGGACTGGGGGCTTTTGATGAAGGAAGCCCAGTCCTATATGAGCTGGGCGCCCTGGATGTCAATTTTCCCCGCGCTGGCAATTGCCTCGCTGGTAGTTGCCGTCAACTTTCTGGCGGACGCGATCCGGAAATACGAAGCCGGCGAATTGTAGGGGGCAGAAATGAAAAAAATTAGAACTGCTTCGAACCCAATACTGGAGATCAAAGATTTAGTGGTTAAATACAGGACCAGAACGGGTGATCTGACTGCGGTCAGAGGGGTTAACCTCTCAGTGGAAAAGGGAGAGACTCAGGGGGTTGTCGGCGAATCCGGTTGCGGTAAGAGCACTCTGGCGTTTGCGATTATGGGCTATCTTGATCGGAACGGAAGAGTAGCTGGTGGCCGGATCCTCCTGGATGGAGAAGACCTAACGGATAAGCCGGAAAGCTGGATGCGAGGTATCTGGGGTAACGAACTCAATATCGTTTATCAGGATCCTTCGGCGGCCTTGAACCCATCGATCAAGATCGGAAAGCAAGTCGGGGAGGTGCTGGAGACGCATGAAGGCCTGGCCGAAGATAAGGCCCGGGAGAGGACGGTCGAGATGCTGCGAGAATTGCAGATTTCCGACCCGGATATCGTCGTCGACAGTTATCCGCACGAGCTAAGCGGGGGAATGCGGCAGCGTGTCTGCCTTGCCATGGCTCTGGTCTCGCATCCAAAGTTGTTGATCATGGACGAGCCGACGACCAACCTGGACGTCACGGTGGAAGCAAAGATTCTCGACATTATCAAGGATTTAAAGGAAGAGTTCGAGACGACGATCATCTATATTACCCACGATCTGGGGGTAGTCTACGAGGTCAGTGACAGGTCCGGCGTGATGTATGCCGGTAAATTCGTCGAGGAGGGGCCGACAGAGCAATTGATTGATAGACCGATACACCCGTATACGAGGGGGTTATTGCGGACAGTGCCGGAAGTTTCGGCCAGTACCAGAAAAGGAAAGTTGCGGCCGATAGAGGGGTCGGTCGTCGAGCTGGGAGATCTGCCGAAAGGTTGTAAATTTAACCCCCGATGTCCCTATCGAGAGGAAGGTTGTGGTGTTTCCGAACCGGAGTTCGAGGAAGTGGAAGAGGGACATTTTGCCCGCTGTTACGAGACGGAAAAAGTTCTGGCGGAGGACTATGACAGAAAATCTTCGGGCGAAGGAGAGTTTTACGAGACCGGCACCAGGGGAAGCGGAAAGTCTATCCTGCAGGCGGAAAAGGTAAAGAAATACTTCGGGGAGGTCAGTAATGGCCTGTTCAGCTTCGGCGAGAACGACGAACGGGTTAGAGCGGTAGATGGGGTAAGTTTCGGTTTGAACGAGGGCAATACGCTGGGAGTTGTCGGCGAATCCGGTTGTGGTAAGAGTACTCTGGCCCGGACCGTAATCGGTCTGGAAGAAATTACGGATGGCCAGATCAAGCTAGAGGAGAAAGACATCTCCGTACCGATCGAGGGGCGGGATAAAGAGATACTTCAGCAGATCAGGATCGTGTTTCAGGACCCCCGGGCGACGCTGAATCCGAAGAGAACAATTAAACAGACCATCATGCGCCCGATCAAGCTGGCCGGAGCGAGCCACGAAGAGGCACTGAACAAGACCCGGGAACTGCTTCAGGCAGTGGATCTCGGTTCCGGCTACCTGGATCGTCATCCGGATCAGCTGAGCGGTGGGCAGAAGCAGCGGGTGGCTATTGCCAGAGCTTTTGCCAGTCAGCCGGAGCTCATCCTCTGTGACGAGCCGACATCCAGTCTGGACGTTTCAATTCAGTCCTCGATTATTAATTTGTTGCTGGATCTTCAGGACGATCTGGATACCTCTTTCATGTATATTTCCCACAATCTGGCAGTGGTGAGTTACATCAGCGATTACATGGCGGTTATGTATCTCGGAAGGCTGGCCGAGGTCGGGCCGACAGAGGATATATTGACCCCACCGTATCATCCGTACACGGAAGCGCTACTGTCGTCTATCTCAGTGCCCGACCCTGATGTTGATCAGAAGCGGGTAAGGCTATCGGGCACGGTGCCGAGCGCCAGAAACGTTCCTTCCGGTTGCAGATTTCATACCCGCTGTCCCCGCAAAGTAGGAGAAGTTTGTGAAAAGGAGGAACCGCCGAGACGGGTTGATGAGGAGGGAGAACATATCATTCATTGCCATATCCCGATCGAAGAACTGCGCGAGGTTGAACCGGTGCTGAAAAAGTAATTTCTTCCGAATCGTCTTCAGAAGAGGTTAGCCAGAAACAATTTCCGGGATTTTCCCAGATATTAAATTCAGTTTAATACTATCAGGAGGTCAGTAAACCATGAATCAAGAAGATTTGCACCCACAGACACAGCAGGTTATGGGGGGATACGGAGTCGAACATAGCGTGGATAAGGAATCACTTGCACCGCCGCTGGCCCAGTCCGTTGCCCACCCGTTCGAAAGCCCGGAGAAGGCGCAATGGGTCTTCGACACCGAAGCAAACTACGAGGAATACGGCGGATTGCAGGGATACATTTACACGCGTGAAAACAATCCGACGCTTGATATTTTCGAGGACAGGGTCGCGCTGCTGGAGGGCGGAGGAGCAGGGCTGGCGACGAGCTCCGGCATGGCTGCAATATCGCTTGTCGCTCTTTCCCTGCTTGAAGCCGGCGACGAAATCGTGGTATCAAACCATACCTACACCTGTTCCTTTGAACTTTTCTCCCGAACTCTGCCCGAGTTCGGAGTGGAAACAAAAGTAATTGCGGAACCTCACGACTATTCGAAGTGGGACGAAGCTCTGACGGAAGATACGAAATTCATGTTTGTGGAGACGCCGAGCAACCCGGTTCTTTATGTGGGTGATATTCCGAGACTGGCCGATTTGGCCGATAGTTACGGGACGAAACTGGTAGTCGATAATACGATTGCAACGCCGGTACTGCAGAGACCGCTCGAACTGGGAGCCGATATCGTCATCGAATCGGTCTCCAAGTTCATCAGCGGAAACGGGACCATCCTTGGCGGAGTGATAGTCGGCGAGGACCCGTTTATCCAGAAAATGAGGCGCCTGGAATACATTCAGTACGGAAACGCCATGGCTCCGTTCAACGCCTGGTTGTCTCTGCTCGGTCTGGAGAGTCTCGACATGCGCATGGAAAGACATTCGAAAAACGCCCTTCGGGTTGCGGAATTTCTTGAAGATCACAAAAAAATAGACGGGGTTAATTATCCGGGTCTGGAAAGCCATCCGCACCACGAACTGGCACGGCGGCAGATGGAGAATTTCAGCTCACTTCTTTCCTTCGATATCGCCGGTGGCAAGGAAGAGGCTTTTGAGTTTCTCAATTCTCTGGAATTGATTCCTTACGCCACGCACGAAGGTAGTTCAAGATCCGTTATCTGTCACCCGGCTTCGACTATTTTTCACCGCCTGACTGACGCTGAACTGGAAGAAGCCGGCATCTCAAAAGGTTTGGTTAGGCTCTCCGTTGGCCTTGAGGAACCGGATGATTTGATAGCTGACATGGAAAGCTCTCTTTCGCGAGTTTAACGAAGCAACCATTAGCCCACAAATCAATTAATCGAGGAGTGATGCAATTGGGCATGAACGAGCACTTCAACTACTGGAATAGACCAAAGTTAACTGTATTTTCTGAAAAACAGCACGATAAGGTTTACGAGTCCGCGCTTGAAATACTGGAAAGAACGGGGACGGAGTTTCACTCGGAAGAGGCGGTGTCGATTCTGGATAACGCGGGAGCTACGGTGGTAGACGGAAATACTGTAAAAATACCGTCCAACCTGGTGGAAAAAGCTCTCCGGACCTGTGGGAAGCGCGTTGTAATAAGCGATAGGAACCTGGAGCACACGATGTTTCTGGAGGAAGACAATACTTACTTTGGCCCCGGTTCCGAGACCCCAAATACATTAGACCCCTATACGGGCGAACGGAGGACCTGCAAGAAGGACGACGTCGTAAATGCGGCGACCGTGGTGGATGCGCTCGACAACATAGACTTCGTAATGTCTTTTGCTCTGGCCAATGACGTACCGAAGGCGAATGCCGACTGTCACCACTTTGAA
>Ga0207797_1002243_pt1 | contig 13516 bp, 9 predicted proteins | sample PRCRCaboRojoPR_6_FD_187275 | JGI IMG/M metagenome (GOLD analysis project Ga0207797, IMG submission 187275) | Marine sediment microbial community from Cabo Rojo, Puerto Rico - PR CR 10% Liquid 1 (SPAdes) | ecosystem: Environmental > Aquatic > Marine > Coastal > Sediment | place: Cabo Rojo, Puerto... | reverse complement strand
CTGAGTCGTCGAATTTCATCTCCTCCGTCAGGGCGTAACCTATCCCGTTGACGATTGCACCTTCCATCTGTCCCTCGGCCAGGTTGGGATTGATTGCGGTGCCACAGTCCACGGCCGCGACGTATTTCTGCAGGTCTATTTCGCCGCTTCTCTTGTCCACCTCGAGTTCAACGAAGTGGGCAGCAAACGGCGGGGGGGACTCCTCCGGTACTTCCGAAGCGGACGCTTCTATCTGCTGCTGGTTGAGCTCCAGCTCCCCCGACGTGAGGGAAAGAGCAAACTCGGATAGCTCCCTGGTCGTCTCCCTGCCGATTATTTTCCCCCCTTCAAGGTTAACTGCTTCGGGATCTTCCTCGAACCTGGCGGCGAAGGCCTCAACGATCTTTTCTTTGATCTTCTTTGCCGCCTTTCGCACTGCGTTGCCGGAAACGTAAGTCGTGCTGGAAGCGTAAGCTCCGGAATCAAACGGCGTGAAGTCAGTATCGGAAGAATAAATTATGATCTCTTCCAGTTCGACTCCCAGCACTTCCGCAGCCATTTGAGCCAGAACGGTATCGCTTCCCGTCCCGATGTCGGTCGCTCCTACGTACAGGTTGAAAGAACCGTCCTCGTTCAACTTCAGTCGGGCACCCGCGAGATCTACGAGGGGTATACCGGAACCCTGCATATTTACGGCGAGCCCAAAACCTTTCGCCCTGTGTTTATCGCTGGGTTCTTTTTCCTTTCTCCGATCCCAGCTTATGGCCTCCGCTCCGAGATCGAGGCACCGGTCCAGCTCACAGCTGTTTATGTACTGGACTGTACCTTCCTTGCCTTCACCGAGTTTCTCGAAAACGGGTGACGTTTCTCCTTCCTGAATATGGTTTATTTTTCTTAACTCAACCGGATCCTTGCCGACTTCTTTCGCCAGCTTCTCCATGGCTAATTCCAGGGAGAAATATCCCTGAGGGGCTCCGTAACCACGGTAAGCTCCGGGGACCGGCAGGTTTGTGTACACCGCGTTGCCGAGAAAATGGACGTCGGGGGCTTCGTTGTATAGCGGCAACGTCTTACTGCCCACGTTGGAGAGAACCGTCAGGCTATGGGCTCCGTATGCCCCGGTATTGCTCAAAGCTTGCATTATGATGGTCTCAAGTCTTCCTTCGCGGTCGGCTCCCAGCCGGACTTCTATTTCCATCGGGTGCCGATTGCGGGAGGAAATAAATTCTTCCTCTCTATTGTATTGCAGCGTCACGGGACGTTCCGTTCGCAGAGCAAAGATTGCTACCACGTCTTCCAGTAACAATTCCTGTTTTACTCCAAATGCACCGCCGACCCGCGGTTTAATAACCCTGATCTTTCTGATTGGAATATCAAGTATCTGCGAGAGGATGCGTCGTACATGAAAGGGGACCTGGGTGCTGGTGCGAACGACGAGTCTATCGTGCTCGTCCAGGTAGGCGGAAGAGACGTGTGGTTCTATCGGCGTATGTTGCGCGAACTGTGTTCGGCACTTTGCCGACACCACTACTTCGGAACCTTCAAGCGTTTCTTCCGGGTTTCCCACTTTGATGTCCACGTTGGCTGCGATATTCCTATCCGGATCGTAAATCCCGGTCGAGTCGTTTTCGTCATGGATTACCGTGGAGGCGTCCCGGGCCTCTTCCGGATCGAATACCGGGTCCAACTCCCGGTACTCCACGTCGATTTTGGCGAGGGCCTCGTCGACCGCTTCCCGAGACTCGCCGGCTACGGCGGCAACTCGGTCACCGACGAACCGGACTTTGTTATCGAATACGTACGTGTCGTAAGGGGACGGCTCCGGATAACCCTGGCCCGCCGTGGTGTGCGGCACCCGGGCCACGTTTTCGTGATGAATTATTGATACTACCCCTTCGACCTCTCTCGCCCGGGAAGTATCTATGTTTATTATTTCCGCGTGAGCCTTTGGGCTGGTCAGGATTTTTGCCACTAAACCGTTCGGGTAATCGTAATCGGCCGCAAAAACGGGTTTGCCATTAACTAGAGATTCTCCGTCCACCTTTTTCAAGCTACGATTGACAACGTTATAGCGGGAACTTTCTTTTTTAGATTTATCCATCACACTCTCCCTCGATTGAGTTGGCGGTTTCTTTTATCGCTTCGATCTGCTTGACGTAGCCGGTACAGCGGCAGAGATTGCCGTCCAGGGCGGCTTTGATCTCTTCTTCACCCGGGTTCGGGTTATCCAGCAGGAGCGAGTAAGCGCTAATTAAGACGCCGGGTATACAGAAACCGCACTGTACCGCTCCGGCCTCCAGAAATGAATCCTTGAGTTCTGCGGACAGTTTATCGTCCAGCCCCTCGATGGTCGTTACCTCTCGCCCGTCAACCTGGGCCGCGAACAGGGTGCAGGAAGTCATTGCGCGTCCGTCCACAAGAACCATACAGGCACCGCAGTCCCCGGTCTTACAACCTTCTTTGACGCTTTTGTAACCTTTCCTCCTCAAGAGGTCAAGCAATATCTCTCCCGGCTCTACTTCGTAGTGTTTCTTAACGCCATTTATCGTTAAACTAATTTTCATTTGCAACCTCGTTCCGAATTTTTCTAATAGCGTCTTCAGTCATTTTTTCTACCAGCGTTTTGCGGTACTCGCCGCTTATTTTATTGTCTCCTCTGACCGGTGTTTTTGCCCCCGCGAACTCTCCTGCTTTTGCTGCAGTTTCAGCTGTGAGCTTTTCTCCGAGAAGGGCTTCTTCGACCTCTTCGACTCTTTGCCCGGTCATCGGCCTCGACCCCACGGCCAGTCTCGCCCGGCTGATTTTTTGGCCGTCCAGCGTCAACCGGCAGGCCAGGTTCAGTGCGGCTACGTCGAATTCCGACCTGTTGAACTTGCTGAAAGTTGCAGCAGTTTCGCCTTCCCCGGACAGATCTATCTCTATTCCCGTGATAATCGAGTCGTTCAGGGTCGGTCGGAATTCCGATTCGTACAGTTTTGCCAGGCTCCGGCTCGCGGTATCTCCTTCGTGGTAGTATGAAATATCCGCATCCAGGACGGCTAGTATGGGAATTACGTCCGACCAGGGAAAGGGACGAACGAGGGAGCCGCCAAGTGTACCTGCGTTGCGAATCGGGTAACTGCCGATCTCCTCCAAGCTATCCGAAAGAAAACCGCCGAGGAAGGGGTTAACCCTTTCGTCTTCCACTATATCCTGAATCCTCGTAGTGGCGCCGATCCTTATCCGGTTGCAACTTTCTTCTACCCTGAGTTCATCCAGTTCCAGCCGACTGATGTCGATAAGTTCAACCGGACGGCTCGAATCGGATAAAGCCAGAGCCGTGCCCCCGGCGATAAAAAACGACCGGCCCTCCCGATCGTGAAGCTCTGAGGCTTCTTCGAGAGAGCCGGGATAGTGATATTCCTGGACTGAATTGAGCATTAACTGTCCCTTAGGCTTCAGGTTCGTCGGGCCAGGGTCCTTTTACGTTCGGGAAAGCCCACTGAATCTGCCAGAGTTCGTCGTGCGTCGCCCATTCTCCGTCCTTTAACCTCTGAATTCCCTGTCTGTCCTCCATCGGTCCGGTAAACGGATCAAACGTAACCCGGTCCGCCTTCATCTGGTCCCTTCGCTTCATAATCAGATCGTAGACGCTTATCTCTCCCAGAATCGGGTCCTTGACTGTCGTCGACTTCAGCTCGTCGACGTATTTCGGGTTAATCGGCATTCCCCGTTTGGCGCCGAGAACTGCGGCCTTTTCTTTCAGCAGCCACCAGTAATCGACGTTATTTAGGTTTTCCGAAGTGTAAACGCCGTAGTAAACTTTCCAGAGAATATCTGCGTAAATTACTCCCCAGTTGGATATTTGACCGCTAACCGCTGCGTCCTCGGCGAACCTGTACATCGGATTGTAGTGGCTGAAGGAAAAGGCGCCGTTTTCCTGGGCGGTCTGTAACACCGTCGGCGTGTCTTCCGTAAAGGCAAATCCGTCGACCCCTTCTTCTATCAGGGCCTGAGTTGCTTCCTTTGCCCCGCTCGGATCCACCCAGGCGTTCAACCAGCGTACATGCAAGGTGGCGTCAGGGTTAACCTCGTGTATTCCTATCGCAAACGCGTTTATGTGACGCTTGACCTCCGGCGTCGGAAAGGCCCCGACGTAACCGAGTTTGTCGGTCTCGGTAAGCGCACCGGCCATCAGACCGCTGAGGTAATAGGTCTGGTAAAGACCCGAAAAGTACGTCCCGACGTTCTTTGCTCTTTTGTAGCCCGAGCAATGGAAGAAAATGGTATCCTCGTACTTCTCCGCAGCACTAATTGTCGGGTTCATGTGGCCGAAACTGGTGGTAAATACTACATCCGCGTCCCTGTTGTTAACGAATTGATCGATCGTCGATTCGACATCGGAAGGGGCAACGTTTTCTACGTAAAAAGTTTCCAGCCAGGGAAAGATATCCTCTACGTACTCTCTTCCCACGTCATGACCCTTGGAATAACCGTAATCTCCTACGGGACCGACATAGATAAAGCCCGCTTTTAACTTGTCCCCTTCCTGCCCCGCCGCGATTCCGGCAAAACCGACCAGAAGGAGACCGACTATAACCACTAAAGAAACTGCACTATGCAACTTTTTGTCTAGCATTATAACCTCCTTGAAACTCTTAAAATAGGAAAAACTACCGGCTCTTAAAGAGAAAATTCTTCAGGAAATAAAATTATCCGCTTTTTCCAGTATCACCCCCGAAAGCCGAGTTATCATTTTTCACCTCTTATGTAAGGTTGCTGCAGGGCGTTAGGAGCCCCCATGCTCTTTTTCAAAGTACCCAGCGAGATAATTACGAGTGCCAGTATCGCCGACCCGTAGGGCATCATTTTTAATAATTCGGGTGCAACCCAGGGCTGGAGCCGGAACGATAAGTGCATCAGGGCACCGAAGAAGAAGGCCCCCAGCAGCCCGCGGGACGGATTCCAGGAGGCAAAAATCGTCAGCGCAATTACCAGCCAGCCCATTCCGGAAGTCATTCCCTGAGTCCATGCGGGTCGATAAGCTATCGACAGGTATCCCCCGGCAAGTCCGGATAGAATACCTCCCGTGAGTACGCAAAGATAGCGCACAAGCCAGACGTTTATTCCGCTGGAATCAGCCGCGGAAGGGTTCTCTCCGACTGATCGAATCGTAATCCCCAGCGACGTGTGGAAAAGGATAAACGACATTATCGGCGTCAGGGCGATCGCTATATAGACTATCGGGCTCTGATCCACGAATAAAATATCGCCAAGGTAGGGTATATCTTTGAGAACCGGCACGGTGACGTTGGTAATCGTCGAATCGAGCGGTTTACCTTCGAACCCCTTGCCGAATAGCCCGGAAAGCCCCAGGCCGAGCATGGTTAAAGCTAAACCCGAGACTACCTGATTTGCCCTTAAAGTGATACTTACAAATCCGTGGACTAAGGAAGCGAGACCTCCGGCCAGACCGGCAACGAGCATGCCGAGCCAGGGATTACCGGTAATGAAAGCAGTGGCGAAGGCGCTGACGGCCCCGAGGATCATCATCCCTTCTACCCCGAGGTTTAGTACTCCGGATCGCTCGGAATAAATCTCCCCCAGGGTTGCCAGCAACAGGGGAGTTCCGTAAGCAAGCGTTCTGCTGAGAGTCCCGACGACCCATTCTTCTATCATCAGCTTTGCCTCCATTCTATTTTATAACTCATCAGCAACTCACTTCCAATCAAAAAGAAGAGAATTAACCCGTTGAAGACGTCGGTGATCTGGAAAGGAAGACCGAGCGAGACCTTTATCGCGTCGCCGCCGGCGAAGATGGCGCCGAAGAAGAGCGAAGTGAGGATTACTGCGATCGGGTTTTTTCGGGCCAGCCAGGCGACGATAATCGCCGTGTAACCGTAACCGAGGGAGAGTTCACTTGGGTTTCGCAGCATATGGTGGATGCCCGCTACTTCTCCCACCCCGGCCATTCCGGCAAGGCCACCGGAGATCGTCATGACAAACAGGGTCGTCTTCACATAGCTCATGCCCGCGAACCGACCGGCGGCGGGATTGCTCCCGAGGACTTTTATTTCAAAACCCGGAGTCGTCCTGTTAATAATAAAATATACAGCGAAAGCAGCTATTACTCCGACAAGTACTGTAGTCCAGTGGACGTTGGTATTGCCAATAGTTGGCAGCTGCGCGGAAGCGGGAAACTTGTCCGTATACGGGAAGCCCCATTGTTGTTCGCCCTTCCAGGGCCCCTGAACCAGGAAGAGAACAAGGTTTATCGCGATGTAGTTCATCATCAGGGTCGTGATAACGTCGTTGATTCCAAGTTTACTTTTGAGAAAGGCCGGAATTAGTCCCCAGGCTGCTCCGGCCAGAAAACCAAAGAAAAACATTGCAGGAATCATCAGCGGTCCCGGTACCGGGCTGAATAGCGCGACCCAGCTTGCCGCAATTGCGCCGAGCAATAATTGTCCTTCGGCGCCGATATTCCAGAATTTGGCTTTAAAGGCAATTACGAGACCAATTCCTGCCAGCAGGAGTGGCGTGGCTCGCCTGACCGTTTCGGATATTTCGTAGAGTCCTCCGAAAGCTCCGCTGAACAGGGCTTTGTACGCCTGGATCGGGTTTGCTCCGTAGGCCCAGAATACTATACTTGCCACGATGAAGGCGCCGAGCAAAGCTAAAAAAGAAACAGTTATTACGGCAAAGCCTGAAGGGTTCTTTCTTTTCGTGATCTTAAAGGGCAGTCTATCTTTCATTTTTGCCCCTGATCGGTTCCTTTCCTCCGCTCCAGATCCTCGAGGGGCGTGCCGGCCATCATCATACCCAGTTCCTCCCGCTCGAACTCCTGGCTTTCGACAGTTCCCATGATCTCACCTTCGAAGAGCACCGCAATTCTATCGCTGATGGATGTTACCTCCGTTAGGTTCTCCGAGATAAGCAAGACTCCGACTCCTGTCTCTCGCTGTTCCAGTAGAAGCTGTCTGATCTGTTCTGCGGCCGCTACGTCGAGCCCGTAAGTGGGGTGAGAAGCAATGATTAACCTCGGGTTGGAGGAGACCTCGCGGCCCAGGATGAGCCTTTGAATGTTGCCGCCGGAAAGCAGGTTTGCCGGGGTATCCGGTCCGGGAACCTTGATGTCAAAATCTTCGATCACTTTTTCGGCGTGTTCCTGGACGAGATTTGAATTGATCAGTATTCCTCTGGAAAAAGGCTTCGATCGGTAAGCCTTGAGGATCACGTTGTCCTTGAGTGAGAGGTTGCCGACTATCCCCTGCTTCATCCGATCCTCCGGTATATGAGCAACTTCTCTGTCAGTTATGGTTCGGGGAGAACTATTGGTCACGTCTTCGCCATCGATAAAGATATTTCCCGACGTGGCATTTCTCAATCCCGTGAGGACCTCAGCGAGCTCTCTCTGGCCGTTCCCGGCGACGCCGGCTATGCCCAGAATTTCCCCCTCGTGGACGGAAAAGGTTAAATCCCTGATAGCCTGGACCCGTTTGTCGTTTTGCGCGTTCAGTCCCTCAACCTCCAGAATCTTCGGCCCTCTTTCCCTTGATGATTTTTCCAGATCGAAGAGGACTTCTCGCCCGACCATTTTCCGGGATAGTTCGGTCTTGTCAGTTGATCGGGTTTCTATCGTATCGACGACCCTCCCCTCTCTCAGTACGGTGACCACGTCGCTGATCTCCATCACCTCGTCCAGCTTGTGGGTGATGAAGATGATCGTCCTGCCCTCCGACTTCATATCTTCCAGGACTTCGAATAGCCTGTCCGTTTCTCCGGGGGTGAGCACTGACGTCGGTTCGTCCAGAATTAGAATATCCGCTCCTCTGTACAGGGCCCGCAGGATTTCGACTCTTTGCTTTTCCCCGGCCGAGAGCTGCCAGATTTTGGCGTCGGGATCGACCTCCAGGCCGTACTGACCGGCAAGTTCCAGCAGTTTCCGCTTGATTGCTCTTGTTGGTCTGATCGTGCTGGCGGAGGATAGGCCCATGGCAATGTTTTCGGCGACGGTATGGTTTTCCACCAGTTTGAAATGCTGATGTACCATGCCGATTCCCAGTTCTATCGCCCTGGTCGGTGAATCAATTTTGAATTCTTCCCCGCGAAGGTAGATGGAGCCCCCTTCCTGCTGGTAAAGGCCGTAAAGAATGTTCATCAGGGTTGTTTTGCCGGCCCCGTTTTCGCCGAGCAGGGAATGGATCGTCCCTCCCGCAACAGTAAACGAAACTCTGTCGTTGGCTACCACTCCGGGAAATTTCTTTACTACGGACTGAAATCTAATTAAGGGAGAATTTTCTTCTGCCATGGTTTTAGTATCTATATTTAAATCAGTCTATTATAGTTCCCCCCCTATTTCAAATTAGTAAGTGGCAATATTGTGGGTTGGCCGGGGAGGTCTTATTCTCATTCATCCAATATCTCTTTTGCCTGCTGCCCTCCTATGGAGACGGCCGGCCCCGTCCTCTTCTTCGAGATCGGAGACTGCCAGGATGGTTTTTCGAGCTCGATCCGGTAAACTAAAGTGAATTCGAAATTAAAAGAGGGGACTGATAACGTGATTTTTCTCCGGACGATCTATAACAATCAGATTTTCTGGACAGTACTGCTGACCCTGTACGCTCTAAGCGTGACCTTATTGACTGAGTACCCTTATAAGTGGATGAGAGCCCGGGGTATAGAAAAAAACGTAGCCGTTTACTATGACAGGAAAATAGTCCACATGCTCGCGGGCGGTGTGGTCCTCTTCGTAGTTCCCTTCGTTTTCAGAGAAGGGAATTTTCCTTTTCCTTACGCCTATCCGTTGATAATTGGGCTTTTATTGACAGTTGCGACACTCATACCTCACCTTACGGGTAATCTGCTCGAGTGGGTCCAGGTGAAGAAGAACAGGAACGAAGTCCACTTCTGCTTCATGTGGGGGGTAACGGTCTTCGCGCTGTGGATAGTTTTTGACAATCCCTGGATGGCAATCATTCCTCCTATCTTCATGGCCTTTGGGGACGGTATTACGGGCGTCGTTCGGAATGCGTTATTCGCAGAGCGAACGAAGAGTTTTATCGGTAACGTCTTTATGCTTGCCCTCTGTGCGCCGGCAGGGTACTTTCTTGCCCGGATGGGCGGCCTGGCTCTGTGGGGCCTGATTGCTGCGGTAGTCGCGTCTTATATCGAGCGTTACGAGTTCGGACCGATCGATGATAATATCCTGATTACGGTCAGTTCTTCCCTGGTCCTTTATCTGGGGCATCTTATCGGGCCTATTGCTTGAGCGTGTAAAAATTTTACCGTTCGATCGTTCGGTGGCGGCAGAGAGTCGAATTTCTTATTTTTCCTGCCCGGTCTGGGCCGGAAAACTTTCCGCTGAGGATTCAACCCGCGGAGGAATCCCGGCAGGAGCTTTGTTGCAAAAAGCCCGCGTCACGATTAACATGCCTGTTAGATAACAATGAGTGAAAAAAAATTAAAATTAATCAAAAACGTGGATACGATATTTACGGCGGATCCCGACGGGCGGGAGCTGAGCGATGCCTACGTCTTGATTGAGGACAATAGAATAAAAAGCCTCGGAAGTTCCCCCTACGGGGGCGAGGAACCGGAAGAGGTTATCGACGGATCGGGCAAGGTAATGATTCCGGGATTGATCAATACGCACCATCACATCTTCCAGACCCTGTTTCGGAATTTCAAGGAAGTCAACAGCGCTAAACTATTTACCTGGTTGACGGAACTATACGAGCGATGGGCGAAGATAGATACCCGGGCAATTCGTGTCAGCACGGTGATCGGTACGGCGGAATTGCTTTTGAGCGGTGCCACGACGACCAGCGACCATCTTTACCTCTTTCCGGATGACCAGAACGATCTCTTTGATGCTGAAGTTAAGGCCGCGCGAGAAATCGGGATAAGGTTTCATCCGACCAGGGGGAGCATGTCCCTCTCAAAAGAAGACGGCGGTTTACCTCCGAAAGAAGTAGTCCAGTCCGAAGAGGAAATCCTGGACGAATACGGCCGGGTTGTCCGGGAGCATCACGAGCGGGAAGAGTTCGCCATGACCAGGGTTGCGCTGGCACCCTGTTCTCCTTTTTCCGTTACGGACGAGATAATGAGAAAGACCGCGGAACTGGCGGAAAGGGAAGACCTTATGCTTCACACCCATCTGGCGGAGACCGAGGACGAAACGGATTTTTGTCTGGAAGAGGTCGGGATGCGGCCCGTTGATTACATGGAGAGCCTCGGCTGGCTCACCGACAGGGCCTGGTTTGCTCATCTGGTTCACGTGAACGAACGGGAGATCGAAAAGCTATCGGAAGCGGGAGTCGGTATGTCCCACTGTCCGTCTTCCAACATGAGGCTCGGTTCCGGAATAGCGCCGGTAGTGGAAATGAAGGATACAAATATTGATGTTAGCCTGGCGGTGGACGGTTCGGCCAGCAACGATACCTCGAATATGATCAAGGAGCTCCGGCAGGCCCTCCTGCTCCAGCGCGTGGAGAACGGCGCGGGTTCTTTAACACCAAGAGAGGTCCTCCGGTTTGCCACCGTTGGCGGGGCCAGGGCCCTCGGTAGAGAAGACGAACTGGGGTCGATAGAGCCCGGCAAGGCGGCGGATCTAGTGATGGTGGATTTAAATCGACTGGAGTATGCCGGTGGGCTGTCGGATCCGGTTTCCGCTCTGTTGATGTGTGATACGAAAGGGGTAGATTTCAACATGGTAAATGGCAAAGTCCTGGTCGAGGACGGGGAACTGAAAAATCAGGATATCAAGGACTATATCGCCCAGCAGAACGAAATAGCAGCGAGTTTTTACAGATAGATCCTGGAGAACTACCCCGACAGGTTTGGCGGATGGATTTCTTTGAGGAGGAAGGAAAATATTGAAAGACGACAATAGAGTGACTGAAGGTCTTGAGTCCGAAAGAGAAACCTCCGGACCCGTCGGCAGGAGCGAAATCAGAGTCGACGCGGTGGACAAAGTTACGGGAAAAGCGATTTACGCCGACGACTACAGGCCCCAGGGTTCCCTTTACGCCGCCGTCGTTCGGAGCACGGTGCCGAGTGGGGAAATCGAAAAGATAGATATCGACCGAGCAAAAGAACTCGAGGGAGTAGAAACGATAGTTACTGCGGAAGACGTTCCGGGCCGGAATACCGTGCCGGTGATCGAAGAAGATCAGCCGGCCCTTGCCAGCGATAAGGTCCGCTACATAGGAGAGCCGGTAGCGCTGGTTGCGGCCGAAAGTAGGAAAACTGCTGAAAGGGGAGCCGAAGCTGTAGAAGTTGAGTACCGGGAAACGGAAGCCGTCTTCGATCCGCTGGAGGCACTGGAGGAGGATAGTCCTCAGGTCGCACAGGATGAAGTCAGTGAAACGGGGAACCTCTTTGATGAAATGGTCCTCCAGAAGGGTGATATCGATAGGGCTTTCGCGGAAGCTGAGGCAGTAGTGAGTAACGAATACAGAACCGGCCACCAGGAGCACGGATACATAGAACCCCAGGGGATGACTGCCGTACCGGTGTCCCGGGGCAGGATGGAAATTCACGGTACTATGCAATGTCCCTTTTACGTGCAAAACGCCGTCTCTGCCGCCCTGGGATACCAGATAAACAAAGTCCGGGTGGTCCAGCTGGAGACCGGCGGTGCGTTCGGGGGAAAAGAAGACGTTCCCTCTCAGGTTGCCGTCCTCGCGGCATTACTGGCTCATAAAGCCGGGGAACCTGTCAAATTAACCTATGACAGGCGGGAAGACATCCTATCCACGAGCAAACGCCACCCTTCGGTCGTTCGTTACAAAACTGCAGCGGATGAAAACGGAAACCTTCTCGGGATAAAAGCGGAAGTCTTTCTGGACTCCGGGGCGTATCAAACCCTGTCCGAAGCCGTGTTGTTTAGATCGCTCGTTCACACGCCGGGGCCGTATTCGATTCCGAACGTCCGAGTCGTAGCTAAAAGCGTCGCGACAAACAAGGTACCCAACGGGGCTTTTCGTGGTTTTGGTAGCCCCCAAGTTATCTTTCCGCACGAGTCACAGATGGATTTGCTCGCGAAAAAGCTCGGCAAGCCCCCCGACGAACTAAGGCAGAAGAACGTATTACGAGCCGGGGACGTCACGGCCACCAGTCAGAAGCTGGAGAAAAGCGTCGGAATAAAGCGAACTCTGGAACGGGCCAAGGATCTGTCCGACTGGTCCGAGACCAGAAATGAATACGAAGATTGGAACGAACGTCACGAGAAGCTAAAGAAAGGTGTAGGTATGTCCACCGTGATGTACGGCGTCGGCATGGGAGCCGGCGCTCCCTTTTTGGAAAAAGCCGGCGCTTACGTCAAGCTGGAAGTTGACGGTACCCTGACAGTGGCAGTCGGTAATACGGAGATGGGTCAGGGGGCGGAAACGGTTCTGGCCCAGATAGCGGCGGACCCCCTCGGTTTGGAAGTGGAAAAGGTGGATCTAACCGAGGTAGATACGTCCAGAGTCCCTGATAGTGGCCCGACCGTAGCCTCGAGAACTACCACCATGGCAGGTAACGCGATCATCGATGCGCTTGAAACCCTGAAGAAACGTATTGTAGCCGTGGCGGGCGATTTACTTAATTGCCAGGACGCCCTTTTCGAGGAAGGTCATCTAATAGACAAAAGCGACAGAACGAATAGGGTGGCCCTGGGAGAGGTAGCCGGAGAGATGTGGTCCCGAAACGTGGATCTCGCCGCGGAAGGCTGGGCAAAGAAAGGCATGAAGAACTGGAAACCGGAAACGGGCCAGGGCGATGCTTACTTCGTTTATTCTTATGCGACTCATATCAGCGACGTCGAGGTCAACAGTTTGACCGGACAGGCTCAAGTTACCCGACACGTCGCGGTCCACGATTCCGGGAAAATAATCAATCCGACTACCGCCGCCGGTCAGGTAGAGGGAGGGGTGGCGCAGGGAATCGGTTACGCGCTTACAGAAGATCTCGCCGAGGCGGGAGGAGAGTTTCTCGATCCCGATTTTACGAATTACCTCATGCCTACATCACAGGACGTTCCGGACGAGCTGATAGTAGACTTCGTCGAAGCCGACTATCCGGAAGGTCCCTACGGAGCGAAAGGGCTGGGCGAAGTACCGTTGATGGCCGCGCATGCCGCAGTTATAAACGCGGTTAGCGATGCTATCGGAGGCAGGGTTTTTCAGTACCCGGCGACACCGGAGAGAATCCTCCGGGCCTACCGGCGCTAGCAGAATATTTGTCGGGACCAAATCCACCCGTGCCGTGATTATTTATTGATTTAACCGCCCTTTTGCCGTAGTATCTAATCTGTAAGACAGCTTTACATTTTTACCGACCGCTAGTTTTGTCGATCGAGGCTTTGAAAAGAGTGTTGGCCCCGGGGACTTCGTGAATTCACGTAAGTTACGATAACAGCAATAGTTTCTGTCAATTTATTCGGAAATTCAATCCTTCAAGGTCGAGGTGGTGCCGATTATAGATTTATCTTTGGACGAAGATCAGATAGAAAGTACGGTTGAGCGAGCCAGGGAAAGAAATATAATAATCCCCACGCTGGAACAGCAGAAGA
>Ga0207797_1002242_pt1 | contig 13518 bp, 10 predicted proteins | sample PRCRCaboRojoPR_6_FD_187275 | JGI IMG/M metagenome (GOLD analysis project Ga0207797, IMG submission 187275) | Marine sediment microbial community from Cabo Rojo, Puerto Rico - PR CR 10% Liquid 1 (SPAdes) | ecosystem: Environmental > Aquatic > Marine > Coastal > Sediment | place: Cabo Rojo, Puerto... | reverse complement strand
CGATCGGCGTAAATCATATGACGTGGTTGGTCGAGTTAAAACTTGCGGGTAAAGATGCCTATGATCGCTTGAAAAGAGAGTATTCGGATTACGGGGGCGAAAAGCCGCACGATCAGGAGCCCACTGGCTTCTCTCAGCGGTTGCTGGACCTTTACGGTTACATAAATACCTGTCCGACACACGTCAAACCCTATTGGGCCCAGCAAGAGTTCCTGGAGGAGCGCCGCGAGGAAATCTTCGAGGAGAGGGTGCTGGGCTGGTCGGAAAAACGATGGGGTTTTATCGAAAACTTTCTCGACGGCGCCCCTTACGAGGATCACCCGGATGAATACTGCTTTAGCCCGCACCACGCTAATCAGGCAATTGGTCTGATGATGAGTATCCTGAACGACGAAGGGAGGGAATGGGGCGGCGTAAACTTTATCAACAACGGGGTGATTCCTAATTTACCCGATGGTGCGGTGGTAGAGGGGCCGGCGTCGGTCGACTCGTCCGGATTACACCCGATAAACGTCGGAGAACTACCCGAGCAGTTTGTAAGTGTAACCAGACAGATAATCCACTGGCAACAATTGACCGTCGACGCCGCCCTTGCCGGGGACAGGGATTTACTGCTCCGGGCCCTCCTCGCCTGCCCCTATCTGAACGACGTGGACAAGGCGGAAGCGCTAATGCACCAATTGCTGCGGGCACATAGAGAATATCTACCTCAGTACGGTTGATCCAGGGAATTTAGCTCGGCGGACAATGTGGCCCGCTGATCCAGCCGCGCTTGCAGTTGCTGTATCGTGAATTCTTGCACTAGTGGCTGAATAAAGTTATTAATTCAGGAGGGTTATTATGAAAAAAATAAATCTGGGAATAGCGGGTTGCGGAATCGCCGCACGCAGGTTTCACTGGCCCGCACTGGAGAAGTTAAATGAATACTACCGGATCGTCGGCGTGACGAACCGAACGAGGGAAAAGGCTGTTTCGTTTGCCGAACTAGTCGGCGGCGCGGAAGTGTTTGAGTCTTACGAGGACCTGATTGCCTCGGAAAAGCTCGATGCGGTGGACCTTGCCCTGCCGATCGAGTTGAACCCCGAATTCATAGAAAAAGCCGTGGAAGAGGATTTACACGTAATATGTGAGAAACCAATCGCTCCCCGCGTAGAGGAAGGAAAGAAAATTGTTGCTCTCTCCAGGAAAACGAATAGGGTAATTTATATCGCGGAGAATTACAGGCATCACCGGAAGCTGGAGAAAGCAAAAGAGCTGATAGAAGCGGGGAAAATCGGCAGGCCGCTTTTCGCCCGGCGAAGGGAGTTCGTCGGCATGACCAGAGAAAACGAGTTTGCCCGCACTGGCTGGAGAAAGCAACCGAAACATATTGGAGGCTTTCTCTCCGACGGCGGCGTCCATCACGTGGCGGGGCTCCGCCGGGTTCTGGGGGAAGTAACCGGGGTATCCGGTTACGCCAGCAAAGTCAGCGATCTGCCCGGTAGATACGATACTATGGTGCTTAACCTTCGTTTTAAAAACGGCGTGCTGGGGAATTACCTGGTTTCCTACGGCATCGATGGAAGTAGGCAATACATAATTTGGGGCGAAGAGGGAAGCGTCGAGATCGAAGACTGCTCCGTCAGGCTACTAGACGGTGAGCGAGCCGAAAAATTTGACGTTGAAGACAATGATGGCTTCCGCGAAGAATTCCGGGATTTTTACGAGGTGGTAAGGGGCGACAGGGAAAACGACCTCGGTAATCCGAGTGAAGCGCTCGTGGATCTGGCGATAATTGAAGCCGGAATCAAGTCAGACGAAAAATCCTCTCAGCTATCAGTTGATGAGTACATCCGCCGGGAGTGACCTGCGCTACAGTTAATATAATAAACGGGACCCCACAGGGTCTGTCCTGTGGGGTTTCGGGAGTTCTCGACCATTCTAACTTTCCTCTCCCCTGCTCACAGGGCGTTATACGAGAAAAATATGCAAAACCGGAGTATAATTAATTGTTGAGTCTGCATCGATTTGGTTTAACGGATCGCTGCAATCAACTTTTCACCGCAGGAAAAACATCCAGATGTCAAGGAGGTTGAGATGAAGGTTTCAAAGACTTTGGGGCTGGGAATTCTGTTGCTGTTTCTTGTTGGTACCATCGCTAGTTTTACCGGTTTAGCTGCCGAGGATTTGCTCCTGAAAAACTCGGACGATATCAAACAGCTTGGAACACAGGTCGATTTGTTGAATACGAAACTGACGGAGCTGGGGTCGGAGATAGTCAAACTAAAAAGTCTGATCACCCGGATGAATCAGGAACTGGGTGAAATAGAAACTAGCTTGAGTCCGGCGGCCGAAAAGATAGGTGCTCTCGAGGGTGAACTTCAGGGCAAATTACGGGATTTGTCCGGGCGAGTGAAGGAACTGGAAAGGGATGGTAAAGCCAGAGCGCTGGAAATCAACCAGGAAAATTGGATGCTGTGGAAAGGGGTTAGCGGGGGCAAAATCTTATCGAACTTCGTAGTTCGTACGGACTTCAAGCAGGTCGAGGGCTCCCCCGGTTACTACGGTTTCCTTTTTAGGTACATGAACAAAAAAGATTACTATCATTTCTGGGTTAGAGACGACAGTTACTACGGTTTATCGCTGGCGAAGGAGGACGCCTGGATTGATCTCGTCGAAATGACTTATTCGGAAGCTATCAAGCGGAACCAGTGGAACAGGCTAAAGGTAGAAGCTTCGGGAGAGCAGATTAAGCTTTACGCAAATGACAGGTTGCTGGAGGTAATAGAAGACGAGAGTTTGAGTCGCGGCGAAATAGCTGTAACGGCTGAAACGTCAAGAGGTCAGGACCGTTTGCGGGTAATCTTCGATAACGTATCCGTCAATAACCTGGAATAAGGAGGCAAGGATCATGTTCAAATTTAAAAAACCTTTACGGGCAGCAGGTTTTTCGCTTCTTTTGCTGACGCTCGTCTTCTTTTTAACCGGCTGTTTCGATGTTTATCAGGAAATCTGGATTGGGACCGACCCCGAGGAAAGTACAATGAGAGCGACCTTTACTACTTATTCGGAAGAAATATTCGAGATGATGAAGGCGGCAATAACTGCGGACCCGGAAGGGGGAGACGTCAGTTTTGAGACGGTAGAGGCCGAAGAACCGGAGGGAGAAACGGCGTACAGGATAATCCAGGTCGTTCCGCCCGAAGAGGGGATGATCTTTACCTTTCCCTATAACGGCGGCATGGCCTATGAAATGAGACTTCTTTCCGAAGAAGGGGACGAAGAGATTGACGAAACTACCAGAGAACTCTTCGAAGGACATATCTACGAGGTAGAACTACACTTCCCGAAGACGATAACCGATGCCTGGTGGGGCAGGGTCGATTCGGAGGCCAAAATACCGGTCGAAGAAGCCATAATTGAAGGAAATGACTTCTATTTTAAGACCGATCTACTGGAGGCAATGAAACAGGAATTTGCTTATTTGACGGTGGTAATACGTCCATGATAATTCACGGAAATATTTAATCGGGTTTAGCAACTCTCTCCGGGCTAGCTGCCGGCGGAAGGCGGAATTGACAGCATCAATCGGTACCGGTAGGGTAGTGGATATTCACAATGATTGTTCTATCCCCGGTTTCCGTTGTTAACATTAAATAATATTTCTCTAAGTTATATAATCTAAGCTCGAAATATATAAATACCTCCGATTGGCATTGAATTGTGAAGCATGGGTCGTTAGTATTAGATTGTAAAAGTGAACACATTCTCAATACTAAGGAGTGAAATAAAATGAAAGCTTTCGTGATGAAGCGAATCGGAGAGGTAGGATTAATCGACAAGCCGAAGCCAGAAGCGGGACCGAACGACGCGATACTACGGCCAACTAAGGGACTTATCTGTACGTCAGATGTTCACACTGTAGGAGGAGCAATAGGAGAAAGAGAAGACCTTACTCTCGGCCACGAAGTAGTTGGCGTGGTGGATTCAGTTGGGTCAGAAGTAGAGATATTCCGGCCCGGGGATAGAGTCGTCGTCGGTGCCATTACGCCGGACTGGGGGTCGGATGCCGCCCAGAGGGGTTACCCTTCTCAGAGTCACGGAGCCCTCGGGGGCTGGATGTTCGCGAACGTGAAAGATGGAACGTTCGCCGATTTCGTCCACGTTAACGATGCTGACGCCAATCTCGCCCGGATTCCGGAAGGAGTTAAGGACGAAGAGGCCGTATACGTTACCGACATGCTGAGTACGGGGTTCGCCGGGGCCGAAAACGCCGAAATACCGCTCGGTGGTACCGTGGCAATTTTCGCTCAGGGACCTGTGGGGTTGATGGCTACTGCCGGGGCCGCTTTGAAGGGCGCCGGAAGAATATACGCCGTGGAGACGGACTCCAGACGAGCGGAGCTGGCAAAACAATACGGTGCCGATGAGGTCATCGACTTCGCAGAGACGGATCCCGTGGAGCGAATTTTGGAGCTCACGGACGGTAAAGGGGTGGACTCCTCGATAGAGGCACTGGGCTCGTCCAGGACATTTGAGGACTGTGTCAAAGTTACTCGCCCCGGAGGCACAATATCCAATATCGGGTACCACGGCGAAGGAGAGTTCGTCAGGATACCACGGGAAGGCTGGGGCGTCGGCATGTCCGACCAGACCATAAACACGGCCCTCTGTCCGGGTGGACGAGTCCGACTGGAAAGACTGCTCCGGATCTTGAACACGGGAAAGGTCGATCCGAATCCGATGACAACTCACAAATTTGACTTTTCGGAAATAGAGAAAGCTTTTAACCTCATGAAGACGAAAGAAGACGGAGTCATTAAACCGCTGGTCGAATTCTAACTAAAATAACTATCGGGCTGGGTCCCGGGGAGGGGACCCAGCTTATTTTTTTAAGGATATACTAACCACTCTTAGAAATAAAAAATAGGTCTGTGGCCCATGCGGGAGGCCACAGACCTCTGTCTCCCAAGAGGGGGATGACAGGAAATATAACCGAACTCTTTTAGTTTTATCTGGTCTCTGTCTTTTCCGCTAAATCCAGTTCCGAAAGTTTATTGCCTGGACAACCCTATTTACCGCTACTATATAGGCAGCCTGTCGATAGGTTACCTCGGCTCCGTGTCCTCTTTCGTATACTTCGTTGAAAGCGGCCGTCATCTTTTTGTCTAATCTCTGGTGGATCCTGTCTAGATCCCAATAATAACCTGTCAGGTTTTGAACCCACTCAAAATAAGAAACGGTAACACCGCCGGCGTTAGCAAGAAAGTCGGGGATGATAATGGTCCCGGATTCGGACAGGATGTCGTCGGCCGCGGGAGTAATGGGACCGTTTGCAAGTTCCAGTATCAAATTGGCCTTTACCTCGGGTGCGTTATCTTTTGTAATGACGTTCTCTATTGCAGCCGGTATGAGAATATCGACGGGGAGGGTTAATAATTTCTCGTTACCATTTTCACCCCGGCCTATCAGTTCGGTATCTTGAATGTCTTTTGCAAAAATTCCCGGTTCCTTCATGTTTTCCGATACATCGCCGTATTCCACGCCGCTATCGGAGTAAATGGCGCCTTCTTCGTCGCTTATTGCTACGACTTTCGCCCCGAATAGTTCTTCCATCAGACGGTGGGCGTGGGAACCGACGTTGCCGTAACCCTGTATTGCCACGGTTTTATCCTCGAGGTTGATCTTTTCTTTCTGGGCAAAATTTCGCAATACGTACATACCCCCTCTAGCCGTGGCATCATCCCGACCGAGAGATCCCCCGACTGCTAATGGTTTTCCCGTGATTACGCCCGGAGAGCTGGAGTCCTGTAGTTTGGAAAATTCATCCATCATGGAAGCAATTATTTTCTGATTCGTGTTTACGTCCGGAGCCGGTATGTCTTTGTGGGGACCGATGAAAGAGTTGAGCTGCCTGACGTATTCCCGGGATAAACGATCCAGTTCGCCCTGACTCATCTCCTGCGGGTTGCAGACGATACCGCCCTTTGCTCCGCCATAAGGTAAATCTAACAGGGCACACTTCCAGGTCATCCAGGCGGCCAGGGCTCTAATTGTGTCGATAGTCTCTTCCGGGTGAAATCTAATTCCCCCTTTAGTTGGTCCAAGGGCAGAGTTGTACTGAACTCGGTATCCATCAAAAACCCTGGCCCTGCCTGAATCCAGCTTGACCGGTATTGAAAAATGAACCTCTTTCATCGGTTTTCTCAATAATTCGTGCGTTGTTTGATCCAGATCCATTAAAGCCGCTACTTCGTCAAGTTGTTTTTTGGCAACTGCAAATGGATTTGACTCTTCTTCCGTTTCTTTCTTCGTAATTGTTGAAGTCCGACCGGACATTGTGATCAGCTCCTGTATAAAATATTCATTGGCGAGTTGTACTCGCTCTACGGATACTTCCAATCCATCGGAGGTGTTCCTTTAACCATAATCCGCAGAAATGTTAAAATTAATCCGCTTACTCCTAAATGACACCGGGCAAGTCCCTACCATTTTTTTTAGCCTTCTATTCCCACCGGTGACTCAACTATTTTTTCATAATTCAATTCTCTGATGCCATACGTTCATGGTTTAACTACACAGGTGAAAAGATAACTGCAAAGGATGAGTTATTAATTTCTTATAGCTGTGGAGATATACAGTGAAAATGAATTAACCAGGCAAACCTTTACCGGGTAATTTTCGAAAAAATTGGTGGCTTCTCTTGAGTTGTGTCGTGCAAAACATTCACCCCGGGCCATTAAGATTTTTTTGAATGATCGAAGTGACGTTAAAACACACTTTTTCGAGATGAAAACTAAAACTACTGTGAAAAAGCGCTCTAATATAGATAAGTTATTCCGACGGTCCGAATACAGTGAGTATCAAATCATTAAAACCCAGCTAAGCTATTTTTACGGAGAGAGGGGGATTGGTCGGGCCCAAAGAAGACTATTGGAAAAACCGCAGTGGATTCTTTCCCGGGTAATACCGTTAATAAATAACCGCGGGGGAAGAAGCTCTGTAAAGGTATACCTTGTAAAACAGGGAAGGGTCGAGGGGAGTTTTATAGGTGGAATAATATATGATCCGGAGATAACTGTCGAGCGATTGAAGGCCCTTTCTCTCAGCATACATTTGCAGGCCCGATTGGCAGGTATCCCCCTTGAACCCCTGGTGATGGGGATAGAATCTCGAAAAAATGCGCTAACTCCCGAAGCGGAGTCAGAAGTTATAAGTTACCTGCAAAAAACGGTTCTATCGCCTGCGCTTAATGGCTTTTCGGATCGCAGCTTCAACTTTTCGGCAGGCTGTTTCTCCGAACTGTTGCTGGAGCTAAAAGAAATTGAATTCGAGGATGAGAACGAGATAAAGATCGCTGCAAGTAACCCCGATCCTTTTACCGATAGAGTTTTCCAACTACTTGCCGGGGAAGATTTTGAAGTTTCGTCTTTCGGCAAAGGCAGCACCGGGCGCACGGATGTCCTTATCCTGTCGGGTTCGAGTCCGCTTGCCGTCACCGAAGCGCGTAAGGTCCGGGCGAATGTGGTCGTGGAAAGGCTCGAGAGCTCGCTATCTCCGGAAGTCAGAACGGTCCTGGCTGAGAGGAGGATTCCCGTGATTCCAAACCTTATTACCACCCTTCCGAGAGTCATCGAGCCCTGCTTTGACCGCCCGGGTGGAGATAATCTCCGTATTCCGAACGGTAAAGAACTCGAAGGCGAGGGGGCAAGAATAACGAGAGAGGCGCTCAGGGATTCCTGGAAACTATCTCGGCGGGAATCCCTCTCTTTGACCTCTGCTGCTTTTGCCCTGGCGATTGAGCGATCGACCAAAAGCCAATCTCTTTTTTTACCTTTCCGGCAGTGACCCGGGGTGATGAAAATGTTAGACAATCCGGCTACGCTGGATGCGTCGACAAGTTTCGATGTACGTGAAGGTTTTAACTACGCATTTGATTTTTGCGAGGAGAGACTGCGCAAAAATAGATCCGAGGTAATCCGGTCCTTCAGGCAGGGCAATAAACCCACTCACAGTTACTTTAGGTACGGCCTTGCCAAGAAAATCGGGGCCTATTTAGGAAGCTTCAGTGAGAGCCTTTTCGAGGTATACATTCACGGTAGCTCCGTCAAAGATAAGTCGGGACCGGGGTCCGATATAGACATTATTATCCTGGTGGATCATAAATTGGAGCCTTTCAAGTTGTTGCTGTTTAAACTCAACGACGAGCTAGAATTCTTCTACAACGAACTCATGAAAAGGGACTTTTTTGCGGGCGGTTTTTCCTCTTTCCTCGACGCAAAACTCGTTAACAGGTCGGAATACGAATCGAGAATGGGCTTTGGGGCCGTGATTAACTCGGCAAATAAAGCCCCAATAAAAATATGGGATAGCCGCGAGAGCGAAAGCTATGAAGACCTCATGGCCGTGGTTTAATTAAAACTTCTTGTTGAAGAAGCGAAGAAGGGGAGAACCTCTAATGAGTCAGGCCATAGATGCTGAAACTCGGCCCGCGGGACAGAGTCCGGCTGAGGCGAGAGAAGACCGGTGCGGGGAAAGACTCCCCGAAAAGATATTTACGAGCTTGGACCAGAAACAGAAAGATACGTTAAAAGAGATGGTAATCCCGGTCGAATATCCTGAAGGTGAACTAATTTTCCAGGAAGGTTCCCTGTCCGACGGGGTTTACTTCATTTGTAGCGGGTTTGTAGTTTACGGGAAGAAATTCCACGGGAAATCAGCCCAAAAAAGGATCTTTAAACTCTTGGGTCCGGGAGATGTCCTGGGGGAGGAGACTTTATTTGGTCCTGACCCGGAACCGCGGTTCGGTTACGCAAGATCAATCGTCAGAACCGATCTGATGTTTCTGGAACGGACCAGCTTGCTCGATTTTCTCGAGGACCAGCCTCGGCTTTTTCGAGATTTCTGTCGGAACCTGACATCGGGTCTGCGGGAGCTGGAGCAGAAACTCCTGCAGGATGGTTTCCTGACAACGGACCGGCGCCTGGCCGACCTGCTTGGAAAAGTTGAGGAAAAGCTGAGCGACAGAGGAGACGGGGGAAACTCTGAACGGTGTGTAAAGCTAAGAAGAAAAACCCTTGCTGAAATCCTCGGGGTATCCAGGGGTTCGATAACGAAGAGTTTAAAGAAACTGGAGCGAAAAAAGCTGGTTTCCCTCGAAGATGAAAAAATATGCGTAAATTCCAGAGAGGGTTTGAGAGAATTCGTAAATCAATGACAGCTGTCCCCTCCGAAATTCCCCGAGGAAGTCTCGCAGCTTCCCGTGGGGAGGAATCGGCTGGATTACCGGCTTAATCGGAGGTAGCCGGCAGTCAATTTGCCCTGTGCAATAAAGCTCGATTCGATTGCAATATCAGTTACGAATTGGCTGCTGGATCGTCTTTTGAAAAGACCGAAGTTCGCAGTCAACTATGTCTTTTTACAAGCCCTTCCCTTCGGGTGGGGTTCTTGACTTTAAAACCTCTATGTTTATTCCCCTTTGATGACTTTGGATTGATTAAACTGGATTATTCTCCGATAATTTTTATGTGTTCGTCCGATAGGGGGTCAAGGTGGAGACAAAAGATTTTTCTACCCGGGTAGACGGGGTAAACCCGGGTCCGGAGAATATACTTTCGTTCCTTTCTGCTTCCCTTGAAAACGTATCACGGGAAGAACTGGAAGAACTAAAGGATTCGATTTTTTGGGTTCAATACTCGGATGGGGATCTGGTTGCGCAGGAAGGGTCGCTTTCTTCGAGTATTTACATAATATACGACGGTCTGGTCAAAATAGGTAAGTATTCCCAGTCTCAACAGAAAAAGCGGGTTCTCCGCTTTCTCGGTCCTCAGGAATGGTTCGGTTTAGAAGTACTGTTCATGCCCGAGCAACATACTAATATTCAATTTGCCCGGGCCGTTTTGGATTCTGAGTTGATTTCTATTGAAGCCTCTAAATTCAAGGATTTTTTAGGCAGCCATCCTGAAGCACTTAATGATTTATGTAGATGGTTTGCCAGGGAAGTGGCGATGCTCGAGTTCAAACTCACGCGAGAAACCGCGGATGGCTCCCTGCAGAACTTCGCTATTTTGCTTCTGGGGCTGGATGAAAAATACGGAAAAAAGGTGGAAAAGGGGAGCAAGATCGACTTAGAACTACCCAAACATACCCTGGCCGACCTCATGGGAGTTTCCGCCGAGACGCTTCGCAGATTAATTAAGCGGCTAACGGAGTCAGGGGCGATATCAACCAAAGATCATAAAATAACCATCAAAAACAGAAAAAAGCTTCACGAACTGGCAGGAATTCAGGATTTTTACCTTACCATACTCGGAGAAACTCTCTAATCACATCTTCCCCCAGCGAAGACGCTGAACCAGATGTAGCCGTTCCGGACCGAAACAGCCAGGATATATGTAACTTCGCTCAACCTACCACCCCGGATTTTGTGGTGAACGGCGTAAATTCAAGTACCCGGAGCTGTCACTCGGAATTGACCAAACAGCTATTGCACCGTTCGGGCGAGTCTTCATGGTTTATATTTGACCTAAATTCCGCGGTTTCGCCACGCCGTTAAGTTAAAACCGGCTTAATCGAGCGGTTAATTTCACGTTTCTGTTCAGAGTTAAAGATACCCTCATATCTCGTAATCGTTATCTTCTACAGGGAATAATGATGTTATGAACGTAATAAACTGCTGACGGTATCAGGTTAAACATCCGAAAACTGTAATTCCTCGGACCCAGCGCGGTATAATAGTTTGCCCGGTAATACGGGCTACGAAATTCGATTCCGGCCTTAAGTTGTGAGACCGGTGGCTGGGGCTTAAGTTTTTTAGTGCAGCAGGGGCTTGAACGGGACGTATTTGGTTTTTCTGAGCCGTAAAATTCGGTTGGCGCTTTCAGAAGTTCTTCCGGGTGGAAAAGCATGATTCCTCTTCTTACGGGTACGTTGTCCTATTTGTTGGCGGGGATATTGAGTATGACCTACCCCCGCTACAGATTCTGGTTTAGCCTGCTCGGCTGGTTTGGTGCTCTGGTTGGACTGACAAGAAGTGTGTTGTTTTATTATAGCAATGGCGCTTTGATTACTGCCCTGGGAAAATGGGGTGGGCTGGGGATAGAGATAAAGTTAGACCAGACTACTATTTTGTTTGCGGCTCTGGTCGTCTTCTTAAACCTGTTTACGTTGTGGTATCTAGGAGAGGGGAAAGACCGCACCTACTACATCCTATATAATTTCCTCTTTGCCACTTCTTTTTCCCTTGCCTTCTCCAACGATCTGTTTAATATTTACGTCTCAATCGAGCTCCTGTCATTAATTTCTATTCTCCTTATTGGTTACGAGAGGAAGGCGTATCAGATCTATGCCGGGATAAAGTATCTGGTTATCTCTTCTCTGGCCATGAGCTTATACCTGATTGGCCTGGGCCTCGTTTATAAAGCAGGGGGCCATCTCGGTATAGACCGGCTCGCAGGGGGCTTAAGCGATACCCTGTCACCCGGAATTTATATCGGCCTCGGTTTGATGGTTACCGGGCTGGCCGTCAAAGGCGGGGTAATTCTTTTTAGTATGTGGCTTCCGGATGCCCATTGTTATGCGGGGACCGTCGTTTCCGCACTTCTTTCGGGGATGGCTATTAAAGCCGGGCTGGTCGGGATAATTCGAATATCGGCGCTTGCAACGCTGAACAACGTTTTGCTCGGACTGGGGGTATTGACGGGAATCGTGGCGGCGGGCTTCGCGGTTGTAAGCTCAAGGCCGAAGAGAACTCTTGCCTTTTCCTCGATTTCCCAGGTCGGTTACGTCCTGATAGCGATAGGTCTGGGAACTCCCGCCGGGGTTCTGGCCGCTTCCCTGCATGTTTTCTTTCACGGGTTATTTAAGGGCCTGCTCTTTCTGTCGGTCGGACACGCGAAAGTCGGAGGTAAGAATACCTGCAGGGATGAAATATCGTCAGTTCCCCTTTCGAGCAAGCTCGGCCTGATTGTCGGTTCTCTGTCCATAATGGCCATTCCCCCCTTTAACGCCTACTTTAGTAAGACGCTTATTATCGAAGAAGTAGGTCACGGCTGGGTCTGGTGGGCGATCATGGCTATCGGATTCGGGACGGTGGTTTACTTCTTAGAACTCAATCGGGCGTTGTTGTTCGGTACTGTTACGGAGAATTTTAGCTCCAGGGACCTTCCGCTCATCGGCTTTACAATTGCCGTGGCTTTATCGGCGGTAGCTGGATGCGTGGTTCTTGGGGGTGAAGAAATGCTGGCGCTAATGATGATCCCTCGACATCTAATCGTTACCTTTGCTTTGATACCTGCCGGAGGGCTCCTCTTCCTGGCTATCTGGAAGAAAGTACAGAAAGTGGAACCCCCCGCTTTCCCTTTTAATATGGACAATGCGATGATTTCGGTATTTACCGGGTTTTTGTTCGTGGTATTATCGCTATTTCTGGTGTGAATTTATTAATTCCTGAGTTGTGCAATTCTCTCCTTCAAGAACAACTTCTAACTCAGTATACAAGATAAACTAACTACTGTGTGAGAAATCTAATTGCTTCACCCCTTGGGCGATGTTTAAAACGTTCAAGTCAACTTGCTCCCGAAGCTTTCAACCAGTACCCGGTTCAGCAACCAGTTAATATTTATTCCCGGCTTGTAAACACCTTACAAACATGCCCGGGGCACCATCCTGGGATGAATCAGCGTTTTTGGTCAAGCAGTCGATCGTGGCTACTTCCCTTAAAAGTTGCTGGTTATTATTTACCACACCCCGGACCTGTCAAATTTGTGCTTATCCCTGGATTGTGTCCCCAGGGGTCCGCCCGTTTGCCAGAACGCAGTAAAACCTGTATGGTTACTTTTACGTACAGTAGGTGTGAATTTGTGTCCCTGGCGGTGATATAATGGACCCCAAGGATTTTTTGCCCCCCGAAAGTTCCATTACGGAAATAGCCGACCTCCAACCCGGAGACCATCTCTGCTGTATTTATGAAACCGAAAAAGAGCACAGAAACGTCCTTACTTCCTATATCAGGCGAGGTCTGGAAAAGGACCAAAAGGTAATCTATATCGTCGATGCCAATACTGCCGAGGAAATACTAAGTTACCTGCGGCAGATAGACTATCCGCCCGAACCATACCTGGAAAGCGGACAGCTGGTCCTGTTGACCCAGGATCAATCCTACGTAAGGGGCGGTACCTTTGATCCTGACGCAATGATAGATCTTTTGGAAGAAGAAACGGAAAAGGCATTAGCTAAGGGTTATTCTGCCCTCAGAGTTACCGGCGAGATGACCTGGGCCCTGCGGGGCCACCCCGGTTCGGACCGATTGATGGAATACGAAAACAAGCTCAACCAATTTTTTCCGAACCATCAGGCCCTGGGTCTATGTCAGTACGACAGGACCCGTTTTGACGCGGAGCTATTGCTCGGCGTACTCCGCACCCATCCTATAGCGGTAATCGGAGAAGAGACGTACGAAAACTTTCACTACATCCCGCCGGGCGAGCTCCTTGGCGAAAAACCCAGGGAAGCGGAGTTTCGCTCCTGGGAAGAAGGTCT
>Ga0207797_1002241_pt1 | contig 13519 bp, 9 predicted proteins | sample PRCRCaboRojoPR_6_FD_187275 | JGI IMG/M metagenome (GOLD analysis project Ga0207797, IMG submission 187275) | Marine sediment microbial community from Cabo Rojo, Puerto Rico - PR CR 10% Liquid 1 (SPAdes) | ecosystem: Environmental > Aquatic > Marine > Coastal > Sediment | place: Cabo Rojo, Puerto... | reverse complement strand
CGGGCCGTCTCGTATATCTCCCCCTGCAGGTCCCCGTCGTCGGGGTCCTCGCGCTCGATGTACGTCGCGAGGTCGTCGAGGGCGGCTTCCACGCCCGCGTCGAACGCCACGTCGGGGAGCGACTCGGCGAGTTCGTAGTTGTACTCGTTGTCGGTCCGCTCCGCCCAGGCCCGCGCGAGCGGGATCCGGGCGAGCGCCGCCTCCCGGGCCCACTCGGGCGCGTCCGGGGGGAGGTGGCCCGCGCGTTCGGCCATCGTCACGCGGAGCTCCGGCTCGTCGGTCATCCCCAGCACCGCGGCGTAGGTGTAGGGGATGCGGACCCGCCCCTCGCGCACCTCCTCGACGACGAACGGATAGACCCGTTCGGCGAGCGCCGTCTCCTTCTCCGTGCCCGACTCCTCGCCGAAGTACAACCGCTCGACCCGATCGAACTCGTCGACGAGCTGGTCGAGCCGTTCGACCGAGAAGTCACGGGCCTTCTTCGGGTCCTTCGCGAAGAAGTACCGCAGCACCTCCGGCTCGATCAGGGAGAGCACCTCCGAGACGAGGATCACGTTCCCCTCGCTGGAGCTGAACGGCTCGCCGTTCAGCGTGAACCACTCGTACACCATCGGCAGCGGGGCGTCGATTTCCAACAACTCCTCGGCGATGTGCTCGCCGGAGACCCACGACCCCTCGGCGTGGTCCTTGCCGAACGGCTCGAAGTCGACGCCCAGGACCTGCCACTGTGCGGGCCACTCGAACCGCCACGGGAGCTTCCCCTCGCGGAAGGTGGCGGTTCCCCGGTGGCCACAGCCCTCGATGACCCGGTCGCCCGCGGTCATGTCCGTACACTCGTACTCGACGGTTTCGGCGTCGAGGTCCACCGAGAGGACCGTCTCCGTGATCTTCCCGCACGCCTCGCAGACGGGGTTGAACGGGACGTAGTCCGAATCGACCTTGTCCTGGTAGTTCGCGAGGATCTCCCGGGCCCCCTCCCGGTGTTCGAGGACGTGCCCGACGACGTCGTCGAACCGCCCGGACTCGTAGAGTTCGGTCGTCGAGACCACCTCGATCGGGACGCCGAGCAGCTCCGCCGACCGCTCGATCAGGTTCGTGAAGTGCGCGCCGTAGGAGTCGGCCTCCCCGAACGGGTCGGGGATGTCCGTGTAGGGGTGGCCGAGGTTCCGGCCCAGCGCGCCCGCGTCCACCTCGCCCAGGCCGACGAGGTTCCCCGCCGAATCGGCGAGGGTGCGGGGGAGCTTCCGGAGGGGGTCCCGGTCGTCGGCGGTGAACACCTGGCGGACCTCGTGGCCCCGCTCGCGGAGCACCTCGGCGACGAAGTAGCCCCGTAGCACCTCGTTCATGTTCCCGAGGTGCGGGACCCCCGAGGGGGAGATGCCGCCCTTGATGACGATCGGCTCGTCGGGGTCGCGGGCCTCGATGGCGTCGGCGACGGCGTCGGCCCAGAAGACCCGCCGGCGAGTCGTCTCGTTCAGCGTGTGCGGGGAGGTGGGTTCGAAGCTCATGGCCGCTCCCCGTCGGGGCGGATCTCGGTCCCCTCGAACTCGCCGGTCTCGACCGCCCGGCGGACCCGGTCGGGGTCCGAGCCGTCGAGCACGAACGTCCTGAGCCCCGACCGCTGGACGAGCTTTGCGGCCAGCAGGTCGATCGGCGCGCTCGACCCCGCGGAGCCGAGCGACTCGCCCGCCGCGACCAGCGAGACCAGGTCGGCCGCGCTCAGCTCCTCGTACCGGGTCGCGTCCGCCTCCTCGTTCGGGTCGGCGTCGAACACGCCCGGGACGCTCGTCGCGTAGACCAGCAGGTCCGCCTCGGCGTACTCCGCCAGCGCGGCGCCGACCGCGTCGGTCGTCTGTCCGGGGACGACCCCGCCCATCACGACCAGTTCGCCCCGCGAGAGCGCGGCGGTCGCGGGCTCGTACCCCTCGAACGGCGTCGGGTTCGCCCGGTCGTCGAGCGCCGCGAGGAGGAGCCGGGCGTTCAGCCGCGTCACCTCGATACCGAGCTGGTCGAGCTGTCCCTCGTTGGCACCCACCTCGCGGGCGGTGTCGATGTACTCGCGGGCGACCCCGCCGCCACCGACCACGGCCGCGACCTCGTGACCGGCATCGGCGAGCGCCATCAGACACGCCGCGTACCCGCGGACCCGGTCGGCCCGGAGGTCCGGCGCGAGGACGCTCCCGCCGACGGAGACGACGACTCTCATTGCGGGGGGCTTACCGCGGGCCCCGTTTAACGGTTCTCAAACCGCTATCGCCGGCACCCGGGGACGGCCGGACGACGACCGGCGAGCGACACCTACAAGCGCCGCCGGCCGTAGCTCCTGATATGCGAACGCTCGGTATCGTCGGTCCCGGCTCGGGGACGCTCGCCGACCGCCTCGCCGACCGACTGGACGGGCGCGTCGCGCTCGTCCGCGGCGAGGGCGATCCGGACGCCGGCGTGGCCGACGGCGGCGTCGCCGCCCGACGGGAGGGCGCGGCGACCACCTACGAACTCGGCCCGACGGGCTGGCACGCCCGCGGCGAGTCGACGACCGTCGACGACGTGCTCGACCGGCTCGCACCGGACCACGACTACGCGCTCGTGATCGACCGGCCCGACGCGCGGCTCGCGCAGGTCGCCGCCGGGGCCGACGGGGCCGACGGGGCGGCCGACGTCGACCTGACCGTCGACCCCGACGGCGACCTCGATCCGGTCGTCGACCTCCTCGAGGGGCTCGACCCCCACGAGACGCTGGAGTCGCTCGTCGCGCGGGTGAAGGCCTCCCCGCGGGCCGACCGGGCGGGCGCCATCGCCACCTTCACCGGCCGCGTCCGGGCGAAGGACGCCGAGGACGACAGCCCGACCGAGTACCTCGAGTTCGAGAAGTACGAGGGGGTCGCCGAGCGTCGGACCCGCGACATCGAGTCCGAACTCGAGGACCGGGAGGGCGTCCTCGACGTCGTGATGCACCACCGGACCGGCGTGATCCCGGACGGCGAGGACATCGTCTTCGTCGTCGTGCTCGCGGGCCACCGCCGGGAGGCGTTCCGGACCGTCGAGGACGGCATCGACCGGCTGAAGGAGGAGGTCCCGATCTTCAAGAAGGAGGTCACCGCCGAGGAGACGTTCTGGGTCCACGAACGGGACTGACCGGCGCGCGCGGCCCGCGGATCCCCGGCAGTAACCGGCAAAAGTTGCTCAATCTCGCGGCGTCAGACGGACGTCCGCCGGGTGACTCGCCCCTCGAGTAACACGCGAGTTACGGATTCAGAAAGCTTTGTGAAAGGTCTAAAGACCACTCGTGCTCTCGTGAAAGGTACGTTTCACGCCGCTTCGAGACCGAAAACGCCCGAATCGACGGCAAGGTTCGTCGCTTTATATGGGGGTCCGGGGGATAGGACGGGGTGAGGTGTCAATGATGAGCGCGATGCAGCAACCCTCCACCGAGACGAAGCCCGAGGACAAGGAAGGCCGACTGCGCTCGTATCTGCGCGAGCGGGCCGCCGACGGCGAACTCTACTTCAAGTCGAAGTTCATCGCCGACGAGGTCGGCCTCTCCCCCAAGGAGATCGGCGCCCTGATGGTCAAGCTCCGGGACTCCGCGACGGACCTCGAGATCGAGAAGTGGTCCTACACGTCCGCGACGACGTGGCGGGTCGAGGCCGCCTGAAGCGGGTGTAGCGCCCGCCGGGTCCCCGCCCGGCACCTCGCGCCCTGAACCGTCCCCGAACCGCTCTCTCCCTGCCCGCCGCGTCCGGACGCCCGGACGCGGCTCCCTACCCTCGACCGACCCGGAGCGGTGGGTCCATCGATCCGGTGTCCGGGGATTTATCCCCGATCACCACTTCCGACCGGGTGATGGACCCCCGCGAACCGCCGGTCGAGGGCCCGCCGGCGGAGGCGTTCGCGTCGGTGTTCAACGTGGCCGAGACGCGCCGCGACGGCGACCGCCTGGTGTACGTCGGCGAGCCGCTGGTCGGGCCCGACGTCCTCGAACGGCAGGTCTGGCCGCTGTTCCGCGAACACGGCTACGAGGTACGGCTCACGACGGTCTCCCGGTCACGGACCGATCCCATCACCGGACTGGAGATCGAGAACTCGCGACACGCGCTGGTCGCCGAGCCGCGGACGGTCGGGCTCGACGGCGTCCCGTGGCTGAACGTCGTCACCTTCCTCCTGACGGTGCTGACGACGCTGTTCGCCGGCACGGTCTGGTACTACGAACCGGTGACCGGGCCGCTCGACCTGCTGGCCGGCTGGCCGTTCGCGCTGGCCGTGATGGGCGTCCTCGGCGTCCACGAGCTCGGCCACTACGCCCTCTCGCGGTACCACGACGTCGAGGCGTCGCTCCCGTACTTCATCCCCGTCCCGACGTTCATCGGCACGCTCGGGGCCGTCATCCGGATGAAGGGCCGAATCCCGGACCGGAAGGCGCTGTTCGACATCGGCGTCGCCGGGCCGCTGGCGGGCCTGATCGCGACCGTCGTCGTCACGGTGATCGGCCTCCACCTCCCCCCGATAGACGTCCCGCAGGCGGTGCTCGACGACCCGAACGCCATCAACATCGAGTTCGGCTTCCCGCCGCTACTGCTGCTCCTCTCGTGGCTGACCGGCCAGCCGCTCTCCTACGGCGACCCCACGCTCGCGGTGAACCCGGTGGTGTTCGGCGGCTGGATCGGGATGTTCGTCACGTTCCTCAACCTCATCCCCGTCGGCCAGCTCGACGGCGGCCATCTCGTCCGGGCGATGGCCGGTCGGCGCCAGGAGACCCTCGCCGCGCTCGTCCCGCTCGGGCTGTTCGGCCTATCCGCCTATCTCTACTTCGTCCAGGGGATGGACCTCCGGGACTCCGTGCTCATCTGGACGTTCTGGGGGCTCATCTCGCTCGGCCTCGCCAGGGCCGGTCCGGCGACGCCGATCTACGAGGAACCGCTCGACCGCAAGCGGATGGCCGTCGGCGCCCTCACGTTCCTCCTCGGGGCGCTCTGCTTCACGCCGGTGCCGTTCGAGCTCCTGGGCGTCTGAGCTGCCCCGACGGGACGCGTCGGGCTCCACCGTACGCGAGCCGGTCGTCTCGCGATCGTCCCCGATCCTCCCCCGGTAGACTCCCGTCGTCGACGGGCGGTCCGATCCATCGACGCCCGTACCGGACCGTGTGGTCTCGACCGGCGGGAGGGATCTCGACGGGACGCCCGTCCCGACACGGGCCGGGAGCCCGCTCTCAGCGCCCCGTGGCGTTCCCCGGCCCGATCGGGGTGGTGCCGTCGGCCGCGACGAGGAACCGGTCCAGCCGGACCCCGGCCCCGCGGTACCCGATCTCGAGGGCGTGTGTCCCGCGGTCCAGGTCGAAGGTCGCCGGCCCGTCGCCCTCGGGCGCTCCGAGCCGCCGCCACGCCCAGCCACGGCTCGCCCGCAGGCGCTCCCAGACGCGCCACTCACCCCCGTCGACGCGGACCCACAGCGTGTCCTGGCTCCCGCGGTGGCCGCGGACGGTGTGGACCCGGCCGAACACCCGGTAGGAACCCGCGACGACGTCGAACTCGAACCCGAGGACCCCGCCCTTCCCCGGCGGTTCGTCGTCGCTCTTCGCCCCCTCGACGACGACGTACGACCCGCCCGAGGCGTCCGGATCGGTGCCGGTCGAGAAGAGGTCGCCGACCGATCCCTCCCCTGCCTCGAGCCAGACCTCGTCGACCGGGCGGTCCCCGGCGGCCGGTTCGAGCCGGCCGCCCGACAGCCGCCAGTTCCGCTCGGCGTCCTCGGGCAGCAGCCCCCCGGCGACCGCGATCCCGTGGCGGTCCAGCAGTTCGCGGTTCGTCCGCCCGACCACCCGCTTCGGGGCGCCGCCGACGAGGTCGGCCAGCCGCTCCCGATCCCGGTCACCGTCCGCGAGCGCCCGGAGCACCCGCCCGTTCGGGACCGGGACGTGGTCCGGCGCCTGCTCGGGGTAGTAGGCCGTCCGGCCGTCGATCTCGACGCCGCGGTGCCAGTCGTCGGCGAACAGTTCCCGCGGGCCCAGCCGGTCGAGATCGAGGGGTGCGAGTTCGACCCGTGCGGTCCCCCGCCCGTCGAACTCGTTGCCCGTGACGAGGACGCCCCGCCCGCCCTCGGGCGTGACCTCGACGTCGACCCCGTTCGAGAGCACGTTGCGACGGACGACCGTCTCGCCCCGCTCGGTCGGCCGCACACCGACCTCCCAGTCGCGGATCTCGGAGTCCTCGAGGAGGAGGTTCTCCGCGTAGGGCGTGTTGCGGTTCACGGCGACCCCGGGCCCCCGACCCAGGAGCCGGGCGTTCCTGATCCGGACGTTGAGGCTGTACCGGACCGAGATGCCGACGTTCCCGCCCTGGGCGTTGCCCGCGTCCGGTTCGACGAGGCGGCCGTCCTCGCGCTCCAGCGGGCCGATCGCGTACGCGGTGAAGCCGTCGACGGTGCCGTACTCCTCGTAGCGGGCGTGGGGCCACCGGAACATGTGCCGCGAGACGTCGAGGCCGCCGCCGGAGGCGAACGCCGTGTTGTCCCTGAACGACCGGATGGCGACGTAGGCCGACGAGACGGCGCCGTTCTCGACGTGGCCGGACTCCTTCAGCGGCTCCTGACCCTCGACGAACGAGAGCGGGAGGTTCGGGACCGTCCCGCGCTTGTCACGTATCTCCTCGTCCGTCTCGAGTGGCCGATCGATCAGCGGCCGGTTCCAGAACGCGTAGGCGTGGTGGCGGTGGCCCGCCGCGACGTTGTCCTCGACGGCGACCGCCGGGCCCTGCAGCCAGAACCCGTGGCCGCCGTGGCCGAAGTCGTCGACGTGGCCCGGGCCGTCCCGGTGTGCGAACGCCCGGCTGTCGGGGAGTTCGCCGCTCCCCGTCGAGCGGAGCGCGAAGTTCCGCCGGAACGAGCCCCGCTCGTCGCCCGCCTCGGCGACGAACCCCGATCCGAACACGTCGTGGGTGACCGAGTCGACCACGTCGACGTGGCTGTGGTGGTTGACGACCCCCCAGCCCGGGCTCCCGTCGACGACACAGCCCTCGACGCGGTGGGGCGGCTCCGCGCCGATCCCCGTGACGTGAAAGTGCAGCGCGTAGCGGGCCCGCGGGTTCGGCGGGACGTCCTCGGGGGGCGTACCGTGCTGGGGGTCGGTGAACGGGTAGGACTTGTCGGTCCGGCCCAGTTCGTAACAGCCGGCGTAGCGGACCGTCGTCGACGCCGAGTGGATCATGACGTGGCCCCGGCGCGGGATCCGTTCGCTCTCGGAGACGAACCGGACGTTCCGGGTGAGGTGGACGGCGTACGCCGGGAGGTCCGACGCGGGCGGGACGTGGTCGTGTTCGAGCGGGCGGTCGAGACGGACCGTCGACCCCTCGACGGACGCGACCCGGACCTCCTCGTCCTGATCCTCGAGCGGATCGACCCCCGGGACGACGACCTCGTCACCGGACGACCAGTTCGTCGGCGGCTCGGGCAACGAGAGTGCCCGGTCGCCGGCCCGCGGCGCCTCCTCCAGCGCCGTCCACGGCGTCGTCTCGGCCCCGTGGACCTCGAACTCGCCCATGACGATCAGCCCCCGGCCGACCCGGTCGGGGTCCCGGTCCTCGTCGATCGGTCCGTCGTCGAGGAAGACCATCCGGGCGGCCACGTCGGGGCGGACCGGTTCCTCCTCGGTCCCGACCCGGAGGGTGCTCCCCGGGACGGAGACGAGGGTGTCGACCGGGAGCCGGGTGTCGACGGTCGGGTCGAACGACAGCGTCCCGTCGACGCGGACGGTGTCGAGCCTGGCGGCCACCTCGCCGCCGACCGCCACCGCGACGTCCTCGGTCACCTGCACGCGGGCGCCGTCGTCGGGCACCGACCCCGCCTCCCACGTCTCCGGATCGCTCCAGTCCCCGCTGGCGACCGCGCGGTGGGTGACCCGCCGCTCCGGGACGAGGTCGAGCGGCGTCGACTCCCCGGACCCCGGGCCGAGGGTCCCGGAGAGCAGGTCGGCGGCGGCATCCGGGTTCGTCACGGCCGCCCCCGCGGTCCCCGCCGCGAGGGCGGTCAGCAGCGCCCGCCTGTCCGGGGCGTACCCCGTCGATGACCTCCCCGGCCAGGGCGGGATCTGGCTCCGCAGCCCCGACGGGAGCCCTCCCCGGATCCCCGACAGTAGACGGCTCAACCGCCCGCGGTTCGGCTCGCCCTCGGACCCCCTCGGTGGATTCCCCTGCCCCATGGTTCGCCCTGATACCCGGCCGTGGCCCTCGCGGTGCATAGCGGTTCGGAGCGTTTCGTACGGCGAGCCGTCGGCGCCGACCGACCGGGCTACGTCCGGTTCAGTTCGATGCTGAAGACGGTCCCGCGGGGCTCGTTCCCGGCGACGCGGACCTCGCCGCCGTACCGGGAGACGAGTTCGTCGACGAGGTAGAGCCCGAGGCCGGTGCCGTCGCTGTCGAGCCCCTTCTCGCCGCGGTCGAAGACGGCCCCCTCGTTCGGGGCGAGCCCCGGGCCGTCGTCCGCGACGTGTATCGTCACCGTCTCGTCGGTCGTCCCGACGCGGAGTTCGACCGTCGGTTCGTCGGTGTCGTTGTGCTGGACGGCGTTCGTGAGGACGTTCCCGACGACGCTCGAGAGCATCTCGTTCGCCTCGACCGTGACGTCGGCGTCCGGCAGTTCGCCCTCGACCCGGAACGTCGCGTGAGGGTACATCTCGCGGTGCTTGGCGAGTTCGTCGGCCAGCACGCCCTCGACGGCGATCGGTTCGAGGGGGACCGCCCCGTCGGTCGAGAGCACCTCGATGAGGTCCTTGCCGGTCTCGGTCAGCCGGAGGGCGTCCCTCGCCGTCCGCCGGATGCGCGCGAGCAGTTCGAGCGATTCCTCGTCGTCGAGTCGCTCCTCCAGGAGCTCCACCCACCCGAGCACGACGCCGACGTCGTTGCGGACGTCGTGTCTGAGGATGCGGTTGAGTATCTCGAACTGCCGGTTGGCCGATTCGAGGTCCGACTCGCGGTCGCGGCGGTCGGTCACGTCCTCGAAGGCGGCGACCACGCGACGGATCGAGCCGTCGGCGTCGGTGAGCGGGACGGCGTTGACCGACAGCCAGAGCCGCGAGCCGTCGGGGTGTTCGATCCCGTGCTCCGCGCCGATGACGGCCTCGCCGGTCTCGAACACCCGCGTCACCGGGAGCGACTCCCGCTCTACGGTCTCGCCGGTCTCGTCGTACAGCTTCCAGTCGGGGTGGTCGTACGTGCGCTCGGTGATCTCGGACCCGGTGATGCCGAGCAGCGTCTCGGCACGGTCGTTCGCCCTGACGATCTCCCCCCCGGCGTCGACGACGACCAGCGCGACGGGCGTCGTCTCGAACACCCGTTCCAGCAGCGCCTTCTCCCGCCGGAGGTCCGCCTCCATCCGGCGTCGCTCGCTGACGTCCCGGAAGTAGACCGAGAGGCCGGAGTCGGAGGGGAACGCCCGAACCTCGAACCAGCTCTCGAGCGGCTCGTAGTAGGACTCGAACGTCGCGGGCTCGCCGGTCTCGACGGCCCGGTGGTAGGCGTCGTAGAACTCCGTCCCGACGGCGGCGGGGAACACGTCCCAGAGGACCTCACCCACGAGCTCCTCGGCGGTCACGTCGAGGAACGCCTCGCCGGCGCGGTTGACGTAGGTGACACGCCAGTCCGTGTCGACGGCGAAGAACCCGTCGCTGACGCGGTCGAGGACGTCCTTCGGGGTTTCTGTCGGTCTCATCTGTGGCTGGGCCGGCGTCCGGGCGCGAGACGGTATCGTCCGGCAGGAGTCGCTTCGTGGATGTGGGCGGACCGCGTTCAAAAAGGCCACGGCCGCCCGGGACCCGCGCCGGGCCGACCGGACCGCCGACCCCGGCCCCCACGGCGGCCGGTCGCTCAGTCCGCCAGCACGGACCGGTACCGGGCCCCGGCGTCGTCGTCGGCGTCGATGGCCGCCCGGATCCGGGGGCTCACCCACCGTCCCGGGTCGTCGAGGAACCGCTCGTAGACGGGGAGCCGCTCGCGGAGCGGGACCCCCGCCTCAGTGGCGATCGCCTCGAGCTCCCGCAGCGCGGGCCACTCGTAGTCCGGGTTGACGTGGTCGACCGTCACCGGCGAGACGCCACCGAGGTCGTCGACACCGCAGTCGAGCAGCTCCCGGACCGGCGCGAGGTTCGGCGGGGACTGGACCGAGACCTCCTCCGGGAGGACCGCCCGTGCCATCGCGGTGGTCCGGCGCATCGTCGCGAGCGCCGGCTTCGGGTCCGACCACCGCTCGTTCGGCGACACGGGCTGGATTATCACCTCCTGGACGTGGCCGTAGCGCTCGTGGAGCTCGCGGATCGCCAGCAGCGAGACCGCCCGGTCGCGGGGCTCCTCGCCGATCCCCACGAGGATCCCGGTGGTGAAGGGGACGCCGATCTCCCCGGCGGTCCGTATCGTGGCGAGCCGCTGGCCCGGGGACTTCCCGCGGGGTCCGCCGTGGGCCCGCACCTCCGCGGTGGTCTCCAGCATCACGCCCATCGAGGCGTTCAGGTCCGCGACGAGCGACATCTGCTCTCTGGTCTGGTCGCCCGGGTTCGAGTGGGGGAGCAGGCCCGCGTCCAGCGCGATCTCGCAGGCCTCCCGCAGGTAGCTGTGGATCGAGTCGTGGCCCCACTCGGCCAGTCGGTCGTGGACCCCGGTGTAGCGGTCGTCCGGGTCGTCCCCGAACGTGAACAGCGCCTCCGTACAGCCCGCGTCGGCCCCGCGTTCGACGATCTCGCGGATCTCCTCGGGTGAGAGCAACGACGCCTCCCCGGGCGGATCGTAGTAGGTGCAGTAGGTGCAGGTGTACCGGCAGGCGGTCGTCAGCGGGACGAACACGTTCCTGGCGAAGGTGAGCTCCGGGGCGGCCGAGACGTCCCCGGGGTCGACCGCCAGCGCGGCCGACACCTCCGTCTCCGGGATATCCAGCTCCACCCCGTACGCCTCGGCGCCCGGAATCACGGGGGAGGCTCCGGTACGGGGGGACAAAAGCGTTGGCTCCGCGGGCGGTCGGGCCGCCCGCCGACGGTCAGTCCCGCCGGGCCACGACGCGCTCGTCGTCGCCCTCGAGGGCCACCTCGAACCCGCGGTCGGCGAGCCACGAGCCGGCGGCCCCGTCCGGCGCGTGGAGCAGCACCTCGACGAGGTCGGCGGGTTCGTCGACGTCGGTCGAGAGCCGGAAGGAGTCGACCGTCGCCACGGGCACTCCGGCGGCCTCGGCGATGCGCCGGTGGTCCCGGAACGAGGCCCCGTGGTAGTCGACGCGGAACGCCGGGTCCCGCGCCACCAGGGCGTTCGTGCCGCCGCCGCGACCCGGGACGAGGGTCACGCCGGCGTCGGGGGCGAACAGCCGCTCGACGCTCGCGGGCGTCGCCAGCGCGAGGTCGGCCATCACCACCGCCGTCGGCGCCCCGCCGAGGTGGTCGTTCACCGCCGGGGTCAGCGGCCGGTCGTCGACCTCGACCGGGACGTCACACCCGACCGGCGCGGTCGCGAGCACGACCGGATCGGCCGGCGTCGGCGCGAGCGTCGAGACCACGTCGTCGAGCATCGCCCGGGCGAACGCGCGTCGCTCCGCGGCGTCGAGCAGCGGCCCGAGCCGCGTCTTCGGCGTCGTCGCGTCGAACGGGACGATGGTCCGCATCGGGGTCAGCCCAGCGGGTCCCCGGGCCCGGACTGCGAGCGGAGGTAGAGCACGCCCCCGGCGAGGAGCGCCAGGACGATCACGACGCCCACCCCGATGAGCGCCAGCCGGAGGGTCCGGCTCGACTGCTGTGCGCTCCGGGCCGAGCTCTCGGCGTCGCTCGCGAGGTCGCGGGCGAGGCCGAACTCGCCGCTCTCGTACGCCTGGATCGCGCGGTTCAGCTGTTCGCGCGCCTGTTGGCTCCCGGCGCCCTCCACGACCGGCTGGGCGTCGTCGATGGCGCTCCGGGCCCGCTGGGACGCGTCGGTGTAGTGGTGGACCTCCCAGGTGTCGACCACGTTGACGTTCTCGCCGACGACCTTCGAGAGCCGGGCGAACTCGAACCGCTGTGGGGGGTCGTAGCTGAACGACTCCACCCGTGGCGCCCGCCCGCGGACGACCACCTCGACCCGCTCGGTGTTGTTCGCCGAGGAGACGGCGGTCTCGAACGACCGCCCAGTGAACGTCTGCGAGCTGGTGTCACCGTTCAGTGTCACCTTCCGGACGGTCCAGGTGGCGTTGGTGAGCCGGGTGCGGCCCCGGAGCGTCCACTCGTTGGTCCCGTCCTCGTAGAGGTCCTCCAGGGTGATGGTGGCCCGTTCCTCCTCGCCGACGCGCTGCTGGTCGGGCACGTCCGAGGAACTCGCGGTGATAGCGGCGGCCGGGACGGCGACCGCGGCCAGCAACAGGAGGATGAGGAGCGTCCTAGAACAGCGGCTCCAGTTCATCCTCGTCGTCTTCGACCAACCGTCGTAAGTTCCCTTCGCTTTGGTCGCGAAGCTCGTCGATGTTCTCCTGGGCCTCGATGGCGACCTGCTGGAGCTCCTTGATCCGCGGGACGTTCGTCACGCCCGAGAGCAGGACCACGCCGGCGACGTAGTTCGAGCTCGAGACGGGGTAGTCACCGCCCCGGACCTCCATCGAGCCGGTCTGCTCCTCGAGCCACTTGCGCCCGCGTTCGATCCCCTTGCGATTGAGGTACTTCGGCGGCCCGGACATCACGAGCAGCGCCCGTTCGGTCCCGCCGACCTCACAGGGGAGGGTGAGTCGCCCGAGCGTCGCCTTCCGGACCAGGCTGGTGATCCGGTTGGTGGTGGTGGCGGCGTCGATCTCCTCCTCGCCACCCCCGCCGGTGAACCGCGAGAGCAGCCCCTTGTTCCGCTCGCTGCGCTGGAGCTCCTCGCGGGCGTAGCCGATGGTCGATATGCCCCCGCAGGCGAGCGTGTTGATGATCTCCGAGGAGTCGACGACCGACTCGGCGACCTCGCCGCCGCGCTTCACCTCGCCGGCGCCGAACAGGATACCGAACCGGCGGACGATCTCGTCGTTGATCTCGCTGTAGCCCGACTCCATCGACTCGCCCGCCTTCCGCCAGGCGTCGTTGTCGAACACCATGAGGTTGTCCACCTCGCGGACGAACGTCTGGAACGACCGCGCGGCGTTCAGCGTGTAGATCCCGCCCTCGTCCTTCCCGGGCAGGATCCCCAGGCCGTACACCGGTTCGGTGTAGATCCGCTGGAGGTGCTTGGCGAGGACCGGCGAGCCCCCGGAGCCGGTCCCGCCGCCCAGCCCCGCGATGATGAGGAAGGCGTCGACCTCGTGGACCGGGATGTTGTCGATCGCCCCCTGGATCTCGTCGATGTCCTCCTCCGCGATCTCCGCGCCGAGCTCGTTGTCCGCCCCGACCCCGTGACCCTTCACGCGGGCCTGGCCGATCAGCACCCGCTGGTCCTCCGGAACCCGCTTGAGGCCCATCAGGTCGGCCTTGGCCGTGTTGACCGCGACCGCGGCCCGGACGATGTTGCTGCCGGTCCGCTCGTCGTACTCGAGGAACTTGTCGAGCACCTTCCCGCCG
>Ga0207797_1002240_pt1 | contig 13521 bp, 10 predicted proteins | sample PRCRCaboRojoPR_6_FD_187275 | JGI IMG/M metagenome (GOLD analysis project Ga0207797, IMG submission 187275) | Marine sediment microbial community from Cabo Rojo, Puerto Rico - PR CR 10% Liquid 1 (SPAdes) | ecosystem: Environmental > Aquatic > Marine > Coastal > Sediment | place: Cabo Rojo, Puerto... | reverse complement strand
TCCCCGTCTCCCCGTCGGCTCCCGTGACTCCAGCCCCCGGCGGGACGGACCGCCCGCGCCGGATGCGGGAGCCGCGCTTCCCCTGCGCCCGGCGCTGCTGGCGCTGCCGGTGGCGGCCCTGATCGTCCTGGCGTCCGCCTGTGCGCAGGGCGACGGCATGCGGACGGCCGTCGACTACGACTCGGTTCCGGGGGCGGCGGGGGCGCCCTACGACACGGCCTTCTTCGGCTCCCTCCAGTGGCGCAACATCGGCCCGAACCGGGGCGGCCGGAGCATCGGCGTGGCGGGACACCGCGACCTGCCGAACACCTACTACTTCGGCGCCACCGGCGGCGGGCTGTGGAAGAGCACCGACGGCGGCGAGGAGTGGTACCCGGTCACCGACGGACAGGTGACGAGCTCCTCGGTGGGAGCCGTGGCCATGGCCCCGTCGGATCCCGACGTGGTCTACATCGGAATGGGGGAGGTCCAGCTGCGGGGCTCCATCACCCAGGGGGACGGCGTCTACCGCTCCACCGACGGCGGTGAGACGTGGTCCCACCTCGGGCTGGAGGAGACACAGGCCGTGTCGCGGATCCGGGTCCACCCCGACGACGCCGACGTGGCCTACGTGGCGGCCCTGGGTCATCCCTACGGCCCGAACCCGGAGCGGGGCGTCTTCAAGACCACCGACGGCGGGGACAGCTGGGATCGGATCCTCTTCGTCTCGGACTCCGCCGGCGCGGTGGACCTGATCCTGGACCCGAACGACCCGGAGACGGTCTACGCCTCAACGTGGCAGGTGTACCGGACGCCGTGGAAGATGTGGGGCGGCGGCCCGCACTCGGGGCTCTTCAAGTCCACCAACGGAGGCGAGACGTGGACGGAGCTCACCGGCAACCCGGGGATGCCGGAGCCTCCCATCGGCAAGATCGGCATCACGGTCTCCCGCGCCGACTCCGACCGCCTGTACGCCATCGTGGAGGCACACGAGGGCGGCGTGTTCCGGTCGGACGACGGGGGAGCGACCTGGCAGCGTACCAACTCGGAGCGGAAGATCCGGCAGCGTCATTTCTACTACAGCCGCATCTACGCCCATCCCACCGACCCGGACGTCTCCTACGCGCTGAACACGGAGCTCTTCATCTCCCGGGACGGGGGGGTCACCTACGAGCCGGTGGACCAGCAGCCGCCCCACGGCGACCAGCACGACCTGTGGATCGACCCGGACGACCCGGAGCGGATGATCAACGGCAGCGACGGCGGCGGGTCGGTGACGGTGAACGCCGGACAGACGTGGACGGACCAGGAATACCCGACGGCCCAGTTCTACCACGTCATGACCACCGACGACTACCCGTACCACGTGTGCGGCGCCCAGCAGGACAACTCGACGGCCTGCGTGCAGAGCGCCGACTGGAAGAACGAGTCCAACCCGGGCAACGAGATCGGCGACTGGCTGTACCAGATCGGGGGCGGCGAGCAGGCCTGGATCCGGCAGGACCCGAACGACCCGGACGTCTTCTTCGCCGGCCACCAGGGGGCGGTCCTCACGAAGTACGACCGCTCCACGGGCCAGGTGCGGGACGTCCAGCCCTACCCGCGCTTCTTCAGCGGTGAGGCGGCGGCCGCCCTGCCGGAGCGGTGGCAGTGGACCTTCCCCATCGTCTTCAACCGGGTGAACGACGAGACCATCTACACCTCCAGCCAGCACGTCTGGAAGACCACCGACGACGGCCAGAGCTGGACGAAGATCAGCCCCGACCTCTCCTACGCCGACTCCGCGACCATGGGGCCGTCCGGCGGACTGATCACCGGCGACATGAACGGGCCGGAGATCTACGCCACGGTCTTCGCGCTGGCCCCGTCCCGCCACGAGGAGGACGTGATCTGGGCCGGGACCGACGACGGACGCGTGTGGATCACCCGGGACGAGGGCGGCGAGTGGACGGAGATCACGCCGCCCGACATGGAGAAGTACACCCGGGTCTCGATCATCGACCCCTCGAAGCACGACCCGGCCACGGCCTACGTGGCGGCCAACCGCTACCAGATGGACGACCGTGCGCCGTACCTGTGGAAGACGCACGACTACGGGGAGACGTGGACGCGGATCGACGAGGGGATCACCGGCTTCACGCGGACGATCCGTGAGGATCCCGTGCGGCCCGGCCTCCTGTACACCGGCACGGAGCACGGCGTGTGGGTGAGCTTCGACGACGGCGCGCAGTGGCAGCCGCTCAAGATGGCCACGAAGCAGACCGAGGGAGAGGACACGGACGGCTACCTGCCGGACACCCCGGTGCGCGGGCTGGTGGTGGAGGAGAACGACCTGGTGATCGGCAGCCACGGCCGGGGGTTCTGGATCCTGGACGACATCGGGCCGCTTCGTCAGCTGCGCTCCGAGGTGGCGGAGTCCGACGCCCACCTGTTCGAGCCGCGGACCGCCACCCGGCGGACGATGGGGGAGGGGACCGGCGAGGAGGATCCGGGCCCCGCCGTCTTCCAGTACTGGCTGGCGGAGCAGCCGGAGGAGCTCACCATCGAGGTGCTGGACGCCGGCGGCAACGTGGTACGCAGCTTCGAGGGGCCGCGGCCGGACGACTACGAGCCCGAGGAGCGGGCGGGCTACACGCCGCCCCCGCCGGCGCCGCCGGAGGGCGAGGTGGGCATGAACACCTACACGTGGGACCTCCGCTACCCGGGCTCCCTCTACTACGAGGGGCAGATCATCTGGAACGCCTCCACGGTCCGGGGGCCCATGGCGCCTCCCGGCGAGTACCAGGTCCGGCTCACCGTGGACGGACAGAGCCAGACGCGGAGCTTCCAGGTGCGGAAGGACCCGCGGCTGGAGGGCGTCACCGATCGCGACCTGCAGGCTCAGTTCGAGCTGGCGGTGCAGATCCGGGACGCCACGGACCGGGCGAACCGGGCCGTGGTCCAGGCGCGGGAGACGCGCCGGCAGACGGCCGAGCGCCTGGCCTCGGTGGCCGGCACCGAGGTGCCCGAGGGCGACGAGGGCTGGGTCACCATGGACGAGGCGATGCAGGTGGTGGAGGAAGCCCGCGGCGAGGACGCCGAGCTGGCCGACGCCGCCGAGGCGCTCCTCCGGGCGCAGCGCGAGGTGGAGACGGCCCTCTACCAGACGAAGAACCGGTCCGGCCAGGACCCGCTGGGCTTCCCGATCCGGCTGAACAACCGCCTGTCGGCCCTGCGCCGGAGCGTGGAGACCGGGAATGCCCCACCCACGGCGGGCCACCGGCAGGTGTACGACGAGCTCACGGCCGATCTGGAGGAGCAGCTGTCGGCCATGGACGCCACGGTGGCCGAGGAGCTGGCGGCGCTGAACGACGCGCTCGGCCAGCGGGACCTGGAGCCGGTGGAGAGCACGCGAGGAGACGGCTCCGGAGGGAGCGGCGAGGCGGCGGAGTAGCCTCCCGGCGGGGCGTCAGTGCTCCCGGGGGCGGGTGTCCACCGTGACGTAGTCGGTGACCCGGTCGACGCGGAGCTGGACGAGGGTCGTCGTGTCGGGGTGGAGGAAGCTCGGCGAGCCGCCGTCCGCCCCGTCCTCCCCGGACGGGTCGTGGACGACGACGTCCCGAAGGTGGTCCGTGTCGTAGTAGATGCCGTCCTCGACCCTGGGGACGTACATCCGCATGGCGAGGACGTGGCCGTCGGGCAGGAGCTCCTCCACGCCGGCCACGTCCACCAGGGCCCGCCGGAAGCTCGGGTCCCGGCTGTACGTGTGGAAGTGGGCGGTCATGCGCCGATTCACCGAGTTGCTGAGCTCCCGCTCCCTGCTCGTGAGCATGCGGGGTCCGTGGGGAGCGCCGCGCCGGGTCTCCCCGATCCGGGTCTCCCGCCCCCGGCGGTGGACGAAGAACTCGAGGGTGAAGTCACGCACCGGCTGATCCTGGTCGTCCACGGCATGGAAGAGGAACTGCTGCCAGCGGGTCGGTGCGGCCCCGGCTTTCGCGACCGACGCCCGCGCCGCCTCGCGGCGCTCGTGCACGCGGTCCCGGTGCTGCCGGAACGCCCCCGGCGAGTCGACACGCAGGGCGGACAGGACGAGCTCTCTCACGGCCCCGTCGTCCCGGCCGGGTCGGTCGGGGCTCTCCCGGTCGGCCTCCCGTTCCGCGCCGAAGGCCTCCACGATGGAGCCGTGGTCGTGGCCCGGGAGCGTGCCGAAGGCGAAGGCTCCGTGGGCGGTGTCCCGCCGCCAGCGACGGGGCTCCGAGGGATCGCAGAAATCCAGGCTCAGCTTCACCGAGTCCAGGGGCGTACCCGCGATCACCACCGCCCCGTCCGTGCCCGGCTTCTCGGGCACCCAGCCGCGGAGCCCGCTGTAATCCGAGAGTCCCACGAGGACGGTGAGCCGGACCCGGTCGGCGTCGTAGAGGGGCTCGGGCCCCAGCAGGTCGCGGTGGGCCAGCTCCCACTGGTGCGCGCTGCCCAGCTCCAGGCCGTCCAGCAGCCTCCGGCCCACCTCCAGCATGTCGCCGATCTTCCACCGCCCCCCGAAGACCCGGCCCAGGAGAGACTTCCCGCGGTGGGCCAGGGGAGAGCCGAAGTTGGCCGGCGCCAGCATCACCAGGTTCTCCACCGGGCAGTCGTCGATCCGGTGGCCGTAGTAGCGCCAGATCCAGTGGCGGATCACCATCCCGCCGGTGGAGTGGACCACCACGTCGAAGGAGCCCCGTCCCCGCTCGTCGAGGAGGCCGCGCCGGCGGAGCTCGTCGTCCAGCCCGCCGACCACGTCCTCGTAGGTGATGGCGTCCTCGCGGGACTCGTAGTCGGCGTAGTAGATGCTCTCCACCTCTCCGACGCCCTCCTCCACCAGGAAGGACTCGAGGGATCGGAAGGATTCGGAGCAGTCGCTCCACCCGTGGAGGATCAGGGTCGTGTCGGCCATGGCGGATTCCCGTCGGGGAGGTGAGCCGGGGTGGTGGACGTTTCGGCCGGTGAGACAAAGAACAACGTAACCCTCTACGGGGGTACCGGCCGCCCCGGCCGGTGAAGGGGACGTCGCCCGGCCTTGCAGCGCCCCGCCTCGACGTGTCAGTTTACGGTCGACAGAAGCGGGCGAGGCAAACGGAAGTCGGCGAGATTCCGACACGGCCCCGCCACTGTGTGAGGCCCGGCGCGCGACGCGCCGGATTCCGCGGCACGACGAGCCACTGGCGCCGGAGACGGCCCGGGAAGGCGCCGCGGAGGCCTCGAGTCAGGAGACGTGCCCCGCCCGCGCCCGAGAGCTCTTCGCAGGGAAGGGTGTGGGCGCGGCGCGCTCTCGAAGGCGTGTCCCTCACGCCCGGCCTTTCACCACGAAAGGACGGGTTTTTTCATGTCTGGACCCCTCGACTCGACCGATCCCACCGCAGCGACCGGCCGGACCGGTCCCTTCGTTCTCCTCCTCATCCTGCTCGCGGGTTCGCTCGTGGCGGGGCCGGACGAGGTCCCGGCGCAGGAGCTGCCGGCGCCGGACTCGGTCCGCTACCGGCTGGACGACGTGGTGGTGACGGCCCACCGGACTCCCCTGAGCCGCGACCGGGTGGCCCACGGCGCCACGGTGCTCACCGGGGAGGAGCTGGAGGCCCGCGGCATCCACCGGCTGTCCGAGGCGCTGGAGGAGGTGCCGGGGATGCACGTGGCCCGGAACGGCTCCTTCGGCGCCGCGACCTCGCTGTTCACCCGGGGCGGTGAGAGCGACTACACGCGGGTGCTGGTGGACGGGATTCCGCTGAACCGCCCGGGCGGATCCTTCGATGCGGCCCACCTCACGACCACGAACGTGGAGCGCGTGGAGGTGGTCCGCGGACCGGCCAGCGTCCTGTACGGATCGGACGCCATGACCGGCGTGGTGCAGGTGTTCACCGGGGACGGGGAGGGCTCACCGCGCGGCGAGGCCGGCGTGAGCGGCGGCACCTACGGCTCGCTCCGCTGGGACGCGTCGGTGAGCGGGGGTGGCGAGACGGCGGACTACAGCTTCTCGCTCTCCCGCTACACCACGGACGGTCTCTTCCGTCTGAACAACGAGTACGAGAACACGGTGGCCTCGGGGCGGGTGGACCTGGCCCCGGGGGAGGGGCTCGAGGGCGGGCTCACGCTCCGGTACTCGGACAACGCCTACCACTTCCCGACCGACGCCGCCGGCGAGCCGGTGGACGAGAACGCGGTGAGCCGGAACGAGTCGGCGGCGCTGGGACTGGACCTGGGCTACGAGCTGACGCCCGAGCTGGAGGCGCGCGTGCAGGTCCAGACCCACCAGCTCACCAGCGCCACGGACGACCGGCCGGATGGGCCGGCGGACACGCTCGGGGCCTACGCCTTCGAGAGCCGGCAGGACGTGGACCGGTGGGGCACCGACGCCCGCCTCGAGTACCGTCCCGCGGAGGGGACCATCCTCACGCTGGGCGGGAGCGTGGAAGGGCAGGACCGGGACAGCTTCAACCGCTCGGAGTCGGCCTTCGGCACCAGCCGGGGATCCATGGACCGGAGCCGGGACAACCGGGCTCTCTACGCGCAGGCGGTGACACGGGTCGGCCCGGTGTCGCTGTCGACCGGCGCCCGGGTGGACGACAACGAGCAGTTCGGAGCCCACGACACCTACCGGGGTGGCGCCACGTGGGAGCTCCCCACCGGCACGCTGCTCCGGGGGAGCGTCGGCACCGGGTTCAAGGAGCCCACCTTCCTGGAGAACTACTCGACGGGCTTCGTCACCGGGAACCCGGAGCTCGATCCCGAGCGCTCCCGGAGCTGGGAGGCCGGCGTCGAACAGCCCCTGCTGGACGATCGCCTGACGCTCTCGGCCACCTGGTTCGACCAGCGCTTCGAGGACCTGATCCAGTTCACCTTCAGTCCACCGGAGCCCGGCGACCCGAACTACTTCAACGTGGCCGCGGCGCGCTCCGACGGCCTCGAGGCGACCGTCGCGGCCCGGCCCGTCGAGCGCCTGGAGCTGGACGCCAGCTACACGTGGACCGACACCGAGGTGCTGGACGCCGGTTTCGACGAGGGGGAGAACGCCAGCTTCGCCCCGGGCCAGCCGCTGCTCCGGAGGCCCGAGCACCGGGCCAGCGCCCGGGCCCGTCTCGACGCGGGCAGCGGACGCTTCACCGCCGGCGTGAGCTGGGTGGGCGAGCGGGTCGACCGGGACTTCTCGAAGCGGCCGGCGCCCCGCATCACGCTGGATCCGTACGCCACCGTGAACGTCTCCGCCGAGTGGACGCTGCTCGGGGACGCGCCGTCGCGCCCGGACGTGACGCCCACCCTGCGGATCCGGAACCTCCTGGACGCCAGCTACCACGAGGTGGCGAACTTCCCGACGCCGGGGCGGACGCTCTTCGTCGGCCTCAGGACGGGGCTCCGGCTGTGAGCCGCGTCGACGGGGGGAAGACCGAGGCGACCCGGGGTCTCCCGGCAGAGGCGGCCCTGGCAGCCGGGCGGGCCGGACTGCCCGACCCGAAGCGGGCGTTCGTGGTGGGCTTCGGTGCGGGAGACGGCGACCGCGATGCAGGGCAGGGGGGCGACGCGACGCTGCCGGAGCTCGCCGCGGCGTGGGGCGAGCGGCGTCACGTGGTCCTCCGCCTCGGCTCCCGGCTGTCGGCGTCCGACGCCGCGGGGCTCCTGCACGAGGCCGGCGTCTCCGCGGAGACGCCGGTCCTCCTGGCGTCGGGACTGGGAACCGGGCGGGAGCGGCTGCTGTACGGCTCCCTGGAGGACGTCGGCGGCTCCGGCTTCGGCGCCGGCGACGTCCTCTTCGTGCCCCACCCGGCAGCCCTGCCCATGGACTTCGCCTGGCCCCCCACCGCCGCGCCGGCGAGAGAGCGAGTCGGCTGAGTGTCTCCCCCCGTCCGGCAGCCCCGGGGCGCACTGCTGGCCGTGGCCCCCGATCCGACGTAGCTTTCCGCGGGCTACGTAGATAGGCGTGGGCGCTCGGTCACGCGCGCCGTCCACGATCGGCACGACTCCGGGCGGAGAGTCCGATGCTCACAGCGCGATGGATCGTCCTTCTCCTCGCCCTGATCGGCTGTGGGGCTGACGGCTCCGATTCGGGGCCGGCGTTCACGGAGACGCGGATCTCGGTGGGCGAGGCCGCCGCCTCTCCGCTGGTGCTCGACGTGAACCGGGACGGTGTTCCGGACCTCGCGGTGGCGGCCACGGGAGAAGGCTCGATCTCTCTTCTCCTCGGTGAGGGCGACGGCGGCTTCCGGGACGGCGGCAGGGTGCCCGCCGGCCAGAACCCCGTCCACCTGGCGGCGGGGGACCTGGACGAGGACGGACGGACCGACCTGGCCGTCGCCAACCACGAGACGGACTACGTAACTTTCGTGTTCGGGACGGAGTCCGGCTTCGAGCGGCGCGATCATTCGCGCTTCCGTGTCGGAGTCTCCCCCCACCCGCACGCTGTGGCCGTCGCGGACGTCGACGGCGACGGGCACCTCGACCTGCTGGTGGACGCCCGCTCCGCCGAGGCGCTCCGACTCTTCCGGGGCCGGGGCGATGGCACCTTCGGAGAAGGGGAGACGATTCCCGTGGGCGGCGATCCGTATCGGGGCATGGCCCTGGGCGACCTGAACGGCGACGAACATCTGGACCTGCTGACCCCCAATCCACGGAGCGTGTCCGTGTTGGTGGGCGACGGTGACGGCGGCTTCACCCCGGCCGCGAGCCTGCGGGCGCCGGGGCTGACGCCGTTCAGCGTCGGCGTGGCTGACGTGAACGGGGACGGAGCTCCCGACGTCGTCGCGGGGAGCGGCGAGGGCGAGCCCGGCGTCGCCGTCTGGCACGGAGACGGGGCAGGGACGTTCTCCCCCGCCGCCGGCGCCCCGTATCCCGTCGCGTCCGGCCCGACTTCCCTCGCCGTGCACGACGTGGACGGAGACGGCGTCGACGACGTCCTGGCCACGAGCTATGTCGGGGACGAGCTGACGATCCTCTACGGTAGCCGTGACGCCGGGGATGCCGAGGCGCTTCGGACACTCCGGATCGGCGTCGCCGGAAGCCCGTGGGGCGTGGCCGCGGCCGATTTCGACGGCGACGGTCGGTCGGACCTGGCCACCGCCAACGACGGATCCGGTGAGGTCTCGGTCTTCCTGGCGCGGCGCGGCGAACCGTGACGGACGGTGACCGTCGCCTCGTCGCCTTCCTCCGTGGGATCGACCTCGGCGGCCGTCGCGTGACGAACGACGAGCTCCGGCACCCCTACGAGCCCCGTTCCCCTCGCGGATCCGGTCTTCCGGTCCGATCCGCGTCGCGTTCCGGCCGCTTCACCATATCGCCACCTACATGACGACTGACGCCACGTCTCCGCGGAGACGCCGTTGGGCCTGCCGTCGACGTCTCCCCGACGAGTGGAACGCGCTCTCCCGATGACTCCGAGTGAGCCCGCCGACCACATTCGCATCGGCACCCAGGGATGGGCCTACGACGTCTGGGAGGACCTCTTCTACCCGCCGGGCACTCGCGCCGAGGACCGGCTCGCCATCTACGCCCGGGCGTTCGACGTCGTGGAGGTCAACTCCACGTTCTACGGGGCGCCGCCGGCCGAGCGGTTCGACGCCTGGCGACGGGAGACGCCGGAGGGGTTCCGCTTCTCCGTGAAGGTGCCGGGCGAGATCACTCACGAGGCGCGGCTCGAGGGACATCCGAAGAGGCTGGAGGAGTTCTGTCGCCGGGCGTCGCGACTGGGCCAGAAGCTGGGACCGATCCTGGTGCAGCTCCCGCCCGACTTCGGACCCGAGGAGGGAGGCGACGCCCTGGCCTCCTTCCTGGACGCCCGCCCCCGGGAGCCGGACTTCGCCGTGGAGTTCCGGGACCGGTCGTGGCTGAACGAGGAGGTCCTGGGCCTCCTGCACCGCCAGGGCGTGTCGCTGGCCGTGAGCCAGGGACGGTGGCTCGGTGCCCGGCCCGCCCTGCGGGCCGCCCGCCTGGCCCCCGGCCCACTGCTGTACGTCCGGTGGATGGGTGAGGACCGGCCGGACGCCCCTCCGCCGGAGGGCGAGGGACTGCTGGAACGGTCCGGGGAGCGGGAGGCCTGGAGCCGAATCCTGCTCGAGGCGTCCGAGAAGAAGGAGGCGGTGTACGGGTTCTACAACGACGACTACGAGGGGCACGCCCCGGAGAGCGCCCGGCGCACCCAGCGCCGCCTCGGCCAGACTGCCGTCGAGCCCTCCGAGCTCTCGGATCAGGGGGAGCTGTTCGGATGAGGAGGGTGGCCTGGCTCGTCCCCGCGATCCTCGTGGCGGCGACCGGGGGCTGCGGCGGCGACGATGCCCGAGGGGGCGCTCCGGTCCGGGACTCCTCGTCCGCCGGGGTCCGCGGGGCGTCGCCGACGGAGACGATCGTCCGCGATACCGCGGAGACGTACGACCCCCGGCGGACGAAGGTCTACCGGTGCATCGACACCGCGGGAGTTGCCTTCCGGTTCGAGGTCCGGCCGCGGGACGGCCGGGTCGAGCTGTGGCTGCCCGAGCGATTCGATCGGCGGACGGTGGAGCTCGGGCAGGTCCGGGCCGCCAGCGGCGCGAGATACGAGGGGGACGACGCCGTCTTCTGGAGCCGGGGAGACGAGGCCCTGCTCCGGGTCGGACCGCGGGAGTACCGTGGCTGCACCATGGACCGGGGCGGGTGGGTCTGGGCGGCGGCCCGCCGCCGCGGGGTGGAGTTTCGCGCCTCGGGGAACGAGCCGGGCTGGTACCTGGAGCTCACCCGGGGCGACAGCCTTCACCTGGTGTACGACTACGGTGAGGGCGAGCTGACGGTGGCCACGCCCGAACTCGTCTTCCAGAACTCGGGCGACGTGAGGAGCGTTCGGTTCAAGACCTCCGATTCCACGCTCCAGGTCACGATCGACGACAAGTCCTGCGTCGCCATGAGCGGCACCGAGTTCCCGACGACGGTCACCGTCGACGTAGACGGGACCTCGTACCGGGGGTGCGGTCGCTGGCTCGACGGCGGCCCGGGTCAGGCAGATGACGATTCACGGGAGGAGGCCCATGGGTGAGGTCACGGGCATCGGGGGCATCTTCATCCGGAGCGAGGACCCGCGGAAGCTGGCGGATTGGTACCGGGAGCGTCTGGGGGTGCCGGTCAACGAGAGCGGCTACTGTGACTTCGAGTGGCGCTCGGCGAAGGAGCCCGAACGGATCGGCCGGACCGTTTGGTCCGTCTTTCCGGCCGACACGGAGTATTTCGGCGACGAGCGCTCGCCCTTCATGGTCAACTACCGGGTGGACGACCTGGACGGCCTCCTGGAGAGCCTGCAGGAGAGCGGTGCCAACGTGGACGACCGGCTCGAGGAATTCGACTACGGACGCTTCGCCTGGCTCACCGACCCGGAGGGCAAGCGCATCGAGCTCTGGGAACCCGCCGGGGAGGAGACCGGGGACGACCCCGGACACACGTTCCTGTTCACCGAGGGCACCTGGCGTGCCGAAGGCCGAATCGTGCTCGACGACGGTACCTGGAAGCCGGCCTCCGGCGTCACGACGATCCGACATCGGCTGGAGGAGTGGGTGGTCGAGGGTGAGATGAGGGTGGACTCCGGTGACGGAGAGGAGAGGATGGAGAACGTCTACCGCGTCCGGCCCTTCTCCGAGGACGACGCCTTCACCACGTGGACCTCGCACAACCCGGGTCTGGGGGATCTGACGGGTAGCTTTTCCATCGTGGGAGATGCCATCCTCTCCGTCTACCAGGGGTCGGACGGAGTGGGGACGGGAACCGAGTGCATCCGGCGCCTGACCCCCGACGTGTACCTTGTCCGTGGCACCCTGGCCGGAGGCGGGGAGCGAATTTCGTCGTGGGACATGACACTCAGGAGGTCGGACGCGTCGGGTTGATCGACGCCGTCCGGCATCGGTGCGACGAGGCAGGAGGGAGAGGATGAATCCCGAGGAGATCTTCCGTCGGTTCCGGGAGCTCAGGGAGCGCCTGGAGGCGTCGAAGACGCCCGGCGAGGCCCTGGCCGCCGAGTTCGAGGCACTGGGCGAGAAGGCGGAGGGATCCGACCAGCCGGGCCTCGAAGTCATCGCCCGCAGGGCGGAGCGATATGCGTCCTACATTCGGACCGGATTTCCACCACTGGACGACTGACGCGCCCCGTACTCTCCTCTGGCCACGTTGCCAAAGGGGGGGCAGCGTGTTACCTATCGGCACGCCCCCAGCGGGCTCACTTGAGTCGAGTCGACGATCCGCCCGGAAAGAGCCTCGGACCGAATCCGGGTGACGATAGCGACCACTCCTCTCTCCTCGATCGCCTGGGGACGGATTCGAGCGTTCAGCTCCCGTCCTTCAACCCCGGGTGAACCGTGGCTATGCTCCTCATCGTGGAGCCGGACCGAATCACGGCCGAGCTCCTCGCGAAGCAGTTCGGCTCCAACGGCCGACAGCACCGAACTCTCATCGCCACGACGGCGGACGAGGTTCGGGAGGCACTGCAGTCGGATGAGCCCGATCTCGTGCTCGTCCGCCACGAGCAGATGACCGACCGGCTCGGCGACGTTCTGAGCGCCAACGGACGATCCCCGCGCGTGCTGGTGAACGGCATCCTTCCCGACCTCCACGACACCGACGACCTTCCCGCCTGGGCGGACGGGGTGGTTCGCGGGGACGTTCCGGCGGAGGAAGCGATCGGGACCGTGGAGGAGCGCCTCTCCGGCTGAGACGTACCTGCTGGCCGCTTATGATGCCTGACGGAGCGGGGGGGTAGGAGCAGCGGAAGGCCGGCTTCGGTCGGGCCGCTCGCTCTCCGCGTCCCCTGCGCTGCCGTCACGGTTCGTGCTGTAATTCCGGGAGGAGTGGGCTTGGGGCCAACATCCGAGGAAGCGTCCACCTACACGGTCGTCGTGCACGAGCGGGACCGGGTGAACGGCGACCTGATGACCGACCACCTGTCGGAGCTCGGCTATCTCGACGTCGTCGGGATCGCCGTCACCTCCGACGAGGCCCTGTCGCTGATCGACCGGGAGGAGCCGGACCTCGTCCTCTCTCACGCCAACGCCCCGTACAACGGCTCCCTCCGTCTGGCCCAGCAGCTACGTGCCGGGGATCAAGACTGCCTCCTGGTGGTCATCGGGATGACGGACGACCCGGGCGCCACGCTGGAGTACCTGGAGGCGGGCGCCGCGGCCTACATAGGGGAGGACTCCGGCCTGGAGGCGCTGGATCAGACGCTCCGGGAGGTCGTGGACGGGCGGACGAGCCTCGATCCGGCCGTGACCTTCATGGCGATCCGCCGGCTCGCCCGGCTCAAGGAGATCTGCCAGGAGAGCGGTCTCGACGTGGGACGCCTGCAGCGGTTGACGCCGAGGGAGCGAGAGGTACTGAACCTGCTGGGCGAGGGCCTGACCAACCGCGAGATCGCCGACCGGCTCACCGTGGAGGTCAGCACGGTGAAATCCCACGTGCACAGCATCCTGGAGAAGCTCGACGCTCCCACACGGAATGAGGCCGCCCGCTACCTTCTCCTCGCCAGCGGGGAGAACGGCGACGGCTGAGCCGTCTCCTTCCTGCCGCCCACCATCCGGCCGGCAGACCGATTCC
>Ga0207797_1002239_pt1 | contig 13524 bp, 16 predicted proteins | sample PRCRCaboRojoPR_6_FD_187275 | JGI IMG/M metagenome (GOLD analysis project Ga0207797, IMG submission 187275) | Marine sediment microbial community from Cabo Rojo, Puerto Rico - PR CR 10% Liquid 1 (SPAdes) | ecosystem: Environmental > Aquatic > Marine > Coastal > Sediment | place: Cabo Rojo, Puerto... | reverse complement strand
CGGTGCCGGACCGAACGAACGCGGTAGCGTCGGACCGGGCGACGAGCAGAACGCCGGCCTCGACAGGGAGGCGATGGGAGGAGCCGCCCCGGTGTTCACGTTCTGCTACCCGGTGTTGAACGAGCCGTGGGTGATCGCCCTCGGCGTGCTCGCCTTCCTGCTGTTCGGCTTCGCCGCGTATCGCTCCACCGGGTCGATGCTCCCGCCGATAGTTCTCGTCGTCTCGTTCGGCCTCCCGGTCGTCCTCTTGCACCGGATCCTCACCTCCTGTGCGACGGCCTCCTCCGAGGCCGGCGGACTGCTCCCGTTCGGCGGGAACGGGACGTCGATCCTGCCACGGGGCGGCGGGGCCAGCGGCGGACTGGACCCCGGCCAGACCGTCTCGACGCCGACGACCATCTTCGGAGTGTTGCTCGTCGTCGCGATCCTCGGTGCCGTCCTCCTGCTGTTCGTCTCGACCGGCGACGACGAGTCGCCGACGGGCGAGCGCACGCAGGCGCCGGACGACCACGAGGCCCAGGCCGCCATCGGCGCCGCCGCCGGTGCCGCCGCCGACCGCATCGAGGCCGAGGCCGACGTCGACAACGAGATCTACCGCGCGTGGGTCGAGATGACCCGCCACCTGGAGGTGGCGAACCCGGACGCCAGCACGCCCGCCGAGTTCGCCGCGGCCGCCGTCGACGCCGGCATGGACCGCGAGGACGTCGAGGAGCTCACGGGTCTCTTCGAGGTCGTCCGCTACGGCGGCGCGACGCCGACCGAGGAGCGCGAGCGCCGCGCCGTCGAGGCGCTCCGCCGCATCGAATCCGAGTACGCCAGCGACTCTGGAGGTGAGTCGTGAGACGCCTCGCCACGGTCGTCGGCGTCGTCACCGTCGCCGCCGGCCTGTTCGTCGTCTTCGGCGGTCCGGCCACCCGCTTCGACTTCAACTACACGTTCGTCACGCTGGTCGGCGCGCTCGCGGTGGTGCAGGGGCTCCGGTACGGCCTCGAGCGGCGCTCGACCGACTTCGAGCAGTCGGCGACGGCCGACCCGGAACTGCGCGTCCACGTCCCGGTTCCGGGCGACGGCCACGACGACGACATCGCGAAGTCCGCGGGCTGGAGCTATCGCGCCAAGAACCGGCGCCAGACCGTCCGCGAACACCTCAAGAGCGTCGCCGTCGAGACGGTCGCGACCCGGGAGAACGTCACGGAAGCGGCGGCCAGAGACCGACTCGAGGAGGGGACGTGGACGACCGACCCGGTGGCCGCCGCCTTCCTCGGTCCCTCGACGGCGCGGCCGCCGATCCGCGAGCAACTCCGGGCGCGGCTCAGACGCGAGTCGGCGTTCTCGTATCACGCCCGTCGCACCGTCGGCGCGATCGCAGAGCTGCAGGGAACGGACGCGGACGACGCCGCGGAGTCCGACGGTGAGAGGCGATGAGACCGTTCGAGACCCGCCGCTGGACCGGCATCGACGGCGTCGCGCTGCTCGTCGGCGGCGTCGGCGTGTTGCTCCAGCAGCCCGCCGTCCTCCTGATGGCCGTGATCGGCGTCGGCTTCGCCGCCTACGCCCGGAGCGGGACGCCGCCGACCGTCTCGCTGGATATCTCGCGCGAGTTGAGCGACGAGTCGCCCGAACCCGGCGACGACGTCACCGTCACCGTCCGGGTCGAGAACACCGGCGACGGGTCGCTGGCCGACCTCCGGATCGTCGACGGCGTGCCGCCCGCGCTCGAAGTGACCGAGGGGACGGCCCGACTGGGCACCGCGCTCCGCCCCGGCAAGTCGGCCGTCTTCGCCTACGACGTGACCGCCACCCGGGGGAAACACGAGTGGGAGCCGACGACGGTGATCGCCCGCGACCCGAGCGGGTCGATCGAGCGCTCCGAGGAGGTGCTCGCCGAGACGACGCTTCGCTGTCTCCCCGAACTGGGTGCGACCGCCGAACTCCCGCTGCGCGGGCTGACGACCCAGTACACCGGCCGGGTCGCCACCGACGTCGCGGGCGTCGGCGTCGAGTTCTACGCCACCCGCGAGTACCGCCCGGGCGACCCGCTCTCGCGCATCGACTGGAACCGGTACGCTCGCGAGGGCGAACTCTCGACGCTCCAGTTCCGCGAGGAGCGCGCGGCCAACGTCGTCCTCGTCGTCGACACCCGGGAGTCGGCCTACGTCGCGCCCCATCCCGACGCCCCGAACGCGGTCGAGCGGAGCGTCGACGCCGCGAGCCGGGCGTTCACCGCACTGCTCGCGAGCGGCGACCAGGTCGGCGTCGCGGCGTTCGGCCCCGAGGCCTGCTGGCTCCCGCCGAGCACCGGCGACGACCACCGCGCACGGGCGCGCAAGACGCTCGCCACGCACCCGGCGTTCGCGCCCACGCCGCCGGCGAACGCGCAGTTTTTCCCCTCGATCCGCTTCCGGCGGCTCCGCCGGCGCTTCGTGGCGGACGCGCAGGTGCTCCTGTTCTCGCCGCTCGTGGACGACACCGTCGTCCGCATCGCCCGGCAGTTCGACGCCCACGGCCACCTCGTGACGGTGATCAGCCCGGACCCCACCGACGACGACACCGCCGGCCACACGCTGGCGCGAGTCGAGCGCCGGAACCGCATCAGCGCGCTGCGACGCGCCGGCGTTCGCGTCCTCGACTGGGGCGAGGAGTCGCTCGCGACGGAACTGGCGCGGGCCGAACGGCGGTGGAACCGATGACCCGGTCGTCGAGCGGCGACCAGCCGAGGTGGTCGCCGTGACCGAGGTCACCCGCGCGCCGTCGCTTCTGAGCCTCTCGCTGTCGCTTCTCGCGGCGGCACTGAGTCTCGTCGCCGCCGTCCTCGGCGGCGGGTCGGTCGGGCTCCCGGCGAGTTCGCTGGGGGTCCTGCTGGTCGGCGTCGGCGTCTTCCGCGGCTCGCGGCGGCTGCTGACGTTCGGTACCGCCGGGTTGCTCCTGGGACTCGTTCTCGCCGGCTGGTCCGGCGCGGTGCCGGAGGCGCTCGTGGCGGGCGCGCTCTTCGCGCTGGTGGGCTGGGACGTCGGCGAACACGGCATCGGCGTCGGCGAGCAACTCGGCCGCGAGACGGACACGAGGCGGGTCGAACTCGTCCACGCCGCGGCGACGACGTTCGTCGGCGCGTTCACCGCGGTCGTCGGCTACGGCACCTACCGCGCCGCGACGGGCGGCGAACCGGTGACCGCGCTCGTCTTCCTGCTCGTGGGCGCGGTCGCGCTCGTCGCGGCGCTGCGGTAGCGTTACGGTCCGCGGCCGCCTCCGTACGCGCGTGTCGATGGCGATTGCCCACTTCGCGTTCGGCGCCGCGCTAACGGTGCTCGCTGTCACGTATCTCGTCCCGAGCGCGCCGTATCCCCGCGTGCTCGCGCTGCTCGGCGGCCTGTGGGCGATGCTCCCCGACGCCCACTGGGTGAGTCCGGTCTTCGAGGCCAAGCTGCGGGCGTTTCACGCCTCGCCCGTCGCGGATCTGTTTTTCCTCCACCGGACGCTCGACGTCGCCGACCCGACGGACTCGCGGGCGTTCGCGGCGGTCCTGCTCGGCAGTCTGCTCGTGGTGACGGCGCTAGCGGAGCGACGGAGCTACCGGGCGCTCGCGGTCGCCGATCCGACCGGCGACTAGCGCTCGGTCCCGCCGGGCCGTCCCGCCCGGACGCGAGCGAGGAGTCCGGCGAGCGGAACCGCGACGACGGCCGCTCCGGTGGCGTAGAGCGCCTGCGTGATCGGATCGGGCGGGGCGACCGTCGCGGCCACCAGCCACGCGGCGAGGCTCCCGAAGACGAACGCGAGGAGCGCCCACTCGGGCGTCGTCGTCCCCCTGTCGCGAGTGCCGATATCGGATCGCACGAGCAGGTACAGGAGGGCGGCGAGTCCGTTGGTCAGGAGGCTGCCGACACCCCAGACCAGCGGGCGGGAACTCCCGCGGGCGGCGGCGTCGCGGTAGACCACGTAGCCGAGTGCGAACGCGAGGGCGAGAAACCACAGCGGGACGAGAGCGGAGAGGGCGGCGGCAACGAGCATCGGCTCACTCGACGGTCGGCACCTCGACCCGTCCCATCACCTCGTCTATCACGTCGGCCTTGTCGACGTCGCTGACCGTCGCGTCCGGCGTGAGGACGAGTCTGTGCGCGAGCACCGACTGCGAGACCCGTTTGACGTCGTCGGGCGTGACGAAGTCCCGCCCCCGGATCACGGCCATCGCCCGCGCCGCCTCGAAGAGACGCTGGGTGCCGCGGGGGGAGACGCCGATCTCGACCCGTCGGTCCCGGCGGGTGGCGCGGGTGAGTTCCGCCACGTAGGTCAGCAGGTCCTCGTCGACGTGGACGCCCTCGGGAACCTGCCGGAGGTCGAGCACCGCCTCCTCGGAGAGGTGGGACCGGATGCTCGGGCTCTGCTCCGTTCGGCCGGCGCGCCGGCGGAGCAGTTCGATCTCGCCGTCGCGGTCGGGGTACCCCAGCGCCGTCTTGACCGCGAACCGGTCGACCTGCGCCTCCGGCAGCGGGAAGGTGCCCTCCTGCTCGGTGGGGTTCTGGGTCGCGATGACGAAAAACGGGTCCGGGAGCTCGTGGGTGACGCCGTCGACGGTCACCTGCTCTTCTTCCATCGCTTCGAGCAGCGCGGCCTGGGTCTTCGGCGGCGCGCGGTTGATCTCGTCGGCGAGCACCACGTTCGCGAAGATCGGACCGGGAGAGAACTCGAAGCTGCCCTCCTGTTCGTTGAAGACGTTCGTGCCCGTCACGTCGGCGGGGAGCAGGTCGGGCGTGAACTGGATTCTGGAGAAAGAGAGCCCGAGCGCGGTCGCGACGCTCCGCGCCGTCAGCGTCTTGCCCGTTCCGGGAACGTCCTCGAGCAGGACGTGCCCGCGGGCGAGAACGCCGAGGAGGACTCGTTCGAGGAAGTCGCGGTCGGCGATGACCGCGCTCCCGACGGCGTCGAGGACGTCGTCACAGACGTCGCTCGCTTCGCTGATGTCCATGCGTCGTGACAGGGGGTAGCACGACTTAACGCCCCCGGTCCGGCACCGAAATCGTAACCGATTAAACGAACGACGACAGAGTGTGATACGAGCCGAGGTAGCCTAGCCCGGCCAAGGCGGTTGCTTCGAGAGCAACTGTCCGTCAGGACACATGCGTTCAAATCGCATCCTCGGCGCTTCTCTCGGGACACCACCGGACAGCGACGGCCACGTCGGCGGTCCGGGGCGGCGTTTCGCGCCGCTCACGGTGCGGCGACGCCGACGGCGGCCGGTCGTCCCCCGACCGGCCCGACGCCGGGGACGCTGTCGCGCCCCGCGTCGCTCGCGTTCGTCGCCGGGTCGTCGAGTCGGGAGACGTTGGCGACCCGCCAGCAGGTGGGCGCGCCGGTGTCGTCGCCGCCGGTCTTCGAGACCACGAACTCGTAGGACGCTTCGGAGCCGTTCGCGACGACCGTGACCGGCTGGACGACCGTCCGGTTGGTCCGCGTGCTCGGGCCGTAGGTCACCTCCTCGTGTCCGAGGAGCGGCGCGTAGACGTCGCTTTCGAGGATCCGGCCGTAGTCGCGAGCCGTGCCGAGAAACTGCTGCGCGAGCGGCGAGAGAAACGGCCACGCCGCCCGGGCCGCCCGCCTCGGATTCTCGCCCGCCTCGCGGAAGATGCCGAGCTGCACCGCCACGACGAGTCTCGGCGGTCGGTCACAGGTCGGTTTGAGCGACAGATAGCTCGCCGACTCGTCGACCGTCGCCGTGGCGGTCGGCGTCGCAGTCGCCGTGGTCGTCGGCGTCTCGGCCGCCGTCGTAGCGGCCGGCGTCCCGGTCGCCGCCGTGGCGGTCACCGCCACCTCCGCGTCGTCGGGTGCCGTCGTCGCACCTTGCTCGCCGGCGTCGTCGGGTGCCGTCGTCGCCCCGCCGCCAGCGTCGAGACCGGCGTCGGTACCGCCGGGGACGACGACGCCGAGTCCGCCCGCCGCGGCCGCGCCGAGGCCAAGCACGACCAGCACGACCAGCGCGCCACCGACGACGCGGCCGTTCGACCGACCGGAGTCTCGCGTCGGCGCGTCGTCGGCCCGCTCGTCCGCGGTCTCGTCCGAGTCTGTCGCGGTGTCCCGCCCCGCGGCCGCGCTCCGCTCGCCGACCGCCGACCCCGAACGGGTCGCGTCGCCGCCACGTCCGCGTCCGCCGGCTTCACCTCCCTCTCCGCTCGCTCGGGGCGCGGTCGAATCGTCCGCAGGTACGGCGGACTCGTCGCCGGTCGGGGGGTCCTCGCGGGGCGGCAGCTCCCCGGGGGGCGGTCTGCGCTCGGGCGGGCGAGCGTCGAAGTGCTCCGCGAACAGCGCCTGGCAGTCGGAGCGGTCGAGCGCGTAGCGCGCGAACTCGAAGAGGTCGTCCGGCGTCGTGACGGGGACGGGGATCGCATCCGCGGTCACGGTCCCGTCCGTGACCGCCCGGTCGACGCCCCGCCAGTCCGGGTCGTCGCCGTCGCGGGAGACCAGCAGCGTGCGCTCTGTGGCGCCGCGTCCGACGCGGACGCGCCGCCCCTCGACCGCCACCGACCGGCCGCGGCGCTCCCAGAGGTCGGCGACGAGTCGAGCGAACGTCGGCGTGGAGAGCGCGCGCAGACGGTCCCGGAACGTCTCGCGCGTGAGCGTGGCGTCGGTCATCTGTCCCGGCGGCCGGTGCCGTTGAGGGTGACTGGGACGCGACGGACATAAACCCGCGTCGCGACCGCGGGTCGTGCGACCGTGCTCCCGGTCGCCGGTCGGACGCCGCGTCGGTTACGACTCGCTCCGGGCGTACGACGCGAGGCCGACCTGCTCCGCGCCCGGGCCGCCGCCGCGCGCTCGTCGGCGTCGCTTGTCCGCGGCCCCGTCGAGGCGGAACGTCGGGTGGCGGCCGACGAGGTAGCCGTCGACGCCGGTCTCGTCGTCCGGGTTCGCCGCGCGGATCCAGACGCGGCGGTCGCCCTGCGCCGAGAGGCCGGCGGCCCACGCCTCGGCGTCGGCGCGGCTGTCGAACCGGCTCCGGCTCCCCTGTCTGTTCACGAGGTCGCCGACGGCGCCGTTCGTCCGCCGCGCCGACCCCTTGATGTCCACGACGTAGTCGGACACGGCCGTTCGTAGGCTCTCGGTCCCTTTATCTCCCCCGGGACGGCTCCCGCTCGCTCACGGCCACGCCCACCCGCAGGCCATCTGGGTCGCGACCGTCGTCTCGGTGAGTCGGTCGTCCCGGACCGCGACCGTCGACCACGACCGGTTGCAGTCGAACGTCGACTGCTCGACGTCGAGTCGACCGACGAGGTCGCCCGACTGGACGACGACCGAGTAGTTCGCGGGGCCGCGAAGCGCCACGCGGACTCGGTCGCCCGGCGACAGCGACCGCTCCGCGTCGAGGAGTTCCTTGCCGCTCCACCGGACGACCCGGTACTCGGTCTCCCGGGAGAGGTCGGTCGCGTTCCGGAGATAGACCTCGTGGGGGCGGTGGTCGCCTATCGTCGGCGCGAACTCGGGGCCGACGGCGTGGCTGGTGACGACCCCGCCGTCGTCGCCGCCGGACGGCTCTCCGGCGGTCGGTATCGTCGGAATCTCGCGCACGTCTTCGGGCGGGCGGTCCGGGCGGAGGGCGTAACAGCCGGCGAGCGAGGCCGATCCGCCGGTCGCGAGGGCGGCGAGAAAGCTGCGGCGCTGCATGGTCGACCGACCGGTCGGTCCGGTCGAATCTCTTGTGGTTCCCGAGACGGTGGGACGGCCGACTCAGTCGTCTGCCGCCGTCGCCTCCGCGTCCGGCGCGGACGCGAGCAGGCGGTCCAGCGCGTCGACCATCGCGACGACGCTCGCCCGGGTGATGTCGGCGTCGGAGGCGGCGACCGTCACCGTGCGGTCCCTGCGCGACATCTCCACTTCGACGGTCACGACGGCGTCGGTGCCGCCGGTGATGGCGTCGACGTGGTACGACTCAAGCTGGGCGTCGGCCTTCGAGCCGAGCGCGGAGCGAACGGCCTCGACGGCGGCGTCGACGGGGCCGCTCCCGGTGCCGGAGGCGACCCGCTCCTCGCCGTCCACTTCGAGCCTGACGCTCGCGGTCGGGGTTCCGCCGCCGCTCGCGGCGGTCAGACCGACGAGTTCGACCCGGCGCTCGCGCTCGCGCCCCTGCACGTCCTCGGCGATGGCCAGCAGGTCGGCGTCGGTGACGCGCTTGTCCCGGTCGCCGAGGCTCTTGACGCGCTCGACCACGTCGGCCAGTTCCGCGTCGCTCACGTCGACGCCGTGCTCGTCGAGCGCCGCGCGGACGCCGGCGCGTCCGGCGTGCTTCCCGAGGACGAGGCGTCGCTCCCGCCCGACCGTCTCCGGGGCGTAGGGCTCGTACATCCGGTCGTCTTTCAGCGTGCCGTCGGTGTGGATGCCGCTCTCGTGGGTGAACGCGTTCTCGCCCACGACGGCCTTGTTCGGCGGGAGGGGCACGCCCGTCGCCTGCGAGACGAGGCTCGCCAGGTCGTACAGCTCCGAGAGGTCGACCGTCTCCTCGCCGTAGCAGTGGTGCAGGGCGATGGCGACCTCCTCGAGCGCGACGTTGCCGGCGCGCTCGCCGACGCCGTTGACCGTCGCGTGGACCAGGTCCGCGCCCGCGGCGAGGCTGGCGTAGACGTTGGTCATCGCCAGTCCGAGGTCGTCGTGGGTGTGGGTGCTGGTCGGGCCCAGGTCGACGACCCGCGCGACCGCCTCGTAGGTGCGCTCCGGGCTGGCGTGGCCGACCGTGTCCGCGAAGCAGTAGCGGTCCGCGCCCGCGTCGTGGGCGGTCTCGGCCAGCGATTCGAGGAACTCCAGGTCCGCCCGGGAGCCGTCCTCGCCGATGACCTCGACCCAGAGGCCGTGGTCGCGGGCGTACTCGACCAGTTCGGCCGTCTTCGTCAGCACGTCCTCGTGGCTCGTTCCGACCTTCCGCTCGACGTGGCGGTCGCTCGCCGGGACGACGAGGTTCACGCCGTCGACGTCACAGTCGAGCGCGAGGTCGACGTCGCCGCGGACGCCCCGGGCGAAACTCGTCACCGTCGCGTCGAGGTCGAGCGCGGTCACCCGCCGGATGGTCTCTCGTTCGCCCGCTCCGGTGCAGGCGCTGCCGGCCTCGACGACCGAGACGTTCGCCCGGTCGAGGCCCTTCGCTATCTCGGCTTTCTCCGCGGGCGTCAGCGAGATCCCGGGCGCCTGCTCGCCGTCACGGAGCGTCGTGTCCAGCAGCTCGACGGCGTCGCCGTCAGCAGTGGCTCGGAGTTCGTCGTTCAGGTCGAAGAAACTACTCGTCGTCGTCAGTCCGCGTGTCTCATCTCCGTCGGAGAATTTCGCGGCCAGCCGTCTCGCGACGACTTACTCTATCCTCCGTCGGCGTCGAATCGTCCGACATTGTGTCCCAACCATCGGGACCCCCCGTGATAAGATGCGGGGGTGTGACAGCATCCGCGAGGTGCGACAGTGGGCCGCGTGTGGGTCTGTCGGCGGCTCACTCCTGCTCGGGCGCGCTGACCCAGTCGAAGCCGCCCTCGCCGCGTTCGGTCTCGCGGAACGCGTCGCCCCGGTCGACCTCACCGCCGTCGGCGTCCTCCCCCGCGGCGCGCCGGTGTGAAAGGACCGCGCCGGAGAGCGCGGCGACCGCGAGGACGGTTCCGGCGACGTAGAGCGCGGCGACCTCGAAGGTCGCCGTCGCCGGCCCGCCGTTCCAGTTCGTCGGGTACGCGGCCGCGACGCCGGCGAGGCGGCGCAGCGTCCAGTATCGGTCGCCGCCAGACACGGCCTCGCTCGCGGCGAAGACGCCGAGCGAGGTGACAGCGAGGGCGACGCCGACCAGCACGGCGGCGAGGCCGACCAGGGCCGTCCGTCGGCCGACGCCGGTGACCGCCCGCCAGTCGCGAACGAGTCGGTCGAGTACCGTCATGGTCGCGTTCTCACGCGCACCCACCATAATCCTGTCTCCTCTCTGTCAGAGCGCTCGCGCGAGCGAACCGGTGGAATCGGCCGTCTCGACGGCTTTCCACGCGAGAATCGCTCGCTCGGTGGCTCACTCTTCGACTATCCGAACCGTGTCTCCGTCGGACACGTCGGCGGCCGCACCGGCGGGCAGTTCGACGACCGTGTCGGCGCGCCCCCACGCGAGGCCGGTCCACGCGTCGAGCCGCTCGACGGTCTCGACCTCGCCGTCGACGAGAAACAGCGCGTCGATGGGGAAGGGGACGAAGAGCATGTGGAGGCTCCGGCGGGCCGCGTCGTCGAACTCGAAGACCAGCGCGTACTCTGTCGGTATCGAGCGCCGGAACATCAACCCGCGGGCCCGCGCGAGAAACGTCGTCGCGGTCTCGACGTCGCTGGCGAGCGGTCGGGCGTCGTCGCCGTCGGCGGGTCGGTGGACGAGTCGCACGGCCGCGGCGTCTCGCTCCTCCGCCATAGCCTTCACGACATCGTCGGCCACGCGGTGTCTCCCGCCGCCCCGAACGGTTTTCACCCGGCTACCCCCTAGGCGGAGACAGCATGGTCTCGCGGGCAGAGGTCGAACGACTGCGAACCGAGGCGGACACCGTCCTGACCCGCATCGAGACGGTGAAGTCGGAACTCGCGGACGCTCGCGGGCGCGAGGGCGACCACTGGGAGAGCGGCGAACTCCCGGTGACGCTCGCGACCCCGACCGGCGAGGAGATCGAGGTCACGCTCGACGTCGACCGGAGCGCCGCCGAGAACGCACAGGACCGCTACGAGCGCGCCGCCGAGATGGAACAGCGCCTGGAGGAGCGCGAGGCCGTCGCCGGCGAACTCGCGGCGATCCCGTCGGACCCGCTCGCGGTCCGAATCCTCTATCACCTGAAGTCGGTGAAAGGCGACTACCCGCGCTCGATGGCCGGCCACCTCACCGCCGACCGACCCGACGTGGTCGAGCACTGCGAGCACATGGAGGAGTCGGGCGTCCTCGAACGCATCGAGTCGGGGATGCTCAAGCGCCGGAAGGTGAAAGCGAAGATGGCCGACGAGACCCACCAGCACCACACCTACTACCGGCTCTCGCGCGACGGCGACCACCTGCTCCGATTTCTCGACGAGCGCGAGGGCAAGGCGAACTTCCTGCGGTGGATCGACGACGCGCTCACCGTCGCTCGCCGGCTCTCCCGCGGCGGCCCGGACTACCCGCGGATGACCGCGAACGAACTCGGCCTCGACTACGAACACGTCAGACAGCTCTACAAGGCGATGCAGTCGGTCGGACTCGTGACGACCTACGAGGGCAGCATCATCAAGGGCGGCGAGCGAAAGCTCAAACCGAAATCCGAGACCCACCGCAAACACACCTACTACGTCACGACCGACGAGACCGACCGCGTCCTGCGCGACCTCGACGAGTGAGAGGCGGTCGCCGACCGACTGCCGCCACCGACCCGCTCGTCCCCGGAGCGAACTGATTTACCGCCGCCGTCCGTTACGGCCACCGCATGGAGAAGACCGACGCGGGGACCCCCGTCGGCGTGGACGACCCCTACGAGTTCGCGGACCGGTGTGACCATCTCACCGACGACGGTCGGTGCCGGTACGCGCTCGCACACGCCGGCAACGACCCCGAGTTCGCCCGCGAGCGCCGGGCCGAGGACTACGCCTGCCTCGCGGCCGACGACGACTGCGCGTTCCGCGACTGCCCGCACTACCGCTCGACGACGTCGGGCCGGGAGTGCGTCCGCTGTGGCCTCTCGGAGGTCCGGATCGCCCACGAGAACGCCCGCCCGCTGCTGGAAGAACATCACCTCTCGTACGCCGACGGGAGCGGGACGAGCCACGAGATCACGGTGTCGCTCTGCCGGTGGTGTCACGCGAAGGTCCACCAGTCGTGGGGGCGCGTGGACGACGACGTCTCGCCGGACCCCGAAGCCGTCGCCGCGCGCGAGGAGCGCCGCGGGAGAGAACAGCGGGAGTTCGGATTTCAGTCGGCCGCCGAGCGGTACGAGGACTGGGACACGTGAGAGAGGCGACTCGAACCGGAATCGAACGTTCGGTTTCTGACTGCACTCCGGTAGGTCGTCCAGACGCTGCTGAACCGGGAGTTCGTCCCAGGTGCTGCTGCATACGCGATATCTATGCAGCAGCACTCGGATTTCGGGGTCGGAACCTCCTGTCAACTATCGGGCTGGTGGATAGTCGGTCTCGTATCCCAGCAATCGGCCGACTGGAGCGAGAATCCTGAACAGCAGGTTCTGGGTCCTGATGGACGGTGTGGCCATGTACAGTTGGTTCGGATGCTCCCTGAGAAAGACCGCAGTTGCGAGCAGGTTCTGTCCGTCCGCGTTCGTTTTGCCGGCTTCGGCGAGTTCACTGAACATGCGAAGACCGGCCTCGAAATCCAGCACGGGACGGATCTCGTGAAGGATGCGGGTTTCGGTGCCGCTCACGTTGCCGTGGTAGTGGGGGACGCCGGCTGGGAGCGTGGCTTCTTCGCCTGCGACGAGCGCCCGCTGCTCCCCATCTACGACGACTTCGAATTCACCCGACAGGACCCTGATCGTCTCTTCCTGTTCCGGGTGGATGTGGTCACCGAAGCTCTTCGCGTCGGCCCGGAGTCGGAACTCCGAGTGCAGGTACTCACCCTGCTCGTCGGCCCCTCGACGGATGAATCGATACTGCTGTCCGAGCACCGGGTTGTCGAGCACCTCGTACGGCTCCAGCGAGAGGAGTTCCTGCTCGTCGAAGCGCGACTCGCCGCTTCCGGCGTGTTCCGAATCAGTACTGCCCGACGCCGTTCCAGACGTGGATCCGTCTGTCATTTGGTATCACGTGACTTTCTTTGAAAGTCGCGGATATGTACGAGACCAATTATAATAATCGTTCCTGCTAGATGATGGCGGTAAACACCTCCTGTTGTATCCAACCTCTGTACGCACCACGTCGTTCCTGTCGGCCGACGAGGCTCTCTCCAGAGCCGGCCGTCGAACATCTCACCGTATCGATTCTCTTTTACTTTCGTCCGATCAACCACGACTCAATGACCCGGATCGTCGTCATCGACAATCACGGCCAGTTTACCCATCTCGAACACCGTGCGCTGCGCGACGCCGGGGTCGACACCGAGATCGTGGACAACGAGACTCCGCCGGAGGAGATCGACGCCGACGGACTCGTGCTCTCGGGCGGCCCGGCGATCGAGCGCACGGGACGCTGTGACGAGTATCTGGAACTGGACGTGCCGGTGCTCGGTATCTGTCTCGGGATGCAGTTCATCGCCCACGCACTCGGCGGCCGCGTCGGCGAGGGCGACTACGGCGGCTACGCCGACGTCGAAGTCGACATTCTGGACGAGGACGACCCCCTCGTCGGGTCGCTCGCGCCCACGACCCACGTCTGGGCGAGCCACGCCGACGAGGTGAAAGAGCTCCCCGAGGGCTTCACCCACACCGCCACGAGCGACGTCTGTGACATCGAGGCGATGAGCAACGTCGAAGAGGAGCTCTACGGCGTGCAGTGGCACCCCGAAGTCGCCCACACCGAGCAGGGACAGGAAGTGTTCGAGAACTTCATCGCCCGCTGCGAGTAGCGGGATTTACCACA
>Ga0207797_1002238_pt1 | contig 13528 bp, 11 predicted proteins | sample PRCRCaboRojoPR_6_FD_187275 | JGI IMG/M metagenome (GOLD analysis project Ga0207797, IMG submission 187275) | Marine sediment microbial community from Cabo Rojo, Puerto Rico - PR CR 10% Liquid 1 (SPAdes) | ecosystem: Environmental > Aquatic > Marine > Coastal > Sediment | place: Cabo Rojo, Puerto... | reverse complement strand
CGGCCCCAGGGCCGGCACACCATGGGCGTGGCCGGCATCCGCACCCCGGATGACGACCGGGTTGTGAGCATGGTGGTGCTGGACGAGAGCAGCACCATCCTGACCATATCCGAGGGAGGCTACGGCAAGCGCACGGCCATCGGTGAGTACCGCCGCACTCACCGGGGCGGCAAGGGGATTATCAACATGCGCTGTACGGAGAGGACCGGACCGGTTATCAAGGTCATGGCGGTTCGGGACACCGACGACATCATACTGGTGTCTGCCACCGGTATGGTCATACGGGTGCCGGCGGCGCAGATACGAGTCATCGGGAGGAGCACGCAGGGGGTCAGGCTGATGAACCTCCCCGAGGGCGACTGCGTAGTGGACGCCGCCAGGATACCCGAGGAGGAAGACGGGGAACAGGGCCTGGATGACTGAATGCGCCGACCCGGAGCCGAAGGCGGCGAGGGGATGAGATGAGCGACACCACAGAACGTCTCAGCAAGCAGCTGAAGCTGTGGTACAGGGTCAACGAGCCCAGGCCGTCGCCGGTCCCCGAGGTGAAGGCGCCCGCCACCCTACCCGAGGAGAGGATAGACCCCGCCTCCCTGGACAGGAGCACCGCCTCGGGACTCTGCAACCTCCGGGTCTTCGAGGGCGGCCAGTGGGAGACCAGCTGCCTACGCCTCTCCGCCATCCTCTCCGACCTCAACGAGTCCTCCCGGCGCCGTCTTCTGGACAGCCTGGGACTGATATCCTCTCCCCCGCCGGTGGACCCCGAGCTCATGGAGAGATGGGTGGCGGCCATATCCGCGCTGCCGGCCTCCAGCAGGCCCACCGCCGTCATGGAGTTCTTCCAGATCTCATGGATGTGGGGACAGATAGCGCCGGTTGTGAACATGGAGCTGGAGAACGTGCTGGCCCTCTTCTACGCTGCCATGAAGCGGATCGGAGAGGGCACCAGGTCCAGCGCCATGGCCCACTTCCTGGTGAAGCTGGCGGGACGGTGGCCCGAGCGCTTCTGCTTCTGGCTGGAGTGCACGGCAGAGCACGGGGAGACGGTGATACAGGCCCTCAAGAGGGCGGAGGAGCTGCTGGACGAGGCTAAGAGCTTTGCCCGAGAGTCACTTCTGGACTTCGCCGCCGAGATGGGCTGGAAGCTGCTGGACGGAGAGAGCCTCCCAATATGGCGGGCCATCGCCCGGAACGGGGAGATCCTCTACCGCCGGCTCCGCGGGTTCGCCGTCCCCGAGAGCTCGGTGCGGCTCCTGTCGGGGGTCCTGGGCAGGCTGGAGGAGACCAGGGGGCTGGAAGATCTGCTCACTCGGGCCGCCGCCGGAACCGTGAGCGACAAGTTCTCCGGCACCGACCCTGAGGATGCCCTGGAGGCCCTGGCCGAGCTTCCCGAGGTGCGGGACGCCCTGGTGAGCTCGGTGGAGGTGGAGATCGCCGTGGAGGTCCTCTCGCTTCGCGGCTTCCTCTCCTCTCCGGAGGAAACCGGCAGGGCGATGGTGGCCATGGCCGCCCTGCCCGGCACCGGCACCGCCCTGGAGAACCTGCGGACGCTGGTGGACGGCATGGGCGGAACCGTAAGCGAGACCAGGATGGCGGCCTCCGCCTCCCTGGCCGAGTACCTGTCGGCCAGGGACCAGACCCTGGACCTGGACTCACTGCTGCGCGCCGGCTCCATATCCGAGACCGTGGCGGCGGGGCCGGAGGGTCCCGCCATGCGCAACGCCTTCGAGAAGCTAATGGGGCGGATAGCGGCCCTTGAGGAGCCCCGGGAGGGGCTGGACCTGCTGGAGAGCTCCTGGGAGAAGGCGGCCTGCACCCCGGGGGACGCGGTGGCCTCCGCCTCCTTCCTGCTGCGCAGCCAGGCCGGCCTCTCCGACCTGCAGCTTCTGCGCCTGGTGCCGGTGGTTTCGGAGATCATGTTCCTTCTGGATCCCGAAGACCGAAAGAAGCTGCTGGGCGGCCTGCCTCCCGAGTGGTTCAACGAGCTGGCCCGCACCGGCGAGGAGGCTCTCTCGGTGGTCCTGGACGCCCTGAAGAACATCTCCGAGGAGGAGCGGCGGGGACGGTTCCTGGAGATGATAGTCTCCCCCCTGCTGGAGGAGATCAGCGCGGACGAGGAAGCCTTCGCCGAGTACCTGACCCTGGCCACCGCCGACTACAACAAGCCGGTGAGCGTGGACAGCCTGCGGGAGGTGGAGCTGAACCTGCTGTCCAGCCTCTTCCGGGCCGGAGACCGCAGCCGCGTGGTGGAGGACTGCATCGCCAGGCTCCTGAGGCTTCCCGGAATGGAGGGCCACCGGGCGGAGGATCTGCTGAACAGGGCCAAGCTGCTCTCGGAGGCCTTCAGCACCCAGGCCGTGTGGGAGAAACAGTACAGCTCCGCCTTCAGCCGGTTCGTGAACGTGGGACTGCAGAACCTGGTCCGGGTGATGGTGAGCCATCCCGACGCCATAGACGAGCTGACGGAGGAGCACCTAAAGACCCTGATAGACAGGATAATGCCCAGTGGGGCGGAGGAGCCCGACAACCAGATCGCCAGCTGGCAGATAGACGCCGGAGCCGTCTTCTTCGGACAGGCCCTCCCGCTGGCGGTGGAGCTCACCGCCCGCACCCCGGGCAAGCTCATGCCCTTCCTGGACCGCCTCTCCAGGACAGCGGTGCGGAGCAGCCACGGCGTACCGGCGGGAGAGGACTACCTGTCCGAGGTGGTTATCAGGCTGGAGCAGCACCTCATCGAGGAGTACAACATCCGCATCCAGTCCGAGCTCACCGGCAAGCCGGCCATACCCACGAGGCTCTCCGAGGAATGGGCCTCCGAGCTGTTCGAGATATGGGAAGTGAGCCGCCGCAAGGAGAACACGCTGATGAAGGAGGCCCGACGGGTTGCCCAGGTTCTCACAACCGATCGGAACCAGAGGAGCTTCTTCCTCCTGGGCTGCCGCAGGCTGGCCATCGGCCTGTCCAGGGCGGGCCTGCTGGAGACCACCGCCTTCGTCAGGGAGGGCAAGGGAAGCGAGCTGGCCAGGCTCCGCAGGAACGTTGGGGGCGCCGACCTGATAGACGTGTTCCGCAGCTACGAGCACGGCGGCGAGATACTCCAGCTGGAGCAGCTGGTGGGGGCGGAGCGTTTCTTCGACGCCCTGAAGGACACCGGTGGCGAGAACCCCTGCCGCTACTGGCGGAAGAGGGTCTTCAGCACATTCTGCAACTGCGTCATCGACCTCATGCTGGTGGCGGCGGGCAAGCCCGAGCAGGCCGAGGAGCTGATAGAGAGCTTCCTGGAGGTGGCGGAGTTCCTGGGCACCGAGAGCGGCGGCGAGAACCTGCTGCTGGCCCTGGAGCGGTCGCTGGCGGTGAAGCAGGGAAGAGAGCCGGTGAAGGACGTTCCCGCCGCCGCCCGGAACCTGGAGAAGCAGCTGTTCCGGCCGCTGTGGCGGCGCAGGGCCATGAGCAGGCTGGAGCTGCTGATTGCGGGCATGGAGAACCGCGACCAGCTGGTGGACCGGCTGCTGGACCGCCTCTCCTACGAGCGGGGTATAGCGGCGCAGGTCAACTTCCTGCGGCGGTTCGGGCTTCTCTACCTGGCCATAGAGGAGGCGGTTCTCAGCGAGGACAGCAAGCGCCTGGACATGCACGTCCACGAGGCCCTGGAGGAGACCTGGCTGATCAACCCCAAGGCCCAGAGGCAGGATTCGGCGGTGGAGACCGCCCGGGAGGCTTTCGAGACCACCATGGAGGTCTTCCGCCGGATCCGGGTGCGGCGGGGCGTGGTCTCCGCGGCGGAGGCGGAGGAGATCAGCTCGGAGATGCGCCGCCGCTACCGCGACAACGCCGACTCCGTAGCCATCCTCCTGCGGTGGACCATGGACCCCGAGAAGCAGGACATGCTCCACATGATGGAGCAGCACCCCGAGCTGCTGGAGGCGGCCAGCACGGACACCGAGCTGCTGCTGGCCATGGACGCTGCTGCGGCCTCCAGGGATCTGGCGCGGGTCCTGGAGGAGACCATGGACGACCCGGAGAAGATGAAGGCCCGCCTGCGGCAGCTGGCCTCGGACTGACCCTGGCACGAAAGAGGCTCCCCATGGAAAGCGGAAGGGTGGTCCTCCTATCAACCGGAGGAACCATCGAGATGGTGAGCACCGACGCCGGACTGGACATCGGGTCCGGCGCATCCGCTCCGCCCGCCGGGGGAAGCGTGGTCCCCGAAGGGGTGGACCTGGAGCACAGGGCACTGTTCAGCCTTCCCAGCCCCCATGTATCCCCGGCCGTGATGCGTTCGCTGGCCGAGGAGATCGCCGGGGAGCTCTCCCGGGAGGATGTGCGGGGGGTGGTGGTCACCCACGGTACCGACACCCTGGAGGAGAGCGCGTTCCTGGCCGACCTCCTGGTCTCTCCAGGCAAGCCCGTGGCCTTCACCGCCGCCATGCGCAGCGCCAGCGAGCTGGGGGTGGACGGGCCGCGAAACGTCATGGGCGCCATCAGGACCGTCTGCACCAGCGAACTTCATAACTTAGGAGTTACAGTAGTTCTGAACGACGAGATACACTCCGCCCTGCGGGTCACCAAGACCTACACCAGCAACGTCAGCAGCTTCGCCTCCCCCGGCTACGGCCCGGTGGGCTACGTGGACGATGACCGGGTGCTTCTCCGCCGCAGGCCGGCGCTCCACATCGACCTCTCCGGCCGCGCCGACTGCCTGGAGGAGCGGGTGGGGCTGGTGAAGCTGGCCGCCGGGTACGGGAAGGAGCAGCTGGAGGCGGCGGTGTCATCGGGTTGCCGGGGCGTGGTGGTGGAGGCCTTCGGCAGGGGCAACGCGCCTCCGGAGGTGGCCGAGGAGCTGGAGAGGGCAGTCAGTCGCGGCGTCCTGGTGGCCGTCTGCAGCAGGTGCTACATGGGTCGGGTCCTGGGGGTCTACGGATACCCCGGCGGCGGGGCCGACCTGCGGCGCAGGGGCGCTGTGATGGCGGGCGACCTGCCGGGGCACAAGGTTCGGCTGCTGCTCATGGTGTGCCTGGGCGCCGGCATGGGACGCGACGAGGTGGAGGATCTGCTGTCCGCCTTCTGAAGGGCTGTACGGGCCTTCGTAATTGTTGACCTTGGCAGGATTTCGGGGTAGGATACCGACCCGAACGAACCGGCGCAGACTGTCACTGGAGGCTCGATGATGAACAGGGGCTTCACCCTTACCCTGACCCCCCACGGCGGGGGCAGGAGGCGCATCTGGAGCCTGCGGGGATGGCGCCTGGGCCTTCTCCGCGCAGGCCTGGTTCTGGCGGCCCTCCTCGTCGCGGGCGCCGTGGTTGTCCTGGCGATGGGGCTGGGAAGCACGGCACGGGCCGGAAGGCTGCAGGACCGGGTGGAGACCCTTCGGGACTCGCTGGCGCTGTACTCCGATCTGGAGGCCCGGCTGGACTCGATTGAGAGCGAGCTCGCGCGGATCAGGGAGATACGCGGAAGGATAGAGAACCTGGCCGGAGTGGCGGCGCCGCCGGGCGCCGACACTCTCTGAGGGGGATGACATGAGCAAGGATACCTCGCCTACCTCGATGAACTCGATCCTCGGCGAAGGAAGCGTCTACACGGGCACCCTGAAGGTGGAGGGCGGCCTGCGGGTGGATGGCACCGTGGAGGGAGAGCTGGACGTGCAGGGAACCCTCACCGTTGGCAACGACGGGGTGGTCAAGGGAGAGGTCCGCGTCCAGCAGGGAATAGTGGGCGGCACGGTGGTGGGCACCATTCACGCCTCCAACCAGCTCGAGCTGCAGAACGGCTCCCGGGTGGAGGGAGACATATACACCCGCTCGCTGATCATAGAGGAGGGCGTGTTCTTCGAGGGCAACTGCAGGATGCGTGAGAGGTCGGCGGAAGGTTGAGAATCTCCTGCGCGGTACGCACTTCCGTCCCGATGTGGATAATGTGGAAAACTCTGACGGTTAGTGGAAAACCCCGCAATCCATTGATGGCTAGATAGATGCAGGCATCACTTAAAGCAGTTTCGCAGGTGATTTCCACAACTGGAGCTTTCGCCCGCGAGCCGGTGGGGGCGGAAGACCCGTATGTCATTCCGGGAAGGGCTGGTTCACCCGATGTCGGCTAGTCTGGAGAGACTGAGAAAGGCGGAGGAGGAGGCGAGGCAGGACGTGGAGGCCGCCCGCCGCAGGGCCCGGGAGATACGGATGGGCATTCCCGGGGCGGTGGACAAGCTGCAGGCCCGGGGCCGGGAGAAGCTGGAGCAGACCCGCAGGGAGCTGGAGGAGGATATCCAGCGCGAGGTGTCCGAGCTGCATTCCCGTCTGGACGGAGAAGTGGCGGAGCGCCTGGAGGAGCTTGAGTCACGCCGTGGGGACCTCGCCGAGCAGGCCACCCGCAAGTTGGCAGAGGTAATCGGGAGCGGGTCCTGATGTCCCTGGACCCGGTATCCAAGATCGAGGTCATCTGCCACAGTGGCAGGAGGAGCCAGGTCCTCTCCGAGCTGGAGCGGTCCGGGGGCTTCCACCCCATTGACCTGGGGGATGAGGACGGCCTTCTGGACGCTCCGGAGGTTTCGGTGGAGGGCCTGGAGGACGACATCGACGTCCTGGACAGGACCATCTCCTTCCTGGAGGAGGAGACGGGGGAGTCGCCGGGAGGGCTCACCTACACCCCCCGGTCCATGACCGAGGACGAGCTGGAGCTGCTGATAGACGAGGCCGGCCTGCTGGACACCGCCCGCCGGGCCTGGCGCCACGCCCGCCAGCTGGCCGAGCTGGACAGTGACTACCGGGAGGTCAGGCAGGAGCTCTCATTCCTGGAGGACTGGAAGGAGCTTTCGGTTCCCCTGGAGGAGATCGGGTCGGAGACGGAAAGCCACTGGGCGGTGGCGGGTACCGTCTCCGCAGACGGCCTCTCGGAGATCAGGGACTGGATGATCACCGAGCCCCTGGTCCACCTCGAGGAGCTCTCCGCCGTCCGCAGCGAGCATCGGGTGCTCGTGGTGGCCCACCGTTCGCTGCGGGAGGAGCTGGCCGAGCAGCTCTCCCGGGCCGGATTCAGCCGCCAGGACTTCGGAGACCGCACGGGCAGGGTCTCCGACCTCCTGGAGAGCGCCCGGGACCAGCTCTGGAAGATAGAGCGCCAGGAGGACGCCCTGCGGGAGCAGGCCGCCCGGGAGGCGGCGGAGCTGGACCGACTCCGCTCCCTCCGCGATGCTCTGGGCCTGCTGCACACCCGCATGGCGGCCGCCGCCTCGGGCCGGGCCAGCGAGAGGTTCATTCTGCTCCGGGGCTGGGTGCGCAGCCGTGAGCTTCCCGCCCTGACGGAGAGGCTGGAGGAGCTGGGGCCGGTGAGCGTCAGCGAGCTGGAGCCCGAGGAGGACGAGACCGTTCCCTCCCCCCTCACCGAGCCGGAACCGGTGGACCCCTACATATCCCTTACGGACATGTTCGGCCGGCCCAGCAGGAAGGACCTGGACCCAACGCCCTTCCTGGCTCCGTTCTTCGCCTTCTTCCTGGGCATCTGCATAGGCGACGGCGGATACGGCCTGGCCCTGGCGGCCGGCGCCGCCATCGGCTGGAGGATCGTCCGCCGCCGCGGGGGCAACCCGCGCCTGTTCGGCGTGCTCTTTCAGGGGGGCATCGCCAGCATGGTGGTTGGCCTGTTCCTGGGGAGCTGGTTCGGCGCCCCGCAGGACAGCCTGCCCGGTTTCCTGCAGGCTCCCGCCGACCTGCTCAACTCCATCGTGCCCGCCTCGCAGGACGTGGAGTTCGCCCTGTCCAAGCAGTTCCTGTACGTGACTCTGGGCCTGGGGCTTGTGCAGCTCACATTCGGGGTGATACTGGACATGGCCAAGAGGCTGCGGGCCGGCGAGGGGATCTCCGCCGTGGTGGACCAGACCGGCTGGCTGCTGGCCATAGCCGGCCTCTTCCCCTGGCTCTTCAACCGCTACCTGCTGGGAGAGGCCCTCTTTCCCGCCGACAGCGCCACCAGCACCCTGTTCCTCTACCTTCTGGCAGCCGGAGCGGTGCTGATATTCGTCATGGGCGGACGGGAGGCCAAGGGGCTGGGCGGACGGATAGGCCTGGGGGCCTACGCCGCCTACGGGATCATCAACCTCCTCGGCGACGTCCTCTCCTACTCGCGGCTGTTCGCCCTGGCCCTGTCCAGCGCCATTATCGGCCGGGTCGTCAACCAGATGGGCGGCATGCTGGCCGGCATCGGCATACCCGTCCTGGGAGTGGTCCTGGCGGTGCTGGTGGTGGTGGCCGGCCACCTCTTCAACCTGTTCATGGCCGTTCTCAGCGGCTACATACACACCGCGCGGCTGCAGTTCGTGGAGTTCTTCAGCAAGTTCTTCGACGGCACCGGGGTGCCCTTCGTTCCCCTAAGATACCAGCCCCGGTTCGTACTGATAGATCACGAGGGCGGACAAGCCCACAGCACACAGGGAAGGGAGTAACACGTGAACCAGCTTATCGCCTACATGGGAGTGGCCCTGTCCGTGGCACTGGCGGGCATCGGAAGCGCAATAGGCATCGGGGCCGCCGCCCAGGCCAGCGCGGGGGTCATGAGCGTGGACCCCAAGAAGTTCGGAAAGCTGCTCCTGCTTTCGGCGCTGCCGGGTACCCAGGGCATATACGGATTCGTCGTAGCCTTCCTCCTTCTGGGGAGGATAACGGGAGTGGAGCTGGACAGCGCCCTGGCCTGGCACGCCTTCGTGGCCGGCCTGCCCATCGCCCTCTCGGGCCTGCTGTCGGGCATACACCAGGGCAAGGTCTGCGCCGCCGGCGCCATGATGACGGCCAAGCAGCCGGATGACTCCGCCAAATCGCTGATCCTCGCGGTGTTCGTGGAGTTCTACGCCATCCTCGGCTTCCTGGTGTCGTTCCTGATGCTTCCCTCCGCGTAGCCTGAGTCATGTCACTGGAGGCCATAGAGAAGAAGATCCGCGAGGACGGAAAGGCCGAGGCGGAGCGGATAGAGGCCGAGGCCGAGGAGGAGCGGCGGCAGCGGCTGGAGGAGGAGAAGCGGAAGCTCGAGTCCCAGCTGGCCGACCGGCACAAGCGGCTGAAGCAGCGCATGGAGGACCGTCGGCAGCGGCTGGAGGCCCACGAGAGGCGCGGGGCCCAGCAGCGGATCCAGAACGCCAGGCGGGCCATCATCGACGGGGCCATAGATGCCGCCGTGGACCGGCTGGCGTCCCTGGATGACGAAGAGTACCACAAGCTGCTGGGCCACCTGCTGGACTCCTGCAACCTCTCCGGAGAGGTGGAGGTGCTGGCGGCCGAGGCCGACCGGGAGCGGGTGACGGCCGAGCTCCTGGAGAAGCACTCCACCGAGGAGAGGAAGTACGTACTCGCCGAAGAGACCCACTCCGGCCGCGGCGGACTGGTGTTCCGTTCGGGCAGGATAAGCCAGAACGCCACCTTCGACATGATAGCCGGGCTGGCCCACGACGATCTGGTGATGCAGCTCTCCTCCGAGATACCCCTGGAGAGCGGGTAGGGAATGGTCAGAAGGCTCTTCATCTACCCCAACGGCCGGGTAAGCGCCCTGGAGCCGCAGCTTCTGGACAGGCGCATGTGGCAGATGATGCTCTCCGCCGACGACCGGGAGGAGGCCCTGAGGCTGCTGGGCGACACCTGGTACTCGCAGTTCATGGAGCACCGGAGCATCCGGGGCACCTTCGAACGGGCCATGAAGACCACCGAGGAGGAGCTGCTGGAGCTCTCAGAGGACCCCAGGCTGGTCCGCGGGATAATGCACCGCCGCGACGTCCGCAACGCCCGCTACCTGTGGAAGGCGCAGCTGCTGGAGGCCGACCCCGAAGAGATCCCGGTGGAGGACTCCGGACTGGTGGAGCTGGACCTGCTGCGGCGCGCCCTGACCTCGGAGGAGGCCCGGGAGGAGCTGCCGGAGATCTTCGCCGAGGCCGCCGGGGAGCTTCTGGACCTTCCCGAGCCGGCGGCGGCGGAGGTGGATGCGGTGCTGGACCGGCTGGCGGCCAGGGTGGAGACCGAGGAGCTTCCCGAGCTGGGGGAGTCCTTCTCCGTCTTCGTCCGCACGCACATCGAGACGCAGAACTTCCTCACCGCCGGCAGAGCCAGCGTGCGGGAGGTCCCGCCGGAGAGGGTGGAGGGAATGCTGGCCCCCGGAGGCTACCACGATCCGGGGGAGATTGCCGGCGCCTACCGGCGGGGGAGGCTGGCCGAGGCGCTGGCCACCACCACCGGACTGGAGGAGCTGGCCGGAGTCCTGGAGGAATGCCTGGAGAAGGGCTCCTTCCAGGCCTACGAGAGGCAGATGGAGGCGGAGAGGCTGGAGATGCTGGACCGCACATCCTACGCCGCCTTCGGACCTGAGTCGCTGGCGGCTTTCGTGGTGAAGCGCGAGCTGGAGATCAGGCACCTGCGAATACTGATAGCCGGGAAGACCGCGGGGATGGACCGCCGCAGGCTGCTCCGGCGGATTCCCAGGGGCTAGTCGTGCCAGAGGATTGGAAGACCGATGGCTAGAGACATCCCGGAGCACGATGGCAAGATTGCCTTCATCGGCGACATAGATACCGTCCTGGGGTTTCGGGCGCTGGGAGTGGACACCGTGGTGCCCGACGACGAAGCCGGGGCCTCCGAGGAGTTCGGAAGGCTGGTGGCCGAGGGTTATTCGGTGATCATGGTCACCGAGGACCTGGTGGACGGGCTGGCCGAACAGATAGAGGAGACGGCACACCGGGCCCTGCCCGCCGTGGTGGTCCTTCCCGGGATCGCAGGCAGGCAGAGGCGGGGTGAGGAGACCATACGCCGGCTCATAACCCGCGCCGTCGGGGTGGACCTGATGGCGGAGGAGGGCAGCGGGCCGGGACCTTCGACGAATCTGCGGAGGACGTGATGATAGAGGGAAAGATAGACAAGATCGCAGGCCCGCTGGTGGTGGCGGGCGGTATGCAGGACGCGAGGATGTACGACGTGGTCTTCGTGTCCGACGACCGCCTGATAGGCGAGATCATCGAGCTGAAGGGCGACCGGGCCTCCATACAGGTCTACGAGGAGACCGGCGGCCTCAAGCCCGGACAGCCGGTGTACGGAACCGGCAAGCCCCTCTCCCTGGAGCTGGGGCCCGGCCTGCTCACCGCCATCTACGACGGCATACAGAGGCCGCTGGACAAGGTACGCGAGCAGGCGGGGGACTGGATCACCCGCGGGGTGAACATCCCCGGCCTCGACCACGAGAAGGAGTGGGAGTTCACCGCGGTCCTGGAGAAGGACGCGGAGGTCTCCGGCGGCGAGGTGATCGGCACCGTCCCCGAGACCGAGCTCATCGAGCACAAGGTGATGGTGCCCCCCGATGTGGAGGGGAAGGTCACCTGGGTCATAGACAGCGGCAGCTACAACATCGACACCGTGGTGGCCAAGGTGGAGACCGACGACGGCGAGGTCGAGCTGCAGATGTACCAGAGCTGGCCGGTGCGGCAGCCCCGCCCCCGGGCGGAGAAGCAGGCGCCGGACGAGCCCCTGGTCACGGGCCAGCGGGTGATAGACACCTTCTTCCCGGTGGGCAAGGGCGGCACCGCCTGCGTCCCCGGCCCCTTCGGCAGCGGCAAGACAGTGATCCAGCACCAGCTGGCCAAGTGGGCCGACGCCGAGATCGTGGTCTACGTGGGCTGCGGCGAGCGGGGCAACGAGATGACCGACGTGCTGCAGGAGTTCCCCGAGCTGGAGGACCCCAAGAGCGGCAAGCCCCTCATGCTGCGCACCGTGCTGGTGGCCAACACCTCCAACATGCCGGTGGCGGCCCGGGAGGCCAGCGTCTACACCGGCATCACCATGGGCGAGTACTTCCGCGACATGGGCTACTCCGTGGCCCTGATGGCCGACTCCACCAGCCGGTGGGCGGAGGCCATGCGCGAGATGTCCGGCCGGCTGGAGGAGATGCCGGGGGAGGAGGGCTACCCCGCCTACCTGGGCACCCGGATCGCCGACTTCTACGAGCGGGCGGGCAAGGTGCTGTGCATCGGCGGCGACGACCGCCGGGGTGCGCTGAGCGTGGTGGGGGCGGTGAGCCCCGCCGGCGGCGACCTCTCCGACCCGGTGGTGCAGGCCACCCTGCGGGTGGTGAAGGTCTTCTGGAGCCTCAAGGCCGAGCTGGCCTACCAGCGGCACTTCCCCGCCATCGACTGGCTGGACAGCTACAGCCTGTACACCGACAACCTGCAGGAGTACTACGAGGAGGAGGAGGGCGAGCAGTGGATCGCCGACCGCGACGACGCCATCGCCCTGCTGCAGGAGGAGTCCAACCTGCAGGAGATCGCCAAGCTGGTGGGGGCGGAGTCCCTCTCCCCCGAGGACCAGCTGGTCCTGGAGACCTCCAAGTCCCTGCGGGAGGACTTCCTGCACCAGAACGCCTTCCACGAGGTGGACACCTACACCTCCATGGAGAAGCAGCGGCGCATGCTGGCGGTGATAATGAGGGTCCACGAGAGGATGTCCGAGGCCATCCGCCGGGAGGTCCCGGTGAAGAAGCTGTTCGACATCCCGGTGCGTGAGGAGATCTCCAGGATGAGGTACACGTCCGAGGACAGCCTGGACGAGATAGACGCCCTGGTGGAGAAGGCCGGGAAGCAGATAGAGCAGCTGGCCTCCTCCGGGGACAGCGAGAGCCGGGGGGTGGCGGGATGATCAAGGAGTACAGGACAACGGTCGAGATATCCGGTCCCCTGATGCTGGTGGACAAGGTGGAGGACGTCTCCTACGAGGAGCTGGTGGAGATAGAGCTGGCCGACGGGGAGGTCCGCCACGGCAAGGTCCTGGAGGTGGACAGCGACACCGCGCTGGTGCAGCTGTTCGAGGGCTCCAGCGGTACCGATATAGTGGAGAGCCGGGTGCGCTTCCTGGGCAAGGGCCAGGAGCTGGGTGTATCCGAGGAGATGCTGGGACGGGTCTTCGACGGCCAGGGCAGGCCCCGGGCCCCCTTCGACACCGCCCCCCCCATCGTCCCCGACCGGATGATGGACATCAACGGCGCCCCCATAAACCCCTACGCCCGGGACTACCCCGCGGAGTTCATACAGACCGGCCTCAGCTCCATCGACGGCATCAACACGCTGGTCCGCGGCCAGAAGCTGCCGGTGTTCAGCGGCAACGGCCTTCCCCACTCCCGGGTGGCGGCCCAGATCACCAGGCAGGCCAGGGTGCTGGGCGAGGGGGAGAGCTTTGCCGTGGTGTTCGCCGCCATGGGCATAACCTTCGAGGAGGCCGACTACTTCATCCGCGACTTCCGGCGCACCGGGGCCATGGACCGGGCGGTGGTCTTCCTCAACCTGGCCAGCGACCCGGCCATCGAGAGGATCTCCACCCCCAGGATGGCTCTGACGGCGGCGGAGTACCTGGCCTACGAGAAGGACATGCAGGTGCTGGTGATCCTCACCGACATGACCAACTACTGCGACGCCCTGCGGGAGATCTCCGCCGCCCGGCGCGAGGTCCCCGGCCGCCGGGGCTACCCCGGCTACCTCTACACCGACCTCTCCACCATCTACGAGCGCGCCGGCAGA
>Ga0207797_1002237_pt1 | contig 13530 bp, 11 predicted proteins | sample PRCRCaboRojoPR_6_FD_187275 | JGI IMG/M metagenome (GOLD analysis project Ga0207797, IMG submission 187275) | Marine sediment microbial community from Cabo Rojo, Puerto Rico - PR CR 10% Liquid 1 (SPAdes) | ecosystem: Environmental > Aquatic > Marine > Coastal > Sediment | place: Cabo Rojo, Puerto... | reverse complement strand
ACGCTCCCCTCGACGGGCGTGCTCATCACCGAGGGCGTCCGCGGCGAGGGCGGCATCCTCTACAACAGCGAGGGCGAGCGGTTCATGTTCGAGCGCGGCTACGCGAACAACGCCGGCGAACTCGCGTCCCGCGACGTCGTGTCGCGGGCCGAACTCACCGAGGTCAACGAGGGGCGCGGCATCGAGGACGAGTACGTCCACCTCGACATGCGTCACCTCGGCGAGGAGCGCATCACGGACCGCCTCGAGAACATCATCCACCTCGCGGAGGACTTCGAGGGGGTCAACCCGCTCGAGGAGCCGATGCCCGTCAAGCCCGGCCAGCACTACGCCATGGGCGGCATCGAGACCGACGAGAACGGCGAGACCGCCGTGAGCGGGCTCTACGCCGCCGGCGAGGCCGCCTGCGCGAGCGTCCACGGCGGGAACCGCCTTGGCGGGAACGCGCTCCCCGAACTGATGGTCTTCGGCGCACGCGCGGGCCGTCACGCCGCGGGCGGCGACATGGAAGCGGCGAAGATAGAGACCGGCAGGACCGACGAGGCCGAGGCCGGCGAGGTCGACTCGCCGGTCCCGCTCGGCGAGGTCGGCATCGAGGGTGGCGTCGCCGCCGACGGCGGCGCCACCACCGCGACCACGCCGTCCGAGGTCGTCGAGGCGACGCTCGAAGCCGAGCGCGCGCGAATCGAGGAACTGCTGGAGAAAGAGGACGGCGTCCACCACGCCAAGATCCGCGAGGAGGTCCAGCAGACGATGACCGACCACGTCAACGTCTTCCGCGAGGAAGGAGGCCTCAAGCAGGCGCTCGCGGACATCCGCGAGGCGCGCGAGCACTACCAGGACGTCACCGTCGAGGACCCCTCGCGAACGTACAACACGGACCTCATCCAGACCATCGAGACGCGCAACGTCCTCGACCTCGCCGAGGCCATCACCGTCGGCGCGCTGGCCCGCGACGAGTTCCGCGGCGCACACTGGCGCAAGGAACACCAGGAGCGCGACGACGAGAACTGGCTGAAACACACGATGCTCTCGTGGAACGACGGCGATCCGGAACTGTGGTTCAAGCCGGTCGTCCTCGAAGGAGAGAGCAAGACCTACGAGCCGAAGATCCGGAGTTACTGAACCGGACCCCGCGCCCTCCCGCTGTTCGCCTCGCGGTAGCGGCGCGAAGTCGTTTTGTGCCGTCGTCTCCTACGCTGACCTGGAGGGGTAGCTCAGTGGTAGAGCGTCACATACCCCCTCAGGGGCACCTGTGAGGCTTCGCGTGGTTCGATTCCCGCCCCCTCCGTGTATCGACGACGGTCGAAAGTCGACGCCCTCGGACGACCCGTTTCTCGACGCACATCCCACAGAACCGGGGCGAGACCACCTGACGACGGACGACGGCCGAACCGAACTCGCTCGAGAGTTCGACGATCGTTGTAGGATACTTTGATTATCGTCGAACTACTGTCCCCGAGTACCCAGATGATGCAGCAGACAGCGACGCAGTCACAGGCCGCCGTCCCACCGACCATCGAATCGCCGTGTGCGAAACTCGTCTACCTCTATCTCTCCACTCACGGAGGTGCGACCGTCTCCGAACTGCAGGAGGGTCTCGAACTCAAGAAGATCACGCTCTACAGCGTCCTGCGGACGCTGCGGGACCGACGTCTCGTCAGCGAAGACGGGGACCAGTACGTCGTCGCGTAGTCGGGGGGACCCGGCGTCTCGTCGACGAAACGGGAGGCCGGTAGGCGTTCGCGTCCGCCGTCAATCGTCGGTGTTTCTCGGCGATCGGGCTTCGCGCACCTCGGCACCGTCGCGGACCAGATTCTCGCAGTTCGGGCATACGCGGGGCTCTTCGACGCCGTCGGGCGTGAACACCCGGACGTACGCTGTCGTGACGAACGCGCCGCAGTTCTGGCACTCGGGCATGTCCTGATAGTAATCTAACAGCTACACATAAGCTTTCGGCCGGCCGCCGTGCCGGGGGCGCTACAGCGATAGCGACTGACACGCAGACGTCTGGAGCGGCGAGCGGACCGATCAGTCACGAACCGGAGTCGACGTCCGCGCGACCGGCTCAGAGGAGACCGATCCCGAGACCGACGGCGGTCAGGAGGAACACGACGAGAACTGCCGGCTCGAAGAACCGGTCTGCTCCGTCCGTGGGCGAGGATACGGGAGGGGCGTCGAAGATCTTCACGGGAGCGGATCGAAACGGGAAACGGTTTGAAGCCGGAGCGTCTCGTGTCACGAAGACAGACATGAGTCGGACGGCGACGGCGGCGCTCGCGACGGTGGCACTGCTCGTGGCGAGCGTGAGCGGCGTGACAGGCGCGGCAGGCACTCACCAGTCCATCGCGGGGACGGAGCTGCAGCCCGACGACGTGCTCATCGAGGTCCGGCTCGCGGCGGACGGCTCCGCGACGTGGCGCGTCGAGTACCGCGTTCGACTCGACGACGCGAACGTGACCGAGGCGTTCGAGTCGCTCCGGACGGACGTGCGGCGCAACGAGTCCGACTTCGCTCGGCCGTTCGCCGACCGCATGCGGGCGACGGTGGCCGACGCCGAGAACGCCACCGGCCGCGAGATGGCGGTCGAGAACGTGACGGTCTCGGCCGAACGCCGGCAGATCCCCCAGGACTACGGCGTCGTCACCTACCAGTTCCACTGGGTCGGATTCGCGGAAGCGAACGAGAGCACCATCGTCGCGGGCGACGCGCTGTCGGGGTTCTTCCTCGACAACCAGACGACGCTGTTGATCTCGTGGCCGGAAGAGTACGAACTCGGGACCGCCTCGCCCGACCCGACCGAGCGACGGGCCCAGTCGGTCGTCTGGGTCGGGCCGACGGACTTCGCGACCGGCGAACCGACGCTCGTCGTCTCGGCGGCGGCGGGCGGCGGTGACGGCACAAGCGCCACGACGACCGCTCCCGGCGACGGCTCCTCCTCGGGGGGACTCCCGCCGACGCTGCTCGGGCTCGCGCTCGTCGCAGTCGCGGTCGGAGCGGTCGGCGTCGTCTACTACCGGTCGCGGGAACGCGCCGACGAGGCGAGCCGCGATACCACCGGTACGGCGGCGAGCGGCGGCGACGTCGGCGAGACGCCGTCCGGCGAGGCCGGGGAGAGCGAATCCGCCGACGCGACGGCGGAGCCCCCCGAGGAGTTGCTCAGCAACGAGGAACGCGTGCTCCGTCTCGTCCGCGAGCGCGGCGGTCGCATGAAACAACAGGAGGTCGCGGGCGCGCTCGACTGGACAGACGCGAAGACGAGTCAGGTCGTCAGGCAGATGCGCGAGGAAGGCCAGCTGGAGGCGTTCCGTCTCGGACGCGAGAACGTGCTCTCGCTGCCCGACGAGGAGGACGCCCCGGAGGAGTGATCGCCCGAGGGCTCCGCGAGGGCAGACCGAGACCCCGGCCGACCTCGAGAAGTTCGGGCGGTTCGGGGGTCGCCGTCCCGGCCGACCTCGAGGGCGGAACCGACGGTCGCGGCCGCCCCGGCCGATCACTCCGCGAACCTTCGCTCCAGGAGCGTCACCAGCAGGTACGCCCCGAGGGTCGCCGTGCCGTCGGTCGGGTCGCGCTCGGGAGCGACCTCCATGAGGTCTGCCGCCTCGACGGCGTCGTGTGCCCCGAGGACCTCCATCACCCGTAGCGCCTGCTGGGCCGTGAGTCCCCCCGGTTCGGGCGTGCCGGTGCCGGGCGCGACGCCGGGGTCGACGGAGTCGACGTCGAACGTCACGTAGACGGCGTCGGTGCCGTCGGCCGCGTCCTCGACCGCCGCCTCTATCACCGGGACGATCCCGCGCGCCTCGACGTCGCGCATCGTGTAGAGCGAGAGGCCGACGTCGTCCGCGAACTCGAAGAAGTTCGGCGACTCGTAGCCGCGGATGCCGACCTGACTCACGTGCTCGAAGTCACCGTGTGGCGACTCGGCGATCCGCCGGGTGCTGGAGCCGTGGAAGTGCTCACCGAAGAGCGCGCTCTCGTCGACGGTGTCGGTGTGAGCGTCGATCTGGACCAGTCCGACCGAGTCGTAGCCCCGCGCTTCCGCGAAGCCCCGGAACGAGGGGTAGGTGCAGTAGTGGTCACCGCCGATCAGCACCGGGAACGCCGACTCGGCCGCCGTGGCCACGTGGGCGGTGACGCTCTCTGCGGTGGTCGCGCGATCCATGGGAAAGACGGGGACGTCGCCGCAGTCGACGACCGAGAGGTCGTCGTAGTCGACCTGCGCGCCCGTGTTCACGTTCGTCAGTCCGCCCTTGTAGCCCGAGAGGTACGCCCACCACGCGCTCGCGCGCCGGACCGCCCGCGGCCCGTACCGCGCGCCCGGACTGTTTGAGGCGGCCCCGTCGTAGGGCGCTCCGAGGACCGCCGCGTCCACGTCGTCGCCGATCGACTCGACGTCGCGGTGGTCGCTCTTGAGAAACGTGTCGATGCCGGCGTAGGCCAGTTCGACGTCGCTGCCCGGCGTGTCGGCCCGGAACCGCCCGGCTCGTGAGCGATCTGTCATCGGCGGATACCTCCGGAATCGGGCCACGAGCACGCTGGGTCGCCGATCACGGCGGTCGCGACCGTTCCCAGAGCGACCCCGGGGCGGTCGCAGGCGCCGAGGCAGTTCGCGAGTTCGTCTCGGTCGTCGAGGCGTGTCGTCTCCGGTCGCATACGGACCACCACTCGGGCGACCCACATGGATGTTCGCGCCGCAGAGAGACGAACGTGGTCCCGTCTCCGACCACGACGCGATGGCGCACCACTGACACGTGTTGACACATTTATTACCCGCGACGAGAAGAGTCCGGTACGATCATGAAACACATCGAGGGACCGCTGCTCAGCGTCGACGTCGGGGAACGGACGGCGACGACAGAGGACGTCGCGGACGTCGCCGCCGAGTTCATCGGAGGGCGTGGGGTGGGGACGAAACTCGCCCACGAGCGCGTCCCGTTCGACGTCGACCCGCTCGGGGCCGAGAACCGCCTCTTTCTCGCACCCGGACCGATGCAGCTCTCGCGGATGAGCTTCACCGGCCGCCTCTCGGCCACGGCGGTCTCGCCGCTGACCGACGGACTGGCCTCCTCGAACGCCGGGGGGTTTCTCTCCCGTCACGTCACCGGCACCGGCGTCGCGGCCGTCGAACTGACGGGGGCGAGCGACGAACTGCTCCTGGTCCACGTCCGCGAGGACGGGGTCGACTTCGAACCGGTGCCGGAACTCGAGGGAGCGCTCGTCTCGGAGGTGACCGAGTACGTCGACGAGCACCACGACCTCGGGGCCGAGAACGTCGCCTGCATCGGGCCGGCCGGCGAGAATCTCGTCCGGTTCGCCTCGATCATGACGACCGAGACGCGGGCGTTCGGCCGCGGCGGACTCGGCGCGGTGCTCGGCGCCAAGAACGTCAAGGGGATCACGTTCGCCGGGGACGCCGCGCCCCCGGTCGAGATGCCCGACGTCCAGAACGAGGTCCACCGCGAGGCGGCCACCAGCGACAGCGTGATGAAGCGACAGGGGACCGCGAGCGTCACCGATCTCGCCAACGAGATCGGCGCGTTCCCGTCGTACTACTTCGAGGACGTCCGCTTCGAGAAGTACGAGGGGATCAACGGCGACCGGGTCGAGGAGAAGAAGTACAAGCGCGGCACGTGTTCGTCCTGCGCGTTCGCCTGCAAACTCCCGACCAGAGACGAGGCCACGGGACTGGAGACCGAGGGCCCCGAGTTCGAGACGATCATGGCGTTCGGCGGCAACTGCGCGGTCGACGACGTGGTCGACGTGATGCGGTCGAACGAGCTCTGTGACGAACTCGGGATGGACACGATCTCCTGTGGCGACACCGTCGCGGCGTACCTCAGATCGGAAGACGAGTTCGGCAACGTCGACCTGATCCACGAGACCGTCGAGAAGATCGCCTACCGCGAGGGAGTCGGCGACCTGCTCGCGGAGGGCGTCGACCGCGTTCACGAGGACCTCGGCGTCGAGAACTGGACGGTCAAGGGCATGGAGTTCCCCGCCCACGACGGCCGCACGCTCAACGGACAGGGACTCGGCTTCGCCACGTCGAACCGCGGCGCGGACCACATGTACGCCACGTTCTACGCGTGGGAGTACCCGCTGGTCGACGCCGAGGACGCCTTCCCGCCCGAGGGGACCGAGGGGAAGGTGCCGGAACTCGTCAGACAGGAGAACGCCCGCGCGCTCGAGGACTGCGGCATCGTCTGTCGGTTCTCCCGCGGGACGATGACTCCCGAGCGGTTCGAGCAGCTCTTCGACGCCGACTGGGAGCGGCTCCAGCGGGTCGGTGCCCGGGTGATCGCGCTGGAGCGACACTTCAACAACCAGCGGGGGATGGACCGGGACGACGACGACCTCCCCTACGAGATTCCGGGGTTCGAGGCGTCGCTCGGCGAGTACTACGCCGAGCGGGGCTGGAACGACGACGGGACCGTCTCGGACCCGACGAGCGGGGGCGCGGTCGCAGACGACTGAGCGAACGGAGCCGCCTCAGGCCGGCCTGACGACCACGTCCCCGTCGCTCGATTCGAGCCTGACGCGGTGGGTCCCGTCTCCGACCCGACCGCGCGCGTAAGTCTCCGTCTCCTCCTCGAACGCGTCGACCGCCTCGGGGTCGACGCTGACGTCGCCGTCGTCGGTGGTGGCGACTACCGTCGCGTCGAGCTCCCCGCCGACGGTCGCGACCACGTCGCCGTCGTCCGTCGAGACGGTGACGTCGCCTCGAACCGCCGGCAGCGACGTCCGCACGTCGCCGTCGCGAGTCCCGATTCCGTCCACGCCGTTCACGTTCGAGACCGAGACGTCGCCGTCGTCCGACGACGCGGTCACGAATCCGTCGATCCCGTCGAGCGAGACGTCGCCGTCTTCGGTGGTCGCTCCGACGTCGCCGGTGACGTTCGAGGCGACCACGTCCCCGTCGCTGGAGGAAAACGACGCCGGACCGGCGACGTCCGCGACGGCGACGTCGCCGTCGTCCGTCTCGACCGACGCGACGCGGACGCCGGCCGGCACGCCGACCTCGAGGTCGACCGTCGCACCGGAGAGGGTGCCCGAGTCGTGGTTCGGGACCGTGATCCGGAGGTCGCCGCCGGTCCGCGTCGTCTCGAGGTCGACGTCCGCGTTCCCGTTCGGGCCGTAGCGTTTCCGGGCGCGCAGTTCGATCACGTCCGCCTCGGTCCGTTCGACGGCGACGTCGTCCTCGCGGGAGACGAGCGAGAGCGCTCCGTCGGGCGGGTCGTACTGCTCGTCGCGTACGGTCTCTGCGCGTCGGATCTGGATACAGCCCGCGGTGCCGACCGCCGCCAGCGTGGCGGCGCTCGCGAGCAGTCGTCGTCGCCTCATCGCGCCCCCTTCGCGGTCGCGGGTGCATCCGCATCGACGGGTCGGACGCCGGAAGATTCGGGAACCATGACACTCGGGCGATCGGACGCCCGCTCAAAAAAGGTACGACGACGGCTTCCGAGCCAGAAATCGTCCCGACCGCCCGTGGCAGAACCCGACACCGCCGACGCTTCACCGGAAACGTAGTGTTCGGTATCGAACACTATATACTCGATCGCAGGGGTTCGACCGTCGCCGTCCGCCGACCGTCCGAGAGAGCGTCGCGACGGAGACCGCCCTACAGGTGTCGCTCGAACGCGGCCTCGATCGTTCGGAGCGTGCGCTCCCACGTCCGACGGTTCGAGAAGACGTGGTTCTCGCCGGGGTAGTACTCCCACTCCAGGGCGGCGTCGGTCTCTGGGTCCCGCTCCAGCAGTTCCTCGACCACCACGTCCAACTGCTCGAAGTTGACGTAGCGGTCGCCGGTCCCGTGGAAGTTGTACAGCGGCGCGTCGACCTGCCCGAGGTCGGTCGCGGGGCTGGCCTCGTCCCACGCCGCGGGCGTCTCCCACGGCTGGCCGCCCAGCCGACGGGGGAGCCCGGACACCGGCGCGGGGTACTTCTCCGCGGTCGCCCAGTCCTCGTAGACGCGCCGGTCCGCCACGCCGGCGAGATTCACGCCCAGCGCGAACAGCTCCGGCTCGGAGCCGAGCTGGTCGAGAGTGGCGTAGCCGCCGTAGGAGAGCCCCCAGATGGCGACCGCGTCCTCGTCGACCCACGCGAGGTCCCGCAGGTGCTCGCCCGCGGCGGCGACGTCGTCCAGTTCGCTGCCGGGCTCCCGGTCGATCCCCTGGCGGAACTCCTTGCCGTACCCGATGCCGCCCCGGTAGTTGACACAGAGGCCGACGTAGCCGCGCCGGGCGAGGTACTGGTGGACCGTGTAGGCGATGCCGTAGCCGCGTCCGGGGTGCCAGCCGTCGCGCATCTGTCGCATCGGGCCGCCGTGGACCCACAGCACCGCGGGGAGGTCGGCCGCGTCGTCGTCGACGGCGTCGGTCTCGCGGGGGTCGATCAGGTACGCGGGAATCTCCATCCCGTCTCGCCCGTCCACCGTGACGAGTTCGGGCTCGACCGGGTCGACCGGCCAGTCGACGACCGCGGACCGCTCGACCGACGTCCCCGCTGCACTCGGGTCGTCGTCGAGCGAGCGCACCCGCAGTTCGGGACTCCGATCGCGGTCGGCGTGGACGTAGGCGAGTCGCTCGCCGTCCGGCGACGGTCGCGGGTGGACGTTCGACCCCTGCGTCTCCACGAGCGGCTCGACCTCGCCCCGTCGGTCGCCGCGGGTCCGCACCGCGAACAGGTGGCGCTGGCCGTCGTCGTTACGGTTCGACGCGAAGACCAGTCGGTCGTCGTCGAGCCACCGCGGCGCGGAGTCGGCGAGGCCCTTGTCCTCGAACGCCCCGTCGGTGAGTTGGGTCCGGTCGCCGTCGCCGTCCAGCACGTAGACGTGGTCCCAGCCGTCGAGCGGCAGACAGAGCGCGAGGCGGGTGCCGTCCGGCGAGACCCGGGGCGCGCCGCGCGAGACGATGCCCAGGTCGTCCTCCTCGCGAAAGAGGACGGTCCGGTCTGCGGTCTCCGGGTCGACCGCGACGAGTTCGCGGAACGTGCTGTACCCGCCCTGCCGGTCGTAGACCAGTCGACCGTCGCGGAGCCAGACCGGCGACCCGCTCGCCGCGTCGCGCTCGTCGGTGCGCCAGACGAGGTCGCCCGACGCCACGTCGACCACCCCGACCTGCGTCGTCTCGCGGTCGACGAACCGGAAGGCGAGCAGGTCGTCGTCGTCGCGCCACGCGAGCATTCGGCCGTCGGCGAGGTACGGACCCTCGTCGGGCACGTCGAACGTCCGGGTCTCCCCCGCGGCGAGGTCGCGAACGGTCGGTCTGCCGTCGCTGTACCAGGCGAGTCGGTCGCCGTCGTTCGACCACGTGAGCGCGGTCGCGCCGTCGGGCGCGTCGTCGAGACTCCGGGGCGTCCAGTCGTCGGCCGACAGCAGCAGCGTCTCGCCCTCGTCGGTCGCGACCGCGACGGTGGCCGGTCGGGCGTCTGGCGCCCACGCGAACTCGGCCACGTGACCGTCCGCTGGCCGGAAGCGCCACGCGTCTTCGCCCGCGGCGTCGGCGAGGAGCAACGCCTGTCCGTCGTCTTCGTAGACCGGTGCGGCGACGAAGCGGCCGTCGGCGGACCACGCCGGCGCGCCCGGATACTCGACGTCGAGCACGTCGTCGATCGTGAGATCTGGTGTCATCTGCCGTCCCAGACAGTCGCGGCGGGCAAAACCGTTGGGGCGGCGGCGACCTACTCGGAGAGGCGGCGCATCTCCGCGTCGGTCAGCGCGAGCGACGAGGCGGCGACGTTCGATTCGAGGTGCGGGACGCTCGACGTGCCGGGGATGGGAAGCGTCACCGGCGAGCGCTCGAGGAGCCACGCCAGCGCGACCTGCCGGGGCGTCGCGTCGTGGCTCTCGGCGACCGCCTCGAGGGCGTCGCGCTTCTCGCCGAGGTCGCCCGCGCCCAGCGGGTACCACGGGACGAAGCCGATATCCTCCTCCTCGCACCGGTCGAGGACGGCCTCGTGTTCGCGGTCGGCGACGTTGTACCGGTTCTGGACGGTGGCGACGTCGACGACGTCGAGCGCCCGCTCGAGCTGGTCGACGTCGACGTTGCTCACGCCGACGTGGCGGATCACGCCGTCGTCTGCGAGTTCGGCGAGTGCGGTCAGGGACTCTTCGAGCGGGACGTCCGGGTCCGGCCGGTGGAGCTGATAGAGGTCGATGGTCTCCACGCCGAGTCGGTCGAGACTGGAGAGGACGGCGTTCCGGAGGTAGTCGGGGTCGCCGTGGGGGATCCAGTCGCCGTCGCGGTTGCGCAGGAGGCCGCCCTTCGTGGCGACGACCAGGTCGTCGGGATAGGGTGCGAGCGCCTCGCGGATCTGTCGCTCGTTGACGCCGGGGCCGTAGGCGTCCGAGGTGTCGACGAAGTCGACCCCGAGTTCGACAGCCCGCTGGAGCACCGCCGTCGGGTCCGTGTCCTCGTCCGGTTCGCCGACGATCTTCGGGCCGCAGAGCCGCATCGCGCCGTAGCCCAGACGGTGGACCGCGAGGTCGCCGCCGATCTCGAAGGTGTCGCTCTCGTTGTGGACGTCCATGCGTGTCCAGAGCGTCGCCGCGGGGTAACCACTTTCGGCGGGGAGGCGGACGCGACGGAGTCTGCCCGTTTCGGTGTCCGGTGTCCCCCGCGCACGACCGCGGGAGAACTTTTTCGAGGGCTCGCGTCGACTGTCCCATGCACAAGGCAGCCATCGTCGTCTACGCCGACACCGAATCGCACGCCGACCTGGGCCGACTCACGAACGCGCTCACCGCCGCGAAGGAGTTCGAGGAGAACGGGGACGAGGTGAAGGTCGTCTTCGACGGCGCGGGCACGCAGTGGATTCCGGAACTCGAAGACGACTCCCACACCGCCCACCCGCTGTACGCCTCCCTGAAAGACCACGTCAGCGCCTGCGAGTTCTGCTCGGGCGCGTTCGGCGTCGAAGACGAGGTCGCGGCGAGCGGCGTCGGAACGGACGCCGAGTTCGAGGGCCACCCGAGCGTCCGGGGGCTCGTCGACGACGGCTACGACGTGATCACGTTCTGAGACGGGCGTCGACCGCCGACGCGTCGAGTGACAAACGCAATACGGCTCCCGTCCCAACGGGACCCCATGGCGCTCTCCTCACTCGCGGGGCTCCCCGTCGAGATGGGCTGGCGACACGTGCTGTTCGCTAGCTGGCCCGTCGAACCGTCGGTCGTCGAAGCGCACCTCCCGAACGATCTCGAGGCGGACACCTACGACGGACAGGCGTGGCTCTCGGTCGTCCCCTTCACCAACGCCACGGTCAAACCGCGGGGACTCCCGGACGCGCTCGGCTTCGGACTGCCGGAGCTGAACCTCCGGACCTACGTCACCTGCGACGGCGTCCCCGGGGTCTACTTCTTCAGCCTCGACGCGGAGGGCGTCCTCGGCGTCGCCGGGGCGCGACTCTTCCATCACCTGCCGTACTACTACGCCCGCATCTCGCTGCAGGGCGTCTCCGGGCGCGTCCACTTCGAGAGCAAGCGCCTCCACCCCGGCGAGCGCCCCGCGCACTTCACCGCGACCTACGGTCCGGTCGGCGACCGACTCGACGTCGAAGCGGGGTCGCGTGCCGAGTTCCTCACGGCACGATACCGCTACTTCACGCAGGACCCCAACGAGCGGGTCCGGGTCGCCGACATCGAACACGAGCGCTGGCCGCTCTACGAGGCCGAGGCCGACATCGACGTGAACACGCTCTTTACCGCCGACGGCTTCGCCCACCCCGGGGGCGACCCCGTGCTCCACTACAGTCCGGGCGTCGACGTGACCGCGACCGGCAGCCGCCGGTGGGGATGAACGACAGCGAGCACCCCCGCCGGCCCGGTCGTGGATTCAAGGCCGCCGCGACCGAACGCTGACCCGATGGACGAGACGACGGTGGACGTGACAGAGCACCCGGTGCTCCTGTTCGACGGCGTCTGTAACCTCTGCAACGGCGTCGTCCAGTTTCTCATCCCTCGCGACCCGGCGAGCGTGCTCCGGTTCGCGTCGCTCCAGTCGGAGGTCGGGCAGCGACTCCTCGACGCCTACGACGTGCCTGTCGACGACCTGGAGACCGTGGTGTTGCTCGACGCCGAGGGCTATCACCTCAAGTCCGACGCGGTGATCCGCGTGGCCGAACATCTCGGCGGCGTCTACGCGCTCGCGAGAGCGTTCCGTCTCGTGCCCCGGTCCGTGCGCGACTGGCTCTACGACGTCGTCGCCGAGCACCGCTATCGGATGTTCGGACGGCGCGACCAGTGTATGGTGCCGTCGCCGGACGTCGAAGAGCGATTTCTGGAGTGAGGTGCGGCGCGCCTCAGACGAGCGAGAGGACGACGGTCGCGACCGTCTCGACCACGGTCTCCCACACGGAGAAGCCCGTGACGACGCTCAGCACGGTGTCGGTCGCGAAGAAGGCAAAGAGCGCCGCAGAGAAGTAGTGGGCCTTCCGCGCGTCGAACCGGTGGGAGAACCGGTGGAAGAAGAAGGCGTTCGCGAGGCTCACCGGGATGATGGCGAGCATCTCGCCGATCCAGATCGCGGGGTCGGCTCCGTACTGGACCGCCAGCCCGATGGTGACGAGCTGGGTCTTGTCGCCGAACTCGCCGGCGGCCATCATCGCGAAGATCGGGAGGAACGTGCCGAACCGGTCGGGCACCTCTCGCCCGAAGACGGTCAACTCGAAGTCGTCGGCGACGCCGAAGACGCCCCCGTCGGTCGTCGCCTGCGCGTCGAACTCCTCGCCGGTACCGGTTTTCGCGGGCCGACTGCGGTAGATGAGGACCGCGAAGAGGGCAAAGAGCGCCGCCGTCGACAGGTCGAGGACGACCGGCGGCAGCGCGCCTTTCAGCGCCTGTCCGAACAGGAGTTCGAGCGCCGTCCAGCCGGCGAACGCGCTCCCCGCGGCGGCGACGACGACGAGCGGGTTGTACCGCGTCGAGAGACCGGCGATGATGAACTGGACCTTCTCGCCGGGCAACACCGCCAGTTGCGCCCCGAACGCGATGAGCATCAGCTCCAGGAAGCCGGTCAACGGCGATGCACCCCCGTACGCTCTGCGTTCGCACCCGTCGACTGCGGTCGGCCGGCCGGGGTCGAGTCGACCGACGCTCGGCCCCCGCGTGCGCGTCGCAGACGGGCGAACTCGGCGGCGATAGTAGACATACTCGGACGGGATTAGACGTATCTAATTCATAAAACTGGCGAACCAAAACATTCGTTCCGGTAACGCTGAACCGTCGCCCGTCGTCTCCCGGGGACCTAGTGGGGGCCTAACGCGCCGTTGTAGACCATATAATTAAGATTCTATCACGTACAGGTGGAGACGCCGGCGCGGAGACGTCGCGAGTTCCCCCGAACACGGCCCGGACTCCGGGCACGATCGTCCCCCTCGACGTCCGTCGCCGGTTTCGGTCCCCCTCTTCGCGAACTGCGGAGCGTCGACGACGTCGAAAAAAAGTCCGGATAGACGGTTCGTCGTTACTCGAAGAGGTCGACGGCCTGCTGGTAGCGGGCGGCGGGCTCTTCCCAGTCGACGACCTGGAAGAAG
>Ga0207797_1002236_pt1 | contig 13531 bp, 17 predicted proteins | sample PRCRCaboRojoPR_6_FD_187275 | JGI IMG/M metagenome (GOLD analysis project Ga0207797, IMG submission 187275) | Marine sediment microbial community from Cabo Rojo, Puerto Rico - PR CR 10% Liquid 1 (SPAdes) | ecosystem: Environmental > Aquatic > Marine > Coastal > Sediment | place: Cabo Rojo, Puerto... | reverse complement strand
CTCGCCGATCTGCAGAGCCTGGCCCGTACCGACGGCGATGACCTCTACCTCCGCGTCATACTCTTCCTCGAAGAAGGGTAGGAGGTAGCCAAGCAGGCCGGAGTTTTCGGTGCTGGTGGTCGTGGCCAGGGTCAGGGTCTCAGCTTCGTCCTCGGCTGGCGGCTCGGTCGGTTCCGGCGGTGCCTCGGTTGGGGTTGGCGGTGCCTCGGTGGGCTGCGCTGGGGCCTCGGTCGGCTCCGGCGTAGCACAGCCCACGAGTGTCGCGATCAGCAGAGCTGTCGTAATCAATAGAGCTGCTATTCGTCTGGACATCGATTCCTCCTTGGTGTTCTGTTTGTTTGATACTAAGCTTATGGTCAGAGTGTGTTGGATCGTGAGTCAGTAGACCATGTCGCCGCGCACAAAGGCCGCCGTGCGCGGATCCTGTGGGTCCTCGAAGAACTTCTCTACATCTGCCACCTCCACGATATTACCCTCCAACATAAGTGCAACTCGGTGGGCCAGCCGCTTGGCCTGGAAGACGTTGTGCGTGACCAGAACCAGCGTCGTGCCCTGTTCTCGGTTGAGGTTTTCTACAATCTCCTCGATAAGGCCTACGTTGTAGGGATCCAGATTGGCCGTCGGCTCGTCCAGCAGTAAGACATCGGGTCTCAGGACGATGGCCCGGGCCAGTGCGACACGCTGCGCCTCACCGCCGGATAGCGTCCTTGCACGCTGTCGCGCCAGGTCGATCAGTCCGACCCTGTCGAGTGCCTGTTCTACCTTCCTTCCTATCGCTTCTTCGCTGCGCAGCTTGAGGCCATAGCTGACATTGGCCTGGACGGTACGATTTAGCAGGACGGGCCGTTGAAAGACAGTCGTCACCCGACGGCGACGCCTCAACGGCATCTGTTGGTTGGCACTGAACTCAATGTCCAGAAACCGGATGCGGCCCGTGGTCGGAGGCTCCAGGAAGTTGAGCAGGCGCAGGAGGGTGCTCTTACCGGCACCACTAGGGCCGACGAGGCCGAAGATCTCTCCACGCTTGATCCTGAGATGGTCCACCGTGAGGACACGACGATCTTGGTACGTCTTGGACACGTTCTGTAGACGGTAGATGAACTCGCTCATTCGTCGATGGTCCTCCCCTGGAGGCGCTGCATGGCCAGATTTGCTGCGAATGAGATCGCCAGCAGGATCACTCCGATGGCCATGGCGAGGTCAAAATTACCCTTGCGGGTCTCCAGCACAATGGCCGTCGTCAGCATACGCGTACTGCCCTCGATATTCCCGCCCACCATCATCACGGCGCCGACCTCGGAGATGATGCTGCCGAAACCGGCGATGACGGAGACGATGACACCGATCCGCGCCTCGACCAGGATTGCCAGGGTGGTTTGCCAAGACGTGGCGCCCAGCGCCTGGACCTGGCGGCGTAGGTCTGGGTCGACCCCCATGACGGCAGCCATGGTGAAGCCCGCCACCAACGGGAAGGAGATGACGGTCTGAGCAACCACCATCGCACCCGGGGTAAAAAGGTCTGGAATGACGGCTGCCGTCATCTGGCCCAAGGGCCCGTTCCGGGACAGCATAAGGTAGACGAACAAGCCCACTACCACCGGCGGGAAGCCCATCCCTGTGTATAGCAGAGCGATGATGAGGCGCCGACCCGTGAAACGGTTCAAGCCCATTGCGGCGCCCAGGGGGATCCCGATGGCCGTGCTGAACAAGAGGGCCGTCCCCGACACCCGTAGTGACAGCATCACGATCTGCAGCAGCGCCGGATCGAGGGTGACGATCATGCGAAGGGCCTCTGATATACCGCGTATGATCTCGTCGATGATGCACCTCCTGAATTCCCTATGGACGCCTGGACGCGTCTCTGGATACGGGTATCGGCAAGCTTTTCGCCGATCTATACCTGCGGTCCCATCTGGTTGGCCGATAGCGCATAGCGTGGATCCTCAGAAGACGTGGACAGCCGACGCCTTGAAGGCGATGTGAACCGACAGTCCTTCTCGTAGCGCCATCCTCTCGAATGAGTGGCGGGTGATGACGCAGGTGAAATCGGGTGGAACGTCCACCGTGACGTAGAGGAGCGTCCCGCGGTCGGCGACATCAACGACGCGGCCCTGGAAGGCGTTCTGCGCGCTGGAGCGGAGGGGCTCTCGCGAGACAATGATGTCCTCAGGACGAATTGAGGCGTGGGCCGGGCCGATGAGAGGCGTCGCGACAGACAGCTCCAGGGTGCTGGACTCGAAGACCTTGGTGTCATCCTCGCCTCGGTGCTGCACCGTGCCGAAAAAGATGTTGCGGACGCCGACGAATCTGGCTACGAATTCAGAGGCGGGTCGGCGGAAGATGTCCTCGGGCCTCCCCACCTGCACGATACGCCCTTCGTGGACGACGGCGATGCGGTCGCCCAGCGCCACTGCCTCCTGGAAGTCGTGGGTCACGTGAAGCGTTGTTGTGCCCAGCTCCCGGTGGACGCGGTTCAGTTCTCGCTGCAAGCTCTCGCGTGTCTGCGGGTCGAGGGCACTAAGGGGTTCGTCGAGGAGGAGAAGGCGCGGCTCGACGACCAAGGCCCGGGCGAGGGCCACCCGCTGCTGCTCACCGCCGCTGAGCGTTCCGGGGCTGCGATGGAGCAGGTGGTCGATGGAAAGCAGCTGGCTTATCCCCTCGACGCGGCGCTGAACGCAGGTATTCGCGATTGGCTCTCGTTTCTTCGTCGAGCGCCAGATCCGATCGAGGAGGCGTCGCAGATGGGCCGGTCGTAACGACGGGCCGCTGTTGAGACGAATTCCAAAGGCGATGTTCTCGGCGACGGTCAGGTGGGGAAAGAGCACGTAATCCTGGTAGACGAAGCCGATGCCGCGATGCTCCGGCGCAGTCTCGGTGATGTCGACGCCATCCGCCAGGACGCGACCTCGCTGCGTCGGGAAGTGCCCAGCGATGGCCTCAAGTAGGACCGTCTTGCCCGCCCCCGTCGGGCCGAGGACCACGAAGTACTCGCCGGCGGCGACGTCGAGATCGATCTCACGCAGGTGGAAGTCCTTCAGATCGACCCACAGATCGCGCAGCTGGAGTCTCCCAGAATCCTGCGAACGGTGCGCAGCCCTCGCCTCCGGCGAGACGCTCTGGCGCCCACGGGGGCTTGGGACTTGGACGTTTTTCTCTACCCCTTGCAAGGTTATCGCCCCTGTTCCGTCTGAGCGATCAGCCGCAGGACGACGAACGTCAGGAGGCAGATGACGATGATGATCGCGGCCACCGGACGGGCGTAAGTGAGGCCGAAGGATTGGAAGCGTTCGTAGAGCAGGATCGGGGCTATCATTGGGTGGTAAGCGAGAATGATCACTGCTCCGAACTCGCTCAAACCGCGGGCCCACATCAGGATCATGCCGGAGAGGATGCTGCGCCACGCCAGCGGGAATGAGACACGCCAAAAGGCTTGCCACGGGGAAGCGCCCAGGGTGCGGGCCACGCGCTCCAGTCGCGGGTCGACAGCCTCAAACCCCTCGCGGGCCGAGTCGACGAGGAAGGGGAGACTGACAAAGAGCATTGCGATGACTATGCCCGGCGCGGCCGAGACAAACCTGAGTCCGACGATACTGAAGGCCTTACCGAGCAGCGAACGGCGGCCGAAGACCATCAGCAGCGCGATGCCGGCTGCGGAATGCGGCACGACGACGGGTACATCGACAACACCCTCGATGAGCCGTTTCCCGGGGAAATCAACCCGGGCTAACAGGTAGGCCAGCGGTACGCCAGCAAGAAAGGCGATGATCGTCGCCAGGCCGGAACTGTAAAAGGTGAGCAGGATCGAGCGCCGCACCTCGGCCTGGCGCATGGTCTCCCAGATGATGGCGGGCTGAGAGCCGGTGACGGTCCGCAGCAGCGGCCAAGCGATGAAGAAGATGAGCAGCGCGCCCAGGATGGTGAAGAGGGCCTGTGTGCGATTGGCGAATAGGTTTCTCATAGCGTGAAACGTAAGGCGTAAAGCGTAAGGCGGAAAACGTGAGGTCTCTTGCGCTTAGGCCGATGCGACTACGGCTTCAGCGCCTCTGGAAGAGCCGCTTCATTGTCGACGACCGGCGGCAGGATCATCGGATGTTGATTGTCCGCCATTACCTGCTGACCTTCGGGACCGATCAGGAACTGGATGAACTCGGCAGCCAAGTCGGGATGGGGTGCGTTGGAGGGGATAGTCAGGCCGTAGGCGATGGGTTTACCCTGGAACTCTGGGTTGACGGTGGCGAAGCGCTGGAAGGCGAGCTGGACCTGGACGCGCTTGTAGTTCTCCTCATAGGCCGTGTCGCTCAGATTGATCTCCGGCGGCAGCGCTAGGAAGTTCAGATTGTGCTGCCTGGACACGCTCTGGTACTCGAAGGCATAGTCGATGTCGCCCGATTCCAGCAGGCCCAGCAGCTGGACGCTGGCGCCTCGCATGGTCAAGCCGCCGTCTTCCTCCGGCTGCAAGACCTCGGGTATCAGTACGGTCTCGACGCGCTCGCTCTCTTGTACCCGGACCGGCCTGGTGAAGCGATCACCGAACAGGTTGTAGAAAAGGTCGGGCTCGTCATAGTAAGAGGTGGCCAGCTGACCCACCATCATGCCGCGGTAGCCGCAAGCGTCGAAGCGTGGATCGGAGAGGCCGAACAACACGTCGGGCCGCGAAAGGACGTCGTACCAGTTATCGGCGTTGATCTCGTCCGCGTGGGCACTGTCTGCGGTATAGGCGAGGCCCAGTTGGTTAGTGGCGAACTGCATCGTCCAGTCGGCGTAGGGTTCGCCCGTATCGGGGATATCGGTGTCGTACATCAGTAGCGGGATCAGGGCGTAGTCCGCCACGGCGACGACGTCGGCTAGCTCTTCCAACTCCGTCACGTGGCGGATACACTGGATCGATCCGTGACCCTCCATCAGCACGTCAACGTTGGGATACTCCTCTTCGAAGGCTCGCTCGAGGTCGTCGAAAGGGAGGATCAGGCTGCCGGCGAACAGCACACGCATCTCAGTCTTCTGGCCGGGAAGGACCGAGCAGGCACTGAGGGTGACGATAAGCACAGAGGTGAACAGTATGTCGTGTAGTTTCTTCATCTTATTCCAGAAGAACGGAGGTGCCCGGCGGCTTGCAGGCGCCGGGCACCTCTCGATTGCTTACGGCACATCGACTTCGATGGTCTCAACGGCGCCGATCCAGCTCGATTTCTCGAGATCAGGTCCCACCAGGCGAAGCGGCCAGTGCTTCTCGGGCAACGGCTCCTCGCCCAGGAGATAGGCCAATAGGATCTTGTTGTCCCGTGCGACGCGCCCGCTCTCCATGGTGATGCTGTAGCCATCGCTGGCGACCAGGTGGATGTTGTACCCAGCCTCGGCCAGGTCGTCGTTGAAGGCGTCGTCCTCGTGCTTGTTGTCGTCGTCCACGCGGCCGGCGAGGGCCCAGAGCGGCACACCTTGCCACGTCTGGCCCTCGTCGTCGGTCCAGGAACTGCCGTGGCAACTCGGCGCGGCGCAGGTCTCGAAGGATGCGCTGTCGACCTCCTCGGAGAGCTTCCCCTCCAGCTGGAGGCTCCATTGATCCTGGGCCTGCTTGACCTCGATGGTCTCAACCCACTTGATCCACCAGTGACCGTCGGTGACGACTTCATTCGTCCCCAGAATCGCGAGACGGAGCGGACCGTCCTTGTCCGCGGGGATCGGCTCCCCTTCGTCCTGATAGGCGATGACGGTCCACAGTTTGCCGTCGAAGGGTTCGTTCTCACCGGTGCTAGGCTCGTATGTATCGTAGTCCCCGTTGACGATCTGATCGTGGGAGAAGGTCATGCCATAGCCGTCCCTGGCCGTGATCTGCACGCTGTTCTCCTCGGAGAAGCCACCTACGAGGCTGCACAAGTCCTCGACGGTGACGCCCTTGAAGGTCGTCGGCGGTGTCACGTTGCCCACGCTGTTGATGCGACCTCCGGGTCCTTGATAGCTGGGTAGCTCCATAATGTCATCCCAGTTCAGCGTGACGCTCTCGTCGGCTGATTTGACAGTCAGCTCGACTTCGGGCTGATCCTCGGACACCGTTCCGGCCACGGGTATGACGTCGCAGCCGACGAGCAGCGTAAGCGTCAACAGAACGGCAAGAATAGAAAGGTATCGTTTGTTCATCAATGTCTTCAATGTCTCCTTAATCACGTTTCTAAGCGTTACTTGGCCTCGATGGAGACCACGTCTTTGACCCAGTAACTACTCCCGAAACTGGGCATAACCAGACGCAGGGTGCTGTCCTGGAAGGCGACCATACAGTCGGTGCAGGCCTCAGCGTCGCTGACCGGGACGTCGACGCTGTAGGCATCACTGGCGGTGAAGGTCAGGGTCGCATCCGCGCTCGGCTGCGCCTGCTCAATGAGCACATTAAGCGTGACCCCGGTGTAAGTTTGCTCACCATCCTTGGGGTGCTCGATGGTCTTGTCGACTACCTCCATCCGCTCCAGGTCGGCGCTCGACAGACTGAGCTCGTTCTCGACCTGGCCGGTGAAGGTCAGTACGGCTTCATCACTCGACTGCGAACTCTGAGAATCTCCTTCGGTCGGTTCGGTGGGCGCTGCTGTAGGCGTGGCCTGGTTGCAGCCGGGCATCAGGGAAACGACTACCACCAAAGCGATCAGGGGCCAGAGTATTCGGCGTTTCATTCCGGTGATCTCTCCTTGATTGCTGTTAAGTCCCTTTCGTGTAGTAATGAAGGTAGAATGTTATTGCGGATATACTTCGAAATCTGTGAGCCACCACCTCCTCGTCTTTCGTTCAATCAAAATCGTAAAGCGGTCAGGTGCGAACAAGTGCTAATGCCCCAGTTGAACACGGATAACGGTCTTCGCAGTCGTACCGTCGTCTCTTCACACTGGGCAACTCCGGCCCAGGCCGACTTGGGAAGGCGGGGTGCAAGCTTCGACCGGGCTATACGAACCACACACAAAAAACCGGCGCCCGCCTGGAAAGAAGCGGGCGCCGGCACAAATCGTCAGCGCTCTCTTTCTCCTTTCCAAACGCGGGAGGCTGGGGCTAGAGATTCAGTCTCTGGCCCTTGGCCGTTTCCAGCCAAGCCCTATCGCCCAGCTCCCGTATCCTGTTCGTTCACGAACGGACCTTAGGGGGCTGGGTCGGAGAATAGACGTCTATGCAGTTGTAGTCTGGTGTATCTTTAGTATTCTACATGGAGGCGTAGAGAAGTCAAGCCGCATCGGCGGAACGGCGACTGATCACCGTCGCTGCTCTAGACACGACAGCCGCAGCCTTTCTCCCTCAGGATCCGGACTTGCTCCTCAAGCGGGTCGACGAGTTCGTCCTGATGCCCCTGGCCTGTGGCCAGCGTCGGGTCGAGGGGGCTGTGGTGCCGGTAGCCACGCTCCCGCATCTCGTCGACGATCTCCTGATGCTTTCTGTAGAGGGCCTCCTGCTTCCCTCGCCATCGGAGCACCTCCGGGTGGTTCTTATAGCCTTCCCTTTCTTCCGTCAGGATGGTCCAGATGCCGTGCAGCTCAGCATGTTCCCCCAGCAGGTGGCTGCGACAGAGCTTTTCCGGCGGTATGTCCCAGATCCTCATCGTTGCATATGCTCTAGACGTGATTGCGGAGCATCAGCTCCTTGGGATATGGGTTGAGATACACCTGGTGATGGGCCCAGTCCGGGACTGGATAACGGTTCAGGTGGTGCTTGAGGAGGGTCAAGGGAACAATAAGAGGCCGCAGTCCCTTGTGGTAGTCCTTGATCAGCCCGAGCAGCTCGGCTTTGTCATCGCTGGACAGGTACTCCTTGAGAAAGCCCATGAGGTGCTGCAGGACGTTGGTGTGTTTGCCGCGAGTGCCCATCACCTGCAGACCCTCCATGAGGAGCTGTCCATATCGGTCAACGAGCTCTGACCAGGGCAGGGTGCCGGCCTCGGCGACCAGACGACCCATCTTCTGGTAGTGTTGCGGGCTGTGGGCCATCATGGTCAGTTTATGCGCCGTGTGGAAGGCGACGACGCCGCCGGGGCTGGGGTCTCGCTTGAGGAGACAGGCCCAGCGGTAGTAGGCGAAGATCCGCTCGATGAAGTTCTCCCTGAGACCCATATCGTGCAGACGCCCGTCCTCTTCGAGGGGGAGCAATGGGAAGCGGCGCATCACCTCGCTGGGGAAGATCCCCGTGCCGATGCGGCTGGGCATCCCGTGCTCGTCGTAGACTTTCACGCGATAGAGGCCGGAGCTCGGCGATCGGCTCTTGAAGACAAAGCCGTGTAGATCGCGCTCAGCGAGCTCATCCAGTCGGTCCTGGGCCCAAGTCCTCATGCGGTCCGTGTAGTCCTTGCCTGTCTTGATGGTCACGAGGCGAGGGTTCTCTGGGTCGCCCTGCAGATGCATCGCCTCACGCGGGGTGGGGAGGCCGATCTCGACCTCGGGACAGACAGGCGCCCAGTCCACGAACTCGCCAAGGGTCTCGGTCAGAAAGCGATCACGCTGATGACCGCCGTCGTAGCGGACGTTTTGGCCCAGAAGACAGCTGCTCACCCCGAGGCGAATCGTGGGCTCCTCCTCCAAGCATTCTTGCCAGAACGGACTAGCCATGTTCCCACCGCCTTCCCATCCAGAAGCGCCCCCAATCGCCGCCGCTGCTCTGGAGCGCGATGAAGGTGTAGAGGCTTGCTGTAAAGAAGCCGAGAACCATCACGAGGACAATCCAGATGGCCGAGCGTGCGAGTGACTTCTCCCGGTAGGCGATCCATCCGGAGAAGAGGAAGAACCCAACGTAGAGATCGACCAGCGAGACGATGCCCCAAGGCATGGAGAGAATGACACTCCCTTCCTCGCCAAGGTCGCCAGTGGTGAACGCGTAAATAAGAACTGCTGTCATTGCAGCCACACCCAGTAGAGCCAATCCTTTCGCAAATTTCATGGAATTCTCCCTCTGCTAACGAAGCAACTCGAAGATCAGGATGAGGACGTACCCGACCACGTAGAACAACGTGAGCCCATAGAGCGCCGACCGAGGCGTATCTCGAACGGTGAACTCCGGGTGCCCCAGTAGAAAGCCAAGCTTGACCAGGTCTCCGAGCAGCATCAGACCGGCGAAGCCCAGCAGCAACCGACCGGGTCCCATCTCAGATGCCAGCGCCAATACCATGGCCCAATGCCCCAGGTTATTGACGATGACGAATACCATCGCCACGATTTCCCGCTCTGCCAGACGGTCGAAGATGGCAGCGATCAGCCCGAGGGAGAGGAGGCCCTGCACGACAAGCTGGGCGAGCCGCAGGCCGCCGGGCAGCGCGATCCCGCCGCCCGAGAGGGCCCGGACAGCCGCGGCGATGCCCAGGGTCAGGGCAATGACCTTTATTGCCGTCTCGAGCCAGCCCAACGGCGACCAGTCCGCTACGTACCATTCCTTTCCGTCTCGTTCCTGACTGCTCATCTTTCCTCCTCCCTCGGTTCTACGTCGAAGGGGGTGACTCCGCTCCGGCGAGGCCCCGGGCGCCGCGGCTGAAGCACTCGAAGGCTTGATGTCGCTTGTCCTGCACGTCGGTGAGGGCGAAGTGGGCTATGTAGATCTGGTCGGCAGCCCATTGCGATACGCGATCGACGGGCTCCGGCGGTGGGATCAAGGCGCGGCGGAATAACGTCAACTGGTAGTCGAAACGACGTCCGTCGGCGCTTGTCAGAAGGACCATCTTGATCAATCGAGTCATAGCAGACTTGCCAGAGCAGTCAATCCGAACACAGCCACGACGATACCCGAGATCCGATTGACCCAACGCAACGCGCGTACGTCGAAACGCTCTCGAAGCAGGCTGGCGGCACCACTCAAGGCAAACCACCACAAAGCGGAACCGACAAACACGCCGAATACCAGGAACGTGGCCGCCAGATAGTCATGGTCCGCCTCGCCAAGACCTAGCCCAGCAAAGATTGCGGCAAATGAGATGATCGTCATCGGGTTGGTCAATGTTAACAGGAAGGTCGAGCCATAGGCACCGGCAAGTCTGCTAGACTGGCTGGCACCCGCTCGTTCAGCCGGCTCCGTGAAGAAGCTCCGCGCACCCAGGTAGCAAAGAAACATTCCCCCAGCGAGACGAATCCATATCTGCTGATCGACGAGGAAGCCGGACACGAATGTCAAACCGAATCCCGCAATGGAACCGTAGATTGCATCGGCTGTCGCAGCTCCCAGGCCAGAGAAGAACCCGACGCGTTGACCCTTGCCCAAAGTGCGACGGATACACAGCACCCCGATCGGGCCGACGGGCGCGGCGATGGAGAAACCGACAGCCATGCCTCGAAGCAGTAGTCGTATCATTCGTCTCGCTGAGTCGCTTTCCACTCAGGGCGCAGCAAGCCGTAGAGCAGCATGTCGTGCCGCGCCCCGTCGCGCTCCAGAAACTCGCGGAAGGCGCCTTCGCGACGGAATCCTGCCTTCTCGACGAGATTGATGGATCGCTTGTTGTAGGCGAAGACCGTCGCTGTGACGCGGTGGAGATTGAGCTCGTTGAAGGCGAAAGCAAGAGCAAGCTGTGTTGCCTCGGAGCCGTGTCCTCTGCCCCAGTTGGCACGGTCGCCGATGGCAATCCCGAGCCCGCACACCCCGTGATGCCACAGGATCCCGTCGAGCTCGACCGTCCCTATCAGTGTCTCGTCATTCGTAGGGCGGATGCCAAAGATGAAGGTGTTCGAATCCTTCCTTCGTCCCGCTAACCACTCAGCTAGCTCGGCCTCCGAGCGTGGACGGGCCGGGCGTGCGTCGTACAGACGGAGGAATTCCATGTCCTGGTCCCAGGCGGCAAGGGTTGGGACATCCTCTAAGCAGAGGGCCGTGAGCCGGATCGTGTCGCCATGTAAGAGCCTGGTACGTGACGTCACTGAGCGTCTCCCTTCGTAAACTCACGGAGCACGGTCGTGGCGTACGAGCCCTTGGGCAAGCTGAAGGTGAACGACAGCCCGTCGGGATGCTCCGTGACCTCCAGGTCGTCGAGGAGCAGTCGGGCGCGGCGGCGACTGCCGTTCAGGTGCTCCCGGTCCAGCATTCTCTCCGTCACCTCCGCTCGCTCCAGGACCTCACGCTCCAGTCCGCCCGGATCGCCCTCGGCCCACCACATCCGGGATCCGTATATGGGCCCGGTGTAAGTAATCTCCTCGCTGTCGAATCGGGAGCCGTCGGCCTCGACGTCCTCGATCGCGAAAAGGCCGCCGGTGTCGAGCTTCTTGGCGATGTCGCCGACCAGCACCCGCGCAAACCAGCCGCGGTCGATGCGCGCCACGAGCCACGTGTTGAACAGGGCTGACTGATAAGCACGCAGCAGGAGGCGCCTCAGCCAGCGCTTACGCGGCCCTCTTCCAGTAAGCAAGATGTCGCGTCCGCGCTCGGCGTTGTCATCGTACTTGCCGAAGCGCTGAGGGCCATAGAAGTTGGGGAGTCCACGCTCTTTCAGTGCCTCGGCGATGAACTCGGACTTGTCGAGCGCCGGCTGGTCGGGGTCAAGTAAGACGATGCGGAAGCGGTTGCCCAGAAGATGTCCCGCGCGGATCTTGTTTCTGTGGCGCCGCACCCACTCAACCTCGACCGGTAAGCTCTCCTCGATCCTTTGGGCGACGGTGCTCTCGTCGACGTTCGGTAAGTTGAGGGAAAACGTCTGCGTCGTGCGGGCGTGCTTATCCTTTCGACCGGCAAAGCCGATGTCCACGTCTCGCAGGTCGAAGATCTGCTCTAGCTCGCATGCCAGGGATCGCGTCGTCCATTCCTGCCGGGTGAGACGCACGTAGACGTGCTGACCCTCGCCAGATGGTTCGTATAGTGGCATTTCCTCCACGACGAAGTGACCAGGCTCGACTTTGATCTGTCCGCCGACGCCGGGGAGATCGGCCGTGACATAAGGCAGATCCGCCGCACGCATCAGTGTGCTGGCCTCGGGACTGCTCACTGGGAATCCTCAATGCCAACCCAGATGCTGCCGTGATCGACCTTCGTCGGGTAGGTCGGAAGGGTGTGCTCCTGTGAGATAGCGCCTAGGGCGCGGCCCACTACGGGTGGCCATGGCACCCACTCCTCCACGGTCCCGGTCTCTAGATCGAAGACGCTGTGGTGCCGAGGACAGATGATAGATCCGTCCCCAGTCACCTCGCCTTTCTCCATCTTGGCCCCCATATGGGTGCAGCGGCTACCGACAGCGTGGATCTCCCCTGCGTGGTTGACCAGCAGCACCTCTCTCCCGGCGACGGTCACGACGCGGCGGGCGCCATCCGGAAGATCGGCTTCAGACAGTACGTTGGTCCAGTTCATACTCGCCTCCTGCGTTCGGTCAATATATGGCTACCTTCTTGCTCACAATAAGTCGCGTAGTGCGGCCTGGGCCTGGGGGAAACGGAAGGTGAAACCCAGGTCCAGCAGCCGCTTCGGAATCGCCCTCTGGCCGTGGAGCACGACAGTGCTCATCTGACCGAGGGCCAGACGCACGGCGAAGGCAGGGACACGGACCAGGGCGGGTCGGCCCATCACCCGGGCCATGGTGCGCCCGAACTCGGCGTTGGTGAGGGGCTTGGGCGCTGATAGATTGAAGGGCCCCTCAGCGGCCTGATTGTCGATCAGGAAGCGAATGGCCCGCACCTCGTCCTCTATGTGAATCCAAGGGAGCCATTGGTCTCCAGGACCGAGGGGTCCTCCGACGAAGAAACGATAAGGCAGCGCCAACAGAGGGAACGCGCCGCCCTCTGTGCTGAGCACGATCCCGATGCGAATGATGGCTCGCCGCACGTCGAAAGCCTCCACCGCCGCGGTAGACGCCTCCCACTGGGCGGCGGTACGCCCGAGGAAACCGTCTCCGAACTCGGCCGTCTCGGTTACGATCTCGTCGCTCCGGGGGCCGTAGCAGGCTGCACCGGAGGCCTGGATGACGGCGCTGGGCTTGGCATCCGCTCGCTTCACCGCGTCGACCACAGCCTGCCCGGCGTTCAGGCGACTGTCGCGGATGAGCTGCTTGTTGCGCGGCGTCCAGCGTCGGCGGAGGCTGGCGCCAGCAAGATTGACGATGACCTCAGCGCCGTCGGCCAGCATGCCCCAACCGTTGGCGGTGCGGGCGTCCCAGCGCACCAGATGGACACCGTCCGCCATCGCTGGGGCGCGCTCCGGGTTGCGGCTGAGGACGACCACGTCGTGTCCGTCAGCGGCCAGGCTGGCGCTGAGCGCCCGACCGATCAAGCCGGTGCCGCCGGTGACGATATAGCGCATGTCTGCCTAATGTCGTACATCTCCAGCTGCAACGCAGGCGAAGCCGGCCGCACCCGGTCCGATGTGGGCGCCAATCACCGGCGTCACCTCGGCCTCGATCGGCTCCTTCCCTTCGGGAAAGAGGTGTCGGGCGCGCTCGCGGAGCTCCCGGATTTTGTCGGGAGCGTGAGTATGGACCAGGGCCAGCTCCTCGAGCGGCGCTAGATTCTCCAACATATCGAGAAGTCGCTGCGTGGCGCGTCTGGCTGTTCGCACCTGTTGAACGCCCGGTTCGCCGTTATGCATCGTGAGGAGGGGCTTGATCTTGAGCAAG
>Ga0207797_1002235_pt1 | contig 13531 bp, 10 predicted proteins | sample PRCRCaboRojoPR_6_FD_187275 | JGI IMG/M metagenome (GOLD analysis project Ga0207797, IMG submission 187275) | Marine sediment microbial community from Cabo Rojo, Puerto Rico - PR CR 10% Liquid 1 (SPAdes) | ecosystem: Environmental > Aquatic > Marine > Coastal > Sediment | place: Cabo Rojo, Puerto... | reverse complement strand
TGGCGACACGATTTGGGTCGCCGAAGGAACCTATTCTGAGACGGTAGTGATCACGAAAAGTGTGACGCTGGAAGGTGGGTGGAACGCGGACTTCGATGCGCGGGATTGGAAGAGCCACCGCACGACTGTAGATGGGCGAGGGGAAGGGCCGACCATATGGGTCAGGGCAGCGGTTTCTCCCACCATCGAGGGATTCATCATCACCGGGGGAGATGACACGGCTCACCTGGGCTGGGGTGGAGGCATCAAGCTCTACTGGCCGGGGCACTCTGAGACGGAGGGCCACACGACGATCCGCCACAACGTGATAACGAACAACGTGGCCTGCGATCTCGACGCCTGCCAGGGGTACGGTGGTGGGATCATGGCCTATCGCACGAGGGCCCACATTGAATCGAACACGATCATCAGCAACGCCGCCCGCATCGGCGGAACCCACGGTGGCGGAGGCGGGGGCGTGAAGGTCTGGTCCTCGGAGGCGACGCTGATCGGCAACGCGATCCTGAGCAACACGAGTGTCTACTCCACCTCCGGCCTCTGGCTGGGGCGAGGCGGTGGGGTCGACACGGAGTACGCCCTGAACGTAACCTTGATCGACAACGAAATCCGGGGGAACGTGGCCGTCGTCAAGGGGGTGGGTTACGGTGGCGGCGTGTACGGTTCCTTCGCGACCCTGTACGACAATGAGATTCTGAGCAACACGGCCAGCGTCACCGGCACAGGGAAGGGCGGTGGCGTGTACGCGTATTACGTGACGGGTTTCGAGAATAACGTGGTGCAGGGGAACGTGGCCAGCCGGGATGGCGACGGCAGTGGAGGCGGGGTGTACGCGAGCTATCTGCGGGAAGCGCGGCAGAACACTGTCATCGGGAACACCGCGACGCGAGGCGCTGGATTGTACTACCAGACGTACTCTGGCAGGCAGGCCCTGCGTGACAACTACATTGCCCGCAACCGGGCCACCGGGAGTAGCGCCGACGCTCCCGACGGTGGTGGCGGGATTGCCAGTGCGGCCGACCAGGTCAGTATCGTCGGGAACGAGATTGTCAGCAACACAGCTGAAGGTGCGGGGGGCGGTATCCTGGTCAGCGGGGGAACCCAATATCTCCTACGGGAGAACCGTCTCATCAGCAACACGGCCTTGGGAGGTGGAGGACTTGCTGTATACACTGCCACGGGGACCGTCGTCGCCAACCGGGTTGTCAGCAACCTGGCCGCGTTCGGTGGAGGGATGTACCTGTGGGGTAGATCCAGTCCCAAGCTGGACGGGAACGTGGTGCTGAGCAACACGGCGTCAGGGGTTTGGGGCGGCGCGGGCGGCGGAGTGCTGCTGAACGTCGATACTGGCATCGCGGTCACCCTCACAAACCACGTCGTCGCCCGCAACAGGGCCGGCGCTGGTGGACGGGGCGGCGGCGTCCTATGTTGGAAGGGCGACTGCATACTGGTCAACAACACCCTCGTGGATAACGATCTGGGTGACTACGGGGAAGGCGTCGCTCTGGCGGACGGCGCGCATCGGCTGCGGAATAACATCATCGTCGGTCACGACGTGGGCGTGTACCGCGCCGCCGGTACGGTTGACCTGGACTACAACGCCTATTACGATAACGACGTCGACGTGGACGGGGCGGCCTGGGGCCTTCACCACCTTCCCGCCGATCCGCAGTTCGAGGGCCGGGCTGCCCTCGACTACCATGTGTCCCTGTCCTCTCCCTTGATCGACCAGGGCGACAGCGGCGTGGATCTACCCATCGATTTCGAAGGCGACCCGCGCCCGCGGGGCGGCGGGTACGACATCGGTGCTGACGAAGCGTATCCGGAGGAGGTCTTTGTGAGTGTGCACAAGGGGAGCGACGTCAGCGGAAATGGCTCTCCGGACGATCCCTTCGCCACGGTGACGAAAGGACTGGATGAGGTGCGAAGCGGTGGCACGGTGTACGTGGGGCGCGGGAATTATACGGAGCGTGTCACCGTCACCCGGAGCGTGGAGCTGCTGGGCGGATACGGTGAGCTCGACTGGCAGCGCGACATCGCTGCTCACGCCACGACGCTGGACGCCGAGGGGACGGGGACCGTGGTCACCATCCGGGGCGACGGAGTCAGAGCCATCGTCGAGGGGTTCACGATCACCGGCGGCGAGGCAAGTGGTATCGGGGGCTCCGGCGGTGGCGTGGTCGTCGACCATGGGGCAGGGGCGACGGTACGTCGGAATACGATCACGGGGAATCATGCCTCGAATGGCGGTGGCGGGCTGCTGGTCTGGGGCGACGAGAGCGCAGGGAGCATCGTCGAGTCAAATCGGATCTTCGCCAATACGGCCGATGGCGTGTTCGCCCTCTCTCTGATAGGTCCAGCGGAGGTGGAGGCGCCACAGCAAGGCCCGGAGCCCGGAGGGGGCCTGCTGATTGGAGGGCCTTGTCGCGTCGTCAACAACGTGGTCTACGGGAACCATTCTGACCTCGGGGGGGACGGCCTGGTGCTCTCCGACTGGGGCGGGCCGGTGGAGGTGCTACACAATACGGTGGCGGAAAACGGCGGCGAGAGAGGCGTGGGGATCGAGCTGCGGTACTTGAGCGCTGAGAGCGTACTCTACAACAACCTTATCGTCGGTCACGGGACGGCGATTACCGGCACCGGCGAGGCAAGCTGGGACACCAACGGGTTCTACGACAACGATGCCGCGTACGGGCCTGGCCTCGGTAGCGGACCCCACGACGTGTATGGCGATCCAGATTTCCTGAATCGGGGTGCGAACGACTACCACATCGGCGCTGGCTCGGCAATGGCAAACCAAGGGGAGGCCGTAGGGGTCGCCTATGACATCGACGGCGACATCCGGCCCGCTCCGGCGGGAACCAGGCCCGACCTGGGAGCGGATGAGGTGAACCAGCGGCGGGTCTTCTTGCCGCTGACGTTGCGCCACGGCTAGGGGTTTGCCGTGATCGGCCGATAGCGCGGCTTTGGCGAGCCCCGCAGCTGAGGCCATCCAGACCCTTCGACCATCCTGAGGGCGGGGCTCGCCTTGTCTAGCTGCTAGCGCTGACGCTCCGAAGTGTCAGGCCGGTCCAGAGGGCGCCGGCCAGATCGATCGCCCCAAACAGGAGTAGCATGGGGCGCACGAGCCCGGCGACTACGATGGCGACTGTTAAGATGGGGAAGGAAGTGCGGCAGTGGAGCGTCCAACGGTAGAAAGTCCTCATTCGGTTTCGGGCTGCCTGGACGTAGTAATAGCCGACGATGACCACCATCGCTGCCATCACACGGATCCAGGGCTCACTCGTGGGCTCGAAGCCGAAGAGGCGGAGAGGGACGTTGGGGACGACCATGTAGACGACGCCCAATTAACCTGGCATTCTGCCAGAATCACACATACGCCGCCATCGGCCCGTCGACGTCTAATACGAAAAAGCCAAGGAGGCCGTGGACGCGTACAGGAGGCAATCGTGATACGGAATTACATAGTGAAAACCCGTCTGTTCGTGTTGTTGGTGACGGTTCTGACGTTGCTGGGCTGTACGTCGAGTCCGAGGGAGGTGACCCCGACGGTCTCTCCTGCCGAGCCGACGGCTACGGCCCTGCCTATAGCGACAACTTCGCCGACTGCGACCCCCTCGCCCAGCGCAACACCCCCGCCAACCCCGACGGAGACACCGACGCCCACGGCGATGCCCTCGCCGACCCCGACGGCGACGCCTACGCCGTCGGAGACTTTCTTGCTTCCGGACCTCTTGACGCTTCCTTCAGACACGATATTCATTGAATTCGAAGGAGACCGGAAGATCATGCGATTCGAGACGTCGATCGCCAACGTGGGAGAGGCCGACCTGTATATTACGGGAGAGAGGGATCCGGAAGAGGAGGTGGATAGGGCTATCCAAACGGTTGTTACAACCGGTGGGGAAGAGCGGTCCAAAGTGATTGGCGAGTTTGCCTACCATCCGGAGCACACACACGTACATCTGCAGAACTTCGCTGAATACGAGCTCTGGGCGTATCCAGAAGAGGGCGGAGACGAGCCGCTGGTGACCCAGGAGAAAATCGGCTTCTGCCTATTCGACTACGTACCGTATGACCTCACGATGCCAAACGCGGCGCAGGAGAAACAGTTCCTTTATGCGAACTGTACTGAGGGACTCCAGGGCCTGTCTGTCGGATGGGTGGACACGTATCTCCCCAGGCGTGAAGGCCAGTCCTTTGATATCACCGATCTCCCTGATGGACGATATCAGATCAGGATGATGGCCAATCCTGAGCGTTACATTATGGAGAGCAGCTACGACAACAACGAGTCGCTGACCCTGATCGAAATCAGTGGGAATAGCGTGCAAATCCTCGAAGACTGATCGACGGCGAAGAAGGCGTCCCTCCAGTGGGGGCATCTAATGCTGGACTAGAGAGCGATGGGGTACAAGACGCCAGGGGTTCGCTACAATGGACGGCCTAGACGGCGACTGTGTAGCCGTCGACGAGGAGACGGTTTGATTCGCGTCTGATCCGGCTCGGAATCAGCCGTTGGAGGACTGTTCCAGCTCGTTCAGGGCCATCTGGGCCGGGGGCCAGCCCTGGTGGTAGCGGAGGGCGGTATTGAAGTCGGACCGGGCGCCCTGGACGTCGCCGAGGGCCAGGCGGGCTTTGCCGCGCCAGTAGTAGGATTCCTCCAGATTTCTGGCGGAGGCCAGGGTGGCTTCGGCGAGGGCGATGACGTCCTCGTAGCGGCCCACGGCGTAGTAGCTCTCGTAGGGGCCGAACTGGTACCAGAGCATGCGGTAGTGGAGCCCCAGCCGGCGGGCCTGGTCGTAGGCGGCGGCCGCTTCCTCGTGGCGGCCCAGGGAGGTGAGGCTACTGCCGACGTTGAAGTGGGAGAAGGTGACCCAGTCGACGCAGTCGGCGTAGGCGACGCAGGATTCCGGCGGGTTTTCCGCCTCGACTCGAGCCCTCTCAAGCGCTCCCTCGTACATGGTGGTGTCGTCGACGTCGGGGCCGAGGATCGCCGCGAGGGCGTCCCAGCGCTCGGGTCGATAGATCACGAGGTAGAGACGGTTGAAGACGCGCCACAGCTCATCCATCTCCCGATAGCCGACCATCACGTCGGGGCCGTGAAGCGAGTCGTAGGTGATGAAGTGCTGGGCGTCGTCGTCGTAGCCGACGATGAGGCGGTAGTGGCCCAACTGATCCTCGGCGTCCCGGACGTACCAGGTCTCGACAATGACGGGGAAGCCGGCGCGCACCAGCTCCTTGAGCCCCTCCAGCGTCCCGTCGACGCGTATCGTAGCCCCCAACCCCAGGTCCCGGGTGTAGCTCGCCATCTCCGAGGGGCCCACGTTTTTATCCTCGGGGTCCGGCTTCAGAATCGGCGCGATTTGGGCCTGGGTCTCGTCCCGCTCGCAGTGGGAAAGAGCCATGGCGAGGGTCGTGGGCCCGCAGTTGTTCCAGCCTTGATGCTCGTGACGCACGCCGGTCAAGGTGAAGACAGCGGGCAACGTCGGGCTCGGCGCGGGGGTCGGAGTGGGTGTGTCGGTCGGTTCGGCCGTCTCGGTCGGGAGTGGTGTGTTAGTAGGGGAGGGTGTCTCGGTTGGCAGAGGCGTCGAGCTCGGTGACGACGTCGCAGACGGCCCCTGTGGGGTGATAGCGGAGGTGGGGAGGAGGTCGGGATGGGGTCGGTGACGCATCTCTTGCAGTGGGTCCGGCAGGTAGACGGCATACCGCCCCGGCAAGGCGCGGATCAGGGTCGGGCTGAGCAACAGGACCGCTCCAAGAAGCGCCAGGATGGCAATTATCAGCAGGAATCGTGAGCTTTTCATACTGGTATCTTACCTCGAAGTCGGTACGCTCGCCAATGTTTGTGTGACCAACGCCCGTGACAGAAAAGGGCCATTCAGCGCTGGTTGCATTGGGGCGATCCCAGAGATGAGAAGGTAGCCAGTCTTAGTTTTCAAGCCGCCGTCGAAGATTCTCGAATTCGTCCGGAGTGATCTCCCCCGCGGCCAGACGGCGGCGGGCAATCTCCACCGGGTTTTGCCCTGCCGGCGGGACCGTCGCTGGCTGCTGTGCGGTACGGCGGACAAGCCAGACCGACCCGACTACGAGTAGCCCAATCAGGCCTACAAAGAGGGAAAGGCCGAAAAGCGGTCCCAGCCATCCAAGGCCGGTCCAGCCGCCCATGTGGCCCCATCCACCCCCCCAGCCTCCCAGACCCAGACCGTTAGCACAGAATCCCATCTTGTTCTTCCTCCTTATGTTGTGTGTAAGCCTACGATTCTATCTGATCGCGAATAGATTCGTATTCGTCGCGGCTGATCTCGCCGCGCGCGAGCCGCCGATCGAGCACCTCGCGGGCCGAGACCCCCTGGCCCTCGTCGGGCGGGTTGGTGTCGCTTCCCTGGTTGCGCAGGAGGGCGCCACCGCCCGCCAAGAGGGCGACGAGTACGACGCCACCCAGCAGCAGTAATCCCAGGAAAACGAACGACAGCATCATCATAATTACCTCCTTACGCGATTATCCCCCAGCGGGACTGCGCTCAGGGTGCCGGGTCCTCGGGGCGGGTTGCAGCGCTGGAGGCAACGGGCCTCTCCCCCCGCTGCCTCCGGACTGCCAGACGCCCACAGGGGCCCGGCACGTCCTCCTTCCTCAACGCGAATCATGATATCGCGGCGGCGTGATGACTGCCAGAGGGGTTTAGCGCGTATCCACCCCCGCCGTTTGGCGGGGGCGCGGCGACCTGGGGTGGTGCGGAACCGAGGGCGGGCCCGGGGCGTCTAGTAGAAGGAGGTGGGAAGAGGACATCGGATAGTAGACCTGGCCTGACTGTCTTCGCGGGGTCCAATCGCTGCTGCCGCCGGGCGGCACGCCCGGCTTGAGCGGGGGAGAGGGAGAAGAGGTGACCGGCACTTGCCGCAGGCGTTGTTAGAGTGCCGGTCACCTTGAGGGTGGAGGGGGAGCGTGGTACAATAAAGCCACGCTAGAAGAGGGTAAGGGAGACCATGAACCGCGAAGGACCGAGGACCAACGAAGAATGGCTCGCGGACCTCGGCACACAAGAAACCCGCGCCGAAGCATTGGCCGACCTGCGAGAGTATCTGTTGAAAGCCGTCTACGTCTATCTGGATCGGTATCGGGAGGATCTGTACGACCTGAGCCGATCGGAGCTGGAGCAGATGGCCGAGGATTTTGCCCAAGAGGCGCTGCTCCAGGTGCTCGACAAGCTCGACACGTTCCGCGGTGAGAGCAAGTTCACTACCTGGGCTTACCGTTTCGTCATCAACGAAGCGGCAGCCGAGCTGCGGCTCCATCGCTGGCGGACGCTGTCCACGGAGGCCGTCATCGGCGACGGCGAGGAAGTCTCACTCCTGAACTTCCTCGGCGACATCGAGGCACCGGACCCGGAGCGGAGCGTGGCACGGACCGAGATCCTGGTCGTGATGCAGCGGGTGATCGAAGAGGATCTGACCCGGCGTCAGCGGGTGGCTCTGGTGAGCATCAAGCTGCGCGGCGTTCCGGTGGTCGAGGTGGCGGAGCGGTTGGATGCGACTCCCAACACCGTCTACAAGTTGATCTACGACGCGCGCAAGAAGCTGAAGGAGGGGCTGGAGCGGCGGCACTACAGTCAGGCCGACGTTCTGGCGATTTTCGGTGAGGAGTAGACGCCAAGGGTGTAAGAAACGATCTCTTTGGCGCATCCTATAGGTAAATCACCAGTACAAGGAGACACACACCTTGAAGCTTGAATCCTTTCGTGAGTGGATTCGACAGATCTATGCCACGCGAGACGACGAGTTGGATTGCGATGCCGTCTTCGAGTTGATCCCCAAGTACGTCGACAAGGAGGTGGCCGGAGAGGATCCCACGATCGATTTTCCCCAGGTCGAACAACATTTGAAGCATTGCTCGCGGTGCCGCGATATCTATATCGGGGTGCTGGAGGCGGCGAAGCTGGAGGAACAGGAGCAGGCGGAGCGCACCGCCAGCCCTTCCCTCCAGCTTTAGTCTGTCGTCGGTCGTCCTCGACGTCCCGTGTCCGGGTTGAAGGCGTCTTGTCACGCTACCGGTCGTATTCCTCGGTGTTTGCCTCTCTGTAGGGTTTTCAGCTGTACTTTTCGGATTTCACACAATTGACTGATGGATTGGTGTGTGCGCTTTCTGATGCCGCGCGTCTGTTGGGGCCTGGGTGTTGGATTGGGAGCGGACTATCTCCGATTTTAGACATACACGATGCCCCCCTCTAGCTCCCCCCGTTGAACGACACGGGGGGAGGATGGTGGATTCTGGACGTAAGATTTCGGCGTGTCAGATCATCTTATTTCTAAAGGATAGAAAGAGCGCGCGCCGGACTCTGTCTTTGCCCCTGACTCAGCAGAGGCAGGCTCAGGAGGTGGGCTGCATGTAGACATTCCCTTCATCGAAGCTTTCAAAGCAATTGGCTGTCTGTCTTGGCTGCTTGACCTGCAGGCCGACCCGGCGATCTGGGTCGGCCTGTGTGCATTTGGGGGCGAGGCGCGGTCTTGTTATGCTCGGATAAACGAAGGTGACCGGCGGAGGAAAGTGACCGGCACGTTGACAACGCCGGCTTACGTCGCTGCGCTCCGACGCTGGGCAAGTCCCGGTCACCCTGGGGCGGGCGAGTCGTTCTTATCAGACGATTCTTTACTGGAGGAGCGGAGAGAGACGAGGAGGAAGAGAGATGGAGAAGCAGAGCGTTGTATCGGTGATCGGTGAGCTGCAGGACGTGGACGGGTTCCGGGAGCAGTATTGGTCCGGAAGCTTCGAGGAGTATCTGTCGATCGTACGGGAGAACCCCCGGGTGGCGCGCAGCGCCTACCAGCGCCTGTACGACATGATCCTCTCCTACGGGACCGAGGCGTACACGCGGAACCGGGAGACGGTCGTCCACTACAAGTTCTTCGACGACCCCTTCGACGGGGGCCAGGACGCGATCTACGGGATGGACAAGTCGCTGATGCAGCTGGTGCAGATTTTCGAATCGGCCGCGCGGCGGTACGGCACGGAGAAGCGCGTGCTGCTGCTCCACGGCCCGGTAGGGAGCGCCAAGAGCACGATCGTGCGCCTATTGAAGAAAGGGCTTGAGGCGTACTCGAAGACGAACGAGGGGGCGCTCTATACCTTCACCTGGGTGGATACCCCGGACCAGGAGCGCATGGACTGCCCGATGCACGAGGAGCCGCTCCACCTGATCCCGGTCGAGTTCCGTGACGAGGTCCTGGCGCGGCTGAACGCGGGGAGACCGGCGGAGGAGCACGTGCGGATCGAGGGAGAGCTGTGCCCCGCCTGCCGCTTCGTTTACCGGAGCTTGATGGAGCAGCACAAGGGCGACTGGACGAAGGTGATCGACCACGTCGAGGTGCGACGGCTGACGCTGTCGGAGAAGGACCGGGTGGGCGTCGGTACGTTCCAGCCGAAGGACGAGAAGAACCAGGACTCGACGGAGCTGACGGGGGACATCAACTACCGGAAGATCGCCGAGTACGGCTCGGACAGCGATCCCCGGGCCTTCAACTTCGACGGCGAGCTGAACATCGCCAACCGGGGCCTGGTCGAGTTCATCGAGATCCTGAAGCTCGACGTAGCGTTCCTCTACGACTTGCTGACGGCCTCGCAGGAGCACAAGATCAAGCCGAAGAAGTTCGCCCAGACGGACATCGACGAGGTAATCATCGGGCACACGAACGAGCCGGAGTACCGGAAGCTGTTGAACAACGAGTACATGGAGGCGCTGCGCGACCGGACGGTGAAGATCGATATCCCGTACGTGACTCGTTACCGGGACGAGGTGAAGATCTACGAGCGGGACTTCGGCGATGGGCGGATGATCCGCCAGCACATTGCACCGCACACGATCGAGATGGCCTCATTGTGGGCGGTGCTGACGCGGTTGGAGGAGCCGAAACACGCCGGGCTGACGGTGCTGCAGAAGTTGAAGCTGTACGACGGGAAGAGCATCCCTGGCTTCACCGAGGACAGCGTGCGCGAGTTGAAGGACGAGGCGGACCGGGAGGGGCTGGAGGGGATCTCGCCCCGGTACATCCAGGATAAGCTGTCGAACGCGCTGGTGGGTCACGCCGACCAGGGATGCATCAACCCCTTCATCGTGCTCCGGGAGCTGGAGGCGGGACTGAAGAACCATTCGCTGATCACCAGCGAGGAGCAGCGAAGCCGCTATCGGGAGCTGCTGGCCGTGGTGCGGGAGGAGTACGACGAGATCGTCAAGAACGAGGTGCAGCGCGCGGTGACGGCCGACGAAAGCGCCATCGCCCGGCTGTGCGCGAACTATATCGACAACGTGAAGGCGTACACGCAGCACGAGACGGTGCGCAACCGGTACACGGGGGAGGACGAGGCGCCGGACGAACGGCTGATGCGCTCCATCGAGGAGAAGATCAACATCCCGGAGAGCCGGAAGGACGACTTCCGCCGGGAGATTATGAACTACATCGCCGCGCTGGCGCTGGACAATCGCTCCTTCCGCTGGGACTCGAACGAGCGGCTGCGGAAGGCCCTGGAGTTGAAGGTGTTCGAGGATCAGAAGGACACGATCAAGCTGACGACGCTGGTGTCGAGCGTGGTCGATCAGGAGACGCAGGAGAAGATCGACGTGGTGAAGAGCCGGTTGATCAAGAGCTACGGCTACTGCGAGATCTGTTCGACGGACGTGCTGAATTACGTGTCGAGCATCTTCGCGCGGGGGGATACGAAGGGGGATAGGTAGGGAGGATTGTGGCTGGTCGGCAGATCAGCCACAGCTCAAAAAGAGGAGATCAGCCGAAGCTCAAGTAGGACGAGATTCCTCCACTGCGCTTCGCTTCGGTCGGAATGACGGTTCAGGTGGCGGGCGGTGGAAGGAGACGAAGAGGAGAAGAGAGACGATGATCGCCAAGATCGAACAGGATCAGAAGCGGTTCCGCGAGATCGTGCGGGGGAAGGTGCGGGAGAATCTGCGCAAGCACATGAGCAACGGGGACCTGATCGGCCGGAAGGGGAATAAGCCGGTTAGCATCCCTGTGCCGCACATCGAGATTCCCCGGTTCCGGTTCGGACGTCAGCAGACGGGCGGCGTGGGGCAGGGGGACGGAGATAAAGGGACGCCGATCGGTTTCGATCCTGACCAGCCGGGCCAGGGGGACGAGGCGGGCAACCTCCCCGGCGAGCACATCATGGAGGTCGAGGTGTCGCTGGAGGAGCTGGCCCAGATGCTGGGCGAGGAGCTGGAGCTGCCGAACATCGAGCCGAAGGGGAAAGAAAACATCGAAAGCCGGGTGGACCGGTACACGGGCATCCGTCGGGTGGGGCCGGAGAGCCTGCGCCACTTCAAGCGGACGTACCGGGAGGCGCTGAAGCGACAGATCGCGCTGGGCTCGTACTGCGTCGACGCCCCCTGCGTGGTGCCGGTGCGGGAGGACAAGCGGTACCGCTCGTGGAAGAGCCATTACGAGCCGGACAGCAACGCTGTAATCATCTATATGATGGACGTCTCCGGCTCGATGCACAGCGAGAAGAAGGAGCTGGTGCGGCTGACGGCGTTCTGGATCGACACGTGGCTGCGGTCCCAGTACCAGAAGGTGGAGGTGCGGTACATCATCCACGACGCCCAGGCGCGGGAGGTGGATCAGCACGCTTTCTATCACACCCGGGAGAGCGGCGGCACGTCGATTTCGTCGGCGTACCACTTATGTGCGGAGATGATGCGTGAGGCGTACAGCCCGGCGGACTGGAACATCTACCCGTTCCAGTTCAGCGACGGCGACAACTGGGAGGACGACAACACCGAGTGCGCCCAGTTGTTGGCCCACGAGATCCTGCCCTTCGTCAATCTGTTCTGCTACGGCGAGGTGGGCAGCCCGCGCTCGTACAGCCGCTTCCTGAAGGTGCTGACCCGGGTGGAGACGGGGGACGACGAGCGGCTGGTGACCACCCGGATCCGGACGAAGGACGGGATCTACGACGCGATCAAGGCCTTCCTGGGGAAAGGACGGTGATGGCATGATGACGCTTACGCTTCCACGCGATCTGGCAGAGGTACGGAGCGAGGTCGAGGAGTACGCCCGGGCGTACGGGCTCGACTTCTTCGACACGATCTTCGAGGTGCTGGACTACAAGCAGATGAACCAGGTGGCGGCATACGCCGGGTTCCCGACCCGCTACCCCCACTGGCGGTTCGGCATGGAGTACGTGCGGACGTCGAAGAGCTACGCCTACGGGCTCCACCGCATCTACGAGATGGTGATCAACAACGATCCCAGCTATGCGTACCTGCTGGTGAGCAACAAAGCGGTTCACCAGAAGATGGTGATGGCCCACGTGTTCGGCCACGTCGATTTCTTCAAGAACAACATGTGGTTTGCCCATACGAACCGGAAGATGATGGATGAGATGGCGAACCATGCCACGCGGGTGCGGCGATTCATCGACGAGTACGGGTACGAGACGGTGGAGCGGTTCCTCGACGTCTGCCTCTCAATCGATAACCTGATCGACGTCCACGCCCCGGGGGTCCAGCGGGCGCCGGAGCGGCGCGGGCGCGGGAACAACGGGGACGAAAGGCCGCGGACGGTGCGGAAGCTCCCCAGCAAGTCGTACATGGACGGGTACATCAACCCGCCCGAGTTCTTGGAGGCGCAGCGGCGGAAGATCGAGGAGGAGCGGGCGCGGAAGGAGAGCTTCCCGGAGCAGCCGGAGCGGGACGTGATGCTGTTTCTGCTGGAGCACGCGCCGCTTCGCGAGTGGCAGCGGGACGTACTGGCGATCGTGCGGGAGGAGGCGTATTACTTCGCGCCCCAGGGGCAGACGAAGATCCTGAACGAGGGATGGGCCAGCTACTGGCACAGCAAGATTATGACGGAGAAGGCGCTGCGGCCGGACGAGTTGATCGACTACGCGGAGCACCACGCCGGGACGATGGGCACCCGCCCGGGGCGGCTCAACCCGTACAAGCTGGGTCTGGAGCTGCTGCGGGACATCGAGGATCGGTGGAACCGAGGGTGCTTCGGCCGGGAGTGGGAGGCGTGCGACGATCAGCGGGCGCGGCGGAACTGGGACCGGCAGCTGGGCCGGGGTCGGGAGAAGCTCTTCGAGGTGCGGCGCGTCTACAACGACGTGGGGTTCATCGATACGTTTTTGACGCCGGACTTCGCCCGGCACCACAAGCTGTTTACGTACGCGTACAACGAGCAGACGGGGCAGTACGTGATCGACGAGCGGGAGTTCGAGAAGGTGAAGCAGAAGTTGCTTTTCAGCCTGACGAACTTCGGCCAGCCGATCGTGGCGGTAGACGACGGGAACTACCGGAACCGGGGTGAGCTGTTGCTGCGCCACCAGCACGAGGGGGTCGATCTGAAGATGGATTGGGCGCTGGAGACGCTGGAGAATCTGGAGGCGGTGTGGACGCGGCCGGTGCACCTGGCGACGATGGTGGATGATAAGGAGGTGCTGTTGAGCTTCGATGGGGAGGAGCATTCGACGCGGGGGCTCGTGGGAGGACCTGAGGCGGGGGACGGGCCACAGGGACGGTGGTGGACG
>Ga0207797_1002234_pt1 | contig 13534 bp, 18 predicted proteins | sample PRCRCaboRojoPR_6_FD_187275 | JGI IMG/M metagenome (GOLD analysis project Ga0207797, IMG submission 187275) | Marine sediment microbial community from Cabo Rojo, Puerto Rico - PR CR 10% Liquid 1 (SPAdes) | ecosystem: Environmental > Aquatic > Marine > Coastal > Sediment | place: Cabo Rojo, Puerto... | reverse complement strand
GAAGCCGGTGGAGGGATTTGAACCCTCGGCCTATTCCTTACGAAGGAATCGCTCTGCCAGCTGAGCTACACCGGCGCGCCCTCGCGTTCAATCGTAGCGCGATGTGCCAAATAAGACTTCCGAAACGGCGAGGCGTGGCCACGAGCTCACACACGCGAGAGCCGAACGTCGAGACAGACGTTGAGTTCGTGGGGCGCGTACGACCGGACCTCCTGTCGTCCGAGAATCTCCACCTCGTAGGCCGGTTCCGCCGCCGCGCGAATCGCCGCCTCGCCCGGGCCGAACGGGTCGTCCTCGTGCTGGATGTCGTAGTAGTGGAGGACGCAGTCGGCGGCGGCGAGCCTCACGGCCGCGTCGAGAAACTCGTCCGCGCTGTGAGGGAGGTTCATCACGAGGCGGTCGGCCCAGTTCTCGTAGTCGGGCGCGACCTCGCGGACGTCGCCGTGGATCGCCGTGACGCGCCCTTCGACCCCGTTCCGGCGGGCGTTCTCGCGGAGGTAGTCGACGGCCGTTTCGTTCAGGTCGACGCCGACGGTCTCCGCGCCGCGTGCCGCGAAGGGGATCACGAACGGCCCGACGCCCGCGAACATGTCGAACGCTCGCTCGCCGGATTCGGCCTGTTCGGTGACGCGGTGGCGCTCGGTTGCGAGGCGAGGGGAGAAGTAGACCTCCGCGATGTCCAGCAGGTACTCGAACCCGTACTCGCGGTGGACCGTCTCGGTGCCGTCGCCCGCGAGCACCTCCCAGTCGCGCACCCGGAGTTCGCCTTTCACCTTCGAGGCGCGATTGACGACGGTCTGGACCGGCAGGTCGGAGGCGACGACCGCGTCCGCGATCTCGCGTGCCCGGTCGGGGTCCTCTTCGTCTACGATCACGATGTCCCCGAGTCGCTCGTAACTCGGCTCGTACCCGAGCAGGTCGGCCGGCGTCTCCGGCGTCTCCCGGGCCGGCGCGTCGTGGCTGACGACGTCGAACTCCGGCGGCACGGCCTCCGGGTCCGTGACCGGAATGTAGAGGCTCCCCGCCTCGATTGCGATGTCGAACTCCGGGTTCAGGAGGTCAGCCGCCGCGAGCGTCTGGCGAGTCTCCTCGCCCCGTTCTCGCGGCACGCGCACGCAAGGGACGTCCATACCGGGGAGTCACGACCGGCGGGAAAGAGCGTGACGCTTCGCTCCGAGGGCGTCGTCCGCCCGAACCGAGCGCGCACGCCGACGGCGTTCCCGGCCGTACGATTGCAAAACGGTATTACATCCGGGGGCCGGCATACCGGTATGGTCGAGAACGTCATCTACCCCGCGTACCTCGACGCGGATCTCTCGCGCTCGGAGGGGCGACGCGTGCCCCTGGATCAGGCGATCGAGGACCCGACGGTCGACGAGATCGCGAGCGCCGTACAGCAGGTCGGCTACGACGCCGTCATCGAACGCGACGTCTCCTACTCCCGCGAGTACGAACCGCGCGGCCGCGTCCTCGTGAAAGGCGCCGAGGACGCGACGAAAAACGACCTCGTACAGGCGGTGGCCGCGTACGTGGCCATCCTCCGCGAGTGATGCAGCGGATCGGCACGGTCTCTCGAACCGCACAGGGGCTCGCGATCGTTCGCTGTGACGAGGGCGCGAGCCCCGACATCGGCACGCCGGTCGTCGACGAGTCGCTGTCGGCGGTCGGCCGGATCGTCGACATCTTCGGACCGGTCTCGCGTCCGTACGTGGCCGTCTCGCCCGACGAGGCGACGGGCCTCACGTCGCTGGTCGGCGCGAAACTCTACGCCAGATAAACGCAATCCCCAAACCACCGGAGAGAGAAAGCGAGACAGAGACCATGAACTCCCGCGTGCTCCGGGGCGTGGCTATCGCCGCCCTCATCTTTCTTCTCGTACAACTCGGGTCGCTCGCGCTCGTGCCGACGTTCTTCGATCAGGGGTACCAGACCGTCGAGGATCCGACGAACCCGACCAACAGCCTCGTCTACATCGGCGCGATACTGGTCGCGACCGCGCTGATGCTCGCGGCGTTTCGCTACGACTTCGAGCAAGCGGTGCGGGCGGTGGTGCTGCTCTCGTCGGTGATGCTCTCGTGGTACGTCTTCAGCGCCATCCTCCCGAGTCCGGTGCTCGCCGTCGTGCTCGCGGTCGGCGTCGGAGCCGCCCTGTTTCTCTACCCCGAGTGGTACGTCATCGACACCGCGGGCGTCTTGATGGGTGCCAGCGCGGGCGGGCTGTTCGGGATCAGCTTCGGGCTCCTGCCGGCCATCCTGTTGCTCTCGGTGCTCGCCGTCTACGACGCCATCAGCGTCTACGGCACCGAGCACATGCTCGACCTCGCGGAGGGCGTCATGGACCTGCGGATCCCGGTCGTGCTGGTCGTCCCGCTCTCCCTTTCGTACTCGCTTCTCGACGACGATTTCGGCGGGGCCGCTGACGTCCACGAGGAGGCCGCCGAAGGTGGGGCCAACGGAGAGACGGCCACCGAAGTCGACGGAGAGACGGCCACCGAAGTCGACGGAGAGACGGCCACCGAGGCCGTCGCCGACGGCGCGGCCGAACGCGACGCCTTTTTCATCGGACTCGGCGACGCGGTCATGCCGTCGGTGATGGTCGCCAGCGCCGCCTTCTTCTCGCCGGCCGAGTCGCTCGGCGTCGGCTGGCTCCCGGCGCTCAATCTCCCGGCGCTGACGTCGATGATCGGCGTGTTCGCTGGGCTGGGCGTCCTGCTCTGGGCGGTGATGAAAGGGCGGGCGCACGCGGGTCTACCGCTCCTGAACGGGGGTGCGATCGGCGGCTACCTCGTCGGATCGCTCGCGGCGGGCGTCCCGGTCGTCCAGGCGCTCGGTCTCGCGCAGTATCTCTGATCCCGGCGGGTCTCGTCGGTGTCGGATCAGCGCTCGCCGTCGGCCGGGCCGGCGCCGTCTCTGACTTTGACGGCCATCCCCGTCTCGAAGTCGCACATCGCGTCGGCGGAGAGTTCGGCGCGGCCGACCCCCAGCAGCGTGTCGTCTGAGCGCACGACCGCGACTTCGTCGCCGCGGCGGAGTTCGGGGTCGACGTCCCTGACGAACTTGGCGAACGCGTTGCGACCGTCGCGGACGAACTCGTCGCTCTCCGCGCCGACGACGACGCGGGCCGTCGGTGGGGCGAGCGAGTCGATCAGGCGTCGTCCCCCTTCCAGACCGAGCGTGAATCGCCCGTCCGTGCCGTACGTGACGAGTCGCTCGTCCCCGGCGTGTACCTGTCGCGGGCGACCGCTCTTCGACCGGCTGATCGCGACCGTCTCGCCGGGCGGAAAGAGCGCGTCGCCGGCCCCCGCGCCGAACTGGTAGTCGGCGACGGTCCGGAGGCGAGCGACGTCCGAGTCGTCGGTCATGTCCGTCGGTCGGTCGGCGTCGGTCAAAGCCCTTCGGCTTTGGACCGGGCTTGACTTCCCGGCGCGTCGTCTAGAAGGAAAAGTATATCCGTCGCTCTCCACCCTTGTCTGGTAGATGACGGTCGACGCGCGTCTCGTCGCGCTGGGAGTCGCACTCCTCCTGTTCAGCAGTCTCCTCTTCCTGCCGACGGGCGTGGGCGCGAAGGTGTCGGTCGCACTGGCCGCTCTCGCCGGCGTCGGCGTCCTCGCCGCGACGCTCGGGGGTCGCGGCCGCCGGACCGCCTAGAGCAGGAACGTCTCGGTCCGTTCGGACATGTCGATGAAGCTGTCGGCCGCCGCGACCAGTTCTTCGGCCGTCGACTCCTCGAACGCGAGGACCTCGACGCGAACGCCCTCGTGCCGGAGATGCGAACAGAGCCGCGAGAAGTCCCCGTCGCCGGTACAGAGCACGACCGTGTCGACGTGGTTGGCGAGCGTCACCGCGTCGAGGCTCATGCCGACGTCCCAGTCTGCCTTCTTCGAGCCGTCGCCGAAGGTCTTGATCTCCTTTATCTTCGTCTCGAAGCCGATGTCGACGAGCGCGTCGAAGAAACTCTGTTCCTCCGGCGAATCCGCGCGGATGACGTAGGCGATCGCCCGCACGAGTTCGCGGTCGGCGACGGCCTTCTCCAGCAGCGACGAGTAGTCGATGTTCCGGGAGTAGACGCTCTGTGCGGTGTGATAGAGGTTCTGCGCGTCGGCGAGAACGGCGACGCGCTGGTGGGGGTGTATCTCGGTCATACTCGACCTGTAACGCCGGCCCCCTAATCAGTTGTGTCCCGACGGGTCTTCGCTCGCGAGCGCCCCGGTCCAGCGGAGTCCTCGTCGGCCGCCAACCGTCCGACTGCGTCCGTGCCCGACCGTCACACGGGTCGGCAGAGTCTGCGCGCTACGCAAGCTATTTACACACGGGACTCAGTTTTCCGGCTGTGACATCCACGCCCGCCTCGACGGCGACCGCCTCGGACGCGGCAGCCGCGGGTGTGTTCTCGTTCTTCCCGAAAAAACGGGCCCGGTGATCGCTCCCGGCGAGCGTGGCGAGCTCGTCGCGGGCGGCTTCCGGCGCGCAGGCATCGACCACAGACGATTCCAGACGCATCCAGACGATAGACAGATGACACTCACGTTCGGCGGGGTCTACCCCGCCATGACGACTCCCTTCGAGGAGGACGGCAGTATCGACTTCGAACAGCTCCGCGCCGACGCCCGACGGCTCGAAACCGCCGGCGTCGACGGTCTCGTGCCGGTCGGATCGACCGGCGAGTCCGCGACGCTCACCCACGACGAACACGTCGACGTGGTCGAGGCGGTCGTGGACGCGGTCGAACACGTGCCCGTCGTCGCCGGGACCGGCTCGAACGCCACCCACGAGGCGCTCTCGCTCTCCCAGCGAGCGGCCGACGCGGGCGCGGACGGACTGCTTCTCATCTCGCCGTACTACAACAAGCCCGAACCGGCGGGGATGCTCGAACACTACCGGACGATCGCCGACGAGGTCGACCTGCCCCAGATCGTCTACAACGTGCCCTCGCGGACCGGTCGCAACGTCGACGTGGAGACGGCCGTCGAACTCGCCGGCCACGAGAACGTGCGGGGCTACAAGGCCGCGAGCGGCGACCTGAACCGGATCTCCGAAGTGATAGAGCGCACCCGCGACGAGGAGTTCGCGGTCCTCTCGGGCGACGACGGTCTCACGCTGCCGGTCCTCTCGGTCGGCGGTGCCGGCACGATCAGCGTCGTCGCCAACGTCGAACCCGAGCGCACCTGCGCGATGGTCGGCGCGGCGCTCGACGGCGACTACGAGCGCGCACGCGAGATCCACCACGAACTCGGCCCGCTGGTGCGCCAGCTCTTCGTCGAGACCAACCCCATCCCGGTGAAGGAGGCGATGGCGATCCGCGGCCACGGCTCGCCCGACCTGCGACCGCCGCTCTCCCGACTCTCGGAGGAGCACGTCGACAGACTGCGCGAACTGCTCGCCGACCTCGGATCCCGGTCCGTCCCGGAGGTCGAGGCGTGACGCGACTCGCGGTCACCGGCGCGACGGGACGCATGGGCCGGGAGGTGCTCGCGGCCGCCGCCGGTCGTGACGACCTGACCGTCGCGTTCGCCGTCAGTCGCAGCCCCGGCGAGGAGGTCGCGGGCGTCGCCGTCGAACCGAGCGACGACGTCGACGACCTGCTCGCGACCCGCGACCCCGACGTGCTGGTGGACTTCACCGCGCCCGCCGCGAGCGTCGCGTCCGTCCGATCCTGCGCGGCCGCGGGCGTCCCCGCGGTCGTGGGGACCACCGGCTTCGACGAGGACCAGCGGGCGGCGCTGCGCGAGGCCAGCGACGAGATCGCGGTGTTGCAGGCCTCGAACTTCGCCCGGGGGGTGGCGGCGCTCCGCCGCGCGCTCCGCGAAGCCGTCGACGCGCTCCCCGGGTACGACGTCGAACTGACCGAGACCCACCACAACGGGAAGCGCGACGCCCCGAGTGGGACCGCGAGGACGCTCCTCGACGACGTCGACGAGGCGCGCGGCGAGGCGCTCGACCGGGTCCACGGCCGCGAGGGCGACCAGCCCCGGTCGCCGGGCGAGGTGGGCGTCCACGCCCGCCGGGCCGGCGACGTCGCCGGCGAACACGAGGTGCTGCTCGCGGGCAACCACGAGACCGTGGCGCTGACCCACCGGGCGGGCTCCCGGGGAGTCTTCGCCGAAGGCGCGCTCGACGCCGCCACGTGGCTCGCCGGCCGGGAGTCCGGCTGGTACGACTTCGCACAGGTACTTAACTGACGAACGCGAGACCCCCACTACCCGACGACGATGACACTCCAGTCCGAGATCGACGACCTGTGGCAGCGATACGAGACCGACGACGTGACCGCCGAGAGCCTCGGCGGCGACGACCGCGACGCACTCGACGCGTTCCTCGCGGCGCTCGAAGCCGGCGACGTTCGCGCGGCCCGGAAGGCCGGCGACGCCGTCACCTCCTGGGAGTCCGTCGAGTGGGTCAAGCGCGGCATCCTGCTCAACTTCGGCCTCCGGGAGACGGTCCCCCGCGAGTACGGCGGCGTCACCTACTACGACGTCCTCCCGCTGCGCCGGACCGACGACCTCGGCGAGCGCGGGACCCGGAACACGCCCGACGGCACCGTCGTGCGACGCGGGAGCTACCTCGGCGAGGACTGCATCGTGATGAGTCCCGCCTTCGTCAACATCGGCGCGCACGTCGGCGACGACACGCTCGTCGACTCCTGTGACACGGTCGGCTCGTGCGCCCAGATCGGCGAGAACGTCAAACTCGGGGCCAACACCCTGATCGGCGGCGTGCTCGAACCGGTCGAGGACGCCCCGGTCGTGATCGAAGACGGCGTCTCGCTGGGTGCCGGCTGTCGCGTCACCTCCGGCTTCGTCGTCGGCGAGAACACCATCGTCGGCGAGAACACGCTGCTCACCCCGCGCATCCCGGTCTACGACCTCGTCGAGGAGGAGGTGGTCTACGGCCACCTGCCGCCGAACCGGCGGGCGTTCACCCGCTACGTCGAGTCCTCGCTCGGAGACCACGACCTCTTCGAGGGCGGGGCGTACAAGCCCGCCGTGGTCGCACTCGACATCGAAGACGACACCCTCGACGCCACCCAGCGCGAAGAGGCGCTCCGGGAATGAGCGCCGACGTCCGCCGTCTCGACGAGTGGGACGACGACCGCCTCCGGTCGCTGGTCGAGACCCACGGCTCGCCGCTGTACGTGACCGACCTCGACCGGGTTCGCGAGAACGCCGAGCGGCTCACGGCCGCCTTCGCCGACGCCGACGTGCGCTACGCCGCGAAGGCCCACACCGGGCGCGCGGTCCTGCGAGCCCTGCGCGAGGCCGGCGTCGACGTCGAGTGCGCCTCCGCGGGCGAGGTGAAGCGCGCGCTCGACGCCGGCTACGAGGGCGACGAGATCCAGTACACCGCGGTCAACCCGCCGGCCGCGGATCTGGATTACGTGGTCGAGGCGTGGGAGGACCATCCGGGACTGACCGTCACCGCGGGCGCGAGAGACACCGTCGACCGCCTGCGCGAGCGCGGCTACGACGGCCGGCTCTGCGTCCGGGTCAACCCCGGCGTCGGTGCCGGCCACCACGACAAAGTTCGGACCGGCGCTGACGCCAAGTTCGGCGTCCCCTACGACCGGGTGCCCGACCTCGTCGCCGACGTCCGCGACGAGTTCGACCTCGTGGGCGTCCACGCCCACGCCGGAAGCGGCATCGACGCCGACCAGCTGGACGCCCACCGGGAACTCGTCGCCCGCATGGGCGAGCTGGCCCGCGAGGTGGGGCCGCTGGAGTTCGTCGACGTCGGCGGCGGCTTCGGCGTTCCCTACCGCGAGGACGAACCGCCGCTCGACCTGGACGCCGTCGCCGACGCCACCCGGGACGCGCTCGGCGAGGTGGACGCGCGACTGGCCGTCGAACCGGGCCGGTATCTCGTCGCCGACGCCGGCGTCCTCCTGACCCGCGTCAACACCGTCAAGCCGACCGACGAGACCACCGTCGTCGGCGTCGACGCCGGCATGACGACGCTGCTTCGCCCGGCGATGTACGACGCCTACCACCCGATTCGCACCCTCGGCACCGCGGGTGAGACAATATCTGCCACCGTCACCGGACCTATATGTGAGAGTGCAGACGTACTCGCCGACAACCGGCCGCTGTCGCGTCCGACGCGAGGGGACGTCCTCGCCATCGGGAACGCGGGTGCGTACGGCTACGAGATGGCGAGCACCTACAACTCCCGACCCCGACCCGCCGAGGTAGCCCTCGACGGCGACGAGGCGTTCGTCGCCAGACGCCGGGAGACGCTCGAAGATCTGACCAGCCTCGAACAATGAGCATCATCGAATCCGCAGTATCAGTCGAGAAGTACCACGGCACCGGCAACGACTTCGTCGTCGTCGACGCTGACCACAGCGTCCCCGACCGCGGCGCGTTCGCACGCACCCACTGCGACCGCCAGTCGGGCGTCGGAGCCGAACGGGACGGAGCGCGAGTCGGCGCGGACGGCGTCCTCTTTCTCGCGCTCGAAGAGCGATACGACCCCGTCCGGGTCGTGATGACCCTCGTCCAGCCGGACGGCTCGGTGGCCGCCATGTGCGGCAACGGCGCGCGGGTCGTCGCGGCGTGGGCCCGCGACCGCACCGGCGAGTCCGAGTTCATGATCGACACGCCCGCGGGCACGCGTCGGGCGACAGTCGACGGCGACAGGGTGACCATCGAGATGGGGACCCCCTCGTTCGACCCCCGCGACGTCCCGCTCGCCCGGGACGCGCCGCTCGTCGAGGAGGCGGTCGAGGGACTCACCCTGACCGCCGTCGACACCGGCGTCCCCCACGCGGTCGCGTTCGTCGACGACGTCGACGCGGTCGACCTCGAGTCGGTCGCGCCGCCGGTCCGTCACGCCGACGTCTTCCCGCAAGGGACGAACGTGAACGTGGCCGCGCCGGACGGGAACGGCGGCTTCCGCCAGCGCACCTTCGAGCGCGGCGTCGAGGGCGAGACGCGTTCCTGTGGCACCGGTGCGGTGGCCATCGCCGCCGCCGCCAGGCGCCTCGGTCGCTGGGACGGGGAGCGCGAACTCCGGGTGCGACCGCCGGGCGGCGAACTCCGCGTCGCGGTGCCCGACGCCGGCCCCGCGACGCTCGACGGGCCGGTGACCCACGAGTTCGCCACCGAACTCGACGCGAATCCGGCACGGACCGAGAAACAGTGACCGACGACGACTCCGAGCGGGTGTTCGACCCGGTCGCGTTCCTCGAACGCGCGGTGCCCGTCGCCTCCGACGAGGACGTCACGGCGATGCGCGAGTTGCTCGTGGAGACGCTGGAGCGCCACGGCGTCGAGCCGACCGTCGACGACGCCGGCAACGTGCTCGCGAGTCGCGGCCCCGCAGACGGCGACCCGCACCTCGTGTTGAACACCCACGTCGACACCGTCTCGCCGCACGTCCCCTTCGAACGCGACGGCGACGTGGTCCGCGGGCGCGGCTCCTGCGACGCGAAGGGACCGCTCGCGGCGCTCCTGTCGGCGTTTCTCTCGCTCGACCCGGCGACGCTCTCGGGCCGCGTGACGCTCGCGGTGACCCCCGACGAGGAGACGTACTCGACCGGCGCGGCCGCGCTGGACCTGGACGGCGACCTCTACGTCGTGGGCGAACCGACCGACCTCGACGTCTGCACGGCCGCGAAAGGGCGCTTCGAGGGGACCGTCGAACTCTCGGGGACGAACGCTCACGCCGCGGAGCCGGCGTCCGGCGTCAACGCCGTCGCCGCCGCCGAGGACGCGCTCGCGGCGCTCGGCACCTACGACGCCGACCGCGACCCGCACCCGCAACTCGGCGCGCCGACGCTCACGCCGACGGTGGTCGACGGCGGCGAGGTCACGAACCAGATCCCTGCGACCTGTTCGGTGACCGTCGACCGGCGGAGCGTCCCGCCGGAGGACCAGTCCGAGTTCGAGCGGGGGCTGGAGTCGCATCTCCGCGAACGGCTCCCCGAGGACGTCGGCGTCTCGTTCGATCTGACCGAGCGCGAGACGCCGTTCCTCGAAGCGTTCGCCACGGACCCCGACCACGAACTGGTGACGACGCTCGCCGACGCGGCGCGGGCCGCAAGCGACGGGTCTGGCGGCGACGTCAGACCGTTCACGGCCGCGACGGAGGCCTCCTACTTCGCTCCCGCGCCGGTCGTCGTCTTCGGACCGGGCGTGCTCGCAGACGAGACTGGCGCGGTCGCGCACGCCGACCGCGAGTACGTCCGCGTCGCCGCCGTCGAGGAGGCGGCGGCGGCGCTGGAAGCGGCGGTGTCGTCGCTGGTCGAGTGAGGGGCCGCGCGGACGAAGGGCGCTCGCGTGACCGCCGCGACCTCAGCCGAGGAAGACGTCCACGATGTCGCTGCCGGTAGAGCCGGTGTCGGCGTAGAGTTCCGTGTAGCCGCAGTTCGTGCAGGTCACCGTCCGGAAGTTGTTCGTCTGGATGTCGAACATCTTCGAGAGGCCGCCGCCGGTCGTGGAGATCGACCCGACGTCCGTCTCGGCGTGCCCGCACTTCGGACAGCCGCGGTCGTGTTCGCTCTGCCGGTCGAGGGTGTCGTCGCTGTCGGAGGGCATAGCGCTCGGATGTGGCGCGGCCGACAGTATAGGTCTTCTCCCGGTTCGGTCGGCCGGTCAGCGCTCACCCCCCGCCTCGGCGGGGTCGACGACCGTCCCGTCGACCTCGTCGACGCCGACCCGGTCACACAGGTCGTAGAGAGGACACGCCTCCGGCCCGTCGAGACAGGCGGGCGTGCGCGCCGTGCAGTACTCCCGGCCGAACTGGATCGTCGTCACGTGGCCGAAGCCGCACTTCTCCGGTGGGACGTCTCGCTCGAGCGCCTCGCGCACGTCCTCGTGGTCTGCGTCCGGCGGCGCGAGGCCGATTCGCCGGGCGATGCGGTGGACGTGCGTGTCGACGGGGAAGACGCCGTCGCGACCTCCCGAGAACAGGAGCACGCAGTCGGCGGTCTTCGGGCCGACGCCCCGAATCGAGAGCAGCGTCGACCGGACGTCCGCAGGGTCGGCCCCACGGACGAACGCGTCGAAGGCCGCCGCGTCGCCGTACTCCGCGAGGACGTACTCGGCGGCGTCCTGTATCATCCGCGACTTCTGGTTGTAGAGGCCGGCAGACCGGATCGCGTCGACGACTTCGTCGCGGTCGGCCGCGGCGAGGGCGGCCGCGAGGTCGCCGCCGTCGTCGTACCGCTCCAGCAACGCGTCGTGTGCCGGTTGGCTCGCCGCGTCAGAGGTGTTCTGACTCAGGATCGTGCGAACGAGACACTCGAAGGCCGCCTGTCCGCCGTAGGTCTCCCGCCGGTCGTCGCCGTCCGTCTCTGCGCTCGTCGTCACGGTCGCGCCGTCGTCCCCGGCGAGCAGTACGAACTCGTCCGGGTCGAGTCCCTCCCGGTAGAGCAGATCGAGGGCGTCGACCACGGCCTCGGCGCGGGTGTCGGCGTCAGACTCGGACATACCCTCGGTACGGCCGCGACCACCTAAGACCCTGCGCAGGAGGTCGGTTTCGCGTGCGGGACGCCACCGACGCGTCTCCGACCCGCGTTTCTGCAACAGGGTTATATAACTCACAACTGGCCATTCAACAGTAGATGGCCAAACCCGTTCTCAAGTGGGCGGGGGGCAAACGACAGCTGCTCGACGAGATACACGCCCGCTTCCCCCGCGACTACGAACGCTACCACGAGCCCTTCTTCGGCGGCGGCGCCGTCTTCTTCGACCTCGACCCCGACGACGGAACGATAAACGACACCAACCCCAGACTCGTCAACTTCTACAGAGTGGTGCGCGACCGGCCGGACGAGTTGATCGCCCGCCTCCGCGAGTTCGAGGACCCCGACGCCGACCCCGACCCGGATCAGGAGTTCGCGACCGAGAACTGGAAGGGCGGGGCCGTAGAGCAGTACTACTACCAGCAGCGCGCGCGCTTCAACCGCCGGGCGTACGCCGACGAGGCGTGGCCCGCGACCGACGACGACCGCATCGAGGAGGCGACTCTCCTCCTGTATCTCAACCGCACGTGCTACAACGGCCTCTACCGAGAGAACGCCGACGGCGGTTTCAACGTCCCCGTCGGTCGGTACGCGAACCCCGACTGGGTCGTGGCCGACCGCGTCCGGGCGGCCAGCGACGTCCTGGCCGGCACCGACGTCCGCAACGAGGACTTCACCTACGTCCTCGAGGTCGCCGACGAGGGCGACCTCGTCTACTTCGACCCGCCCTACCAGCCGATGTCGGCGACGGCCAACTTCGCGGAGTACTCCGCGGAGGGGTTCGACCGCGAGGACCAGGAGCGCCTCCTGGAGACGGTGACGCGACTCGACGACCGAGGGGTCGACTTCGTGCTCAGTAACAGCGGCGTGATGTACGAACCGTACGACGAGGCCGGCTTCCACGTCGCGAAGGAGGGCGCGACGCGGAGCATCAACAGCGACGAGACCGCCCGCGGCGAGGTCGACGAGATCGTGGCCACGAACGTCCCCGAAGAGCGCCGGGACGAGGCGGCCGGACAGGCCACGATTTCGGACTTCTGACCGTCCGGTCGTGCTCCTCGGTGCACTCACTCGACAGTCAGCGTGAGCGTGAGTTCCGCGCCGTTCGCGAGCGCCTCGACGATGTCGCGGTCGACGTCGGTCGCGGCGGCGTCGGCACCGACCAGAATCGTCCGGTCGTCGACGTACTCGCTGGTGCGCCCGACCGCGCTGCGGTCGTTCTCGAAAGTGAGGTCGGGATGGCCGTGGCCGGTGATGGTCTGGATCGTCCCGTCGACTTCGATGGTCGCGGTGATCCTCGCGTCCTCGTCGCGGCAGGCGGCGACGAACGCCGGGTCGAAATCTGCCGGTGCCCGGTCGGCCTCGACGCCGAGGATGCAGTCGCCGGCGGGCGTGAGCCAGTCGTCGGTCGTCACCTCGAAGGTGCTCTCGTGTTCGGCCGAGACGTGTTCGTGACCGCGCGCGCGGATGACTTCTTGCACGACTCGGCCTCGCAGACGGCCGGCAAAAGCGATGACGGATCGCCCGGAACGTCTCTCAGGATCTGACGACCGTGACGGTGACGGTGCCGCAGGCGCACTCGTAGGCGCGACGTTCGCCCGCGTCGGTCGCCATCGCGAGCATCAACTCGTCCGCGCCGAGTGGTCGGTCACAGTCCGCCGCCTCGCACGTGCAGGCCAGCGAGTCGAGCATGTCTCCCGAGAGACCTGCCATCACTATCAAGCCGAGCCAAGGGCGGAGTGAAAGTGAAAGTGGTCGGCTCCTTATATACACTCCGCGAATCCGTGTGAACTCCCCACACGGCCGATACGGGCGGTGTGGTACCTATTTTCACCCGTTCGACCACCGAAGTATTTATGTATCAACCCGCCATATCAGAAGGTACCAGAACGCCTCCGGCGTTTCGGTGGCATCGCACGCAGAATGATCGGCAATTCTTACTCACGGTCGGTCGCTACGCTCCGCACAGCCACCGGAACCGGTGGGGTAATGGTATCGAGGTTCGATCACGCATGGCAGTGGAACTAGATTCTGACAAGTACGACGTAGAACCACTCGACGGCGACCGCAACG
>Ga0207797_1002233_pt1 | contig 13535 bp, 7 predicted proteins | sample PRCRCaboRojoPR_6_FD_187275 | JGI IMG/M metagenome (GOLD analysis project Ga0207797, IMG submission 187275) | Marine sediment microbial community from Cabo Rojo, Puerto Rico - PR CR 10% Liquid 1 (SPAdes) | ecosystem: Environmental > Aquatic > Marine > Coastal > Sediment | place: Cabo Rojo, Puerto... | reverse complement strand
ATCACCCCTATCTTCTCGCGAAGCTGGTTGGTGAAGATCAACGCCGTGTTCGACTGCTTGATCGCCCCGCTAAGCTTCCGCAGCGCCTGGCTCATCAGGCGGGCCTGAAGCCCCGGATGGGAGTCGCCCATTTCGCCCTCGATCTCCGCACGAGGCACCAAAGCCGCTACCGAGTCAACCACGATCACGTCAAGGGCGCCCGATCGAATCAACGCTTCGGCGATCTCCAGGGCCTGCTCCGCCGTATCAGGCTGGGAGATGAGGAGCGAGTCAGTATCCACGCCGCACCGCCGCGCATAGGCAGGATCCAACGCGTGCTCCATGTCGATGAACGCTGCCACGCCGCCAGTCTTCTGCGCCTCGGCAACCACGTGCTGCGCCAGCGTGGTCTTCCCCGCGCCCTCGGGTCCGTAAATCTCAATCACCCGTCCGCGCGGCACACCGTTGACGCCCAGAGCCACATCGAGGGATAGCGAGCCAGTGGAGATCACGTCGACGTCCAGGTGTGTGGCCTCCCCCAGCCGCATGATCGCCCCATCGCCGAATCGCTTCGTCAAGCTCGTCAGCGCCCGGTCAAGTGCCTTCTCCCGTCCCTCTTCACCCATGGTTTCACGCTCCAGATTCTAGTGGGGGCACGAGGATCACCTGCCGCCCCTTGGAACCCTATAGAACACATGTTCTAACGTGCCGTCTATCATATCAAACCGGGGGTGCGGCGTCAAGAAGGAGATATCCCAATTTAACCCAAACTTCGAGTATTTCCCAAAACCGGGGACTTCTGCCAAGCCCTTCCCCACACGGACGCATCCAGCGCTGCAGCGCCCTACTCCAAGCCACCACTCTCCATGAAGAAAGCCCAGCCCTTTCGGGCTGGGCTCAATACCAATTCAGCCGACGCTCAATCTAATCGCCGTATCACCATCACCACTTTACCCTGCACCACGACTCGACTCGGATCATCCACGTAGATCGGCCCCATCGTGGGATTCGCCGGCTGGAGCCGCACCCTACCTCCCTGCTCCTGGTAGAATCGCTTCAGCGTCACCTCGCCATCCCCCCGCAGCCAGACGGCGGCCATCTCGCCGTTCTCCACCCGCTCTTGATGCCGCATGACGACGATGTCGCCGTCGTTCACCAGGGCGTCTACCATCGAGTCGCCCTCGACTTCCAAGGCATACAGCCCCTCCGGATCCCCCAGCAGCTCCCGGGACACCTCGATCGACTCATCCCCCATCAGGGCGAAGTCACTGGTGGGCACCGGGACCGGCTCGCCAGCGACGATGCGGCCCAGCAGCGGCAGCCGGAGCACCCCCGTCGGGGTCTCTTGCTCCTGAGCAGCCTCGGCCAACCTCAACCCACGGGAGACCTCCCGGTCACGCACGATGTAGCCCGCCTCCTCCAGCCGATCCAGGTTGTAGCTCACCACCGACGTGGAGCTGATCCCCGCCGCGGAGCAGATCTCCCGCATGGACGGGGGGTAGCCGTTCTCGTCGATGTACTCCCCGACGAAGTCCAGAATCCTGCGCTGCTTGTCCGAGATGCGCTCCGCCATTCTCAGCCTCCTTGGTAAGCCCTGTCTATGACCCCATTATATAAGAACATACGTTCTATGTCAAGCAACAGTTGCCCATCCACGCTCCCTCTTGTACAATCGAACCCGTCGAGAGACGAGGCTGAAGTCGCGGCCCACATCGTACGTACCGGTCTCAAACCTGTCGAGACAGCCCGGGACCACCGCCGTAGTCCATTCCGGCCATCCATTACACTGCGAGGTAACGCTTGAGAGTTTTCATCACTGGCTGCGAGGGACAACTCGGTCGTGCCCTCGGGCGCGCGCTCACGGCCCACCACGTCGCGGGCTGCGATTTGCCTGGCACCGACATCACCGACCGCCAGGCCATCACCGCGGCCATAGCCGACTTCGCCCCTGACGTCGTGGTTCACGCCGCGGCCTGGACGGATGTCGACGGCTGCGCCCGCGAACCGGAAAGGGCATACCGCGTCAACGCCATCGGGACGCAGAACGTCGCGTTGGCCTGCGGCGCCTGCGGCGCGGCCCTGGCGACGGTCAGCACGAATGAGGTCTTCGACGGGACCGCCGACGAGCCGTACCGCGAGTGGGATGCCCCCCGCCCCATCAACCCCTACGCACGCTCCAAGGCGGCCGGGGAGTGGTTCACGCGAAATCTCCTCAACCGCTTTTACATCGTCCGCACGGCCTGGCTGTATGCCCCCGGCGGGCGCAACTTCCCGCACCGCATCGTCGAGCTTGCCGACGAGCTCGGGCAGCTCAAAGTGGTCACCGACGAGGTCGGGAACCCGACCTACGCGCCGGATCTGGCCCAGGCCCTCGCCGAGCTGATCCAGACGGAGGCCTACGGCGTCTACCATCTCACCAACGGCGGTTACGCCTCCCGATATGACTTTGCACTGGAGATCCTGCGGCTAACCGGCCGTGCCCACGTTCCCGTCGAACCGATCCCGCTGGCGGATTTCGCGCGGGATTCGACGCCGCCGCGCTTCGCCCCCCTGGCCAACACGGCAGCCGCCGCGCTCGGCATCCAGCTCCGGCCCTGGCAGGAGGCCCTGGCAGGTTTCCTGTCGAAGTATAGTGACGAGGACTGAGGTGTCCGCCACCATCTCACTCAGAAGCGAAGCAGATCCGCCATTGTGGTCACGCCCCACACGGCAGAGAGAACCCCCGACCCGGAGGGCCCATGACTAGCGAACCGACCGTTAATGAAGACCCTCGACCTGAGACGCTGTCATTCTGGGAGAAACTGACCTACGGCCTGGGCGACATCGCCCATTCAGCGGGCCCAGGCACGATCCTGCCGTTCTGGTACCTCTTCTTCCTCACGGACGTCGCGCATCTGAGGCCCGGATTGGCGGGCTTGACCGTCCTCATCGGGGGTGTATGGGATGCCGTCAACGATCCTTTGGTCGGACTCATTTCCGACCGCACCCGCACCCGCTGGGGTCGACGGCGTCCCTTCCTCCTTTTCGGCGCCATCCCGTATGGGATCACCTTTGCCCTGATGTGGTTCGTCCCCCCGATCGAGAACCAGATCGCCAAGTCCCTCTACTTCGCGTTGGTCTACGTTCTCTTCGACACGGCTATGACGGCCGTCAGCTGCCCATACTATGCCCTCACCCCCGAGCTCACCCTGGACCACGACGAGCGCACGTCCCTCGTCTCCTTCCGCATGTTCGTCTCTATCGTCGCCGGCCTCCTGACAGCCCTCGGCTTCTCGCTGGTGCTGGACGCCGCCCCCGACGAGCAGGCTGCCTTCCGCACGATGGGGCTCCTCTCGGGCGGCCTCTTCGCCGGGACAATCCTGGTGAGCTTCTTTGGCACCCGCGAGCGCGTTGGCTTCCAGGTGGGCGAGCCGCCTTCCCCGATAGAGAGCCTCCGCTTCGTGATGCGGAATCGGGAGTGGCGCTACACCCTGGGCATGCGCATCCTGAGCTGGATCCCGGTGGACGTCGCCTCGGCCGTCTTCGCCTACTACCTGATCTACTGGATCGGCATGCGGGCCATGGAGGCCTCCCTGATTCAGGCCCTCCTGCTGGCCAGCGCCGCCGTGAGCCTGCCCCTCGTCCTCTGGATGACGCGGAGGTGGGAGAAGAAGACAGCTTTCGTGATTGCGACCGCATCGTGGGCCGTGATGATGGTTGCGCTCCTGCTGGTGCCGGAGGGCGCCCGACAGTTCGTCTATCCGATTGCGATCCTGGTCGGTCCGGGTATTGCCTCCGCTCACGCCCTCCCTAATGCCATGAGTGCCGACACGTTGGACGTCGACGAGTTGAATAGCGGGAGGCGGCAGGAGGGGGTCTACGCAGGGTTTGAGGTCTTCGTGCGCAAGCTTTCCACGAAGCTAGTGCTGGCCGCCATCGGACCGGTACTGGCCTGGTCGGGGTACATCGAGGGGGCCGCCCGGCAGTCAGCGGAGGCGTTGACGGCCATACGCCTGATCATCGCCTTGGTCCCGGCGCTCATCCTGACGGGCGGCATCGTGCTGGCCTGGCGGTATCCGCTGACGCGAGAGCGCCACCGGGAGATTCAGAGAAAACTCGCCGCCCGGCGAACGGTGAGCGCCGATCCGCGGTTCGGAAGCGGGTGAAACACGAAGGACGCGAAGAACACAAAGGCCACAAAGGCGATTCCTGCGACCTTCTTGATGTCCTTCGTGCTCTTGGTGTTCCTTGTGGTTACTTGGCCGATCTAGACTGGGTAGTCCAGGATGTAGGTCGGGTTTCTATGCCCGACGCATCCAAACCCGGCAGTATGGAAACCTGCCCTACATAGGATGTGGTCGCGGGGATGCAAACGATGAATGACGAACACAACGTGCTGGTCGTCAGCGACCTCCACCTCAGCAAGGGCCTCGACCCTGACACCGGCAGGACCTCGCGCCTGGAGGACTTCTTCCGCGACGACGCCTTCGCCCGCTTCCTACGCTACCACGAATCAATCAAGGAACAGCCCCGCTTCGGTGGGCGGCCCTGGCTGCTTATCCTCAACGGCGACGTCTTCGACTTTCTCCAGGTCGTCTCACTCCCGCAGGACGGCCGGCTGCTGGAGGTCGTCAAAGGAGGCGACCACGCGAGCAGCCTGACCGAGCATGAACGAGCCTACGGGCTGGGGACGACGGCTCTCGAATCCGAGTGGAAGCTGAAGCAGATCGCTCGGGGACACCAGCGCTTCTTCGCGGCCCTCGGTTCCTTCGTCGCCTGCGGGAACGAGATCGCCGTGGTACGGGGCAACCACGACGTGGAGCTCTATTGGACGGAGGTGCAGGACCGCTTCGTTGTCGAGGCGAGACGCGCCCACGTCCGGCAGTGGCTGCGCGAAGGGGGCACTCCCCCGGCCAAACGGGAAACTTACGCCGAGAGCATACGCTTCCTTCCCTGGTTCTATCATGAGCCCGACCGTATCTACGTCGAGCACGGCTGCCAATACGATGCCCTGAACCACCTCCGCGACATACTGAGCCCGATTCTCCCGGACGATCCACAGCGCATCGAGCTGCCCTGGGGCAGCCTCTTCGTCCGCTATCTCTTCAACCAGATCGAGGACATTCACCCCTTTGCCGACAACGTGAAACCCCCCACCCGATACCTGAGCTGGGCGTTCCGGAGAAGCCCGCTCAAGGCCTTAGGTCTGCTCGTAGCCCGAGGCTGGACCTTCCTGAATGCCATCTGGTTAACCGGACAGAAGGCAAGAACCTCTATGGCTCAGGACGGGGCGGAGTGCGAGGCTTCAGCGGAGGACGGGAGCCTAACGCTGCCACCTGGAGTCACGTCGGAGATTGCGGACCTTGCCGAGAGGACCATCCAGTCGGCCTGGCAGGAGTGGATCGGCTCGCTGACGCAGAGCCTGGTCTCACTCCTCAGCGCCCTCATCATCGGAGCTTTCTCGGCTCTGGCAGCGGTGACCCTCCTCTTGGACACGGGTCCAGTCTGGTTGGCAGCCGCCTACGCGGCCGCAGCCCTGGTCGCCGGACTTCTGCGCTACGCGCTGCGCGAGGGATTTGCGTATCTCCTCCGACGAAGTGACTTGCCGGAAGCCGCCGCCGAGTTGGAGGACATCTTCGGATCCGCCCATGCCGTGCCCATAATCACCATGGGGCATAATCATCGACCAACCCTCCAGCCGCTGCGTGACACCTGGTACGTCAACACCGGCGCTTGGGTCCGCCTGTATCAGCGGGAGGGCCCCGTCGAGGGGCGTGAGGTGCTAACCTTCCTCCGCGTTGCTGAGGCCCAACGGGGTGCTCCCGAGCTCCTGCGCTGGGACGATGCTGCCGGGGCCCCCAGGCACCTGGTCCTACGCGGTTGCAATGCCGCCTGACCGTGGATCTCGTACGCAGCCCGAACGGTCCCAAGTCAGCATTGTTTCGTTTGCCTTCCTTGAACCTAGGCCTCCGACGCCCTGTTCATACATGGCTGCACGAGGTCACAGGTTTAGGACAGTGGGGCCGAACAAAACACGCAACCTGCACCGCGCGACCGACCCGAATCCATCAACTGCTGCGAAGCACCAGTGGTAAGTGCAGGTAAACCCAGTTGGTAGCCCCCCACCGGGCGATGAAGTCCGCATCGCTGTCCCCTCCCGCGGAGTAGAAGAAACCGCCAACGTACACATCGGATCGAAGCGGGGCCACGGCGTAGCAGGTGCCGTTGCTCACACCGGAGCCGAGGGCGTGCCATGAAGAGCCTTTCCAACGGGCAATGCGGTCCGCATACGGTATTCCGCCCGCATCCGAGAAATTCCCCGCCACGTATAGCGTCGGACCAGCCGCAGCAAGCGCGTTTACATGGTTGTTCAACCCAGCCCCCAGCGCGTGCCAGGTCGACGTCCCCAGGTCCCAGCGAGCGACGTAGTCCGCTTGACTCTCCCAATCTGCATTGATGAACCACCCTCCCACGTACAGATCCGACCCGACAACCTGGAGGGCATTGACATAGTTGTCTAGCCCCGCACCTAAGGCGTGCCAAGAGACCCCATCCCAACGGGCAATGTAGTCCGCGTTGTCGTCGCCCCCAGCGTTTGAAAAGGCCCCTCCCACATAGATATTCGGCCCAACCGGGGCGATCGCACGGACCTGTGCAGACAGAGGCATGCTGCCCAGCGCGTTCCAATGGGAGCCATCCCACCGGGCAATGCGGTCGGCGTCCAAATCGCCCCCGGCATCGATGAAGAAGCCTCCAACGTAGACATCGGCCCCGACCACCGCGATGTCCAAGACATTGTGGTTTAGTCCGGAGCCGAGTGCGTGCCAATCGGACCCATCCCAGCGGGCCACATGGTCGGCGCCAGAGTCGCCCCCGGCATCGGTGAAGTCACCGCCCACGTAGATATCTGCTCCCGCGACCGCAATAGCCCTGACAGCACCGTTGAGACCAGAACCAAGGGGCACCCAAGATGAGCCATTCCAGCGCGCCACGTGGTTACTATCGGGATTTCCACCAGCCTCGGTGAACCAGCCGCCAGCGTAGATGTCCGGCCCAGCCACGACAATTTCGGATACGCTACGATTCAGGCTTTCAGGAAAGGCGTGCCAAACCGGGCTGAGTTCCGTCGTGTCCCAGTGGGCGATACGGTCCGCGTGGGCCTCTCCTCCCGCATCTGTGAAGGAGCCCCCCACGTAGACAGCGGGCCCTGCCACGGCGATGGCTGAGACCCCTTGATTCAACCCTGGCCCGAGGCTATGCCAAGCGGAGCCGTCCCAGCGGGCGATGGCGTCGGCAGTCTGGATGCCTGCCACATCGTCGAAGGTGCCCCCCACATACACGTCCCCGCCAACGACTCCGACGGCGAAGACGCTGTCGCCAACGCCCCAACCTACTTGGTGCCAGAAGGACCCGTCCCATCGCCCGATTCTGGCTACGCTGCCCCCCGTCCCCGTGGAAGTGAAATCGCCACCCGCATAGACGTCCGGGCCGGCCACCGCGATGCTGCGGACCATACCGTCCAGTCCTGAGCCGACGGTATGCCAGCTATCGCCATCCCATCGGGCGATGTGGTCTCCGCTTACCATCCCCCCCGCGTTGGTGAAGAGACCGCCCACATAGACGTTCGCCCCGGCCGCCGCGATTGCAGAGACAGACCCGTTCAGCCCGGGACCGAGGTCATGCCAAATGGTGCCATCCCAACGGCCGATGTGATCCAGACTTCCCCCACTTCCGGTCTGGGTGAAGAACCCACCGACGTAAACATCCCGTCCGCTGACTTCGATGGCGCCGACGCCGCCGTTCAGCCCCGAGCCCAGGGCTTGCCACGCCCCGCCGTCCCAGAGCGCAATTCTATCGGCGTTGGCCTTGCCACCTGCGTCCGTGAAGTCCCCCCCCACATACACATCCGTCCCCACTACGGCAATGGAGCGCACGGTACCGTTGAGCCCGCCCCCGACGGCGTGCCAGGTGGAGCCGTCCCAACGAGCAACATAGTCCGCGTCAGAGTTGCCTCCGGCGTTGATGAAGTCGCCGCCGACGTAGATGTCGGGACCAGCAACAGCGATCGTCCGCACGTAGTCCCCCAATCCAAGCCCCAGAGGATTCCACGTGTCCGCACTCGATTGAGGCTTGACAGGCCCCGAAGCACGCAGGCACCGTACGCTGCCGTCTCCGTCTCCCGACACTCTCCACCTGTCCGCGTCAATCGGGGCCGCTAGACCGCCACTCAGGTAGGTGCGTCCACTCGTGGCGGCCGATCCTTCCAGTGGATCAGACCCTCCTTCGGACGCGGTGGTCGCGTAGCTATCCTCCAGTTGTCGAACTCCCAGAAGCCCGACCAAGATTCCCAGAAGACACAGTGCTTTGACGTGTCCGGCACCGCTATTGCGCATTACCACTTCCTTTACAAGATAGCTCCGCGACCATCGTTCCAGAGGTCCGCCAAGTCTCCTGTCGTCGGCCCTTGGCCAACCGCTTCGAGACTTGGCACCAAACCAGAGACGGCAGAGGCTTGCGGCAGCTGCACTATCCCATTCTGACCGTTGCCAGCACAGATCACAAGTCATCGCCGACCAGACGGCTGGTTACTGGCGCGCGTCGCCCATCCATCCAAGAGGCCGAGCACGCCCTTTCCAGAGCGGGCAGAACGCTCCTAGCCAAGGATACAGCGGACGCCAGCACGCTGAACGCCGGCGCTGTGCTCCTTCCCGCCAACGAGTCCGTCAGTGTCTAAGCGAACTGGTCGCAACCATTGTCACTCCCCCTCTGTGGCTCGATGTATGCCAGGCGCTCCCACGACCCGCCGATCTGGCCCGTTGGGCTCTTTCTGATACCGCTGCACCATGCGGGCTCCGATCCAGGAGCGTGAGGGGCACGCGTCCTCATCTGTGAACCATCGTTGAGCCCCTATGGACCCCCCGGGTCCTCATTCTCCCCGAAGGCGCCGGCAACGGGGAGGGCACCTTCGAATCCCCAATCCACTACGTCATTGAGGGAACCGTTGTGGTCATAGTCGAACACCCACAAACTGACTGGTTCCCAGTCGTGGATGAAGAAGGCCACATCGTCCAGATGACCGTCTCGATCAAAGTCGCCTGCCACAGGTAGCCCGGACTCGGTGGTCCAGTGTCCGACCTGCTCATCGGTCGTCCCATCGTGGTCGTGATCGTAGTAAACGACCTGTGTCGACGGTCGGAAGACGGCCACATCGTCGACGTATCCATCCCGGTCAAAATCGCCGGCAAAGGGCTGATCTCCGGCCCAGCCCCACGGCCCGTCGCTGGCGTCTGTCGTCCCATTATGCTCGTAGTCATAGTACCAGAGGTGCGTGGAGGGACGGTAGACAGCGACATCATCCACGAAGCCATCGCGATCGAAGTCGCCCACCAGCGGGAGGTCTCCGTCCCACCCCCACGGCCCACTTTGTTCGTCCGTGTCACCATCATGGTCATAGTTGTAATGCCAGCGACCGTTGCCGCCCTCGACACGGAATATAAGTGTGTCGTCGTGAAAACCATCCCGGTCAAAATCACCGGCAAGAGGCAAATCTCCGGCTTCCTTTCCCCAGGCGCCGCTCAGGTCATCCGTATCGCCGTCGCCGCCGAAGTCGTAGTACCATTTGTGGTCAGATGGACGGTGGAGCGCCAGGTCGTCGACTTCGTTGGTCTCGAGCGGAACGCTGGGCCGTATCTCTCCGGCAAACCAGATGGGATATGCGGAGACCCATCCTCGCTCGGTCTGGTCTCCCCAACCAAGGTTGACGTAGAACTTGCGCTGAGTGTACCACGTCGTCCCCCAGGTTCGGTACTGCCGCTTCTTGAATCCGTACGCGAGGGGATAGTGTTCCCAGAGCCCGATACCGATGATGGCCGGACCGCGGTACTTGATGGCGGCCTTGGCCTTACGACGGTACTTTCCGAAACGATGGTCGCTCACGTCATTGCCCGATGCAAAAACCCTTACGTACGAGCGGTTCTCCACGTATTCTTCTGCTTTCCGCATATCCGATGCCCAGGTGGCGCCGTTGTCGTTGATGGCATTGCACCAGGTATCGATGTAGTTCCTTATCTCCCACGTCACGTTTTCGACGCCAGCGTCCATGTACGGCGGCGCAACCGCATCGGCACCGTAGCCGCCGTTCTCGCGGTAGAGGCCCCAGCGGCCGTCCCAGTACGGATTGTCGCCGAGGGCAGCTTGATTGTCAGCCCAGCCAAAGAGCATAGCCCAGGCGGTGGCGCCACAGCCGCTCCAACAGTCCGATGTATTGGGGAGGTCCCCGGACCTAATCTGCAGGTACCAGCGTTGTTCGGCATGGTCAGGGGTCGCATCCCCTCCGGCCCAGACGTAGTCCCAATCAGTCCAGCCTCTCGTGGCCTGGGGCTTCACGATCTCTGGCTGATGGCCTCCGAACGAGGCGTTGAGCACGGACCGAAAAACCCCATCGGACTGGCACAAGGTCAAAGGCAGAAAGACTTCATACGGCTCTACGATGGTGAATCCGAAACACTCCTGGGCACCGTTAGGATACTGGATAGTGACAGTGAACGGAACGGTCTCTCCTAACGCTGAGTCGATCGCCTCTACGTGTAGATTCGGCGGGAGCCCAGGCGCCGTCGCCACCACACTCCAGTGCGTGTAGCCACGTTCCACCGCGTCACCGGACAGAGACACCGTCGGTGTGGGCCAGGGCATCGCAAGTATTCGCACGTCACCCTTTCGCATCGGGCCGCCTTCCTGCATCAGGGCGTCTACCTCCCAGGCCGCGTCTGCTTCACGGCGGAGTAGCTCAAGCGGTATGCTGTAGGTCTCGCTGTAACCCAGCTTCAAGTCGCTCCACGATTCCCAAGCTGTCCGTTCCAAAGATGGCGGCGGCGTGAGCGTGCCACTAATGAACTCCGTCCCGCTGATCCCCCCTGTATCCTGATCGTTGTCAGCCTGGGCCCCGGGCGACCAAATGGTCTCGAACGACGGAGGGGGCGTGTCGAGCCAGGCGGGGTCCATTCCGGATATCTTGGGCGGTAGGGCCCCCAGCTGGGCGGAAAGAGCCCCCTCTCCATCCTCCGCGACATATGTCAGAGCGTCAAGCTTGTAGAATCGTTCAGCAAACTGGTCGAGATCGTGAGCCGCCCCGGCCAACCGCGCCGAGAGAGGGTCCCCGGTGAAGTCCCAGTGGGGGATAGGAAAGTCGTGATCCCCGGTAGAGATGATAACAAAGCCAGCGCGGCGCCCCCAACGGCTCCGCGAGGGACTCATTGGCAACCCGACCAGCGGGTCGTTGACAGCGCCCCAAGGAGCTGGACTCAATACCAGTGAATGTGATCGGGTCACGGTTTCTGGCGCAACGACGGGGAACTCATAGTAGGCGACTCCCGGGACGTCCGGGCGGTACATACGCTCGACGCCTGGCCCTAGTTGGGCCATCTCCCAGCCGGGCGCCATGTCTGTACCTCGCATCTCCGCAACTAGTTGAGCCGCGCGACGTTGATAACGAAGCGGAACATCGGACGCGTGCTTGAGGTCACCATTCGTCTCATCGTAGTAGGCGATGTGAGGCTGTCCCGATGCGTCGAGGGCGAGGGAGGCGTACGTGCCCACCGCACCTGTATCATCCACCGTTTCCAGGACCCAGTCGGCACCGGTGAAGAAGACGTAGCTCAGAACGCCACTCTCGGGATTGAAGTAACTGATGTGAGGGTTATTATTGGCGTCCAGGTCCATCGAGTTGTACGCGATGCCACCCTCTGCCCCAGCAACCTCGACGCTGGTCCAGTCCCCGGGAGCCTCGGCCACTGCGTACCAGACACCTTCGCACTGCACGCCATAGTAGCTGATGTGCGGGACGCCTTCAGAATCCAGCCTGAGCGATGTCACTCCTTCGACCTGTCTGTCGTCATCGACTGTCTCAGTCTGCCAGGCACCCCCTACCCGCTGCGCGTATTTCAGACTGTTGCTCGTCACGTCAATGTAGCTAATGTGTAAACTGTCCCTGTCATCCAGAACCAGAGAAGGGCCCTTCCCTACGACCGACCCGTGGTCATTGACGGTCTCCGATACCCACTCAGACCCGTTAAGAGTCGCCACCTTCAGCGCGCCGGCTCCCGCCTCGTAATAGGCGACATGAGGCCGCCCCCCCGAGTCGAAGGCTAGAGACGATTCGCCCCCGCCATTCCCCACTTCCTCAATCGTATCAATGCTCCATTCTTGGCCGTCGTAGCAGGCATATCGGAGGCGGGTAACTGGTCGCGGAATTGGGAAATCGGTCGTGGTGCGCCGGTAGCTTATGCAGGGGTAGCCGTTGGAGTCAAGGGCCAAGGACGTGTACTCACCCGTACTCCCCGATGCGGTGTCCACCGTCGCCGTAGTCCAGTTGGAGGCTCCGCCGTAGGCGTACAGAAGCTTCCGGTCGATCGCGCTATGATAGGATATGTGAACACGGCCCTCGTGATCCACCGCAAGTGACGCGTACTCTCCAACATCCCCCCCGCTATCGACCGTCTCGACCTGCCAGCTCAAGACCGGCGACACAGACGTACCGGCGGATCCCATAGCTTTGGAGCGGGCGACCTCACCCGCGTTTGCACGGTATCCCCTGGGGTGCGGGGAGATCAGGTCGTCTTGAGCTTCGGCTTGCTGTCGTAGATTCTCATGTGGATGATCGCTGGCATAACTCACTTGCCTCTCGGCGCCTACCGCTAGAGTTAGGCCGACAATAGTAAGCAGCACTACCCTTCTTGACCACATCATTGCCCCCTTCGCACCTGTCGGTGCCTTCCCTCAGCCCTCCCAACTAGGCCGCAGCAGCGCCCGCTGGCGACTGGATCTCGAGACCGCTACCGATGCCTTATCGGGCCACCGTCAGCTTCATCGGACTCGAACCGCCTGTTGCATTCGGTGGCTTAGGTGTCGCGCGTCGTCGACCGACGGCCCACGGTTCGTATCCTGCGATCCACTCGACAAGGCGACTTCTCACTTCTGATCGCTTAAGCCGTCCAAGACTTTGCAACCTCCAGGTTCAGCATGTCCTTCGGAAAGAAATCCTCAGCCCCCGCCGCAACAGCGGCGGCGCGCAGAGACTCGCACTGATTGCCGAGGACGCTGATCACGATGACGCGTAGGGAGGGACACAGCGCCTTGAGACGCGGCGTCCCTTCCAAGCCACCCACGTCAGGAAGCATGAGGTCGACCAGGGCCAGGTCGGGACAGTTTGCTGCCACCGAGGTTACCGCAGCGCCTATGGTGTCGGCCTCGTCGACGTTCTCGAAACCCGCACGGGAGAGTAGGCGCGACAAGTGACGTCGGAAATCCGGCTGATCGTCAACGATCAAGACCCTGGCCAAGAGCAGCTCCTGGACATGTGGGATTCGGCGGTCGGTGTGGAGCACTTGCGCGCGCAGGCCGATATCCCAGGGCGACATCCGCCTCTAGGATACCACGGGCGACGCCGGGTGTCATCGGGTCGGAGTACTGTCTTCTGAGGAATCTATCTGGTACCCGGGTACCACGCTGACGCGGGCGGACCTGTTGAGGGCTCAGACGGTCAAGGGAATTGCTCAGGGGGATCGGATCGTTAATCGACG
>Ga0207797_1002232_pt1 | contig 13535 bp, 7 predicted proteins | sample PRCRCaboRojoPR_6_FD_187275 | JGI IMG/M metagenome (GOLD analysis project Ga0207797, IMG submission 187275) | Marine sediment microbial community from Cabo Rojo, Puerto Rico - PR CR 10% Liquid 1 (SPAdes) | ecosystem: Environmental > Aquatic > Marine > Coastal > Sediment | place: Cabo Rojo, Puerto... | reverse complement strand
AATCCCAACCCCCCCCAGGGGAAACCGACCTGGGTGGTATTGTTGGGATACAGATCCCCGATCTGCATCCCCGGCCGGGGATAGTACCGCGGCCCCTGGTCAATTGGTTCTTGGTCAGCCTGAGTATCGAGATCGATAATCTTTTCCAGATCCTGGGCGTCATTGGCCACAAAGAAGGATTCCAGATCGGCATAATGAATGCCCCGGCCGAACCGGCCATTCCATTCACCCTGCCATTTTTTTCGTTCCCCGGCAGACGGCCAGCCGTCCAGCGGCCACGAATTCGGCTTATTACTCATTGCCGGGAAATCCTGGGTCGGATTTAAATATCCCGGTACCGGGGCAAGCGCCCATTCCACGGTTTCATTCCAGTTATAATCGAGCATATGGCTTCCCCGGTTACTGTAATCCTGGGTCTGAATAAATATAAGCGTATCGATTTTGCCGTCGGCGGCCAGAGCTTTGACTTGAGTGGTATCCGTCACCGGAATGGAATCCTGGGTGACATACACCTCGGCCCCGATCAAAACGGCCTGCACATCCAGAATTTTTGTGCCGCTAAAATTATCCGGCCACTTGGAAGCATCGGGTCGGGGGTAATCGGCAATCTGGGTATTATTGTTAAAGAGCATGCGCATGCGGTTGCCGTTCATAAACCCTTCCCGTTCCCAGGCCGGATCCCCTGCAGGATCCTTGGGCCCTTCATACGGCTCTCCCTGGCCGAACAGGAACATGGGCATCAAGAGCAACAACAGCCCCACTGACAGTGTAACTCGCATATTCATACTAATCTCCTTCTTCTCAACTCAGCAACTTGTAATTTGATGTTTGAATTCTGGTGGCGATCCCCACATGATTAAAATTGAATTCGCAGGCCCAATTTCACTTGCCGCGGCGGCACATACATCGCCGGATTTTCATATTGATCAAAGACATCGGTAAATTTACTCCTGAACTGTCTTTTCTCTTCGTCCGGAATGATCGTTTCATACGGCTTTCCGGTATCGTTATACACACTTTGTGCATTTAAATTATCAAGCAGATTGTAGATGTTAAGTACGAGGCGGACATCATAGTTCTCAAACATCGGCAAGCTGTAATAAGAAGTTAAATCCATACTGAAAGTACTCGGCTTCCTGTCATTATTTTTTAACAGATTGATTTCCGATAACGGGCTGTATCCCAAGGGTTCAAATGTATAAGGCTGCCCTGAATTATAATAAGCCGTTATGGTAAATCCGTAGTCTCTTGCAGAGTATCCGCTGGTTAAGTTAAGAGTATGCAGTTGATCCCACGGCATAGGAATATACTGCGTAATCGGATCCCGGCTTTCCCCAGCCCGGTTAAAGGTTTGGGTGGGATTATCTGCATTGCCTTTGGTGTAGGCCAGGGTATAGTTCACATTTGCAAATACCCCTCCAATTTGATATTTCCATTTCACCTCTAATCCCCGGGAATTCCCATAATCTTTATTGGTATAAAGCCCGTATTCAATCTGATTATAGGTTGAAATAATTCGTGTACTCAACAGATTGTAGATATCCTTATAATACAGCGCCACCTCCAGGCTCATCCCCTCAAATAAGGCCTGCCAGTATCCAATCTCATACGATACCGTTTTTTCGGCGTTTAACAGCGCATTGCCCATCGTCACGGCGTAGTCGGTCTGCGGGACTCGAAAGAGTTCGTTTTGATACAGCGCATATAAGGGTGGCATCTGGAAGAAATGACCATAGCCAAATCGCAGTACCGCTTCTTCCCCCAACTGGTACGCGAGACCCAACCGGGGACTGAGTTGGGTTTTTGCTGGTGCCTTGGGATAGTCCGACATCATAGTGTCCGGCAGATTGAGTTGATTGCCCGGATTCCGTCTGTCAGTCGGATACACATGATTGGGATAGAAGTAATCATATCGCAGACCCAAATTAATCACCAACTGGTCATATTCCATCTTATCCTGGATATAGCCTGAGAATTCATATGGCTCTACGGTATAAATTCCCAGGGTCTCGTCAGTATTTGGCACAATAACTGGTGCATAATTCGGGAAAGTAATTTTTCCGGTTTCAGGATCAACCACTTGTTCGGTTGCGTCAACTTCCGGGTCATCTTCATATGCATTTTTGACGACAATCCGGTCGCGATCAATTCTATGCTGTGTTGCCTGTATGCCGGTTTTAATGCCATGATTTTGCGTCAGCTGCCAATAATAATCAAAATGAAAACTGGCCTTCCAAAACGTATCAATCGTTCTCCCGGGCCCAGGCATTCCACCGGTATTAAACCCGGTAGCTCCGCTTCCCTGATAATGCGGACTTACATATCGCTCGTCCACAGGATCTTCATAAACGTAACTCTCGTTTTCCTCTTGATTTATAGAAAGTTTGGCTTCATAAAACGAGCTGTTGCCGATCGATTGATTCACCGTCAGAGCCGCCATATACGAGGTGCTGAAATCTTTTTCTAACGGTAATGGACTATATTTCCAGTCATGATCGTAATCTGTGTCCATCCGATCGTTATAGGTCCCTAAAATGTTTAACTTTAAATTTCCCGCAGCACGATATGTCAATTTTGCGAACAAGTTATGTTCCGTTAATCTTTCCATAGAAACATAACTGCTGTCCCCGGTGCTTTCTGTATGCCATTGTTCGGGATCTGTACCGACATATTCGCTGTAATCAGTCGGTCGAAACAGATTGATTCCATTCAAATACCCGTTATTGTTCTGATGACGGTAATTGATAAAATAGGATAATTTTTTACTGAAAATAGGGCCTTCCAACTGTATGCGATAATCCTGGCTCAGGTTGCGGGTCAACCATCCCTGATCCATTAACCCAGGAAATATTTCGTCGTGGGCCGTAATATAATTCGCGAATCGGCTGGAAATCGAACCATGGAATTCTTGAGCCCCTTCTTTTGTTACCATATTAACTACACCGCTCATCGCCCGTCCGTATTCCGCGTTAAACGTTCCGGTGATCACTTCAAGTTCCTGCACCGCTCCAACTTCGACTTCTGCGGATTTGCTACTTTTATTAAACACGTTGTTTATTGAGATCCCATCGATTAGATAGGTGACTTCCGTGTCGCGTCCTCCCCGAAAATGACCATCGACAACGCCTGCTTCAAGTTCGACGGCCTGCTCCAGATTTTCGAGCGGGAGCGATTCTAATTCGTCCGATGCCATTTTGCGGATGGAACTTGTTTGATCTTTTCTCACGGAGATTTCTTCTGCGGTTACCGTGACCGTCTCACCTGCAATAGCCTCTGGCCTCATCTCAAATTGAAGATTAGTCGTTGAATTTACACTGACCCGAACGCCTTCAATTGTCAATTGACTGTACCCCACGACACTTGCCGTGACGTCATACGTACCGGGGCGAACATTGATAATATAAAATTCACCATCCTCATCAGCCGCTGCGCCCATGTCCGTACCCTCTACTATTATATTTGCAGCCGGCAACGGGTTACCCGTTTCTTTATCTGTCACCTTGCCGGCAATTTTCCCGGTCGTCTGTGCAACCATATTGGAGGCTATAAAAAATATGAATACTACGATCAGGATAGTATTGTATTTGTTCCGGTCCATGTACTACTCCTTTCATAATGATAAATTATGTGTCATAAATCCTGGCCGTTTTCCGATCTCATCGCAGCTCGAGTTTCATATTATTTGGTTTCCATGATCTCTGCTTCATTCATGCACTCTTTGGTATTTGATAGATCCGTTCTTAATAAAAAAATAAATATATTAAAATAAATTAATATGTAGTGTGCATTACTTATATGAATTTTTATTTATAATTTTTTTGGTAATATCTTTTTATTTTTAATTGATATGGCGACAATAACGTTAATTGAATATATTTACAGTCAACTTCGGAATCAACCAGTTTTTTCATTTGCTTATTATTTGTTATTGATAATTTCGCTTCAAATTATTATTGAAAAATTTTGAAACATGTTGGATCAATATTATCGATATACTTGCAATTTAAGATAAGGTTAAAATACAACAGATTCTCCCGCCTTAGCAGTATTCTTCTTCTATCCATAAATGTGTAAAGGTGTGTGCTATACTCGAGATCCTTGAATACATGGATATTTTCTCCCGCTTTTTCATATTAGGCCGAAAAATACCGAGCAACAAACTGCTAGTAAGATCATTTCATTACGGGCTTCAGTACCTCAACTACTAGATGTCATTTTTGAGCTGTGTTTAGTACAGTGAGAGAAGCACAGGTAAATATACGCTTTGTTTTCACCAAACCTGTGACCCTGGAGCCCCACCTGTCTTAACCCGCTGGTTAGGATGTTTGATTCACGGTGCCACTCATTCGGCTCACATTTTGTTGTCAAAGTGTTGAGATGTCTTCCCGCTAATCATCAGATTACGCAGAACAATATCCACAAACTATAACTACATCTATACTCCCCGCCTTGGTGCTATTGGTGAGGGAGCATTATATCTTCCTTCTTAAGAAGAATTAACTAACTCGGTTACCTTGTTGTTGCCCGGTTACTTGATGAGTGTAAGTTTTTTCGTAAGTGTGTGTCCGCCGGCAGACATCCGGTAAAGGTACACTCCGCTCTCCAGTGTGCTACCATCAAACGTAACTTGGTGTTCTCCCGCGGTTCGCTGTTCATTTACCAAAGTCGCCACCTTTTCCCCGCGAAGATTAAAGACTGTCATTTCAACGTCCATGTCTCTTGGGATACTATATTTAATCACAGTTCTTGGATTGAAGGGATTTGGGAAATTTTGAGCTAAGTGATACTCGTCTGGGAGCGCATCTCTCTGTTGGTTGATTGACGTTGCTGTAGTGGGTTCATGTACTCCAATTCGATATGCGACGTAGTCAAAATCGGTAGCACCAACTTGCGGGGTAGCTCCATGGCCTATGGCGATATAGCTGGTATCCTCGTGGATAATATTTGCCGTCCCGGCGGTTACAATATACTCAACAGGGTCGGTCGAACCGTCATGATATATATTTACAACATGGGTTCCAAAACCCGATTCATCTTTTTGGATCGTAATCCAGAAATCGTGCCAGTGATCCAACGAATCCAACTCAAGATGGTTCAGTGTACCCGCCCCGCCGGCATCCTCGGTTTTCTCCTCTTGATACCCGACATCGTCAATGACTTCGTTACCGTTGAGCTTATTCGTTAACATGCCCGTGACATCGAGGTAATCGTCGTTATCATCCTCCTCATCCCAGGGATAAGCGAGGGTAAACCCGATAGCGCCGCCTGTTGCCTGACGGATCGTTACGTTCCCCTTGCCGCGATCGTGAATAACATATCCGTCACCGGTCTCCCGCCAGAAATCCTCACCGCCTCCATCCGGGTATTGAAAGTCAATCGGTCCGGTTACTTCGGTGGCAAGGCGGATCCGAAAGGACAAAGTTACGCCATCATCCACAAAGGAGCTATCTTCCTCTTGACTATCTCCTGCAGTTCGGTGGACAGGATATACCTTCCGGTTTGAAGGGTCCTCAACCCCAAGCTGGTCCCTGGGATCCCCTGGATCCTGAATGCGAAGAAAGGTGGTACCGTCATCGGAGGTATATGTCCCTATTCCCCCAGGTAACCCGTCACCCGGAGCGGTGCCATCCCATGCATCCGAACCATTCTCATGGTCCCACGTACCATCAAGAGCGGCTGCAGTACTGGAATCCGCCGCGTCTCCCTCAAATATGTAAGTCCACCCTCCCTCAGGCGCAGCATAAATCTGGGCATTCATTTCCTGCGGTATACACAGTAGAATTAGCATAAACGGTAGCAATAGCCGACGCATCATTGTCTCCTCCTCTATTAGTAATTTCACTAATCCCCCCTGCAGGGTGAGCATCCTCTCCCGAATCTGCATACTGCGATTATAGGGGATATAGATATAATTAAATCGAGAATTAAAGTAATTATAAGACCTTTCGGTATCAACCGAAAGGTTTCATTTTATTGGTATTATTTATTTCCAGTTACTCTCAAAATTTATTTAGAAAAATTTCAAAATGAGCCTATATATTTATGCATACGTGCAAGGGTAATATAATATCTCTCCCCCACCGCGCTGACGCCCGCGTCGCTCCTTTTGATTATTGCCTATTATAGACATTCCCCTACTAGTCCCCATCTCCATTCGTGGTATTCTTTTCGAACCGCTACTCAAATTGGTGGAACATGATAAACTCTGATATTTCTGTCTCAACATGCTGGCCACATGAACTGCCCAGTATCAGTTCCGGCTCCAGCAAAGTCTGTGTTTCGGGACACCTATCACATATTAATTCCATGAGTTTATTATACGCAATCCGACCAATCCGCTCCACAGGCTGTCGGACAACTGAAAGCGATTCATCAGGAAATGAATGCTGCTGGAAATCACAAAACGCAAGGATAGCGATGTCTTCCGGGATTCGAATATTACTCTCCGCCAATGCATCCCGAAATCCAAATCCCACGATATCGCTCATCAAGAGCATTGCTTCAGGTTGCCTGTCCGCGCCGGCTAAAATCTTTCCTGCCTCATATCCAGCAAAATAGTATCCTGGAGTGATATTAGATATCATAAATTCCAGGGAGGGCTTTATATTGGCTTCCGCCAGGGATTGAGTATACCCACGCTTCCGATAAGTACTCAGGACGTTATCCTGTATCAATACATAACCAATCTGCTCGTACCCATGTTCAATAAGGTGATTTGTAGCCATATAGGCGCCGGTTATATGATCTGTACCAACATGGTAAATTCCATCGTGTCGAACATCTGAAATCACAACGCACGGGATTTCATTCCCCTGAAGTGAAGAAAGTATTGAATTCATATTCGGATCAGGCTCTCCACACACGATAATCAAACCGTCGACCCCGATATTCAATAACCGCTTAACAGGATTTTTCCCATTTTCATCAGGTCTGTGGGTAGTAGCAAAGAACAGTGTTAGTTTTTCATTATTGACTTGCTCTTCAATACTATCGGAAATATGAGTACTAATAGGGTTTTTAAATCCATCTACTATCAGACCGAAAGTGAGATCCTCTCTATTACCGGGGAAATTCCCCAATGGATTTACAAACGTTCCAACTCCAGGCCGGCTTCGCAGAATCCCTTCGTTCATCAGTTTGTAGACTGCTTTTTGTACTGTGATCAGACTCACATCATAATGTTCTGCAATTTCCCTCTGTGAAGGAATTTTATCTCCATGCTTATAATGTCCAGTGGTGATATTCTCCTTAATTGTATCTGCAATTTGAAGGTATAGCGGTGTCGGACTAAACTGATTTAACTGGCTGTTATTTCTATGTAGGCTATTCATGAGGTATCTATCCGTGTTTATTAATAAGAATGTTTCTAATCAAAAAACTATATATGGTTCTTCTTTTGTGCGCAGGCGGTATCATACAGGTAATTGTCTCGATTTATGCAGAATCACATATGCGTAATACCCATACTGCTCATGGGTTCTGAACAAAAAGAGCAAGTAATACCGCCCCTCGACAACTATTATGAACCGTCTTTTATATAAGAATAATGCCGGACGGCACTACCTGGATTCTATTAACAGTGTAACAATTCGAACTTTCGAAAACAACTATATATTTTCAATTCTTTTCATTTATTATCAATTATCTTTTTTTTAAAGAGGCTTTAGTAGGCTTTCATAAGTCCTCTGATGCATTCTCCGGATTCCCCCGTCGAGGAAACCGTTTCTCTTACGCCGCGACGAGTATAAACCTGAGCATAGGTCTGCTGAAATACGCCGGCTTCATAGGCCAAATCTGTTTTCACAGGATCATTGCCTGGTCCCTTTTATTCGGACCCGTAAAGGCATCTTCACCTGGAAAGGACTTCCGAGGGGGTGCCCACTTGTTTAATTCAACTCCGGGAAATACTTATTATCCGGTTTGTTTCAGTGAAGGATCCAATGCAAAGCTAGTTCCGGCTTCACAACCGGGATTCCTGTTTTGACCAGGTACTAAAATATGCCGGTCGAAACCGGATAATATTAAATGTGTTAGCATCGGAACTGTCAAACGAGACAGGGAAAGTGATTTACCATTATACCAGTGAGTAACTCAAGGCAGCAGATATATTCAATCAAACTTTGTCCATGTTTTTAATCTCTAATTCCCTGCCTCGAGTTTAAAGTCCGGGTATTTTGGTCGGAAAAAACTCTGGGAACTGCATCAGGTTTTCTCCTGATACTGTTGTAAAAAACTATAATGTCTGAAACAGACGTGCTAACGTCTCCTGCCATCCCTGGTAAGCATCACGAATTCCTTCCGTCTCTTTGCCTGGCAGAAATCTGGTTGTGTCCTCGTATGCGAGTGAATTGAGATGCCCGATATCCCTGAAGACACCCGAAGTGAGACCAGCAAGACAGGCGGCCCCCAGGGCTGAAACGTTTGATACTCCTATATTAACAACATCCGTATTCAGAAGGTCAGACAAAGATTGCATTACAAATGTATTGGTAGTAATTCCACCGTCCACCTTCAACTGTTTGAGTGGTATGCTGCTATCATTCTCCATCGCTGTGATCACATCTTTGATCTGAAACGGAATGGACTCTAGCGCTGCCCGGACAATATGGTTTTTATCGGTTCCCAGGGTGAGCCCGACCAGCATCCCCTTCATATCCATTTTCCAGTGCGGCGCCCCCAAACCGCTAAAAGCCGGTATCAGATAGGCACCGTTGTTACTCTCCACGGATCTTGCCAGCGTTTCAGTTTCGGCACTTTCGGCAAACAACCCCAGCTGATCCCGTAACCAGGTTATGGTTGCCCCGCAGGTGACGATGACACCCTCCAGTGCGTAATCCACCAGCTTTTCGGTGCTCCAGCCAATAGTGGTCATCATCCCGTTTTCAGACTGGACGCGCTGACTGCCGGTATTTAACAATATTGATGAGCCGGTACCCAACGTCGCTTTGGCTTCCCCGGGCTGGAAACACCGCTCGCCGAAAAGTGCGGCGTGGGAATCCCCAATCATCGCTGTGATTGGAATCTTTTCGCTGGAAGTTCCTTCAAAATCGGTTGAGCCGAATTCGAACGCCGAAGGTTTTGCCTCAGGTAGGTTTAATCCGTCAAAATTAAACTCCTGGATCAGATAACGATCCCACGCCAGGGTTTCGATATTAAACAGCAGGGTTCGTGAGGCGTTGGTATAATCCGTCAGATATTGGGTGCCATTCGTCAGCCGATACAACAACCAGGTATCCACGGTGCCAAAATACAGTTGGCCCTGATCCAGCGCCTCTCGTACCGTACTGTCATTCTCATATAACCACAACAATTTCGTCCCTGAAAAGTACGGATCGGCAATAAGACCGGTCCTGCGTTTCAGTTCGTTTTCCAGGTCAGTTCCCTGAATGCTCTGACAGATTTCCACTGATCGCTTACACTGCCAAACCACTGCATTGGTCACAGGTTCACCCTCTTCATTCCAGAGCAGGAAGGTTTCCCGCTGATTTGAGACACCACAGGCTGCAATTTCCGGCAAAGTCCCTGTATCCGCCTCCTGAAACTCCAGAAAACAATTCCGAACTGCCTGTATGACACTCTGGTAGATCTCTTCCGGCTTTTGTTCTACAAATCCCGGTTGCGGGTAAACTGACGCGATCGGTATAGTCGATTGTACCGCAGGTACGGCCTGGTTATCAAAGACAATGGCCTTTGTGGCGCTGGTTCCCTGGTCGATCGCTAAGAGATACTTATTTGGCATACTGAATCTCTTGTTCGAGCAATTCCCTTGCCGTATTTGCCAATCCGTCACCTGTGATCCCATAGTGTCGGAAAATATCCAACTGGCTACCGGTGACCGTATATTCATCCGGAATGCCGACAATTTTCAACGGGGCGTAGATCCCGGCCTGCATCAGGAGCGATGCACAGGCCTCACCTAATCCGCCATGGACACTGTGCTCCTCGACGGTGACAATAGCCGAACACTCTTCCGCCGCCTGACGAATTACATCGGTATCCAGCGGCCGGATAGTATGCATACTAATCACCTGGGCGGAGATTCCCGCCTCCTGGAGTCGTTCAGCTGCTTCCCAGGCCGGGTAGACAGTTTCACCCGTCGCGATAAATGCCACATCATCCCCTTCTCGGATCGTCATCGCTTTCCCGATTTCAAACTGTTCATTCTCAGAATGCAGATGGTACATGGGACGCTTGCCCATCCGGATATAAATCGGGCGATCGTGATGTAAGGCTGCAGTAATTGCCTCCCGGGTTTCAAAATTGTCCGCCGGGATAACGATATCCAGGTTGTTGAGCGCGCGAAAGGCGGCGATATCATGGGTGGAGTGATGGGTGGATCCCAATGCGCCATAACTGACACCAGCGCTAATGCCGATAAGTTTCACCGGATGATCGGAGTAACACACATCATTCTTTATCTGCTCAAAGGATCTGGCGGTCAGAAAGCATGCCGCGATGACGGTATAGACCTTTTTCCCTGCAGAACTCAGTCCCGCGGAAACCCCCACCGCATTCTGTTCTGCGATCCCCACCTCGACAATCTGATCCGGCAAATCCTCTGCGTACTTATTTAATTTTCCGGACCCTCTGGAATCTCCAGTTACTGCAATTAAATCGGGATCCTTTTCGGCCAACTCCTGCAATGTTGCAGCGAACTGCTTTAAATTCGGGATTCCTAGTTCTAATTCCATTATGTACCTCAATCCTCACTTATAATTATATTTCAACTGTTTCAACTGGTCGATGTTGATTTAAGGCCTCATCCAATTCAGCCATAGCCTGGACATATTGTTCGTCATCCGGCACCTTGTGATGCCACTCTTTGGCATCTTCCATAAAACTCACCCCTTTACCCTTGACGGTGTTGGCAATCAGCAGGCTGGGCGTTCCGGACTGAAAAGGTGTGCTTTCAAGAGCCTTTCTGAGTTCTCCCACATCATTCCCGTCAACCTGTTTGGCAGTCCATCCGAAGGCTTCGAATTTCGCTACCAGCGGATCTGTCTTGCAAACGTCCGCAGTCCGTCCCGTAATTTGGAGCGTGTTACGATCGACTATTGCCACCAGGTTATCCAACTCATAATGCGCTGCACTCAGTGCGGCTTCCCAGTTGGAACCCTCGGTGAGTTCGCCGTCTCCCATCAGGGTAAAGGCGCGGTAATCATCCCCGTCCATTTTAGCGGCAAGGGCGATTCCGGCGGCGACTGACAGCCCATGTCCAAGTGCTCCGGTATTCTGTTCCACTCCATTCACCTTTCGGGTCGGATGCCCGACAAAATGTGACTGATACTGTGAAAGAGTGTCCAATTCTGATTCGGGATAAAATCCCTGGTCAGCAAGAACCACATAGAGCGCCTCGACGGAATGCCCCTTACTCTGAATGTATCTGTCGCGATTCGGATCGGAGAAGGTCTCAGGCGACACATTTAAAATGGCGTTATAAAGAACATTCAGGATATCAATGCAGGACAAGCTCCCAGCGGTATGTCCGGCGCCTCCTGTCTTAATTGATTCCAGTATTTTTTTTCGGTATTGAATCGATTTGATTTCAAGCTCTTTATCCGATATCATGGTAAATCTCCTTGTTTACTTGCTCTCGTCTTTTCAATTACAATGATCTTTTCTCATCAGTTCAAATTTTCATTGTTTACAGAGAGTTCATTTCATTGAACAATGACATAATGCAATTAACCTGACCTGCATTAATGATCCTCCCGGTTGGAGGTTTTTTTAGTTCATGTGACGATAAACCTCCCAATCCAGATAATTTTCGAATGCTTCCTGTAGGATATCTGCGGTTTGCGACAGATTCATGACTACGTGATGCTCAAATCCGTTTCGGCAGATGAATTGCATTAAGTTTTGTAAGTCTGGAATGTCAGCTACCGCCCGTGTACCGAAGGTTTCAAGTGTATCGTCTGTCAACTGGCCTTCGCCAATATATGTTCGAATAACGCCCCGGTGATCGTCCGTGGAGATTCGTCCGTAGGTAAGCGACCCGGACGGAGTACGACCCTTCATTGCACCATACGTATTCTCTTCCCCAAGGGTGGTCCCCAGGATGGGTGCCGTACTGATCTCAAGATCCGGTGCGAAGGTTTTTGCCCAGTTTCCGCAATGAAACATCACCACTTTATCCGGATCGTCGCCGTAATTGTTGTTCCAGTCGGCAATGGCGCATGGAGAATCGGCTGCGAGCTGCATAGCGTACATGGTCAGGACGCCCGTCACGTCAACTTCGCAGGCGCTGGGAATCAGTTCTTCACTCATCATGCTCATGGTTGTACAGACGTTGACACCATAGTTATCCTGAAGGGACGACCAGCATTGAATCGCAGTGGCATCCAGTTCGTGTTCCTGGATAAAATCCCGGATGACCACGCTGAGCTTTGCCATTCGGTGCAGTTTCTCTTCCGGGACATTTTTATAGGTTGCGTAGGACTGTATTCTCTCAAGATTTTCTGCGACCTTTGCATTCTCTCCGTTCAGTTTTTTAACATCCGCCAGGATGTCTGACAGGTCGACTGTCGAGACACTAATACCATTTGCCTCAAGTATTTTTTCACTATAGCGTACCGTGTTAAAGGCATTCGGACGGGCGCCAATCGCACCCAGCCGGGTTGAGCGTAAATTATTCACCACATTGCACACACCGATGAATTTCCGTAAGTCCCTCTGAAAATCCTCCGACTGCGGGCTCGTAACATGATTTGTGGTGAGTGTATATTTAATGCCGGCCTGTCGAAGGTTATTGCACACCGAGATTTTTCCGCAAAATGCATCCCGTCGTCGCACAACGTCCAATTTTCCCAGTTCATCCGGATAGGCCTGAACGAGGACAGGGACATTGAGTTCCGATAGTTTCAGAGTCTCTAATACACCCTTCTCATCGCCAAAATTCGGCAGGACGACCAGGATACCATCAATTTCTGATCGGCGTGCCAGAAATAGATCCGCGCAGATTTTCGCTTCTTTATATGTTTCCACGCCGCCAAGCTTTGTCTGTTCTTCGCTTGGCATAATCGACGTAATATTCATGGAATCCAACAGCGCTGTGATTTCTTCTCTGGCCTCTGTCACAAGTTCATCGGGGAAGAAATCCCTGTTGCCTATAGTGACACCGAGTGTCGTTTCTGACATGATAATGCGTTCCTTTCTGTCCGCTTTATTCCCGTGTGTTCATCTTATCCACGATCACCGCAAGTAAAATGACAAATCCCTTGATGACCTGTTGCCAAAAGGGGGAGACATTGAGCAGCACCAGTCCGTTGTTCAGTATTCCAATAATCAGGGCGCCCTGGACAGTGCCGATAACCGAGCCGCGCCCACCGGCAAGGGACGTGCCGCCAATGACCACAGCAGCAATGGAGTCCAATTCATACATGACCCCGGCATTCGGTTGGGCTGAGTCAAGTCTGGAGGTCACAATAATGCCCCCAACCGCTGAAAGGGCTCCTGTCACAACGTAAACGAAATTCTTTATCCGGGTGATATTTAGACCGGATAACCGAGCGGCCTTTTCATTTCCCCCGACCGCG
>Ga0207797_1002231_pt1 | contig 13541 bp, 12 predicted proteins | sample PRCRCaboRojoPR_6_FD_187275 | JGI IMG/M metagenome (GOLD analysis project Ga0207797, IMG submission 187275) | Marine sediment microbial community from Cabo Rojo, Puerto Rico - PR CR 10% Liquid 1 (SPAdes) | ecosystem: Environmental > Aquatic > Marine > Coastal > Sediment | place: Cabo Rojo, Puerto... | reverse complement strand
GAGGGCCTGGAGGACCTTGGGGTGCACGTCGCTGGGACCGGGCCCCCCGGCGGATCCTGTGCCTCCCCCATCGGGTTTCCGCTTTGTCATGATTCGGGTTTTCCTGTATGTTGGGTATCCCGATGAACGCACGCCTTCCGGGACACGAGAGCGCCGTCTGCGACCCTGAACCCGGACGGGTGCACCGCGGAGGGTGCCGGTTTCGGGGCGCGGGCACTCCAGCAAGCTGAACCGCCGGATGAACCGTTTTCTGACACAGCTGGTGCTGTCGCTTTTCCTCGTCGCCGTGGGCTGCGGACCGAGGCCGGGGGCCGTGCCTTCTCCCCGGGAGCCGTCCGAGCCCGGGAAGCCCTCCGTTCCAGGGGTCACGGAAGCCGGGTACGCCGTGCAGCTCGGCGCCTTCTCGGTGCTCGGGAACGCCGTCCGTCTCACCGACCGTCTCGCGGCCCGCGGACAGGAGGCCTACTACTTCCGTCACGCCTCCGGCCTCTACAAGGTCCGCCTCGGGGACTACCCCACGCGGGCGGAGGCCCTCTCCAAGGCCCGGGCGCTCGTGGCCGACGGACTCGTGGACAGCTACTGGGTCGTGGGTCCCGAGGACTACGCCCTGGCCAGGGCGAGGGTTCACGGCGACCGCCTGCTGAGGGAGGAGATCGTTAGCACGGCCAGGGGCTTCATCGGGCTGCCCTACCAGTGGGGCGGCGACAGCCCGGAGAGGGGGTTCGACTGCAGCGGGCTGGTCATGGCCTCCTACCAGATGAACGGGCTCAACATCCCCCGCTCGTCTCGGGAGCAGTTCCGCCGGGGACGCGCCGTGTCGAGGGGGGACCTGGAGAAGGCCGACCTGGTCTTCTTCTCCATCGAGTCGGGAAGAAAGGTGAGTCACGTGGGGCTCTACGTGGGAGAGGATGCCTTCGTCCACGCGCCCGGCAGGGGAAAGGGGATTCGCGTGGACTCCCTCTCGAACCCCTACTTCCGCAGGCGCTACGTCGGGGCCAGGGCCTACCTGTGACTCGAAGCGGCCGGCCTCGACCGCCGGCTTGGATCGAGCAGACGGTCAGTCCACCCTGACAAACCTTCCCGGGACCGCCCCGCAGACCGGGCAGCGGTCGGGGATCTCCGCCGTGTGGACGTGCCCGCAGATCCCGCAGACGAAGTAGTCGAGGTCTCCCGGCGGGTCCTCCCCCTCGAGGGGCCCGCCCGCGAGATCCACGACCTCCTCCCGGGCCCGCCGGGACTGGATGAACCCCTTGCGCACGGCGCCGCTCGTCTTCTCCGCCTTGACGTCCCGGATCATGGCTTCGCAGGACTCGACGCCCTGCTTCGCCGTCTCCCGGGCCTCTCGGAGGTTGACGTCCGTCGAACCGATCTTCCCGCGCATGAGGTGACCGAAGCGGCCCGCCCGAACCTTCTCGGCGCGGGCCAGGGCCCGGAAGAGACGCCCCAGCCCGCCGCGGCCTTCCTTTTCCGCCAGCATGGCAAAGGCCTCCAACCGGGAGGCGGCGCGGGATTCCTCGGCGAAGCAGCGGGCGATGTGCTCCTGGATCTTGTTCTTCATGTCGTCTGCATCCCTTGTGCTCGAGTGGTCCGGCCGGCCTGGGGGGGGGCGACGGCGCCGGCCTTCTTCAGCCGCCGCTTCATCTCCGTAACCACCCGCTTCGCGGTCTCCGGGTCACGGTACGGAAGCGTTTCGGGCGCACGTCCCACACGTCCGGGGGACGGCGTGGAACGAAGCGGAGGCCCTCACGGGAGGAGGCGGCCGCCCGACCCTCCATGCCTGGGCCGCGTAGCTCAAGGCCGGGCAGACGTGGGAGGTCCAAATGGTCGGCTCTTCCATGGGCGCAGAGAACCCTCCGGCGGTTCCGACGGGACGTCTTGGCCTGCGGCAACGGACCGCAACGGTCGGTCCAATGGGGAGCGCTCTACCGGAGCGGCTCGCCCCGCCGGCATCGCCAGAGCAGCTGGAGCAGCCCGTCGATGTCCTGCTCCGTGTGGTCCGCGTTGATCTGGAAGCGGATGGTCTCGTCCCCCCTGGGAACCACCGGAAAGGTCAGGCCCACGGCGAGGACGCCGCCCTCGAAGAGGTCCCCGACCATGCGCCGGGTGGCGTTCGTGTCCCGGACCAAAAGGGGGACCACGGGATGGGGCCCCGGGATGGACTCCAGCCCCAGGGCCGACAAGCCCTCGCGAAACTGCGCCGTCCTTCCCTTCAAGCGGGCGAGGCGATCCCGGCCCTCCGGGCCGTCGGCGATCTCCATGGCCGCCAGGGCGGCCGCACAGTCCCCCACGCTGAGGGGATTCGTGTAGATGTAGGTGTCCGCCTTCTGCCGGACGGCCTCGATGACCGTGGGACTGGAGGCCACGAACCCCCCGTTGACGCCGAAGGCCTTGCCGAAGGTCCCGACGATCACGTCCGGATGAGCGCCGGTGTGCTCGGCCGTGCCCCGCCCGGTCGCCCCGTAGGCGCCGATGCCGTGGGAGTCGTCCATGACGGTGATCACCCCGTCCCGGAACCGGTCGTCGTGCCTTGCCGCCAGTTCCACGATCCTGTCGGCCGGGGCGAAATCCCCGCGCATGCTGAAGATGCCGTCGAAGACGACCACCACGCGCTCCATGTCTTCGGGAACGTTGTCCAGGCATTGCTCCAGGGCCGCCATGTCGTTGTGGGGGTAGATCGCCTTGTTTTCGCTCGGGACGTTGGCGACGCGCATGGAGCGGATGATGCAGTTGTGGTTCAGCTCATCCCCGATCCAGTAGGTCCGCTTGTGGGTGATCGCCAGGGCCGCGCCCAGAACGGTGGTGTAGGCGGAGTTGAAGATCTTGGAGGAGGGCTTTCCCACGAAACGAGCGGCCCGGTCCTCCAGGGCGACGTGCTGGGCGAAGGTCCCGTCGATGAACCGTACCGCCCCCGGGCCCACGCCCAGGGCCTCGGAGGCTTGGTGGGCCGCCTCGACGAGCTTTGGATGGTTCGACAGGGAGAGGTAGCTGTTGGAGTTCATCCGCAGGAAAGGCCGGTCCAGGCCTCGAAGCAGATAGCGGGGCCCGCGCTTCCCCTCCGGAGGGGCGTACCCGACGATGACCCGTTCCGGGGCCTTGGCCCTGCCCTCGGACTCGAGGGCCGCCAGGTCCTGCCTCAGCGCTTCGTCCAGTCGTTCCAGTGCCATGGCGCATGCTCCTCTCGAGAGGGGGCTTCTCGCCCCGTCCAGTTCAGGACCACCTTTCCCGATCGGCCGGTTTTCACGGCCTCGAACCCCTTCTCGAACTCGGCCGCGTCCTCGCCGGTCGCCTCGACGCGGCCGACGAGCTCGTGGCCGATCTGCATGGGGACCGGGATGGTGCGCCGGGCCCACTCGTCCCAGTTGTAGATGTGCAGGTCCGTGCCGCAGATCGCGGTCTTGTGAACGCGGATCAGAACGTCGTTCGCGCGGAGCGGGGGCACGGGGACGTCTTTCAGGCGGAGGCCCGGACCGGGCTCCGCCTTGACCAGTGCTTTCATGGTGTCCACAAGATGCCTTCCTTTTCCGGGTTTCGACACGCGAGGGCGAAGCCCGGCTGTTTGCTGCCGGAGCGACGTACCGTCAGGAACCCACGGTCCCGGACGGGGGCTGGGGGGACGTCGCATCCAGGATGGACAGCCCGACGAGGGTGTGATTGCGAAACCGACCTTCCACGGCCGGTGAGACGTGCTGGATTTTCGCACGCAGAATCCGGGGCGGTTCCGGGCTGGCCGGGCCGTAAAACTTCATCTCGAGGACGGATCCCACGTGCAGGAAATCCAGCACGGGAGAATCCATGCGGACCAGAAAGCAGAGCCCCTGGGAGGAGAGGTTCCACAGGTTGAACTGGTAGACATAGTCGAGTTCGGGCAGCGCGAGCTCCACGCTGTGGAAATCCCCTCCGGGAACCCGTTGTTCCCTGCGCCTGTCGTCCATAAGGTCGATCATCCCCCGCGGTCTCCTGATTCAAACGAGTGCCCCCCCCGGGATCGGAGGGACGGCCGGGGAACGGGTCCTTCGCCCGGTCGTCTCACGAGGCCTTCCCGGGGGAGCCCGCCCGGGTCGCGCCGGAATCCTTTGGGCTTCGGAGGCAGGAAAGAAGCATAAGGGACCGGACCCGGCGGAAATCCCTTCCAACGACCCACGGCCGAACCGGGCAGGGAACCGGGGAACGGTGGTGAGGGTTCTTCGGGACGGCTGCAGGACCGGTTTCGACGCCATCGGCGGGAAAAGGCCGGGGCCATGGATGCACGCATGATGGCTTCGTGTCCGAATGGTGATGTCTCCGGGCTGTTCATGCCGTTCTCCAGGCGCGCTGCCGCAGCGGCCATGAGAATCGTGCCCCCCGCCCCTGTATAGGCCATTGAATGCGAATTTGCAACCGACTTCGCATGCTGAGAAAGTGGATGCACCAACCATCGGAATGGGATATGATTTTCTCACCCCCGGCGAAAAACCCCATACGACGGAATATGAACGAGGAGGAGCAGGGATGCGTGGAATTCGGAAGGTCCTGGCGGCGATCGATCTTTCCGACTACTCGAGGGAGACCATGGAGCTGGCGCTGGAGATCGCCCACGCCACCGGTGCGGAGCTCATCGTCGTGAACGTGCTCAATCAACGGGACATCGAGGCCATGGAGAAGGTCGCCGAGCAGATCAGCCATCTCTCGACGGAGGAGTACTTCAGGCACCGGGAGCAGGATCGGGAGCGACGGCTGGAGGAGCTGCTCGACCGGTACGGGGGGGCGAACAGCGGGCTGGATGTCCGGACCATCGTCCTCCGCGGCATCCCCTTCAAGCGGATCATGGAGTTGATCCAGGACTTCGAGGTGGACCTGGTGGTCATGGGGGCGAAAGGCCGGACCAACCTGGCCGATGTGTTGTTCGGCTCCACGGCGGAAAAGGTGTTCCGGCACTCTCCGGTCCCCGTCTTGAATGTCCGTCACCGGTGCGAGGAGGAATCGGCCTCTCACTCGTGAAACGGCCTGCCTGCGGCCTTACCCGCAACCTCCAGCAGGATCTCGGCCAGTGTGGGATGGGCGTGGATGGTGTCGGCCACGTCCCGCACCGTGCAGCGCCGACGGATTGCCAGGGCCGCCTCGGCCACGAGGTCGGTGGCCCCGGCGCCCACGAGGTGGGCTCCCAGGATGCGACCCGAATCCTCCTCCAGGACCAGCTTCGCCTCCCCGGCGATCCTTCCCAGGACCTGGGCCTTTCCCAGGGTCCGAAAGAGGACCGACTCCGAGCGCACTCGAAAACCGGCCTCCCTCGCCTCGACCTCGGTCCGGCCCACCACGCCGATCTCGGGAGCCGTGAAGATGGCACCGGGGACCACTTCGTACTGCATGGGGCGATCGGCGCCCAGGGCGTTCTCGGCGGCCACCCTTCCTTCGGCCGTGGCCACGTGGGCCAGCATGATTCGTTCCGGTCCCAGCGCGTCGCCCACCGCATAGACGTCCCCGACACCGGTCCTGAGGCGGTCGTCCGCCGGGATCCACCCCGCGGTGTCCGTTTCCAGCCCGACGTTTTCCAGCCCCAGCCCGGCCGTGTCGGGGCGACGCCCCACGCAGACGAGGACGCAGTCCGCGTCCACGGTCTCCGCGGGGCGCCCTTGGTTTTCCGATGCGAAAGGAGACGCCCCGATTCGGACGGCGCAGCGTCCCCCGCGCTCCTCCACCACCTCCACCCCGGCGTCCACCAGGACCCGGATCTTGCGCTTCTTCATTTCCCGGAGCAGGGTCTTGACGCAGTCCCGATCCACGCCGGGGATGGGCAGCAGGCGGTCCATCGCCTCCACCAGAGTCACCTGCGAGCCGAGCCCGGCATAGATGGAGGCGAACTCGCAACCGATGACGCCGCCCCCCACGATCACCATGGCGTCCGGCACCGCGCCCAGGGAGAGCGCGTGGTCGCTGGAGAGGATCGTGGTGCCGTTGAAGGGGAGGTGCGGCAGGGAGGCGGGCCCCGAACCGGTGGCGAGAATCAGCCGGTCCCACGCCACCGTCTCGCGGCCGCCGTCGGCCGCGGTGACGGAGAGCCGCCCGGGCCCCTCGATGCGGCCGCGCCCCTGGAGGTGTCGAATCCCCCGCTGCTTGAACAGGCGCATGAGGCCCTGGATCTGCGCCTGGATCACCCGTTCCTTGCGCAGCATGAGAGCCGCCATGTCCGGCGCAGCGCCTCCCTCGACCGCGACGCCGAACTCCCCGGCCCGCCGGACCTGATCCAGGACGTCGGCGGCGGTCTTCATCACCTTGGAGGGGATGCAGCCCCAGTTCAAGCAGGTTCCCCCGACGTTCCCCTTCTCGACGAGGGTGACGTCGGCTCCGAGCTGGGAGGCCCGGACGGCCGCGGCGTATCCTCCGGGCCCCGCGCCGATCACGCCGACTCTGGTCCCGCTCATGTTCCGCTCCCCCCCGGTTCGGTGCGTCCGCCCTCCCCGGACCCCCGGTACCTTGCGATGTCCGACTCGGTGATGCCGAGGCAGTAGAGGATGTTGAGCATCTGGTCGCTGCTGAAGATCCCGTCAACGGGCGGGGTGCTTTCGGACGGTTTGCAGGCGATGGACAGGCCCACGTCCTTCATGAAGCGGGAGCCCGCCGAGCCGTCCCCCACCGCCACCACCTGGTCCCGGCTGATCTCCTCGACGTTCATGATGAACTCCAGGATCTCGTTTTTGGTGGAGGCGGTCAGCACCGGCTCCTCGAGGTCCCCGGTGGCCTTTCCCCCCGCGTCCTTCTGGAGGGTGTTGCAGAACGCGTAATCCACCCCCTCGACCTCGTAGATGGGCTTCAGGAAGCAGTCCAGGCCCGTGGAGAGGAGAGCCACCTTGTACCCCATGGACTTGAGAATGCGGATCAGCTCCAAGGCCCCCGGGTGGAGCTCCAGGGAGCGGCCCGCGGTCTCGAGCTCCTGCACCGGAACGCCCCGGAGGGCGTCGACCCGATCGACCAGGGACTGGGTCCAGCCGCCCGGGTCCGTCTGGAGCGTGGGCTCGATCCGCTTCTCCGTCGAGGCGATGAGATCGTTGACCGCGTCCAGGAAGCGGCGGACGGAGGGCTCCTCGATCAGGCAGGATTCCACGTCGAACACCACGATCTTCTTGGCCTGCCGGTAGGCGCTCTCGCTCTGAATGACCACGCTCTGGTTCAGGCCGGAGCAGAGCTCCTTCAGCTGCTCCTTCATGCCCTCCAGGGCCTGGATCCGGGAGGAAAACGGCTTCGATCGGACGTCCTGGACCGCGACCGCCATCTCCATGGAGAAAAAGGTGCCCCGCGCGATCATGCGGCAGCTCTCGATGTTCGCGTTGAACCGGTGGAGCAGGGAGGAGATCCCGGCGATGATCCCGGGACGATCCACGCCGAGAACCGTCACCAGGAGGTGCTCGGCGGTCTCCGGCTCCGCAACCCGGTTCTCGTCGCAGGTCCGGAGGATCACCTTGAGACCGGTTTCCTCCTCGATCCGCTTCAGCGATTCGCGGATCTCCCGGGAAGACCGGGCGGAGCCGGTGAAGTCGATGGCGAGAAAGATGGAAAAGAGCCCCCTGCGGCAGTTCTCCTCCACGTCCAGGATGTTGCCGCCCAGCTCCAGGACCCGTCCGGTGATCTTGGAGACGAGCCCGGGCGAGTCCAACCCGATGGCCGAAAGGCTCATGATCTGCTTGAGCTCGGACATACCTCCACTCCCCCTCGAGATCGACTCGGTTCGGTGGTCCGGCGGTCGTAGAACACGAAGATCTCCTCGCCGTAGTAGCGGCCGTTGATCACCTGCCCCGGTCCGAAACGCCGGATCTGCTTGTCCCGGAGGAAGCCCGCGAACCGCTCGTTCATCTCCTCCAGCGGGGCGTCCTCACGGAACCAGCGGACGGGTACGTTCACGTTGATGGGACGGGCCGCCACCAGGTGGCGGGTTGCCTTGGGTGCGAACACCTTCCCGCAGCTCGCCGCCTCGACCACCATATCTTTTGTGATGTGCGGTGTCCAGATCGCGACCTCGTTTTCGCCGGGCCTCCGGCAGGGCGCGTCGCCGGCCAGGTCCTGGCAGGGGACGTACTCCAGCTCGGCCCCCTGCCTGACGAGTCGTTCCTGGATGCGCTCCAGGGCCTCGTAGGCGTCCACCCCGTCGCAGACCCGGTCCGCGGGAAGTCGGAGAACGGCCCTGGCCTCGCGGCACTCCACGCCCATGAGGAGGGGCTCCCGACCGAGCCGGTCGGCGAGGGTCCCGCGGTCCTCCACCCGCTCGAGGCCCCCTCCCATCTCCTCGACGATCCCGGCGAGCCCTTCCAGGCCGCCCACCCCCTTCAACAGGCGAAACCAGTAGCGCAGCCCTACGTGCTCGCTGTAGTAGTCGATCCTGCAGACCGGGATGGTGCGGAACCCCAGCCGCTTGAACACGAAGGTGCGGTGGTTGCCGTCCAGGACGATCTGGTTCCGCTCGACGATGATCGGGTTCTGGAGGCGGGCCCAGTCCTTGAACTCGAGTGCAAGGGTGTCGGCCACGTGGGGAAGGGTCTCCTCGTGCTCTCGAAGCGTCTCGACACGAACGACTTCCAGATGCATGGTCAGGTCTCCGGCCTCGATGGAGAACATGGTCCCTGCCCCTCCTGAACGTGGCCAAGCTCGAAAAGGACGCGGTCTCGAAAGGCGCTACCCCGCCCCGGCCAGGTCGTGCAGCGTCTCCATCAGGGGGGCGAAACCCTCTTCCCGGAAGCAGTACTGGAGCTCGAGGTGGTTCTTCCGCAACGCGCGCACCTGATCGCGAACGTCCGCCCCCCTGGTCAGCACGTCGCGGATCAGCCCGGCCAGCTCCAGAAAGTCCGGCTCCCCCATGCCGAAGCGGGTCATCTCGGCCACACCCAAGCGCAGGGCCCCCGAGGCGGTGAAGCCTTCCTCCTCGGGGGTCGCCTGGTAGTTGCAGATGATGTGGTTGCCCTCCAGCGCCGACGCGGCCTCGGGTCCTTTTCCGTACCCCACGTGGACCACCACCTGGTGGGTCTCGGTGAAGCCCTCGTCCGGATCGCCGGCCACGTCCAGCCCGCAGTCGTTCAGGGCCCTCGCAAAGGCCCGGGCGTTGGCGATCACTCGGGGCTGGTAGTCGTCCTTGAACCGGTTCATCTCGTAGGCGGCCATGAGGAGCCCCAGCATGGTGCCCAGGTGGTGATTGGAGACCGAGCCCGGAAAGGTCCGGGTGACCACGGACTCCCACAGGGCGTAGCGCTCCTCCTCTTCCCGCAGGCGGGTCCCCGCAATGCCTCGCTGGGTGCCGAAAAAGGTCTTGTGGGTGGAGCCGGTGACCAGGTCGGCCCCTTCCCGGAAGGGCTCCTGGAAGTGGGGTCCCACCAGGCCGAGCACGTGGGCCATGTCGTACATCACCACCGCGTCGACGCCGCTCTCGTCGAGGAACCGGCGAACCGCCTCCACGGGCTCCCGGCACAGGACCATGCTCTTGCCGAAGATGATGAGCCGGGGCCTCACCTCGTCGATGCGCTCGAGCGTCGCCTGCACGTCCACGCGGTAGGGATTGTGGGAGAGGACAGGAAACGGGACCACGGCGGGTCGTTCGGTCCGCGGGTCCCGCGCCACGAAGTCCCGGAGCGCCCCCATGGGCTGGGAGCTCAGGTGGCCCCCCTTGGCGATGTGGTGGTTCATGACCGGTGCGATGCGTCGCGGTTCCCGCTTGGGATCGTCCCGGTTCAGGTACTGCATCATGGCGCTGAAGACGGCGGTGTTCGCCATCTGCCCGCTGATCAGGCGGGTCTCCACCTCGGTGCAGCCGAGGAAGGCGGCCAGCTCCCGCTCGAGGAGCCTTTCCACGCGGGCGATGAACGCCGTGCCCTGGTAGTAGAACACCTCCGTGTCGTAGAAGGCCCGGACCTTGCGGTGCTCGGCGTAGCGAAACGAGGGATCCATGACGGAGAGGAGCCGGACCATGGGCGAGGCGGTCATCTCGGAAGGGATCAGGTTGATGCAGTCCCTCTGACGCCAGGCCGTGTTCTCTGCGGCCTCCTCGAGAAGCTTCCGGACCGAGGCGGCGGCCGGCTCGGGTTGGGGCGGTTCGGCCCCGGCCACGATGGGCCGGGCGTAGGGCGGAGCGTCGTTGCGAAGGTGGTAGGGGACGATCCTCGCCTCGACGGACCGGCCCCGGACCTCGACGTCCACCTCGTCGTCCTCCAGAAGGTCCGCGTCGACATACGCCAGGCCCAGCCCGCGAAGTGCGTGCTCCTCGATCTGGGCCGAGGCGAGGCCTTCCCCTTCCACCCTCCAGTAAGGCACCATGGTGCCGCTGGTCACCCAGCCCACGTGTCTATCCTCCCGGAGGACCCTGGCCCCCTCCCGGGCCACACCCCGCCCGGTCACGGCCAGGGGGCGGACGATGCGGGGGAGGTCGGCGATCCGGGAGTAGTCCCGGGCCAGGATGCCTCCGCGTGCCTCGAACTGGCGGAGGAGGACGTCCCTTCCCACGAAATCCCCCTTGAGGGGGCTGAAGCTCACGGCGAAGCGGGCCAGCGGGCAGGCCATGATGGGGATCTCCCGTCCTTCCGGGTCCGTACCCAGCTCGTGGCCGTAGAGGGGAAGCCCCGCCTCGAGGCGCAGGGTGTCCCGGGCCCCCAGACCCACAGGGGAGGCGCCGCGCTCCAGCAGAAGGTCCCAGATCGCCGGGGCCGCCTCGGAGGGCAGGAACAGCTCGAAGCAGACCGGCTCCCCGGTGTACCCGGTCCGGGCCGCCTGCACGGGGGAGCCCTGGATCGTCACCGAGCCCACGGCGTTGCGCATGGGCTCGGGGAGGGTGCCCTCGTCGACCAGCGGAAACAAAATGTCCCGGGAGATCGGCCCCTGCAGGGCCAGCATGGCGATCTCGGAGGTCCGGTCCTCGAGCTCGACCCCGTCGAACGCGGCGGCTGCAGAGCGGAGATGGGCCCAATCCCTGTCCTTGTTGGCGGCGTTCACCACCAGCAGGAAGGCGTCCTCCTCGAAGCGGTACAAATAGGCGTCATCCACGGCCCCCCCGGTCTCGTTGGGGATGAAGGTGTACTGGGCGCCGTTCTCCCGCCCGTCCAGGGCCTCGGCGTTGTTGGTGAGCACGTGCTGGAGGAAGGCGGTCCGTCCGGGTCCGCGGACCGTGAACCGCCCCATGTGCGACACGTCGAACAGGCCGGCGCCCTTGCGCGTGGTCAAATGCTCTTGCACGATACCGGCCGGATACATGATGGGCATGTCCCAGCCCCCGAACTCCACCATCTTCGCACCCAGGGAGACGTGTCGATCGTGGAGCGGCGTCCGCAGGATGTCTGGCATGGCTTTCCCCTCTCATGGCGTTCGATGTCGATCCGTCGCCTCGCGCCTCCCGGCCGGACGGATCCACGAGCCGCGGGCGACCCGGTGTTGCACGATGGGGATATCTGTACCATTTGGACGGGGCGTTTTCAAGAAAAAACAGCGTTACAGTTGACGATATCGTAAGAAATGGAAAATCATATTGACAGATCGATCAAAAATGATGTATTCAGCATGGCAAGAGCGCAATCGGGAGCCCCATCCTCGCGGAGGACCGACGGTGAAGATCGATGAGACCAGCATCGCCCTCATCAAGCATCTCCGGGACGGCCGAAAATCCTTTCGCCGCATCGCGGAGGCCGTCGGGGTCTCCGAGAACACGGTTCGAAGCCGGGTGGCCGCCCTGGAACGGGAGGGGCTCCTGGAGATCTCCGGGCTGGTGAACCCCGAGGGCATTCCCGGCCACAGGCTGGTGCTGATCGGCGTCAAGCTCGCCACCATGGAGCTGGTCAAGAAGGGGGAGGAGTTCAGCCGCCTGAAGGGGGTGGTCTCGGTCAGCGTGGTCACCGGGCGGTACGACCTCTTCCTGCAGGTCCTGTTCAACGAGGGGTTCGGCCTGCTGGAGTTCTACACCCAGGAGGTGAGCCGGGTCCGGGACGTGCAGTCCGTCGAGACCTTCGTGGTGTACAAGGGGTACAACATCAGGGTACCCTACGTGCTCTGAGCCGGTTTTTCCGCTGTTTGCATCCGTGCTATGCTGAATGCACGGAGATCGACAGCGATCCGTTTTCGCCGCGGTTCGCGCGGCACAGACCAGAGGAGGACGTCCGATGAAAGAGATTCATGATCTCGTGCTGCCCGAGGACCTGCGCTACAGCCGGAGCCACGAGTGGGCCAAGGTCGAGGGGGACAAGGTCCGGGTCGGCATCAGCGACTACGCCCAGAGCCAGCTGGGAGACATCGTCTTCGTGGAGCTTCCCGGGGTGGGTGACCGGTTCGAGAAGGGACAGGAGTTCGGCACGGTGGAGTCGGTCAAGGCCGTGGCCGAGGTCTACCTCCCGGTGGGGGGCGAGGTCACGGCGGTCAACGAGGCGCTGGCCGACGCCCCGGAGCTCGTGAACCAGGACCCCTACGGCCGGGGGTGGTTCCTGGAGCTGGCCCCGGATGATCCGTCCGAAGCGGACGCCCTGCTGGGCCCCGGCGCTTACCTGGAGAACGTGAAGGAGCAGGGATAGGCATGCGATACCTTCCGCACACGCCCGAGGAGATCGCCTCCATGCTGCAGACGGTGGGGGCGGGCTCCCTGGAGGACCTCTTCGAGATCGTCCCCCCGGACTGCCGAAGGCAGGCCCCCATGGACCTTCCGCCGGCCATGACCGAAAGGGAGCTGTCGCGGCACATGGCCGGGCTGGCCGCTTCCACGGCCTCGGCCGACGCCTGCCTCTCCTTCGCGGGGGCCGGCAGCTACGAGCACTTCGTTCCGGCCACGGTTCGGGCCGTGCTCCAGCGGTCGGAGTTCTACACCGCCTACACCCCGTACCAGCCGGAGATGACCCAGGGAACGCTTCAGGCCATCTACGAGTACCAGACCATGGTCGCCCGCCTCCTGGGCCTGGACGTGGCCAACGCGTCGCTCTACGACGGGGCCTCCAGCCTGGCCGAGGCGCTCCTCATGACGATCCGTGCCACTCGCAGGAAGCGGGTGGCCGTCTCCCGGGCGGTGCACCCCCACTACCGTCAGGTGGTTCGGACCTACCTCGCACCCACCGGGTACGAGCTGATGGAGCTCCCGTTCCTGGACGACGGCACCACGGACCTCTCCTCCCTGGGCCCGGACTCGGATCTGGCGGCCCTGGCCCTGCAGTCCCCCAACGTGTTCGGCTGCCTGGAGGACGTTCAAGGGGCTGCGGACCGGGTCCACGAGGCGGGGGGCCTCCTGGTCTCGGCCTTCTCCGAGCCGCTCGCCTTCGGCCTGTTCCGGTCCCCGGGCAGCCAGGGGGCGGACGTCGCCTGCGGGGAGGGCCAGAGCTTCGGCATCCCCCAGTCCTTCGGCGGGCCCCTGCTGGGTCTGTTCGCCACGCGGGACAAGCACGTCCGCAGCGTTCCCGGGCGGCTGGTGGGAAAGACCGTGGACCGGGACGGGCGCCGGGGCTTCGTGCTCACCCTGGCGACACGGGAGCAGCACATCCGCCGCGAGAAGGCCACATCCAACATCTGCACCAACAACAGCCTCTGCGCCCTGGCCGCCGCCGTCTACCTGGCCTGCCTCGGCG
>Ga0207797_1002230_pt1 | contig 13542 bp, 13 predicted proteins | sample PRCRCaboRojoPR_6_FD_187275 | JGI IMG/M metagenome (GOLD analysis project Ga0207797, IMG submission 187275) | Marine sediment microbial community from Cabo Rojo, Puerto Rico - PR CR 10% Liquid 1 (SPAdes) | ecosystem: Environmental > Aquatic > Marine > Coastal > Sediment | place: Cabo Rojo, Puerto... | reverse complement strand
AAGCCACACAGGGAGTGTGAGAGCGAGCGTCCGATTCGCCTCTCCCAAGCTCAGGACGTGGAAGATCTGACCCCAAGCCAGATAGAGCGCGCCGTAGGCTGCGATGTGGAGCACTGTATGCAGGATGGTCAGGGACAGCGGCGACAGGCGCGAACACGGCATAAATGCGAGGGCAAATGCAGGTGTGTACTGGTAGAGGTCCTCGATACGGGTGACCGCCCCCTGCAGGTAGAGGTTCTCTTGGGCCAGGAGACTCTCCGCGGCGTCAAGGTAAACCTGAAGGTCTACCGGGACCATGGGTTCGCCCTCAGCCCCAGCCCACTCGGGTGTGCCACCCAGGATGCCAGCATTTGGGTAGAGCATCATCGCCAGGTATGCGCCGTGTACGACGAGACGCAGCCCGGCATAGGCCAGAGCCAGGATCAGGATGATCCGGAAGGGTTTGGAGCGTCCCCAGGCTTGTCGCAGATGTTCTATCGTTCGATGCATATCGTACCTACGGCGACCCCAAGCCGCTCACCGCGCTCAGCGCGAACGTCACGACCGTGGTTAGCATTGCGGCGCCGGCGAGTGCCAACAGCAGCGTGCGCTTCTTCAGTTCTCGGATGCCAACGAAAGCCGCTGCTCCTCCCAAGGCCATGGCTATCCCGAAGAGAGCAATGGTCACTGCTGGGGTCTCACGCCATGCGATGCCCTGAGCTATAGCCATGGATACCCCCGCCACGCTTCCGAGACCGATATCCACTCTCCAGTTACTCCAGCTGGCTTCCGTGCCCAAGTATGCCACGAGGAGTAGTTGCAGCGCACTCATACTGACGGCGTTCACAATCGTGAGATTCACAGGCTCCTGGCAGCCGGAGATCGTCGGCTCTGCAATGTGAAGGAGCACTGGTCGCGCAAGGGCACCAGTGAGCGCACAGCCTATCGCCAGGGCCTTCTTTCGCTGCGCCCAGTAACGGACCGCCACAACGAGCAGGACGATCATCGGAGCGGTATACAGAACCCCTCGTTGAATATCACTCAGGAGTCTCACTTGATCGTTTCCTCTATCATCCTCATAACGTCCAGCTACTCTTCACGCAGAACTCTGACGATCGACAGCTTGGCTGCCCGTCGGACAGGAATCGCACTTCCAGCGATGCTGACCAGGACCATCAGGGGGATCAGAAGCCCCACGTAGACGGTGCTCAGCGCAACGTGCACGTCTCCGAAACCGTAGCTCTGTGAGAGCCTTGCCAAGAGGTTCCTCGTCATTAAGAAGCCGAGAGGAATGCCCAACGTTGCAGCGATCAGACCGAGCACGGCGGACGAGGCGTTGCCCATCATCGCGACTTGTCCGGGGGTCATACCCAGCGTCTTCAGGATGCCGATGTCCCGGATCCGCTCCTGCATAGCCAGCAGCGACGTGTTGAAGACGTTGATCAGCGCAATGCCGATCAGGATGGACGCCAAGACGAAGATGGCTATCTGCAGATAGAACACATCGTCGGGAATGGCTTGCTTAGTAAGGACGACGTTGAGGTCGTCCCCCGTGTTTCGCTTGAGATAGGTCTTCAAGGCGGCTACGTTGGGGTCTTCCGCCAACTTCAGGAAGTACGTGGTGGGCTTCACCTCCCCGGCCCACCGGGCTGCTGTGGGCAAGCTTACCATCATCATCTGTCCGGCGTTCGTGGGCTCGGGATACTCGCCGACGATTCGCCAGGTGGCGAGTCTCGTCTCTCTTTCATCGAAGGTGACTCGTAGGTCGTCCCCGACCGACAGCCCCTGCCAGTCCAGCAAACCGCGCCCTGCAACGGCCTCGTGGCTGTGCGGTTGGAAGAGGCGTCCTTCCTGGATCTTGAAGGGGAAGGCCGTCAGGTCGCCCTCTACAGCGCGTATGTGGAAGGAATCTCCTTGGGGCGTCTCGCCCTTGATGATGGCCTCGCTGTAGAAGGCCTCCACGTCGGGGGCCCTTTCCAGCAGGTGTCGTGTCTCCTTGTCGCTCGCTTCTGACCGTGAGACGGTGGCGTCGTGCACCAACCCAAGCAGGGCGGGTCTCGCTCTGTAGGTGCTCAACGTCTGGTTAAGTGTCAGGCCGAAGACGATGCCAATCACGCCCAGGGTCAAGTTAAGACCTGTCAGCAACGATCTGAACGGCTTGGCAAAGAGATCGTTCACCCCCATAGCCAGGACGATGGGCAGGCCCAGCTTGGAGATCAGTTGGAAGCCCCAACTCGGCTTCTCCCGAGGTGCCTCGGCCCCGAGGGTGAGCGACCGCACGATGTTGATACGGGCCCCTCGGTACGCGGCTCCCAAGGTGGCCAGAATCACCACGCCGGCCACAATACTCAGGACCAAGGCCACCAAGGGGAGGCTGAACGGCGGCTGGAAGGTGGTGTTAAGGGAGACCGCTACGCTCTTGAGCGGCAAGGGCGACAGCACGACCCCGAGAGCCAGCCCAACAGGGCTACCGATCAGGCTAAGGGCTAGGTATTCCCCCAGGTAGAGCCACAGGATCTGACGGCCTGTGAAGCCGAGGGTCTTGAGAATGCCGATCTGCTTGTACTGCGAGAGGACGATGGACCCGATGCTGCTCCCGATGACCAGGACGGTGGCCAAGATGGCAAAGAGGCCGAAGGCGCCCAGGAAGATGAAGTTGATCTGGGCACCGAACACCGCGGCCTGCTTGACGTCGCGCCAGTCTGTGTAGCTTTCGACAATCTCGGCGTGCAAAGTTGACTCAACGCGCTTCACAACCTGATCTACGGACTGGGGATCGGCGAGGCGCAGTCCCATCGACCAATTCCATATCGATTCGTCTGGATACAGCTCGCGCAGCGTCTCCTCGCTGACGTAGGCGTATGGGGGTTGGTCGCTGCGGTAGGTGTCCCACATAGGGTTGTAGGCCAGGCCAATGACCGGCAGGGTTACTTCCTTCCCGTCTGCGCGGGTGACACGAATCGTCTCCCCCACGGAGAGCTTGAACAGATCGTCGATGTCCGTGCTGGCGAGCACCTCGTCTTGGTGCTGCCCTGGCCGTCGCCCCTCTTCAATCAGCAGTCGATTCACCTCCGCTGGCATTGGAGGAATAGCGCGGAGGCTGACGGCCACTTGATTGTCTCGCAGCGAGACGCGGGTTGGAACGCTATACCGCAGGTCAGTCGCCTGCACGACGCCGGGCAGCGCCCTGATGCGCTCAACGTCGCGCTTGACCAGCTTCTCCCGGTCGAAGTGAAGCCATACGTGCGCCCCATTGAGCTGGTCAAAGGCTCTGTCGTAGGGAGCACTGAGGTTCATGAGCGTCGCCAGGGCCAGCGTGAGCAAGGTGGAGGATGTAGCGACCGTGATGATGATCAAGATGGAGATCAACGGCCGGCTCAGGATATCGGCCTTGGCTTTCTGGAGAATCGCGCGCATAGCTTAACCTAGTTCGGCAAGGCGTTGGGCGATGGCCCTTGCCTGCTGCCCGGGCATCGCTTCCACGATCTTCCCATCGTGCAAGAACAGGACGTGCTCTCCGCGCACGGCTGCGCGCGGATCGTGAGTGACCATGAGGATGGCCTGCCCTCTCTCGTGGCACTCGCTGAGGATGTCCAAGACCATCTGGCTGCTGGTGCTGTCGAGGTTGCCGGTGGGTTCGTCAACCAGCAGAAGCGTCGGGCGGTTGATCAGCGCTCGGGCGATGGCCACTCGCTGTTGTTGGCCGCCCGAAAGCTCCCATGGGTGCTTCTCTGTCTGCTCTGCGATTCCCAGGCGCTCCAGAAGCGTCCGAGATCGCTCTCTGATAGCACGCCTATCACGGCCATTGGCCAGCAGAGCCGGCAACTCAACGTTGGCTTGCACGGTCAGGTTATCGATCAAGTTGAAGAACTGGAAGACGAAGCCGATGTTCTGGCGTCTGAACCTGGCCAGGGCCGTCTCGCTCATGGTATGGAGGGCCTGGCCGTTTACTTCGACCGATCCGGAGGTGGGACGGTCCAACCCCCCGATCAGGTGGAGCAAGGTAGACTTGCCGCTGCCCGAATGCCCCATCACCGTCACGAACTCGCCCCCCGCGATGTCGATAGAGACGCCTTTCAACGCTTCGCAAGTCACTGCGCCGGTCTGGTAGATCTTCTGGAGTCCGTTGGTCTTAACTAGTGGAGTCATCGTTTAGAACATAGCATGCTCTGGTGAACGCGCCCTCGAAACCGCTGATGCGCAGAAGACGCTCCAAGGGCGTATCGGCCGCGGTCTGGAGCATCAGGGTGTCAACGCCATGCTGCTGGGCCTCGGTCGCCGCTCGCACGGCCAAACTGGTGGCGGCGCCGTGTCCGCGATGTTCAGACACGACCCCGGCGCTCCCGAGGACACCGAAGTTCTTGTGGCGGAGCAGGGAGCACGTGCCTATCGGCTGATCCTCGTCAAAGGCGAGGTAGTGATGCACATTCGGCAATTCCACGCTTGGTCTCATCAGTTGAGCCATCCGCGGGGCGAATTCCTTTGGCATATTGAAGGCAGCCATAAAGGCTTCGGCAAACAGGATGGCCTCGTTCTTCTCTATGGGCCTCACCGTGATGCCAGGGTAGGGGGAGGGGATGTCGAAGTTGGATAGGTCCTCCAGGACCATCCAGACCTCCTCCTCCGCCTGCTTGCCGAAGCCTCTCTCTAGCAGTCTGTCGGGCAGGTCAGGTGGCGTGCAGGCGGGAGAGACGTAGATCGCGACGGACAAGCCTTTGGTCTGGAAGAGACTCGTCACCTCGGCGATCAAATCGTCTGCTTCGTCGGCGGTAGTTCGGAACAGACAGGCGTGGTTGCTGTCGGGGGTTGGGAAGGCCTCGCTGATAGTGTAGATGACGTCATCTCGCAGCGTCACCTCCAAGCCCGGTGTGACCCGTGCAGAGGGGAGCGTGGTCGCGTAGTTCGCCCATTCCAGTTCAGCTATTCGTTCCACCGAGGCTTTCATGAGTCTCTCCTTTCCCTGGTGAGCTGTGCCGAAATGGATAGTTGAGGAAGGTCAGGAAGGCGGCGAACATCATGACGCCGCTCAGCGGCCCTATCAGCCTCACGCCGAGAGGGCCTTGTGGATCGGACTGGCTGCGGCCCAATAGCAGGATCAGGGGCAACAGGGCTGACGCTGCACCGTTGATGGCCTGATCGAGCAATCCCCAGGTCGCGTAGTACGCTCCCTCACGCCGCTGACCGGTCAGTTCCTCATCGTAGTCCGTGATCTCGGCGCCAAAGGCAGGGGGAAGCATAGTGACGCCGGCCATAGCCACGGACTGTAGCGTGATCCAGATGATGCCCTGGGTCTTCAGTGGCAGGGGGATCCAGTTGCCAATGACCATCAGCCCGGGTAGGACGATCGCTGAAGCCAGCAGGGATCCGGAGAAGACGGTGCTCTTGTCCAAGCGATCTGACAGCCAGGTCACCAGAGGGTAGCAGGCCAGCGATCCCAGAATGGCCGGAACGTAGAAGGAGAAGGTCTCTCCCTTGGTGAGCTGACAGATCTCGGTCACGATGAAAGGGATAGCGGACTGTACGAACGTGGTGACGCTCCAATAGAGGACGCCTGTCGCGGTCATGACCAGAAAAGCGCGGTTGCGTAGCATCGCCTCGACGGCATCCCGCAGCGTCAGGCGCTCTTGGTCCTGAATCTGACGGTTGTGCTGCTCTCGTAGCACGAGAAAAGGAAGATAGAGGAGGGGCAGCACCGCGCCAGCGTAGATGAGGGCGGTGGATCGATAGCCCCTATTCTCAATAAGAGGGCCAGCTACTCCACCTACGATCATACCCAGCAGGAAGAACCCTGAGGACCAGGCGGAGATTCGCACGCGGTGTTGATCCGTGCGGGCCAGTTCGGGAAGAAGGGCCATGTATGGCACCTGGTTAAGTGTATAGGCAACGTTGTAAAGGAGGAAGACGACAGCCAGGTACAGTAAGTTCCAGATCGATGCCTGCTGGAGCGGCGGCGTCCAGAGCAGAAAGAAGAAGACCGCCATCGGCAGCGCTGAGGCGAACATGAAGGGAAGGCGTCTGCCCCATCGGCTGCGAGTCTGATCTGACAGATGGCCGATTGGGGGGGCGATCAGGGCGTTAATGGCCCGCACGATGAACATCGTCGCACCGTATAGGGCCGCTGGTACCAGAGAGGCTCCCTCGCCCTCCGGGGGAAGGTAGAAGTAGAGCAACCAGCCCCCGACGATGGACCACAGCATCGTACTCCCCAGGTTGACCAGGGAGTAGAAGATGTCGACGTGGAGGGATGCTGTCTTCCTATCTGTCTCGAACGTCTGATTGGCAGTTGACATCGGTATCTTACGATGATCCGCGACGTTTTCTCACGCTCAACCTACGGTAGCGTGTCGATGGTGGGACTTCAGCTCTGGTCCAGCGGCCGCTGCTGCTTGAGCCACTGATTCAAGTCGCCTTTGTTGATGCGCCACAGACGGCCTACCTTGTAAGCGGGCAGTTCTCCCTGCTTGATCCAGCGGCGCACGGTGTACACCGAGACCTGCAGCAAGTCTGATACCTCTTTGGGGGTGAGGAAGGGCTGCGTCTGTAGGTCCATGGGCGTAGTTGACATAGGATGACTCCAGTTGCTTCAAACGGCATTATGCTAAGCCAAGCGACAATAATATAGCATAAAGTGGCAGAGCTTTACATAGGAGGTTCGTACTACTTCAGCGCCGAGCGTCTTTCAAGACGCTCGGCGCTGAAAGGGCAGCTTATGTGGTTTGGGCGACGAGGTAGATGCGAGGTCGAAACTCGACTAAGCAGTGCTTGCCGTCCGGAGCTGTCTCATGGGTCAACCGTCCAATGTGGGGCCCGCAAGCCTCGCGATCTTCTGCTTCGTCTGACGCCAGGTCACCTTGGAGAGACCGAGCTTCTGACGGAGCTTCTTGGACTTCATGCCGGACTTGTAGTCCCGGACAGCGCAGGTCCAGCGAAGCATCTCGAAGGAGATACCCTGGCCCAGTCCGGCTTCTTCCGCGACGTGGCTCAGCACATATTCCAGGTTGCGAGCGGTGCATGGGAAGAGGGCATCCTCCGGCTGGTATTGGGAGCGGTACTCGGAGAGAACCGCAGGCCACCAGGCCGGCAGGTTGAGCTTCCGCTCTTTGTGCCGCCGCTGGGGATTGGCGTATCGTATCCAGAGGATGGGGTGGGTGGGCGCGCTGAGATCGATATGATTCATCGTGATCGCCATACATTCGCCCTTCTTGATCCCCGTGTGCAGGAGCAGCGTCACCAAGAGGTGAGGGCGGGTGTCAGGATCCTCGGCCTGGTGAAGCGCTTCGGTTACCTGGAGCACCTGCTTAATCTGACTCTCGGTGAGGATGTCGGGCAATGGCGTCGTCACCGGTTCATGAACCACGGGTGCTGCGGGATCGCGTGACAGCACCTCGGACTCCGCGAGCCAGCCGAAGAAGACCTTGAGGGTGGTTATCCGCCGTGCGAGCGACTTGGGGCTGCACGGGGCCTCACGATCGTTGACCAGCCATTCCGTGAAGCGGTCCAGATCGTGCGTAGAGATCTCACCGATGGCGGTCCAGGCCCCGATGAAGGTAGTGAGGATGTTGAGGTCCGATTGGAAGGCTTTCTTTGTGTTCTCGGTGAAGCCCTCATGATGCATATAGATGTCGAAAGCGCTCTTGGCTGCTCTCAAAGACGACTGAGCAGTCAAGCCCTCCAGTGGATCTGCATTCGCCGAATGCTGTCCCTCAACCATGGATGCTCCCTTCGCTCTTACTTGCACTTCGTATAGCACGAACTGCCGGTATTCTACCTCCAGAGAGCTTCCTTGTCAAACGGGGGGACGCCTTCCAGCGATGTGGCCATTCGCCTGCACCCGGCGGATGGCTCGAGACGCGCCGTGGTTCGGGATCGGGGGTGCGACATCGCTGGGTGACGGGAAGCCCGCCTAATCCGGGCGGAGTGTGGGGAGCAAAAGGTGAACAGTCACCCAGCGATGATGTCCAGTCAGTCTTGGTGGACGATCAACACGGGGCGGTTCGCGGCAAGCACGATCTGCTGCGAGAGGTCGCTGAAGAGCAGCCCTCCGATGTTCGGGGTGGTGTGGGCTCCTATGACGAGCATGTCGAAGTGTCCTTTCTTGGCCTCCGCGACGATCTCTTCGACCACCAGACCGTGGCGAACGAGAGCTTGAGCTTCGACACGCTCATTGTGCAGGATCTCCAGCATATCCTCCAGGTGGATGCCCTCTCGGGCCTCCCTCTCCATCAGTTCCTCAGCTTCCGCCTCCAGATCGGCCCCCTGGGCGCTCTCCTCAAGTGCTACCTGTGACATGACGTGGAGCAACGTCACCGAGGCTCCCAGGGCGTGGGCGACGCGCGCCGCAAAGCGTATGGTTTCCTTGCTCGCCGGACCGCCAGCGGAGCAGGCCAGAATATGACTGATGCCCCTGCGCTCTCGTCCTTTTGCCACCAGGACGGACGTGGCCACAGTACCCAAGATGGTGCAAGCCCTGGATCCAGCTAACAGACGTTTGATCCCTCGTCGTCCGCGACTGCTGATCACGATAAGGTCGTAATCCGTGGCATCGGTCTGTTCGAGAAGCTCTTCACCCATCGCCCCGGGCCGCCGGTAGATGGCCACCGAGATGTCATTGGCCCGCAGTTCGTCGGCTATCGCTTTGACCGCCTGGATCGAGACGTCTTCCTCGTCGGGGATGCTGGCTATGGACAGGATGTCGACTGTGTCTGCCATGGCCTTGGCGATACGCTGACCTAGGGCCAGTGCCAGTCGGCCTACCTCGGAACCATCACTGTAGAGCAACATTCGGATTTTCTGGGTCATCATCTCTCTTCTTGGTGGTTGTGGTCACAGGTTGTCTGGGACCAACCGTTCGTCACGACAGGACAAGGGCGATAGGGACCAGGAACAAGGATGCCAAGAAGATCGCGAAGTTCCTCTTGCTCCTCATCGTCCATTCCAGCGTCTCCGACATAAGTCTCTTATACGGCTTGTAAGCGAGGAGAACAATCGGCAGTGATACGACGATGGCACTGGTCATATGGGCTACGACCACCGTCACTGCCTGTGGTGTGCCAAGAATGACAGCGGCCGCCAGTGTATCGATCATGGTAGAGACGTTCGCTCCGAGAATGTAGGGCATGATGTTCTCGCGCCGGACGTAACCGCGAGCTGAGAGAGGGACCAGAATGCCAATCGAGACGGAGACCGAGAGGGTCAGCATGGTCACCAGCAAGCCGAGGAAGAACATAACCATCGGTCGATAGATGAGGCGTGACGTCCGGTGCAACCCCGCTTTCTCAAAGCGGAGCTCGGGCAGCGCTCTGTCGAAGAGCTGGAAACTCAAGGTGATCAGCAATCCGCCGCCGCCGAAGAGTGCCCATGGGGGAAGGATCGCGGATAGCGGGCTCATCACCGGATTGAGGAGCGCATTGATCCCAAGCGAAAGCCGGCCCAGCCAAGGCCAGCGAAGGCTATCGAACCAACCCTGTTTCAAGATGAGCACGCCGACGGCGATGGCCGGCAGCTGGAGCGAGGCTGTGAGAAGTAAGGAGAGGACCCCGGTCGAGAGCACGGTCCAGCGTTGGTGGCCACGGACGGCGTAGATGAAGCCCAGCAGGAGGACGATGAAGGATGCGCCCAGACGGGATCCAGTCACCATGGTGAAGGTCTGGATCTGAGTCAGCGCGTCGGCGCTGAGCAGCGTCATGGCGATTGCCGCCGCCGGCGATCCGCTCATCACCACGTAGGCCATCAACCATCCCAATCCCAGGCAGTCGGCGGCGTGCTCGATGTTGAGGTGCCCGCGCAGAAGGGGCGTCAAGAAACCGGCTCCGGACTTCATCATCTCCAGAGCGAAGGCGAACAACAGGACGGCGGTCAGCCCGATGCCGCATTGTCTTATCCCGGCCCCCGCCCCTCTGCGCTTCTTCTTCAACTAGGCTGTCCCCCGGACTTCCCGGCTCAGTCGTTCGAAGAAGTTGACCATCACCTCGTGGCGAGCCATCGCGATCTGGCGACCGGTTGGCGTGAAGAGGCGGTCCTTGATACGAGACAGCTTGACGACGAATTCGTGGACCGGCGTGTGAGCGTCGGGATCGTCCCCCTGGAGCTCCCAGCGATCGAGATCGACCGAGGTGATGGGAGCCCATAGCCGCTGGCCGTGGGCGCCGCCGTAGGCGAAGGCCCGCGCCACGCCGATGGCCCCGATGGCATCCAGTTTGTCGGCGTCAAACAGGACTCTCGCTTCCAGAGTCGACGGTTCTGGCTCGGTGCGAAAACGATGGGCAGCGATAGCGTGAATGACCGCCTCAAGTCTCGCCGTGGGCGCACCCGTCAAGATCTGTCGCGCCTGGCTGGCGGCGACGACGGCGTGGTCGGCTCCTGCTGCCTGGGCCTCCTCCCTGCTGACGTCGTGGAGAAGGGCCGCTGCCCGTACGACGGGGAGGTCGGCCCCCTCCACCCGCGCGATACGCTCGGCCAGCCGCAAGACACGAAGCACGTGGTCGAAGTCGTGGACGGCATCGGCACCGTGATAGAGCGCTCTGGCTTCGGCGATGGAGATCAAGACGTCTAGACGCCTTGTAGTTGGTCCCGAAGCTCCTGGTTGATCGATAGGAGCTGATAAGCCTCGTTTACGTCCCGGCTGGTGAGCAGCCCGGCAAACTGTCCGTCCTCTATAACGGGCAGCGCATCGAGCCCCGATGACTGCAGCTGCTGGTGGACCTCGAAGAGCCCGTCGTCCGGGTTGAGCGTGGGGACATCCGTTTTCATCACCTGCCGCACGGGGGTCTCGGACTCCCGCAGCTTCAGGGCGCGAACGATGTCCGTGTGGGTCAAGAGGCCCACGATCTCCCCTCCGTCGCAGACGGGGAAGTCGGCCTGAAAACTCTCGAGGGTCAGGTCCGCAGCGCGGCTGACCGGGTCGTCGGGAGAGATGGCCTGGACGTCGCGGGAGAACGCTTGCCTTACTTTCATACCCTCGAGAATGGCGCGGATACGCGTCATACGCCCTTCCTGAGCCGCGCCTGAATAGACGAAGATGGCGATGAGGATCCAGATCAGGTTTCCAGTCAGCAGGCCGCCCAGGCCCAGGAGCCAGGCGAAGCCTTGGCCGACGCGCACGGCTACGTCCGTGGCCTGCGTCTGGGGCATGACAGTTGCCAGCAGAGAGCGCAGCACCCGACCGCCGTCCATGGGGAAGGCGGGGATTAGGTTAAAGGCCGCAAGGCCGAGATTGGTGATGATCAGATAGGGAAGCGTATCCTGCCAGCCCAGCGACATCGGGTCTGCTGCAATTCGGCGCAGGCCAGCGAGGAGGTTCACAGGCACGAAGAGGCTGAACAGGCCGAGGAGGATGGCAATGACGACGTTGCTCAACGGACCAGCAATCGCCATCAGGAACTCCTCACCTGCGCCCTCGGGCATCTCCTCGATCTGGGAGACCCCGCCCAGCGGCAGCAGGACGATGTCCTCCACCGGATATCCCATCCACGTCGAGGTCAAGCTGTGTGAAAGCTCGTGGATGACCACGCAGATGAAGAGCAGCAGGGTGACGACGACCCCAAATGCCGCCCCCGAGAGCGAGAAACCCTCTTGACCCAGGAAGCCGAACTGCAGGGCGGCCCAGATGAGGATCAGGGGGAACGTGATATGGACTTTGATATCGATGTCTTGCACGCTGAAGAGCTTGAAGCTAGTCATCTCTGAGTCTCCTTAAGAGTAGTCACGAACAGACGTGAACCTTGATGATTCAGTGCGCCGCTTGACGTACAACGTCGGCAGGACAATCAGGTCAGGCAAGCGCGCTGCGCGTCTCCTCGACGATGTTATCGACGACGGCATGGAGGTCCCCGGTCTTCCGATAGATAGCCAGCTGACGATCAGCGCTGGTGCCCTCGCGCAGGATGGTGTAGAGGTACTCGATCTCTCGACGGCTCCCCAGATGGTCGATCACGTCATCTACCCAAGTCAGAATCTCCTCAGCCAGGGTAGGGAAGGGGACCTCCTTCTTCTTGCCGAAATCGATCAGCTTGCCGCTCGTGCCGTAGCGCAGCGCTCGCCACTTGTTCTCGTCGATGAGGTGCTTCCGATAGAGGCGCCAAGACTGATTGGCGTGTCGCAGCTGGATCAGTTTCGCCACCACGGCCTGTACCAGGGCTACCAGACAGAGGGTCTCCTCAACCTTAGTGCACATGTCAGGGATACGGATCTCCAGGGTGGGGAACTTCTCACTGGGCCGTACGTCCCACCAGATATGAGTCGGCTCGGCGATGCTGCCGGTGGTCAAGAGCGTGTCCGCGTAGCTGCGATAGCTGGCGTACGACTCGAACTGCTGTGGGATTCCCGTACGCGGCAGGTTCTCAAAGACGACGCTGCGGTAGGATTTCAAGCCTGTATCGCGACCGTGCCAGAAGGGAGAGCTGGTCGAAAGAGCCAAGAGATGGGGGAGGAAGTAGCGGAGCTGATTCATAATCTCGATCAGCAGCTCCTGATCCTCAATGCCGATGTGGACGTGCATACCGAAGACCAACAGCTGGCGTCCCACGTCCTGCAGGAAGCGGACCAGCTCCGGATACCGACCGAAAGGTGAGACACGCTGCTTCACCCAGGAAGAGAAGGGGTGCGTCCCGGCTGCGGCCACCCAAAGGTCAGCGTCCTCTGCGAGCCTCAGGATGGAGCGGCGAATCCCGATCAACTCCTCCCGTGCCTCGGTGATGTCCGCGCAGATCCGTGTGCCGGCCTCAATCTGGGACTGCAGAAACTCAGGCCGGATCTGATCCGAGAGCACGGCCTTACCTTGCTCCAGGAACTGCTGTACGTAGGAGCGAAGCTCTCTAGTGTCTGGATCGATGATCTGATACTCTTCTTCGACGCCGATGGTGAGCGATGGCTCGATCATGTCTGCCCCCTTGTCGCTATTATAGCACATCCGCTGTCTGCTAGAAACTGAGGCCTCGCTCTTCGTTGGAATGCGTAGACTTGGCTTCCTTGAAAAGAGACGGGTTGGCGACGGCGTCGACCCGCTGCCTGGTATCTTGTGCCAACTCAATTCGGAAGCCTCTTTCAGTGGAACCGTGTTTGCTCTTACACCGGCGGCGTAGTGCAATGCAGGTCGCCCTAGCCGCGGAAAGGGCAATGAAGTATGGATCATCCACGAGGAGCGATTAGCCTTGTCACGGATAGCAGCTGCGACTTACCATCGCGACTGCTGGAGCGTTTCAGGATCGCCGTGGTGCCGTTGACGGTCCATGTCGGCACTGAGAGCTACGTGGACCGCGCGCTCTCGATGGAGGAGATCCTGGAGCGCTTGGAGGAGGTGCGGTCCTCGGTTCACGTCTCCCTTCGAACGTCGTAGACAAATCGCGACGCCGCACCGTTGACACAGGGCAATCGCATTCGGAGAATTGGGTCGACTGTGGGCTGCTTGCTGCGCCCCTCTGCTCGCTCTGGATCGCCAGATCCAGAGTTTAGTCCCACTCACGGCCTGGATCTGGCGATTAGGTCAAGTGACCGCAAGGTGGTATGATTAGACAGATATGGACATACCACCTGGAGGCACTGACATGAATAACGCAAGTCTAGACC
>Ga0207797_1002229_pt1 | contig 13547 bp, 10 predicted proteins | sample PRCRCaboRojoPR_6_FD_187275 | JGI IMG/M metagenome (GOLD analysis project Ga0207797, IMG submission 187275) | Marine sediment microbial community from Cabo Rojo, Puerto Rico - PR CR 10% Liquid 1 (SPAdes) | ecosystem: Environmental > Aquatic > Marine > Coastal > Sediment | place: Cabo Rojo, Puerto... | reverse complement strand
CCCGCCGGCCGAGGAGGACGTGGAGGAGGCGTACGAGGACGTGGAGGTGGTGGAGGAAGCGGACGGGGAGGCGGAGGAACCGGCGACGGAGGGGCCGGACGAGGAGGGTGGGGCCGAGGACCTGCTGGACGAGGAGGACCTGGAGGAGGCGTACGAGGACGTGGAGCTGGTGGAGGAAGCGGACGGGGATGCGGACACCGGCGACGGCGCCGGGGAGGCGGAAGGCGAAGAGGGCGGGGACGGGGTGCTCGAATGGGCGGGGCTGGACCCGGAGGCCCTGGAGGCCGAGCGGGACCCCGAGAGGTCCCGGCTGCTGGCCGAGGAGTTCAATCGTTCCCTGGCGGCCATGGACCGGTTCTACAACCAGTACATTCTGGTCCCCGAAGGGACCTACCCCGTTCGCGGCTCCGCATCCGACGGAGAAGAGGAGCTTCCGACCGAACTTGCCGTCTTTTACATCGGGAAGTTTCCCGTGACGAACAGCCTGTTCGAGCTGTTCGTGGAGCGGACCGGCTACCGGACCACGGCGGAGCGTCTGGGGTGGGGTACGGTCTACCGGGGTCGCTACCGCCGGGAGACCGACGAGCGCAGCGGAAGCCGGACCCTCCACGTGGGCCGGGGGGTCGTCTGCTCCCGGGTCGAGGGGGCCTGCTGGTATCAGCCGGCCGGTCCCGGAAGCGGCCTGCGGGGGAAACGCAACCATCCCGTGGTCCAGGTCAGCCTGGAGGACGCCTTGGCGTTCGCGGCCTGGACCGGGAAACGGCTTCCCGCCGGGGAGGAGTGGGAGGCGGCCATGCGGACCTCGGACGGAAACCTCCTGCCCTGGGGGGACGCCTGGGTGCCGGAGGCCTGCAACGCAGAGGAGGCCTGTATCGGGGACACCTCGCCCGTGGACATGTTCACGGCGTTCGAGAACCCCTTGGGGGTGGCCGACGGCCTGGGCAACGTGATGGAATGGACGTCCTCCGCGGCCCGGGGGGATGCGGGGGGGCGACGGGTTGCCCGGGGGGGCGGCTGGATCGCCCGGCGCGGTGTCACGCTGGCGGACGGGGAGGATCTCTGCCCGAGCGCGCGCTCCAACATCCTCGGCTTTCGCTGCGTGGCCTGCTGAGCGGGCCCTTCCGCGCGTGCGCCGGCTTCCGGGCCTGACCGCGGGAAGCCGGGCCTCGCCGGGGGACCCCCTGCTCGGCTCAGGGTTGCCGGGACTGCACCTGCTGCCGTGCGCGAAGCTTGGCCTCGATCATCTGCCGGTGGTCCAGCCGGAGCAGCTCTGCGAGCTTGCGGCCCAGGTAGTCCTCGTGCCTGTCGATGCGGAGGTCGGACAGGGCGATCCGCCAGACCAGCTCCAGGATGCGCTCCTTTTCCTCGACGGTGGCGTTCCGGTTGACGAGGTGGGTGAACTGCCAGAGATCGATGCTCCCCTCGAGCTCGTCGCGGGCGGCGTCGAGGACGGCATTTGTCTCCGCCTCCGGAACGCCGAGGCCGTCCCGGACCGCGGCGAAGACGGCCTCGCGCTCGTCGTCGGAAAACTCGCCGTCCGTGGTGGCGGCCTCGATGAGGAGGGCGCAGGCGGCCACCCGGACGTCGTCGGAACGGGTGTCCCCGGTTCTCGAGCCGTCCTTGGCCGGGCCGAACAGCCGCCGGATCATGTCCAGCATGGGTTTCTCCCCGAAGCCCTGGAGCCGGTCCGCAGAGCGGGTTCAGGCGTCGCCGGCTTCCTTCGCCTGGATGTGCTTCACGGCCGCGTCGATCCTCCGGACCACCTCGTCCCGCCCCAGGACGCCCATCACCTCGAAGAGACCGGGGCTCGCCGTCTTGCCGGTCAGGGCGACCCGGAGCGGCTGGGCGATCTTCCCGAGCTTGATCCCCTTCTCCTCGAGGTAGTCCGAGAAGAGGGCCTCCAGGCCCTTCTCACTGAAATCGGAGCAGGCCGAAAGCCGCTCCCGGAGCTCGGCCAGGTGCTCGAGCACGTTCGGCTTGAGGAACTTGCGGTCCCCCTTCTCCTCGTAGGACAGGCTTTCCTGGAAGTAGAACGCGGCCCCCTCGGCCATCTCCTGGAGGGTCCGGCTCCGGGCCTTCAGGGTGTCCACGGCCCGGACCACCTTGTCACGGTCCAGCCCCGCCAGCCCTCGGTCCTCCAGGAAAGGCAGGAGCAGGCCGGCCAGCTCCCCGGAGTCGGTCTCCCGTATGTACCGGGCGTTCAGGTCCAGGAGCTTCTCCGCGTTGAACACCCCGGCGGACTTGCCCACCCGATCCAGGCTGAACTTCTCGATGAGCTCGTCGAGGGTGAACTTCTCCTGGTCCCCGTAAGACCAGCCGAGGCGGGCCAGGGCATTCAGCAGGGCCTGTGGCAGGTATCCCATCTCCCGGTACGCCAGCACGGAGGTGGCGCCGTGACGCTTGCTGAGCCGGGTCCGATCCGGGCCCAGGATCATGGGGACGTGGGCGTACAGGGGAAGGGGCTCGTCCAGGGCCCGGTAGATCATGATCTGGCGGGGCGTGTTGTTCACGTGGTCGTCCCCACGGATCACGGTGTTCACCCCCAGGGTGATGTCGTCCACCACCACGGCCAGGTGGTAGGTGGGGCTTCCGTCGGAACGCTTCAAGATCAGGTCGTCGAGCTCCTCGTTGTCCACCGCGATCGGGCCCTTGACGGCGTCCTGGAACACGGTTCTCCCGGTGTCGGGCGACCTAAGCCGGACCACGGAGCCGGGAACCGCGTCGAGACCCAGGTTCCTGCAGGTCCCGTCGTACTTGGGCTTGGCCCCCCTGGAACGGGCCTCCTCCCGCTTCCGCTCCAGCTCCTCCGGGCTGCAGTGGCAGTGGTAGGCCCGGCCGGTCTCGAGGAGGCGTTGAATGAACTCCTCGTAAATCGCGGTGCGCCGGCTCTGGTAAAAAGGGCCCCGGTCCCAGTCCAGGCCGAGCCACTCCATGGACTCGAGGATGGCGCGGGTGGCCTCCTCGCTTGATCTGCGGGTGTCCGTGTCCTCGATTCGAAGAACGAAGGTCCCCTGGTTCTGCCTGGCGTAAAGCCAGTTGAACAGTGCGGTTCTCGCCCCCCCGATGTGCAGGTACCCCGTGGGGCTGGGCGGAAAGCGGGTCACGACGGTTTGGGTTGACATGAAGCAGCTCCTGAAGGTCTGTGCGCAACGGGCGGTTCGAACGGCGCGAAACGCCCCGGGATCGGGGCCGAAAAAAAGGACCGGGAGAGGGTGGGGTCTCCTCACCGGTGAGGCGAATCTAGCACAGCGCCGGATCGATCACAAGGCGGTCTTTGGGGCGTTCCAGGCAGGGAGGCCCCGGGGTGAGACGGTGGGGGGCGCGTGTTTCAGTGCCGCAGCTCGGTGGAGGCGAATTGAGACCGTTCCTCCCGTTCAATGGACTCGGGGTCCTCGCTGTTGTACATCACGAGGTTCCGGAGGTGGAAGTAGCTGTCCGGGTCGAAGGACTCGAACTCGATGCCCAGGCCCGTCCCGTCGCTGCGGGCGACGCGCCCTTTCGCGTGGATGGAGAGCCGGACGGAGGTCCCGCTCAAGTGAATCTCCACCTCGCACGGGGTCCCCACGGGAAGGCGATGGTCCGTGGCGACGTAGAGCCCCTGGAGGCTCACGTCCCGGGAACCGGCTCGAGCGGTGACCTCGTCCTCGGCGGTCCGCACGACCACGCGGGTTTCGAACCGCACCCGGGTTTTGCTTCTTCGTTCTCTACCCATTGGAATGAGTCCTCCCAAAATGCGGAACACCGCGGCGACACAGGGTTTTCCGTCGAGGATGAAGCCGGCTCAAGGCCGGACCCGATAGTAGATGCATCCGCCGTCCTCCACGATCTCGAAGGCTTCGGTGTAGCCGCTGATGGTTTCGCCCGTGCCGAGAAAAAGGACCCCCGAGGGGCTCATGAGACCCGCCACCTTTTCGAAGAGGGCTCGCTTGAACTCGTCCGAGAAGTAAATGATCACGTTTCGGAGAAAGACCACGTCAAAGGATCCAAACGTCCTCGGTGGGGCGAGCTTCAGGTTGTACTGGATGAAGGAGATCATGTCCCGCACGCGGTCCTCGATTTCCCACTGGTTGCCGTTCTTGCGGAAAAACCTGCGGAGGTACGCGGGAGGCAGACCCCGGCGGATGGCCGCGTCGGAGTATCGTCCCGCCCTTGCCGCCGCGATGGACTTGTTGGACACGTCGGAAGCCGTGATGCGGACCCTGCGTTCCCATTCCTTTTCACTCCCGTTACCGGAGGAGAGATCCAGGGCGGTCATCGCGATGGAGTAGGGCTCCTGGCCCGTGGAGCAGGCGGCCGACCAGACGGCGATCCGCTTCCGCCTTCCCGACTCGATTTCCCCCTTGAGGCGGGGTAGGACCGAGTCCTTGAGGGCCTGGAACGGATGCCGGTCTCGGAACCAGAGCGTCTCGTTCGTCGCGATGGCGTCCAGGATGGCCTCTTGGAGGCCCCGAGCCTGAGGAGAGTATCGGAGCTTGTTGTAGAACTCGCTGAAGCTGCTGCAGCCGCACTCCCGGACGAGGTTCGACAAGCGGTTCTCGACCAGGTAGGACTTGTCGTCCCCCAGGTGGATGCCGCACTGCTCCTCGATGTACCGCCGAAGCAGGGAAAACTCGTGTGGGCTGATGGGCAGGGTCACGAGGTTCTCCTTGCGGGCAATCCCTTGATCAACGCTTGGATCCGCTCTGCGAGGGCGCCGAGATCGGCGCTCTCATCAGACAGGCCCGCCTCGTCCACGGCGCGGGGCATGCCGTAGACGACGCAGGTGTCGGCCGTCTGGGTGACGCAGTGGCAGCCGACGGATTTCAGGGCCTCCACGCCCTTCTTGCCGTCGTTGCCCATGCCGGTCATGATCACGGCGAGAACGTGTCCGCCAAAAGCGTCGGCCACGCTTCGAAACAGGACGTCCGCCGACGGCCGGACGCTGTTCTCGGGAGGTCCGTCCCCCAGCCTGAGAAAGCGCTCGCGCGATCCGTCGCGGCCGGCGGCGCGAGGCTTCACCTGGAGGTGCTTGCCCCCGGGGGCCACGTACACCGTGTCGGGCCTCAGGGGTTCGCCCTCCACGGCCTCGCGGACCTGAAGGGCCGATTTGTCGTTCAGGCTCCTGGCGAGGGAGTCGGTGAGAAAGGAGGGCATGTGCTGCACGACGAGGATGGGCACGCCCAGGTCCCCCGGGAGTCTGGGAATGACCTCGCTGAGCGCGTTCGGTCCGCCGGTCGACGTACCGATGACCACCACGTCGATTCTCCCGGGCGGGACACGGGGGGCGGGCGAGGGACGCGGGGGCGGGGCGGCCCTGAAGATCCGCCCGCTCTCCACCGCCGGGATCTCCACACCGGCCCGGCGGGGTTCGGCCGGGAGCGGCCCGCCTTTTCCCCGGGCGGATATTCGTCTGGCCAGGTTCAGGTTTCTTCTTCCCTGGAACTGGTGGAACAGCGTCATCAGGTGCTTCCGGAGGGTCAGCACGGTGTTGCCGGCGTCCGTGGGGGCCTTGGGGAGGAAGTCGATGGCCCCCTGTTCCAGGGCCTTGACCACCACATCCGCGTCCGAGCCGAACTCCCCGCTGATCATGATCACCCCGGCCTCCGGATGGCCCTCCCGGATCCGCTGCAGGATTTCCAGGCCGCTCATCTCCGGCATCTGCAGGTCCAGGAGGACCAGATCCACCGGATGTTGCTCCATGCGCTTCAGGGCGATGGGGCCCGTGGCCGCCGGGGAGACGATCTCCACCCCCTCGATGTCCTGAATCACACGCGTCAGGAACTTTCGGTAGATGAGATTGTCGTCCACGATCAAGATGCTGAGGGGTTCCGTCACAATCGTCGTCCCGGCCCGCGACCGCCTGACGGTCACGCGCCTGAAAGATAGGCGTTGATTTCCGAGAGAATGATGTCCCGCTTCTGCTGCAGGTACAGGGCCTCCTCGGAGAGCATCTCGAGCAGGGATTCCTTGGTTTCGTAGTACTCGCCGAGGTCCGGCATCTGGATCTGCGTCAGGTGGTTGTTCACCGCATCGAGAAACCGGCTCCTCAGGTGTTGAACGAACTGTTTCTCCGATTGCATGCTCGCTCCTCTTCGTGGGTCCCTATCCCCCCTCGGGTCCCCCGCCCGGTTCCGGCGGGGCAATCCCCATCTTGGAGAGCTTTTCCCGGAGGGTTTCCGGTGCGAAGGGTTTGACGATGTAGCCGTTCACCTTGAGCTTGATGGCCTCCAGGACGGCGCTCTTGCTGCTTTCCGTCGTGACCATCAGGAAAGGGACCCGGCTCAGGGCCTCGGTGCCCCGGGCCTGCTTCAAGAACTCCAATCCACTCATCCTCGGCATGTGCACGTCGGATATGACCAGGTCGTAGGCTTGCTGTTTCATCTTGTTCAGGGCGACGTCTCCGTCGTCGGCCTCGTCCAGGGAGGCGAAACCCGATTTCTCGAGCATGCCCCGGATGAGGGTCCGCATGGTGGATTGATCGTCCACAATCAGAATGTTCATGGTTTTCTTCCTCTTTCCGAGCCGGAGGGAGTCGGCGGCCTCCGGCTGAATCGGGTTTCTTCAAACGATGCTGCCTCTGCAAGCATCCTGCGGGCAAGAGATCGCCCTCGTCGTTCGAATCGCCGGCCGGGTTGCCGGCGGCGGCTGAGCGGGAGCTTGCGGAGCCGTCAGACGATGAACTGCTTGACCATGGCGTCCAGCTCCTTGGCCAGGTCGGAGAGACGGTCCGAAGAAGCGTGCACCTTTTCCGCCCGCTCGGCGGTGAACGAGGAGGCGGTGTTCACCCCCGCTACGTTTCGCGTGACGGTGTCCGTCGAGGCGGCCGCCTCGCCTGCATCCTCGGCGATGGAACGGGCACTGTCGGAGAGCTCGTGCAGGCTCCTGGTCACCTCGTACTCGGAATCGATCACCATCCGGACGTGACCGGAGGTGGAGGAGGCGTGCTCGGCGGCCTCGTGCACGTTCTCCGACACGGAGGTGGCCGCCGAGGCCGATTCGGAAAGGCTCTTGGAGATCTCGTTCGTTGTGGCGGTCTGCTCTTCCACTGCGGAGGCGATGGTTCCCATGATGGTGTTGATCTCCGCAATCACCTTTACGATGGATTCGATCGCTTCGACGGCCGACTTCGTGTTCACCTGGATGCCTTCCACCTTTCCCCGGATGTCCTCCGTGGCCTTTGCGGTCTGTCGTGCGAGCTCTTTGACCTCGTTGGCCACCACCGCGAAGCCCTTCCCCGCCTCCCCGGCACCGGCCGCCTCGATGGTCGCGTTGAGGGCGAGCAGGTTCGTCTGGGCGGCGATCCCCCGGATCAGGTCCACGACGTCTCCGATCTCCTGGGCGGAGCTGCCGAGACCGTACACGATGCTGGAGGTTCGATCGGCGCTGTCCGATGCGTTCTGGGTCACCGAAGCGCCCCGGCTGGAGTTCTTGGCCACCTCGTTGAGAGAGGCGTACATCTCCTCGATTGCGGTGGCCACGGTGTTCACGGAGGAGGACATCTGCTCCGCCGCAGCGGCGACGGTCGCCAGGTTGCTGGAAACGTGGTTCGTGGCTTCACCCATTTCCCTCATGCTGGAGGAGACCTGGTTCGACGATGAGGCCACGGTCGTCACCTGGAGGCTCACTTCCTCGGCGGCGGCCGCCATGCTCTTGATCCGTTGTGCGGTCTGCTCGGTCCCGGCCGCCGCGCTCCCGGACTGTTGGTTCATCTCGCCGGCCTTGGCGTTCATTTCCTCGGAGATGGAGGAGAGCTCCTCGGAAGAGCCGTTGAGCTGGGCGATGTTTCGAACGATCTGCTGCACCATGCCCTGGAGCTTGTCCATAAACGTGTTGAACGAGGCCGCCAGCTCCCCCATCTCGTCGCCCGAGACGACCCGCAGTCGCTTGGTCAGGTCCCCCTCTCCCTCGGCGATGTCCCGGAGCATGGCGACCGTGTTTCCAATGGGTCGCTCGATGACCCTTCTGGTGATGAAGAAGGTCACGAGGATGAGGATCCCGAGGCCCAGCGCGCCGAGCGCGATGCTGGTGTTTCTGGCGCTTCGCACGGCAGCATCCGCTTCAGAGGTGGAGGCCTTGAGGAGCAGGCCCCCCAGGACCTCTCTCGACCCGCCGTGGCAGTGAAAGCAACGCTTTTCGTTGGGGATCGGCCGGAAGGAAATGAGGTGCGGGCCTTTCCCGTCGATTTCGCGGAACGGTTCGCCGGAGGCTCGACCGGTGTGGAGGGCGCCTCGGAACGCATCGCGGGCCCCTTGGTTGTGAATCAACCCCTCCATGCCTTTTCCCAGGGCCTCCGGGTCGGTGGAGAAGGAGACCTTCCCGGCATAATCGACCACGTGGGCGTCCACCCCCGGCAGCTTCTGGCTGAGACGGTGGAACTGCTGGCGCACCACGTCGTTGTTTCCCATGGCCAGGGCGTCGTCCATGCCCCCCTCGATGGACTCGGACAGCCTGTGGAACTCGATGCGCATCTGGTCTCGAACGAGCGTGTTCTGGTGTCGGATGCTCAGGAAGAGAATCGCGCCGATCACCAGCACCAGAACGAGGAGAAGGGCGCTCATGAGCTTCATCCACAGGTGCTTTTTGACGTACGAAATCACGGAACATCCTCCGATTCAGCAGGAATGACGGATTGAGAAAACGCTCAACCGCCGCTGGAAACCCGATGAGCCGTCGAGAGTCCGATGGCGGATCCGGGAGCTTCGACCTTTTCCGTCCCGATCGGGTCTACAGCGGAGCAGGGGGCGTTCGGGATCCCGCGCCGGCTCCCGCTCACACCTCGAACTTCCTCACCGCCGCCTGCAGCTCTCCGGCGAGCTGTGAGAGATTGCCCGCCTGGGTTTTGGCCTCCTCGGATCCATGGGAGGTCACCGTCACCGCCTCGTTGAGGCGGGTGATGTTGCTGTTCACCTCGTCCGTGCCGACGGACGCCTCCGCGGCGTCCTTTGCAATGGCCGCGGCGGCCCGGCTCACCTCCTCGATGCTCCCGGACACCTGGAGCTCCAGTGCGGCGGCCTCCCCCATGGTCTCGGATGTGCTCGTGGCCTGAAGGGCCGCGCTGTGGACGTTTTCGGAGACGGAGTTGGATCGGGTGGCCGTCTCCGAGATGTTCTTGGAGATCTCGTTCGTGGTCGCCGTCTGCTCCTCCACGGCGGAGGCGATGGTTCCCATGATGTCGTTGATCTCCAGGATGACCTCGACGATCGTTCCGATGGCCTGGATGGAGGCCTCGGTGTTGGACTGCATGGACTTGACCTTGTCGCGAATCTCTTCCGTGGCCTTGGCGGTCTGCCTGGCCAGCTCCTTCACCTCGTTCGCGACGACGGCGAATCCCTTTCCCGCCTCCCCCGCGCCCGCGGCCTCGATGGTGGCGTTGAGGGCGAGCAGGTTGGTCTGGGAAGCGATGCCGTTGATGAGGTCGATGACCTCGCCGATCTCCCGGGCCGCCACTCCCAGGTTGTTCACGAGCTCGGAGGTCTGGGCCGCCTTGGAGGAGGCCTCACTCGACACGCTGGCCCCCCTGGAGGAGCTCTTGGTGACCTCGTTCATGGAGGCGTACATCTGCTCGATGGCGGTCGCGATGTTGTTCACCGAATGGGCCATCTGCTGGACGTCCTCCGCCGCGCTGCTCAGGTTGCCGGACACCTCCGCGGTGACCTTGGCTCCCCCCGCCATGTGCTCCGACACCTCCTTGGACGAGGAGGAAACGGCGTCGATCCGGGTGCTGACCTCCTCGGCTGCCGCTGCCATGCTCTTGATGCTCGCGTCCGTCCTCCGGGTGGCCTCGGCCACCTTTCCGAACGCAGCGCCCATTTCCGAGGCCTGGAGGGCCAGATCCTCCGAGGATCCATTGAGGGCTTCGGAGGCACCGGTGATGGTGTCGCTCGTCCGGGCGATCCCCCGGAAAATGTCCTGGAGTCGTTCGGCCGCCTCGTTGAAGCCCCCGGCCAGCTCGCCGATCTCGTCGGTGCCGCCTTGGGGCAGCCTCTGGGTGAGGTCCCCCCGGGCGATCTTCTGGAGACCGTGCACCGTCTTCTGCAGGGGGCGTTCGACGAAACGGGACGTCATGAACAGGGCCAGTGCCAGAACAAGCGCCACGATACCGACGGTGGAGGCGATAATGACAACAATTTGACGCCGGGCCGTGGCCTGCAGGTCGCGCTGCTCCTCGGCGATCCGGGCGTGCAGGCCCTCCAGCTCCACCGACGTGCCGATGATCCAGTTCCACGGTTCGAAGAGCCGTGCATAGGTCGCTTTCTCCTCCATGCCCTCCGGGTCATCGGCCGCTCCCCCGTGGATCATGAATGCGCGATCCTTTTTTGAGAGCCGCTTCATCAGCGCTTTCGGCAGATCCCCGCCCCCCGCCGCGGCGAGAAGGGGCGCCCCCGCGCCGTCCAGGAGAAAGAGACGGTTGCCCCGCCCGTACTCGACGCCCCGAACGAAGTCCCGGACCTGCTCGCGGGCGTCCTCCTCCACCCTGTCCACGAGCATGCCCGCCCCGAGAATCCACCCCCACGGCTCGAACAGCTTGACGAAGGAGAGCTTGCGCACCCAGCGTCCCGTGTTTCCGGGGTCGGGCCACTCGTAGACCACGAACCCGCCGGAATCGGGCCGGTTCTTCGCGATGCGGGCGATCTCCTCGAAGAGGGGGGCGTTCGTGCCCTCCGTCGTGACCTTCCTGCCGTTGCGGGAGAAGCCGGACATGTCGCGGCCTTCGAGTTCCGTAAGCACCGGATGCATGATCATGCTCGCGGAGGTGTCGGCGATCCAGAAGTAGCCCTTGGAGCCGAAGCGCATGGACCGGACCGCCTCCATGGCCCGGAGCTTGGCGGCCTCGATCAGGGCGTTTCGGACCGTTTCGCGCATGCCGGCCGGGACCTTGAGCCCGTCGTGCTCGCTCCGGAGGGTGGCGAGGGGGATGTCCACGAGGGAGCGGAGCGTGGGACCGTACCGCTCCTTGACGGCCTCGGCCGCCACCGAGCGGTTGTAGGTCTTCTCCATGGTCATGTAGGAGGCGTTCACCATGTCCTGCATCTGGGTGCGGAGCCGGGAGATTCTCGCCGTTTCCGTGGCCTCGATGTCCGCGGCCCCCCTCCTGAGGGCGTCGTGCAGTGTGAGACCTCCCACCACGGCGGTCGAGAGGATCACGGCGGTTCCGACCACGAGCATGATCTTGTTTCTGAGCTTCATGTTCCCGAAGACCTCGCCCTTCATGTGAACTCCCCCTTGTCTTTCGGTCGTTCCAGGATCTTCTCCGGAGAAAGGACCAGGACCAGATCGTCCTTCAGGCGGACGACGCACTCGATGAAGGCCGCGCCGATGCGGTTGAGGTTGGCCGGGGGGGCTTCGACGGCCGTCTCTTCGGCCTCCTCCACGTCTCCGATCCTGTCCACCAGGAGACCGATGTCGTCCGGTTTGAGGATGACGTTGTGACTGGTTTCGGTGATGGATCTCGGCGGGAGGCCCAGACGGACCCCGAGGTCGAAGACCGTGACGGTCTGCCCGCGGAGGTTGACGAGCCCCCGGACGTAGGCGGGTGCGTGCTGCACCGGCGTGATCTCCAGCACCCGGTTGATCTCCCGCACCTTCAGGATGTCGATGCCCACCAGGTGCTCGTCGATGCGAAACGTCACGAACTGCCTGGAGGTCATGAGCCCAGCCCCTGCACGGCCGCCTCCTTCACCGGCTCCGACCGGCGTTGAAACAGGGACAGAAGGGCCTGCGCATCCAGGAAGAGCGTCATGCGCCCGTCGAGAAACGAGCTGCCCAGAAGGCCCTGCACCGGGTCGTTCCGATGGTGTTCGGGCACGACCGCTTCCCTGGTGTCCAGGATGCGGGAGGCCAGAATGCCGGCCGCCCGCCCGTCCCATTTCGGGACGATGACATACAGCTCCTCCGACTCCTCGTTGAGCGGAGAGACGGGGAGGATTTGCTCCAGCCGAATCAGCGGGAGACCTTCTTCCTGATAGTCCATGAACTCCCGTCCCCCGACGTGATGGATCTCCTTCGGGCTCAGCTTCTCCAGGCGGGAGACGTGCTCCAGGGGCAGGGCGAAGGTTTCCTCGAGGTCGCTGTTGAACAGGAGGACGGCGCGCCGGTTCCCGGACTCGGTCTCCCGCCGGGCTTCCTCCTCCCTGCGCCTCCGCTCCTCCGCGCCGATTGCGTTGAAGCGGAGCTGCTGTTGATCCGCGATCCCCGCGGCGTCCAGGATCATGGCCACCTTTCCGTCCCCCATGATGGTGGCCCCTGCAAAGCACTTGACGTCCTTGACGTGGTCGGACAGGGGCTTGACCACGATCTCTTCGGTGTCGAAGAGCTCGTCGACGCAGAGCCCGAAGCGGTTCCCGCCGAGCTTGAGAACCACGACGTACAGGTCGCTGTGCCAGCTTTGGCGCCTGTCCGCCTTGCCGCCGCGTTTCTCCGCCGCCTGGCTCGGAGGGGGGGCGGACCCGCCCGGGGGAAGGCTCCTCCGATCGCGCAGGCGGTTCCTGCGGTCCGGCACGACCTCTCCCGTCGAGGGGTGGGTGAACGAACGGGCGAGATCGAGGGCGTCCGACAGTCGGACGACGGGCAGCAGGCTCCCGCGTATTCGAAGCACCTCCGCACCGGCCACCTCCTCGATATCCTGGGCGACGTCCCCGGCTCGAACGCAGACGAGCTCCTTGACATTGGCCTGGGGGATGGCGAAGCGGTGGCCCCCGGCCCCGACGATGAGCGATGGGATGATGGCCAGGGTCAGAGGCAGCCTGATCCGCACGGACGAGCCCTTCCCCTCCTCGCTGCTGATCTCGATGTGCCCGCCGAGCTTCTCGATGTTCGTCTTGACCACGTCCATGCCGACCCCGCGTCCGGAGATCTCCGAAACGGCGTCCGCGGTCGAAAATCCCGGGGTGAAGACCAGGTTGATCTTCTCCTTTCTGCTCATCCCTGCGGCCTCTTCGGCGGTGAGGCGTCCTTGGGCGATCGCCTTTTCCACCAGCTTGCCCGCGTCGATGCCGCGGCCGTCGTCCCGGACGGTGATGTTCACCTGGCCCCCCTCGTGAAATGCGCGAAGGTGAAGGGTGCCCTTTCGCGGTTTCCCGGCGGCCAGCCGGGTCGCGGGGGGCTCGATTCCGTGGTCGAGCCCGTTGCGAAGCAGGTGGATGATGGGATCGGAGAGACCTTCCAGGATGGTCTTGTCCAGCTCGACCTCCCTTCCCTCGAAGACGACGTCCACCTCCTTCCGGAGCCGCCTGGACGCATCGCGGACGAGCCGGCTGAACTTGTTGAAGAGGTTCCCCATCGGCTGCATGCGCATCTGGACGATCCGCTCCTGCACCTCGCTGGTCACAACGTCCACGTTCTGGATCAGGGGGCCGAGCCTCGGGTTCGTGTGCACGGCCGCGTCCAGCTCCCGGCGCAGCTGATTTCGACCCAGGACGAGCTCGCCGGCGAGGTTCATCAGCTTGTCGATGACCTCGACGGGAACGCGGATCGTCTCGTAGGCCCCCTTGTCGGGGCCGCTGGAGGTCGGGGAGGGGGGGAGGTCGGGCGGAGCTTCCGTTTCGGGGGGGGCGGGGGGCGCCCCATGA
>Ga0207797_1002228_pt1 | contig 13548 bp, 12 predicted proteins | sample PRCRCaboRojoPR_6_FD_187275 | JGI IMG/M metagenome (GOLD analysis project Ga0207797, IMG submission 187275) | Marine sediment microbial community from Cabo Rojo, Puerto Rico - PR CR 10% Liquid 1 (SPAdes) | ecosystem: Environmental > Aquatic > Marine > Coastal > Sediment | place: Cabo Rojo, Puerto... | reverse complement strand
GGGGCGGGGGCGATAGACGACCTTATCGAGTTCTCAACGACAACGCCGGATGAGACGATCGGGCGGGCCGTTCGGTTCTTCCAGCAGCATCCAGAGCCCATCACAGCTTTGGGCATCGGCTCTTTCGGTCCAGTGGATCCCAACCCGGCGTCGGCGAGGTATGGCCTGATCACCACCACGCCGAAGCCGGGTTGGCAGGACGTCGACATCAGGGGGCACGTGGCGTCGGCTCTGAGCGTGCCGGTGGGCTTCGACACTGACGTCAACGCCGCCGCTCTTGGGGAGCATCGCTGGGGGGCCGCGCAGGACGTCGAGACCTTCGTCTATCTGACGGTGGGGACCGGGATCGGCGGAGGCGCCATGGTGGAGGGGCGCCTGCTCCACGGTCTGGTGCATCCGGAGATGGGCCACTTCCGGGTTCCGCACGATCTGGAGAGGGATCCCTTCGAGGGGGTCTGCCCCTATCACGGAGACTGCCTGGAGGGTCTGGCAGCGGGGCCGGCGATCGAGGCGCGTTGGGGGACGCCAGGGGAGGATCTGCCGCAGGGCCACGCCGCCTGGCCGCTGGAGGCGCACTACCTGGCGTTGGGCCTAATGGGGATCGTCTGCGTCCTCTCGCCGCAGCGCATCATCATGGGCGGAGGGGTGATGGAGCGACGCTTCCTCTTTCCCATGGTACGCTCGGAACTGCAGGATCTTCTCGGTGGCTACGTCCAGGACCCGGCAATCACGGAGACGATCGACGAGACGGTCGTCCCGCCAGAATTGGGAGACCGGGCCGGCGTGCTGGGGGCCATCGCGCTGGCGGAGCGGGCGCACGAGGAAGAGGTCCAGGGGAGGCGTCGTGGGCCCTAGACCCTCCTTAGCGCAGGAGGGGGCTTGGGATCTGATGGCGAGGAGGGGGGAGGCCAGTGTCCCTCCGAGTTGCAGGTGAAATCTGGTTTGGGACTCGTGGGTCCGCGGCGTGCAGCGTTACATTCGAAGGGGGGCATAGCCCCCTTCGAACTCTCTGGGTGGCCTTCAAGCTGTTTCCTGGCCCTTGAGTCCTTGGGCGGATTGAGGGCCCAAGTACACCAGGGCGGAAGTCCTCCACCCCTGCCACGATCCCCGCTGAGCAGATCGACTGGATGAAGATCCCCGCCGGGATGTATTAGTGGTCTAGGACCTGGCCCAGAACATCCATGCCGCGGTCGACGAGCTCCTGATCGGCCTGAGCGCCCATATGGCCGACGCGGAAGACCTTTCCCGCCAGGGGGCCCAACGAGCCGGCGACAGCCATGCCGTGGTCGCGCAGTCGCCGGTCGAGCTCCTCCCACGTCGTACTCTCAGGGACTCGGAGGGCGGTGACGGTGGGGGAACAGGCCTGCTCGTCGACGGGATAGAGGGCGAGGCCCATGTCCTGGGCCCGCCGTCGGCAGTGGGATGCGACCTTGGCGTGGCGGGCGTAGACGCGGTCGAGTCCGGCGTCGAGAACGATGCGGCAGGCTTCATGTAGGGCCGCCAAGTTGGCCCAAGCGGGTGTGTAGGGGAACCACGCGTTCTCCAGCGCGTCGCGGTAAGGTAGCAGGGCATCGTAGCCGGCGTAGTCGACCTGGGCGATGACGTCCCAGGCCCGGTCACTGACGGCGACCCCGGCCAGGTCGGGGAAGGCGGAGAGGGCCTTCTGGGTGCCGATGAGGCAGAGGTCGATACGCCAGGCGTCGGTCAGGACCGGTGTGCCGGCGGTGCTGGCAACCGTGTCGACGTAGTAGAGGGGGACGTCGTGGCGGCGCACCATGTCACCCACCTGGTCGACGGGGTTGAGCGTGCCTGACGGTGTCTCACAGTGGACGGCGGTCACCATTTTGGGTTGGAAGGCGCGGATGGCCTCTTCGACCGGCCCTGGTTTGAGGATCTCGTCGTAGCCGAACTCGACCCACTGGACGTCGGCCCCGATGGAGGCGGCCATCTCCCCGATGCCGTGCCCGAAGACGCCGGTGCTGATGGCCAGGACGCGATCTCCCGGTTGGAGGCAGCTCTTGAGGGCCCCCCAGAGGGCGATCATGCCCTCGCCCGTCATCAGGGCGATCTGGCTCTCGGTGCTCAGGATGGTGCGCAATTGCTCCTGGACCTCGGTATAGAGCTCGATGTACTCGGGCTCTAGGTCCGCGGAGCCGTAGTCGATCAGGTAGGCACGCCGCACCGACTCCGGTACGCGGGTCGGGCCGGGAACGAGGGGGATGTCGTAGGTAAGCATGGGCTCTCCTTTCGCTTGGGCAGGCGGATGACAGCGTCCGCTGCTGGTCTGTTCGCTCGATCTATTGTAGCACAAGCGGCGCGGATTTGAAGCCCGGGCAATCGTACGCAAGCAGGCTCCTGAGGTTTTCGGTTCGTCCCTGGTCCCGAAGGTCGCTCAAGTATGGCTGGCAGGCTTCAAGAAGAAGCTATCCTAGTGAACCTTGGACGTCTCTCCCGGACGCGGTGCGGTGGCGCTTGCCCGGGAGAGGACGCGAGACTATAATGGGTCGAGAGGTCGTTGGCACCGTGGGTCTGCCGTAGACCCCACAATCATAAGGAGGATCCTGTGGAGGACTTTGTCACGATTGGCGGTTGCTTCTTCGTCGGTGGTTTGCTCGTCGTGCTAGTGGTGGTGCTGCGCTCCGTCCGCCTGCTCTACGAGTACGAACGGGGCGTCGTCTTCACGCTGGGCAAGTACGCCGGTATGCGGGAGCCGGGTCTCACGCTGGTCGTCCCCGTCCTGCAGACGATGGAGAAGGTCGATATGCGCATCAAGACGGCGGAGATCCCACGCCAGGAGGTGATGACGAAGGACAACATCCCCATGCTGGTGAACGCCGTGGTCTACTTTAAGGTGATCAAGCCGGAGGATGCGATCATCAAGATCGAGGACTACGCCTTTGCCATCCGTCAGTATACCCAGGCCGCACTGCGCGACGTGATCGGCAACAGCGAGATGGACTTCGTCCTGACCGAGCGGGAGCAGATTGCCGAGAGCATCAAGGAGATCGTCGACTCCGAGACCGACGGCTGGGGGATCGACGTCGAGTCGATCAAGATCCAGGAGCTGGAGCTCCCGGCAGAGATGAAGCGTGCTATGGCGCAGCAGGCGGAGGCCGAGCGAGAGCGGCGCGCGGTGATCATCGCCTCACAGGGCGAGCTCGAGGCCTCGAAGCGGCTGCAGGAGGCGGCCGAGACCATGGCGGAGAGCCCCGGAGCGATGCATCTGCGGACGCTGCAGACGATCCGGGCTATCGCCGCCGACCCGTCGGAGAAGATCGTGCTCTTCGTCCCCTCCGACCTCGGTCAAGCGCTGACGTCGCTCGACCTGGGGAAGGGCGAATGAGCGGCGGCCATGTTGAACGATAAGATACGGTATCTGCAGATCGCGTTCAACTACGACGTAGGACTGGTGAGGCGGATTCTGCCCGGCGTGGCTAAGGACGTGTTGAAGCTGCCGAGGGGCCGCGAGCGGATTCTCATAGAGGCGGGCACGCCCTACATCAAGCGCGAGGGGGTCGACGGCATTCGGGCCATACGGCGCCACTGGCCCGGGCACGTGGTGGCGGACCTGAAGACGGTGGATGGCGCGCTGGATGAGGTAAACATGGCTCGGGAGGGCGGAGCCACGGCGGCCACCGTCCTTGGGAGCTCCCCGTCGGAGGCGCTGGATCTCTTCATCGGCCGCTGTGGCGAGCTGCAGATGATCTCTATGATCGACATGCTCGGTGTCAAGGATCCGCTGCGGGTGTTGATGCGCCTGCGAAAGCCGCCCGACGTGGTGGTGCTCCACCGCGGGCGCGATGAGGAGGGCACGCGCGGCAAGCTGATCCAGTACCGGCACGTCAACCGGGTGCGCAGCAAGTTCAACGTGCTCATCTCGGCGGCGGGTGGCGTCGACATCAAGGAGGCGCGTAGCGCCATTTTCAACGGCGCGAATATCGTGGTGGTGAACCTGGTGCGGCCGGGTGATCCGTGGACCGGTATATCGACGGAGGCGGACGTGGGGGCTATGGCGCAGGAGTTCCTGGCAACCATCGAGTGAGGTGTGCCTATGCATAAGACGATCGGTATTCTGGGCGGGATGAGCCCGGAATCGACGGTAGCGTACTACGAGTATATCACCCGAACCTACACGGAGACGTTTGGGGATTACGGCTATCCCGAGATTCTGATCTACAGTGTCAGCTTCCAGCCCTACGTCGATTGGCCTGCGGAGGATCGCTGGGACCTGGTGGCGGAGGGGCTGACGCGGGCGGCGCAGGCGCTGGAGGTGGCCGGGGCGGATGTGATTCTCATCGCCACCAACACGATGCATCTGGTCTTCGACGAGGTCGAGGCTGGCGTCAACGTGCCGATGTTGAGCCTGCTGGATGCCGTTGGCGGCGCGATTGAGGCACGAGGTATGGAGAGAGTCGGCCTGTTGGGGACGGCGTTCACGATGGAGAAGACGTTCTATCAGGACGCTCTGGCCAATCGGGGGATCGAGGTGCTGGTGCCGGGGGCGGAGGATCGGAAGCGAGTCAACGACGTGATCTACGACGAGTTGGTGGCCGGGCAGATCCGGGATGCGTCGCGGAAGGCCTTCGTCGAGATCATCGACGGGCTGGCGCGGCGTGGCGCCGAGGGCGTGATTCTAGGCTGCACCGAGATCCCCCTCCTGGTCAGTGAAGAGGAAGCTGGCATCCCGTTGTTCGACACCACAGTGATCCACGCCGACGCCGCTCTACGGTATGCGGTGGGGACGTGAAAGAGAGGTAGCGGGCGCCGCGTTTGCGGGGGTATGCCGCGGTGGTGCCGCGGTGGGTGGCTGCATATCAATCTGCGGCTTCAGTTGGACTTGACAAATCTAGGCTTTCCGATATAAACACGCGCACGTGTCCTAAGTCGTCTCTTGTTGAAAGGAGGGGAGGATGAATGAGGAAACGTGCAGTAAGACATTGGCCGTCGCGTTGTCGGCGGCCATTATTGTTGCTCCATACGTTTACCCGGTGCTCGTGCAGGGTGATCAGCACCTCAGCGACTCTGGCCTATCGCCGTACTGGAGGCCGGTGGTCAGCCGTTGGGAGAGCATCGTCGTTCGTTACGCGGAGAGACGGGGGCTAGACCCCGATCTGGTGGCCTCCGTCATCTGGAAGGAGTCCAGAGGGGACGCCACAGCCGTGGGGCCGACCGGGGCCGTGGGATTGATGTGCGTCAAGCCGTTCCCGTGGCGCCCCAGCGCCGAGGAGCTGAGGAACCCCTGGACGAACGTGGCGGCGGGAACGGCAACGCTGGCTCAGATCATTCGGGACGGTCGTGGAGATGTCTTCTACGCGCTGGCGGCCTACAACGGCGGTTGGGATCAGGTCCACCTAGGCGTGACACGCCGCTATGCTGCCGATGTCTTGGACAACTACGTACGGGCCGTGGCCGTCGGAGAAGGCCTCTCGGCCGATGGGGATTGGATGGCCCTGTTGTCGGTCGAAGGGCTACCCGACCAGTCGACGATCACGGTTCTCGGGCCGGGTCGAGAGGTGGCTCGATACACAGATAGGCCCTGGTCCCGCGCCGCGGTGCCGTCTGCGCCGGAGGATCATGCGCCGCACGCGACGGCGATCCGGTTTCGAGGCGAGCATGGGCGGGAGGTGCGGGTGAACGTCTGGCTCATCGAGTCGGATCAGGCCTCGAACCTGGTGGGTGGAGCCTCCGCCCCGCGGCCTTCCTACAGCCAGGTGCTGGGACAGGGCTTCGATGGGGTGCCGGACTAGGTCCGGCGGGGTTGAGGGAGCGCAGGTGGCGATCTACGTCCTGCGCAAGGCGGGCGGGATTGTGAGACCGGCGGTGGGGGCGGTCGGCTAGCTTGCCAGGCACTTGGTGCGCAACCTGGTTGTCCCCCTGAGCTGGGGTTGCACGTTGGCTGAATGACGGCAGTTGGCCCCCGTCTTCTTTCGAAGACGGGGGCTCGACCGTCCAACGGTGTGCCGGCTCCGCCTATCGCTGGGGCATCGTGAACCGCAGGGAGGGAGTTCCGGTCCAGCCGAGGATCTCCTCCAGGGTGGGCATTGGGGAGCGGGCCTGGAAGGTGTAGAACATCTCCAGGAAGGTAGGCTGCGGTCTGAGCTCGATCACACGCGGCCGGCCTGTGATACCGCCCAGTTCCCCGGCCTTCTCAATAGCGTCCTCCCGAGCCCCCACCGCGTCCACCAGCTCCAACTCCAGCGCCTGCCGTCCGGTGTAGATGCTGCCGTCCGCCAGCTCGCGGACCGTCTCCTCTGGCAGCTCCCGCGCCTCGACGACCACATCCACGAAGTCCTGGTAGACCTGGTCGAGGATTCCCTCCCAGAGCTCCTTCTCCTGCTCCGTCATGTCCCGGTAGGGGCTGCCGATATCCTTGCGCTCTCCGGTGGTGATGACGACGGCGTCGACCCCAACCTTGTCCAGTAGCCCCTCGAAGGTGAGGAACTGGCTGATGACACCGATGGAGCCGGTCAGGGTGTCCGGATGGGCTATGACGTGATCGCCGCCGCAGGCGATGTAGTAGCCTCCTGACGCCGCCGTGTCGCCCATGGAGATCACCACGGGTTTCTCGTAGGCGAGCAGGGCGCGGTAGATCTCGTCGGAGGCGACGACGCTGCCGCCCGGGCTGTTGATGCGCACCACGACGGCCTTGACGGCCGGGTCACCCTCGGCTCGTTCGAGGAGCGATCGCACTCGCTCCGGCGTGATGCCGGTCGTGGTTAGGTAGTCCTGGGTGCTGGCGGTGATAGCCCCATCGAGCCGCAGCACGGCGACCGCGTCCCCAACGCCCGGGCTCCGCGCCATTGGCTGTTGACCGAGCTGGCTCAAGGCGCCTATGGCGACCACCCCGGTCCCGACGCAGCTGCAGACCGGCAGGGCAAACCCCAGGATGAAGGCCAGGAATACCCAGAGAATCGGTTTGTCTTTCATATATGTCTCCTTACGCTATCAGATCTTCGGTGGGGCAGGGTCGGATGGTGGGCGGGGGGCGCCTGATCCGACCTACAGGCGGCCGTCGCTAGAAGCCCAGCTCAAGCCAGTTGGTGCCCGTGATCACCGAGCAGGTGAGCATCAGGAAGAGGAGCAGCAGGATGATGCCGCAGCCGCAGCCACCGCAGGATATACCTCTTCCAAAGCCGAACCGCTCCTGCAGCCAATCGAAGAGCCAGTTGAGCAGCAAGAGCTTCAACAAACCGGAAAGACAACCGGGTCTATCGTCCATGTCGCTCCTTCGTCGGATAGCGGACGGGGGCCGCCTGATCCGACCTACGTTGGATGGCAAGTCTAAGCTACTCCGCTTCGGGGCCGGTCAGGCGCAGGAAGCGTCGCTTGCCGATCTGGAGAACAGCCTCGTCCTCGACCGCGATGTCGGCGTGGACGTCCGTGATCTTCTCGCCGTCCAGCCGCACGGCGCCCTGTTGCACCAGACGACGAGCCTGGCTCTTGCTCCGTGCCAGGTCGGCCCCGGCGATGATGTCGACAACGTTCTCTGGCGCCGTCAGATGGCGCTCGGGCATATCCTCGGGTAACTGCCGTTTCTGATGGACGCGCTCGAAGCGCGCGGCCGCCTTGTCGGCGGCCTCGTCGCCGTCGAAGATAGAAACAATCTCCCAGGCCAGTTGCTTCTTGGCGTCCATGGGGTGCACCTCGCCCCGCTCCATAGCGGCGAACAGCTCGTCGATGCGCTGGGGCTTCCAACGGGTGACCAGCTCGAACCAATTCCGCATGGCGGCGTCGGGGATCGACATGGTCTTGCCGTACTTCGTCTCGGGCGGCTCGTTGACGCCGACGTAGTTGCCTGTGCTCTTCGACATACGGAGCTTGCCGTCGGTGCCGACCAGGATGGGGAACGTGAGGCAGACCTGGGGCTTCTGATCGAAGACGGCCTGCAGCTTACGGCCGGCCATCAGGTTGAAGAGCTGATCGGTGCCGCCGATCTGGATGTCCGTCCTCAGCGCCACGGCGTCGTATCCCTGCATCAGGGCGTAGAGGAACTCGTGCACCCAGATGGCGTCCCCCTTCTCCCGCCGCAGGGTGAACTTCTCGCGCGAGAGGAACTGCTGCACGGTGAAGTGGCTCGCCAGCTCGATGACGTCCTGGAAGGTCAGGTCGGCCAGCCACTCGTCGTTGTATCGCACCTCGGTCCGTTCGGGATCGAGGATCCTGTAGGCCTGGTCGATGTAGGTGTCGGCGTTTTCCCTCACCTCAGCCATAGTGAGGCGCGGGCGCGCCGCGTCCTTGTCGGACGGATCGCCGATCAGGCCGGTGAAGGTGCCGATAAGGAAGATGGCCTGGTGGCCGAGCTCCTGAAACTGGCGCAGCTTACGCATGGTGACCGTGTGGCCGAGATGGATGTCTGGAGCCGTCGGGTCGTAGCCGCAGTAGATGCGCAGCGGCTGCCCCGTCTTCTCGGCGTCGATCAGTCGCTGACGCAGCTCCTCCACCATGTGCTCCTTGGTCTGTTCGTCGCCAAACTCGGCCCCTCGGGTCAGGAGAGCCATCTGCTCGTCAATAGTTGGCTTGCTCATAAGTACCTCGCTTTGTCTATGTTCGGTGGACGTAGGGTAGACGGTAGGACAAAAACAGCAAAAAACCCACGGGGGTGGGTTTCAGGGGTTACCGGATTGTAGCGACACAGAGGGCAGCTAACCGCTGCCGCGCCACAATCCGCCGGTATAGATGTAGGTGCAGAAGATCCCACAGATCAAGTCAGTCACTGTCATTCACCTCATTCCTGCTTCCCGCACCATTATACTTGAATTGGTCGGTAAGTCAATCTGCGTCAGACGAACGCGGAACGAGGCGTTCAACGGCACCCTTTTCAATCAGGTCGATGAGCTGCTCGTCGTCACAGCCGGACTCATTTTCTTGCTCATCGCCGCGCTGATTCTCCATCTGGATGGAGGAGATCAGGATGGGGTTCCGAGAGCGATTGCCCACGGGCGAGATGCCCCTTCCGCTCTTTGTGGGGATCAACGTGGTCGTCTACGCGTTCTGTTTCGCCACGCTGCTTCTTTCCCTCCGGGATGGGGAGCTGGCGACGCCCTTCGCCTGGATCTTCGCCACGGCGATGGCCTTGAACGGGCTGGGGCACGTGGGGATTATGGTCGTGCGTCGCCGACACTTCCCCGGCGGCTGGACAGCCTTCCTGCTCCTGGCGCTCTCCGCGATCCTCATCCTGCGCCTCCTCGGTCTGGGCTAGACTCAGTGGACCCAGCTTGCTCAGCCGAGATCGAAGGTCTCGCTCTGCTCACCCCAATCACCCGAGATCCGTGGCGGAGGTGGGGTCTGGCAATCTGCTTGGAGCCTTAATCTAATGTGTCCTGATCCGCGCTTTGATTGACGCGGCGGGTGATGTGTGCTATCCTACCAGGTGGTCGCTTGCAGCAAGGATAGGATAGGGAATATGGGCTTGACTGAACACAGACGTAAACCGAGTATCGTTTTTGTCGTTCTCGACACGCACCGCTGGGATCGTCTCGGCTGCTACGGCTATCCCCGCGGCACGTCGCCAAATCTGGACGCCTTCGCCGGGCAGGCTACGCTCTTCGAGACGGGCGTCGCTCCCGCGCAGTGGACCATTCCGTCGCACGCCTCGCTGTTCTCCGGCGAGCCCCCCAGCGTCCACGGGGCCCTCCAGTCGGACGATACGCTCCATCGCCGGTTCACGACGCTGGCGGAGCACCTTCGCGCGGCAGGATATCGCACGGTGGGGTTCTGCAACAACCCGCTGGTCGGCATCCTCGACAACGGCCTCCGACGGGGGTTCGATGCTTTCTACAACTACGGTGGGGCCTTCCCCGCGGGGCCTGTCGCTCGCTCGTCAGGGGTGTTGAGACGCCTCTGGCACGTGGCTGGTCGTTCGCTGCGCAAGGTTGCCGGCCCGATTCAGAACGCCTTTGCCAACTCGGGCCCCCTCTTTCAGGGCGCTCTCGACCCCTTCTGGGTGCCGATCTGGACCTGGATCGCCAACTTCAAGGGAAACACACGCCGTTCGGTCCGAGACGTGGCTCGCTTTGTCGAGCATCGTCTGGGCGACGGGCGTGACAGGCCGCATTTCCTGTTCGTCAACCTGATGGAGACCCATCTGCCCTATACGCCTCCCAGGCCCTACCTGGAGCGCTTCGCGCCGAGCTACGTCGAGGGAGGAGCGGCGCGGGCGTTCATGCGCGATTTCAACCGACGAGCGGCCGATTGGTTCACGCCGCCCCTGGAGCCGTTCTCGGAGCTGGAGGCCCGGGCGCTGAGCGAGATGTACGACGCCGAGGTGGCCTACCAGGATCACCTATTGGGCCAATTGTTCGAGGTGCTGGATCGGCCGGAGCAGCGCGACAACACCTTGGTCGTTATGGTGGGCGACCACGGGGAGATGCTGGGGGAGCACGATCTGATGGGACACGCGTTCGGTGTCTATGAGGAGCTGATTCACGTGCCGCTGATCGTTCGCTTCCCCGGTCAGTCCCGAGGCCGGCGTGTGGTGGACCCCACCTCGATCACACGTCTCTTCCACACGACCCTTGAGGCCGCCGGGATACCGATGTATCGGAACGTCTCAGATCAGCCGGTTGAGGTCGAGCCGCTCAGCCTGAGAGGCCTCAACGGCGATGGCGGGGGCTCGAAGGAGGTGGTCGTCAGCGAGGCCTACGCTCCCACGTTCGCCGTCCAGGTCATGGAGGCGCGCAAGCAGGATCTGATCGACCGCCTGCACTGCCGGGCCACCCACCGCGCGGCCTATGAGGGGAGGCACAAACTGATTGCGATTGAGGGCGTGGGGGAACAGCTCTTCTCATTGAGCGCGGACCCGTGGGAGAAGCACGGGCTCAACGGGAACGGCAACGCGGCGCGGAGGGAGCGGTTGATGGCGCATCTAGCATCCTTCCTGGAGCGGGCTAGGTCGGAGAGGCCGGAGCTGGAGGCACAGCGGGCGATGAATGCGGACGACGCTTTGGTCAAGCGGCGTCTGCGCAACCTGGGTTATCTTGAGTGAGGGGGTAGGCCGATGATCGACCCAATTCTGTTCACCATACCGGGGACGAACATCTCGATTCACTGGTATGGCCTTCTGATGGCACTCGGTGTCTTCTCTGCCGGTTGGGTCACGGCGATTGGGGTGCGGCGGCGAGGCGAGGATCCGGACTACGTGTGGGACGGCCTGATATGGGCTATCCCAGCCGGCATCATCGGCGCTCGCTTGTGGTACTGCGCCAACGTCACCCTGGGTGGTAGCAGCTACTATCTGGACAACCCGGTGCGCATTGTGCGCGTCTGGGAGGGAGGGCTCCACTTCTACGGCGCCGTCCTGTTCGGCGGACTGGCCGCCTACGCCTATTTCCGGGTCCATGGGCTCGACTTCTGGCTGCTTCTGGACGCGGTTGCGCCGGCCCTCTTGATCGGTCAGGCGGTGGTGCGACCGGCCAACTTCATCAACCAGGAGCTTTACGGCCCGCCGACGGATTTGCCCTGGGGCATTCGTATCGATGCTGTCCATCGCATCCCCCCCTGGACCGACCTGACGCGCTTTCCTGTAGAGACGACGCGTTTCCACCCCACGTTCGCCTATGAGATGATATGGAACATCCTGGCCGCTGTCCTGCTTCTGTGGGCCGCCCGCCGCTTCGCCAAGAAGCTGAAGCCCGGCGCTCTCTTCGCCGGCTGGCTCATTCTGGAGGGGGTAGGCCGCGTCTGGCTAGAGTGGTTCCGTCCCGATCAACCGCGCCTCGCCGGCACAGGCATCAGCTACTCCCGCATCGTGGCCGCCTTGATGGCCGTGGCGGGCGGGATCTGGCTGCTGATTCGGTATGAGGTGATACAGTTGCCTTTCCTCTCGCCCGGACCGTCGTCCTACGCGCTGGCTTCGTCTCAGGGTTCAGAATCCGAGGCCTAAGGCGGGCGAGGTGGTGACGTCTCTCCGCTTCGCGTTCGCTTTCCTTGCTCGCAGCCTCCGATCATGGGGGGCGTTCGACCGAACGGGCCTTGGCTAGACCTGCTTCCAGGGATGGCCTGGGCCTGGCCAACGGTGCCTTAATCTGGCGTTAAAACTGCGTTAAAGAGACCATGGTTACATGGTCGAGGTGGCTGCCTTCCAGCGCCTATCTCACCCATCTTCTCTGTCTCTGACGGAGCATCTGTGGCTGCCCGTCGAGTGGTTACTCTGCATGCAACCACCGGGCATCTGGGACGTAGTAATAGAGGTAGCGGACGTGCGGAGCGCGCGGGTCCTTTCGCGCCGTCGAGGCGCCTGGGTGTCTGCACCATGGGAGACGATATGACCGACGTTGAAGCGATTCAAGTACGGAATCTCGATAAGTCCTTTGATGACGTCCACGCCGTCCGCGGGATCAGCTTCGACGTGCAGCGGGGCGAGATCTTCAGCTTGCTGGGCCCCAATGGCGCGGGCAAGAGCACGACCATCTCTATGCTGGCCTGCCTGCTGGAACCCACCGGGGGTGACGCGCTGGTGATGGGCCACTCCATTCTGCGGAAGCCAATGGCCGTCAAGGAGGCGATCGGCGTCGTGCCGCAGGAGATCGCTCTGTATGAGGATCTCTCTGCCCGCGAGAATCTGATCTTCTGGGGCAAGATGTACGGGCTGCGCGGCGCCGATCTCCAGCAGCGCGTCGACGGCGTGCTGGAGATCGTGGGGCTGACCGAGCGACAGCAGGGGGCGGTGAGCAAGTTCTCTGGCGGGATGAAGCGGCGGCTGAACATCGGCATCGCGCTGATGCACCGGCCGGACGTCATTATCATGGACGAGCCGACGGTGGGCATCGATCCCCAGAGCCGGCGCAACATCTTGGACAGCGTCAAGGCCTTCAACGAGCAGGGCATGACGGTGCTTTACACCACGCATTACATGGAGGAGGCACAGGAGCTCTCCGATCACATTGCCATTATGGACCGGGGAGAGGTCATCGCCTACGGCACGCACGATGACCTGGTGGACATCGTGGGGCAGCTGGATCGGATCGACCTCACCATCACGGGCGAGTCGGCGGAGGTGATGGAGCTGTGGCAGGCTGCCGAGGGCGTCCATCAGATCACGGCCGAGGACGGCGACCTGACACTCCTGGTGGACGACAGCAACCTCGTTCTGCCGCGCCTCTTTGGATCGGCCAACGAGGCGGGCGTGCGCATCACCTCGGTCGAGATCCAGGAGCCCAACCTGGAGGCGGTCTTTCTCCATCTGACGGGGCGCGCTTTGCGGGACTAGGTGATCACCGATGAAAACGCTCGACATCGCTTGGAAGGACCTGCGCCATTCCTTCCGCAGTGCCTTCGCTCTGGTGTTTATGTTCGTCGTGCCGCTTATGACGGTGGGCCTCTTCTACCTTGCCTTCGGCGGAGTGGCTTCCGACGGTGAGCCCGACCTGGCGACCATCGAGGTCCAGGTGGTGAACCTCGACCAGCCCGCGTCCCAGGCGGATGACTTCTCGGCGGGGGAGACGCTGACCGAGTTCCTGGCCTCGGAGGAGCTGGCGGAGCTATTGAACGTGACCCGAGTCGAGGACGCCCTCGAGGCCCGAGCGGCTGTGGACGGTCAACGCGCGGCCG
>Ga0207797_1002227_pt1 | contig 13550 bp, 11 predicted proteins | sample PRCRCaboRojoPR_6_FD_187275 | JGI IMG/M metagenome (GOLD analysis project Ga0207797, IMG submission 187275) | Marine sediment microbial community from Cabo Rojo, Puerto Rico - PR CR 10% Liquid 1 (SPAdes) | ecosystem: Environmental > Aquatic > Marine > Coastal > Sediment | place: Cabo Rojo, Puerto... | reverse complement strand
AACCATGTTAAGAGATGCACCAGTTATCGCGATACTACCAGCTGCCGATATCGAAGGAACCAAGAGGTTCTATCTGGAGACGCTGAATCTTCGGCCCGCCGATGTTCCCGCGCCCCGGAACGATATCGTCTTCGAGGGCGGCGAAGGGACCCTGCTGTATTTGTATGAACGACAAGGCGGCACCAAAGCCGATCATACCGTAGCCGGCTGGGCTGTCGACGACGTCGAGGAGGCCGTGGAGGACCTGCGCGAAAAAGGCGTGGTCTTCGAGCAATACGACGTGCCCGGTCTGAAGACCGACGAGCGCGGCATCGCCGATGTTGACGGCGAGAAGGCAGCCTGGTTCAAGGATCCTGAGGGCAATATTCTGGCCATCACCGAGATGGGCCGGTAGAATGCCCTCTGACAATGACCAATAAAGGCGTGGGCAGCTCAGCGACGCCGCATCGAGTCTGGGCTGCCCACCCGGGCGGCTGTGCCCGCCCTGAACCTCCGTATGACCCCTCACCGAGAAACGCTCCATCAAACGATTTTGAAACGCTGTCTATGGTACCATTCGTCAGTTCCTTCCAAATGAAGGCTGTCCAAAAACTGTTAACGGCGCTAACAGCGCATACAAGGAGGTTTCGATGGAGGAGGCAGCGCTTGATACCATCCGTAGGCGTAGGACCATCCGCCGCTACACCGACGAGGACGTCACTGACGAGCAAATTGACACCCTGCTGGAGATGGCCATGTCTGCTCCCAACCGGCTCAACCGGCAGCCCTGGCACTTCATCGTCATTCGCGACAAGGAGCTTCAGAGGAGGCTGGCCGACCACCTCGGCCTCCATCCCTATCTGGAGAAGGCCCCGGCCGTAATCGCGGCTGCTGCCCGTCCCCAGGTCTCGACCACCTGGCAGATGGATGTCAGCGCGGCCATCGAGAATCTGTTGATCGCGGCAACGGCAATGGGGCTCGGGACTGCCTGGGTGGGTGAGCCCGGGAGTGTCCTCTGGACGATGACGGAGGAGATGTTGCACGACTCCCTTCACATCCCCCGGCAGCTGGGCCTCCGCATTCTGGCCCTCATCGCTGTCGGGCACCCGGCCCAGGATCGCCCACCCCACACCCGGGCCGAGCGCTTCGACCATACGAAGATCCACTACGGCCTGTGGGAGGGGCGAAAGCTGGATCACGGTGAGGAGCCTCCCATCTGGGCCGGGGCGTCTGACGCTTCCAGGTGAGCGTTTTACTAAAGCCCGGATTGATCCATTGGCAGATCGTGAGTGAGGTTGTCCCGCTCCCAAACGCCCTCAGGCGAATGGGGGTGGGGATCTCGGCCGGCTGAATTCAACTTGACTGACCAGGAGAGTATGACAATGATTGGCAAACGTCGATACCAACCCCGTCGAACACAACGTGGCTGGTTACTGGTTACAGCCCTTTTAGCTTTGCTCCTGCTAGTCGGATGTGCCGACTCCGGCGACCTGCTCGAGGCGGAGCTGCCCGATGACGGCCCTCCGCCGCCCACCACGGCGGCCTCCGCCGGGCGCTTCCTCCAGAAGCTGAGTACGGCAGGGGAGGGCGCTGCGAATACCGGACGGTTCACCTTAACCGTCACCGATGAAGAGGTCACGTCCTTTCTCAATGTCGGTACCCTATTGCGCCGCCAGCTCGGCGATCTCCCCCTCCAGGATCTCGATCAGATCCAGGACATCCCGGAGCTGGAGGGAATGGACCTCGAAAGATGGCGCGAGTTGCTAGGGCAGAGCGATCGCCTGCCAGATCTGGGCGACGACGGCTTAAGACTCCGTCTGACGATCCAGGAACCCCAGGTCCACTTCCGCAGCAACGGTAGTATGATTGTCCGCGGCGAAGCCCGATTCCTCATCGTGTCGCTGCCGGTTCGAGTGGTAACGGCGCCCCGCGCATCGCAGGGCGAGCTCGTTCTCGACTTCGTCGAGGGTCAGCTGGGGCCTGTGCCCATGCCCGAAATTCTCTTCGATTATCTCGGCAAGGGGCTGGCCCGGGCGCTACTCGCCGGCCGCGAGGTCGCTGAGATCACCGAGATTAGAGTCACCGACGGCATAGTGACCCTCAGCGGTCGCTGGAATCAACAGTAGTGGTAAGCTGGCTGGCCCGGATGCCGCCCAACCAAATTCCAACTTGATCAAACGCGGACCAAAGGGAGACCCAACCGTATCCATCGGCTGGGTCTCGCGATGTGTGGTATACTGAGGGGTAGCAGTTCGCTGTCCCACACGACGGGCGTAGGTTCCTGACGGTGACGTTTCCACGTACACTTTCTGGTGACGTCGTTCTGGAAATCGACCACAAGGAGGATTCAAATGAAAGATGAAGTTCTGGATACCATCCTCAAGCGAAGAACCATTCGTAAGTACACTGACGAAGCGGTCACCGAGGAGCAGATCGACACCCTCCTGGAGATGGCGATGGCGGCCCCGAATCGGCTCGACCAGCAACCCTGGCATTTCTTCGTCATCCGCGACAAGGATCTGCAGCGAAAGTTGGATGACCTTGTCGCTCTCCACCCACACCTGGAGTCGGCACCTGTTCTCATTGCGGTCGGCGCCCGCCCCGAGTTGTCCACCACCTGGCGTATGGACGTGAGCGCCGCCATAGAAAATCTACTCATCGCTGCGACGTCTATGGGGCTGGCAACCTCCTGGGTTGGCAACCCCGACGGCACTCAGTGGACCGCTGTGGAGGACTTGCTCAGAGAGGCTCTCCATATCCCGACTCAGCGGAACGTCCGCATTCCGGCGCTCATCGCAGTGGGCCACCCGGCGGAAGAGCGTCCGCCGCACAGTAGGGAAGATCGCTTTGATTCGACGAAGGTCCACTACGGCCTTTGGGAGGAGAGGGAGCTCAGCGACGAAGCATAGATTCTGCTCCTCGGATAGGGAATATCACGAAATAACATTAGGAAATTCGCCCAACAACGGTAGGGTTGGGAGTAATTCGATGCGTAGCTTCCGTTGGGCCCACCGGCTCCTCGGATCGCATACGGGCTATAGGCATAGGAGGGCAAGATGGAGCTTGGAATCGTTGGACTCGGTAAGATGGGCGCCAATATGGCGCGTAGACTCTCACGAGACGGCCACCGGGTAGTCGGCTACAATCGTACCGTCGAGGTTGCGTATGACCTGGCGGAAGAGGAGGAGAATGTCGTCCCGGTAGAGTCCCTTGAGGAGCTTGTCGAGGAGCTCTCCCCGCCTCGGGCAGCCTGGTCGATGGTCCCGGCCGGTGGCCCTACGGATCAGGTCGTTAGCGCATTGCTGGAGCTGCTGGAGGCCGATGATATCCTCATCGACGGCGGCAACTCCAACTACAAGGACTCGCTCCGGCACGCTCAGAATGTCAGCGAGCAGGGGCTCCACTTCGTCGACGTAGGCGTCAGCGGCGGTATCTGGGGATTGAAAGAGGGCTATGGCATGATGGTCGGCGGCGAAGAGGATATCGTGGATCACCTGAGCCCAATCTTCGAGACCCTGGCTCCGGGGTCGGATAGGGGCTGGGGTCGCGTCGGGCCCAATGGCGCCGGCCATTTCGTCAAGATGGTCCACAACGGCATCGAATACGGCATGATGCAGGCCTACGCTGAGGGGTTCGAGATCATGCAGGCGAAGGAGGAGTTCGACCTCGACCTTCACAACGTCGCCGAGATCTGGCGCTTTGGGACCGTCATCCGTTCCTGGCTTCTCGATCTGACCGCCGATGCCCTGGCCGAGGATCAGTCCCTCAGCGACATCAAGGGCTACGTCGAGGACTCGGGGGAGGGGCGCTGGACTGTCTTCGAGGCCATCGACCTCGATGTGCCGGCGCCCGTCATCACGCTGGCGCTTCAGATGCGGCTCGTCAGTCGCCAGGCGGAGAGTTACTCGGCGAAGCTGCTAGCCGCCCTGCGTAATCAATTCGGGGGGCACGCGGTAAAGACGACCGACTGATCCGACTGAGTCGCCCTCTGTGTCCCATTTCCGCTCCCCCGGTCCGCGTTTCGTGAGTACGCCGGTACGACGAGACACTCGGGCCGCGAATAATCTTGACCTTAGGAGGACTAGATGAGTCCAATCGGTCGTTCGAAACCAGCTACCATCGTCATCTTTGGGGCGTCCGGCGACCTGACCCAGCGCAAGCTGGTGCCGGCGCTCCATACCTTGTCGTGCCGCCAGTTGCTATCTCCAGATACCTACGTGATCGGCGTATCGCGTACCGATTACTCCGACGAAGCGTTCCGTGAGCATCTCTATGAGGGCATTCTCGAGTATTCCCGGGCAGCGTCCGGCCCGGACGAGGTCTGCCAGATGTGGTCTGATTTCTCCGCTAACTACTCCTATATGTCGGGGGATCTCTCCGAGCTGGAGACCTATCGCCGGCTCGGGAACCGGCTGCAGGAGTTCGATCAGGAGTTCGGCACTCATGGGTGTGTTCTCTTCTACCTGGCCGTACCGCCTACTCTGTACACGATGATTGTCGAGCGATTGGGGAGATCGGGGCTCAATCACAGCGACAGGGGATGGCGACGGATCATCGTCGAAAAACCCTTCGGACATGACCTGGAGAGCGCTCGCCGGCTCAACGATGAGATCCACGACTCCTTCGACGAGGACCAGATCTACCGCATCGACCACTACCTGGGCAAAGAGACCGTCCAGAACATTATGAGCTTCCGCTTCGCCAACGCCATCTTCGAGCCTCTTTGGAGCCGAAACTACATCGATCACGTTCAGATCAGTGTGGCCGAAGATGTCGGGGTCGGGCACCGTGCTGGTTATTATGAGGAAGCCGGGGTGCTGCGTGATATGTTTCAGAATCATCTCATGCAGCTCCTGACCCTGACGGCATTGGAGCCTCCCGTCGCTTTTGAGGCCACTGCCCTCCGGGACGAGAAGGCGAAGGTCCTCAGGGCTGTCTCCCCCATCGCCGACAGCGTGCGTGGTCAATACCGTGCCTATCGTGACGAGCCGGAGGTCGCTCCGGACTCCGAAACCGCGACCTACGCCGCGGTGAAGCTTTGGGTCGACAACTGGCGCTGGCGTGGGGTCCCCTTCTACCTCCGCTCTGGCAAGCGACTTGCCCTCAAGTCGACGGAGATTGCCATCGAGTTTAAGTGTGTGCCCCACTTGATGTTCCAGATCGAGCAGGAGAGCGATATTACTCCCGATGTCCTTTCCCTCTGCATCCAGCCGAATGAGGGGATCCATCTCCGCTTCCAGGCCAAGGAACCCGGCGGGGGCATGGAGACCCGGCCCGTCACGATGGAGTTCCATTACGCCGGAGAGTTCGGTGCCGGGGCCCTTCCGGAGGCCTATGAGCGACTTCTCCTCGATGCCCTTAAGGGCGATGCTTCCCTCTTCGCCCGCGCTGATGAGATCGAGTTAGCCTGGTCTCTCATCGACCCGGTGCTGGACCAGTGGGAGAGGGAAGGTTCGCCTCCGCTGTCCTTCTACGAGTCGGGCACCTGGGGGCCGTCAGAGGCAGATCGGCTGCTCGCTCGCGATAACCGGTCTTGGCATCAACAGTGTTGCGCCGGAACCTAGCGGCGATGCGTGGCGAGCTCGAGGTCCTCTCCGACGCCGAACGCTTGGCCTCCGCTGTGGCACACCGATTTGTGTCCTTGGCGTCTGCCGCAATTGCCAAGCGTGGGCGCTTCACCGTGGCTCTCGCCGGTGGCTCCACCCCCGAGCCCGTCTATGCCCTGCTGGCGGAGCGCCCCCCGATCCGGGAGATCGACTGGACCCGGGTGGAGGTCTTCTGGGGGGACGAACGATCCGTATCCCCCGATCATCCCGACAGCAACTACCGCATGGCGCGCCGGACCCTCCTCGATCGCGTTCCGATTCCAGAAAAGAACGTGCATCGCATTCGAGGAGAGCTGCCGCCGGAGGAGGCCGCGGCTGCATACCGCCTCCAACTTCAGGACCACCTGGGCGTGGACGGGCGCTTCGACCTCATCCTCCTGGGAATGGGTCCTGATGGCCACACCGCCTCCCTCTTCCCGGGCACGGATGCAGTTCATGAGCGGAAGCACTCCGTCGTCGCCGTCTATGTGCAGAAGCTCGACACTTGGCGGGTTACGCTGACGCTCCCGATCATCAATGCCGCGCGCCACGTCATCTTTCTGATCACCGGCGAGGAGAAGGCCCCCGCCCTGGCCCGCGTATACGGCGGTGATCCGCTCCCCGCCGCCATGGTGGAGCCCGCCGATGGGAAACTATGCTGGCTGGTGGATCGCCATGCTGCGGCGCGGCTCCCGTCAACGCCTTGAACCAAAGCCGCCGTCCGTTTTGCCTTGGTGCAGCGCGCCATTAATCTCCCGCTCAAGGTGACCGGCACCTGCCCAGCGTGCAAAGCTAAGCCAGCGTGCGAAGCTAAGCCAGCGTGCGAAGCTAAGCCAGTTCCGGTCACCTTCGACCATATCTACGGCTTGTCCCGGTTTGCCCCCGTAGGCAGGGAGCCCATTTCTCTATCGCCTTGTATAGTACTTCTCCGGCGGTACAACGTTCCCTACCAGAGGCTCCGCTTGTCCACGTTCCTCCGTCTGGGATCTAAGGCAGAATCTGGCACGGTTCGTGGCCGGCCCCGGGGCTGCCAGGTAAGATAGGCTGCCCCTACCCCGTCTAAATATGTGACGCAGATCGAAACCGTTGAAGGAAATCTTCCCTTAGGTTTAGACGGGGGTAACTGTAATGGAAAGCGAAATTAGCAAGACTCAGGAGAAGGATAACAGAATATCTCGGCGTGACCTGCTCAAACGCATAGCCTGTGGCGGTTTCGCGTTGACCGGGGCAGCGAGCGCCCTCGCTGCGTGTGCGCCGGATGTGATGGAAGCGGAGGAGTCGACGGCCGAGGGTGAGGCGCCGTCCTATGGCCTCCCTACCGAAGATGGGCGCTGGCGGCCGCCAGTGTCCCACGAAGGCGATCTGCCGGCGGGCGAAGGGACGATTCACATTGAACGCATCGGCACGTTCCCATTTCAGGCCGGTCAGGTGGACACGGTCCGTCCCGACATCTTCCGGCCGGGCCACTTCTCCCTGTTCGATATCCTCGTTCATCTGTCGGAGAAGGGGGACGTAGCCCTCGACTACCACTTCGATGAAGCGCTGGATACCCACGTCATCGACGCCATCGACGGCCGGAGCGGGTGGTGGTACAATGCCCACTACTCCGCCGGATGGTTCGAGTCCAACGTCTTCCGAATGGACATGTACCCCTACAAGAACAATATGCGTATCCGCGTCGATAGCGAGGACGAGAGTAGGCTCGCTGCCATCTACCGGAGCTTCCGGGACGAAGTACAGCGTCTGGCAGACAACGGCGGACAGGTCGTCATACCCAGTCTGGTAATCCGTGCCCCCGGCGGCCGGGTGGCGTTCGAGAACGTGGTGGTGACGCCCCACAATGTGCGCAGCGACGTGCTTCAGCCTGGCGTCGTGACCGGCCTGGATGCCATCATAAGCCTGGCTGAACAGGGGCAGATATCGAATCTGGCGCTGACCTGGTATGAGCGCATCGCCGGTGCCCAGCCCGTCGACAACTATTGGGTAGAGCGTATCAATGAAGATGCTGCCGTCGGCGGCTGCGGCTTCGTCTACGAGACCGGCCCGCGGGACTTCGCGGGCTTCTCCGGTACCCACGTCCACATCCCGGCGGACGTTCGGGTCACACTTTCTCCTGAGTACGCCCTCTGGTTCTGGATCTGCCTGGGGCGGGGAGGGCTCTAACCGTGAACAAGTCCAGTCGTAACTACGTCCTCGACCTGATCATGGGGCTGCTGGCGCTCGCTTTGGCCGTGTCGGCCTTTGTGCTCTGGGTCGTCTTGCCCCAGGGTTACTTCGCCGCGCGCCTGCTCTGGCTGAGCATTCATAAATGGACGGGCCTGGCGCTCACCGTCACCGTGATCCTCCACGTCCTTCTCCACTGGCGCTGGCTCGTCCGGATGACGCGACGCACCCTGGACCGCTTATCCAAACCAGACTCGCCCACCCTCCGACAGCCCTGCGATGACCCGGATCAGATGTGTCGTGTGGATCGCGAACGACGCCAGTTCTGGTGAGCTGTGACCGCCGCTCTTCCAGTCGCTTGACGGAGATGGCGCTTTTGGCTCCCACCGAGGGTGCTATAATATGTCGGCTACGAGGTTCGTGCTCGGGGACAACGGTCTAGCCGCTGTCAGTGGCACGCGCGACTGGTTTTCGGCGTCAGGTAGCGGACCTTTCGCCTCTGTGAGTTCTCCCATCTCGTCAGCGGAGAACATTGCCCGGACTAGGACGATTGGAGGTGCCAAGCTCATCTATGCCTTCCGAAACCACAGACCTAAAACCCTACCTCGGCCTTGGCCTGGGAGTTGTCACCGTCTCGGCGGCTGCTACGCTCATCCGTCTTGCTCAGGCAGAAGTCCACTCCCTTGTCGTTGCTGCCTGGCGGCTCACCTTGGCTACCCTGATCCTGGCACCCATTGCTCTCGGCAGGTACCGCCACGAGCTCAGAACCCTGACCGCCAATGAGTGGCGCAGTGCCCTGGTCTCCGGTCTCCTGCTCGCGATCCACTTCGGCACCTGGATCACCTCCCTGGCTTTCACCACCGTAGCTGCTTCCGTCGTCCTCGTGTGGACGAATCCCATCTTCGTCGGCCTTGCCTCCCATCTCTTCTTGGGTGAGCGGCTGACGCGGGGCATGGCCTTCGCCCTCGTCATCGCCATCGTTGGCAGCGGGATCATCGCCGTCGGCGATCTGGGCGAGGGGACCCATCGTCTCCTGGGTGATCTATTGGCCGTGATGGGCGCCATATCCGGGGCTGGATACTTTCTCATCGGCCGGCGGTTGCGGAAGCGTCTATCCTTGGTCGCGTACGTCTTTCCCGTCTACGGCACCGCGGCCGTCATCTTGATGGCGGTGATGCTGGCCGCCGGCCTCGGTCCTGCGCCCCAACAACCTCAGACTTGGTTCTGGCTCGTCCTGATGGCGATCGGCCCTCAGATCCTCGGCCATTCGTCGCTCAACTGGGCCCTGCGCTATCTCTCGGCGACTTTTGTCAGCCTGGCCACCCTTGGCGAGCCGATCGGCTCGACCCTCCTCGCCTGGTGGGTGCTGGGGGAGCAGCCCACCGTCTGGGCCGTCGTGGGTGGCGCGTTCATCTTGTCGGGGATCGTCTACGCGTCTCGTGCTGAACGCCGTACTCAAACGGGGAAAGATTAGAGGGGACCACCAACTGACGATACTCACTGCTTGCTGAACTGCGTGCTCGGCCCGCGTACTTGCTCAGCCTGGATCAGATCCGGACCTTTTTCACGCCACCAACCTTGTAACGGGCGCTCCTATCGTGCCCATCTGGCCTCCTGGAGCCCGCCCAGTCTAGGATCTAGACTCCGCTCAGCCCAAATCATCATATCCGGACTCCCTCGGCTTCTGATACACGTACCCCGATCGCGAAATCCAGACCTTCTTAGCAACTGAGCGTTTGATTCGACTCCTCCGTCGGGCCTGCCGGAGGCACCCTCGTCCGCCCTCCACCGTCCGCCATCTACTCCTCGTCAATCCCCCACCAGTACATATCAGCCAGTTTTTGATGCTCTTCCCGCAGCCGCACGTAGCTTTCGTACCGGTGTTCGCTCACCTCTCCCTCTTCTACTGCTTCCTTGACCGCGCACCCCGGCTCCACCGTGTGGGTGCAGTCGGAGAAGCGACAGTGGGCCACCAGCGGCGCGATATCCGGGAAGTAGGCATCGACCTCCTCCGGATCCATGTCGAAGAGGGCTAGAGCGCGCAGCCCGGGCGTGTCGGCCACCCACCCCTCCTTTTCCAACTCCCCCTCCGCATCCTCGCCGTTCAGTGGAACCAGCTGCGGGACCACGGTGGTGTGCCGTCCCTTTCGCCTGCCCCCCCGGCTTACCTCCCGCACCCGCAGGCCCAGGCCCGGCTGCATCTTGTTCAGCAAGCTCGTCTTACCCGCACCCGATGGCCCCACCAGGGCCGATATCCGGCCCACCAGCAGCGCTTGGAGTTCCTCAACCCCTTCCCCTGTCTTGGCGCTGGTGTAGACCACGCGGTAGCCGATCTCTGCGTAAATCTCAAACAGCTCCTGGGCTTCTTCCTCGCTCACCAGGTCGACCTTGTTGGCGCAGACGACGGCCGGGATCTCCTGCAGCTCGGCTCCGACCAGCAGTCGGTCCAGCATCCGCAGGCGCGGCGCTGGCTCCGCGCAGGCGAAGACGAAGACCACGTGGTCCGGATTGGCGATGATCACCTGTTCTCGCTCCGAGAGATACCCTCTCCGCGTCCAGTGACGGGAGCCTCGTCCCCCGGAGGGGGCGAGCCGCGTTAAGGCCCGCTTCCGCTCGTTTACCTCCTCGATCATCCCTTCGATCATCCCGCCGCCATCGACCTGGCTGATCATCACCCGATCGCCGACGGCCACCAGGTCCGTGTCGCGCCACTCCTCCTTCAAACGCCCTCGTACCCGGCACGTGAAATCCCCTTCATCGGTGTGCACCGTGAAGAACCCGCTCTGCGCCTTGATCACCAGTCCCTCGAGCAACTCAGACATCATACCTGCACCTTTCAAAGATCACCCAGATTCGCTCCTTTCCATTGTAGCCTATCCATTCCCCCTGTCAATGCGCCGTCCCGCGGTGCATCAAGCCGATTCCCTATGGGCGTCGTCCGAGGCCCCGTTCGCACGTCGAGGTACCCTGATGCCCGGCTCCGGTATGCAGGCCGCGCACTGCGTGCATCGCAAGTATCAGACGTAGCCATGCGCTAGGGTCGTCATCCCGACCGGAACGAGCCATCGTGACTAACGTCGCCGACCTCCCTTCACCCTGTATCAGATGTGGGGCGCATTTGCCACGTGCCACCCTCATCGTCATTCCGACCGAAGCGAAGTGGAGGAATCTCGCCTTCTTTCGCGTCTTCCGTGATCCAACCCTACCAATCTCCCCGGTTGACTCTCCACCGCCACCGGTTACAATCATCCCACCATGCACAAATCAGACAGACGACCTGTACTTTTCATCGTGTTCATATCGATCCTCCTGGTCTCCCTCGGCTGTGCCCGGGTCCAGGATACTGCGCCCCATCGGCCATCATCACCTCTCGCTTCCCCATCTCCCGGTCGCATCTACCTGCCCGGGGTCAGCAGCGGTCGATCCACCCCACCTCCATCCCCCTCGCCAACGGCCACGGATGAACCGCAGGCCCCGGAGGCGCCGACCCCTCTCCCCCCGCCCGTGCCCAAACCCGACTACGGGGTCCAGCTCCACATTCCGCCTCGCTGGGAGATGGAGCAGACCCTCCGTTGGGCCGAAGGGCTCGGCGTGGGCTGGATCAAACACCAGGTCCAATGGCACACCATCGAGCACGGTCCTGACGACTTCGATTGGCAGAACCTCGATCGCGTCGTCGACGGCGCCGAGGGATATGGGTTCAAGCTCCTCCTCAGTGTGACCCGCGCCCCCGATTGGACCCGCGAGGTCGAGTTGGAGGGCGGACCGCCGGCCGACTATGCCGAGTTCGGCCGCTTCATGGAGCAGCTGGCTGGACGCTACCGGGGTCGTGTCGAGGCGTACGAGCTCTGGAATGAGCCCAATCTGGCTCGCGAGTGGCGCGGGGATACCCTCGATCCCTCTCGCTTCGCTTCTCTGGTCGCCGAGGGAGCTGTCGGTGTCCGGGCTGCCGATTCAGACGCCATCGTCGTCAGCGGGGCGCCGGCCGTCACCGGGATCGACGATGGGGAGACGGCCCTGGCGGACCGTCCTTTCCTGAGCGGGATGCTTGAGGCGGGTGTCGCCGAGCACGTCGACGCCATCGGTGCGCACCCCTACGGCTATGCCAACCCTCCCCAGGAGAGCGTGGCGGACGAGACCCATGCGGCCACCAGCCACAACGATCACCCGACCTTCTTCTTCCGCGACACCCTGGAGGACTACCACCGCATCATGCTCCAGCATGGCGTCGACCGCCACCAGATTTGGGTCACCGAGTTTGGCTGGCCGTCACCCGAGGGCATAGGGGATATGGATATGACCGGGTGGGAGTACGGCCGGGACGTCGATGAGTCCGAACAGGCCGACTACATCGTACAGGCGTTCCATATGGGCGACCAGCGCCCATGGGTTGGGCCGATGTTCCTCTGGAATCTCAACCTGGCCCACATCTGGGGCGCGGACAACACCTTCTCGGCCTACAGCCTCGTCCGCCCCGACGGCTCCTTCCGCCCCGCCTACGTCGCCCTCCGCCTCACCCAACCCCTGGACTAGTAGCAGGTGCCGTTTCCCCTCCCCTGCGGAGCGGAGGAGGCAAGGCCAACCTAGCCGCAGCCCGATGTAGTCGGGCCTCCGGCCTTGGCCCGGGAGGGGGCCTGTCCACCCCCCTAAGGTTCCGTCGTCGCCTCCGGCGTGGGCGGCTCGTAATCCGGTTCCGCCTCCGGCGGCAGCTCCGAGAGGGGTAGCCCGTAATATGCCTCGACCACCTGCCGTGCCATGGGCGCGGCCACCGTCGAGCCTTCACCGGCATTCTCCGCCATCACCACCAGTGCGATCTCCGGGTCGTCAGCCGGTGCGTAGGCCGCGAACCACGAATGCGGCTCCGCCTCCGCTCCCCCGGCTTCCGCCGTCCCGGTCTTGCCCGCGACCGGGATACCGAGGCCCGCGAATCGATGGCTGGCCGTCCCAATCGCCGCTGACGTCACCCCCAGCAGACCCTCTTGCAGCGCTGCCAGGTGATCTGGGCTGATCGGCAGCGTCCCGGTTGCCTGGGGCTCCCTAACCTCCTCCGCTACCTGTTGATTCCCCTCGATCCGTTCGACGAGGTAAGGGCGGTAAAGCGTGCCGCCGTTGGCGACGGCGGCCATCATGCGCGCCACCTGCAGCGGCGTCGCCCGCAGATACCCCTGGCCGATGGCCAGATTGACCGTGTCTCCTGGATACCACGGTTCGCCCGAAGCGGTTCCCTTCCATTCTGGCCCGGGCATCAACCCGTCTTCCTCTACCAGGCCCTCCAGGTTTGTAGGTGCGCCCAGTCCAAAATCCTTCCCAAACCGGGGCAGAATCTCTGGATCCAGCTCGTGGAGCGTCTTGCCCACCTCGTAGAACGTCACGTTGCACGAGGCGGACAGGCCGTCTTGCAGGACGATGTCTCCATGCCCCTCTTCTTTCCAGCAGTCCTTCCGCGCGCCGCGGCCCAGCCCGTCCCAGTAGCCGGGGCAGTGGAAGGTCGATTCCAGCGGGGCCAACCCGCCTTCTTCCATCCCCGCCGCCATCGTCACGATCTTGAAGACCGAGCCGGTAGGGTAGGTGCCCTGCGTGGCACGGTTGAACAACGGGTGGCGCGGGTCGGCCAGGACTTGAGAGCGCTCCAGAGCCGCCGCTGGACCGACGAAGACGTTGGGATCGAAGCCAGGCCCGCTCACCAGGGCGCGTACCGCGCCGCTCCGGACGTCGATCGCGACGATGGCACCCTTCCTGTCCCCCAAAATCTGCTGTGCCTTCTCCTGGAAGTCGCGGTTCAGCGTCGTGTGGATCGGGCGGCCCGGGACCGCCTCCCGCCGC
>Ga0207797_1002226_pt1 | contig 13552 bp, 9 predicted proteins | sample PRCRCaboRojoPR_6_FD_187275 | JGI IMG/M metagenome (GOLD analysis project Ga0207797, IMG submission 187275) | Marine sediment microbial community from Cabo Rojo, Puerto Rico - PR CR 10% Liquid 1 (SPAdes) | ecosystem: Environmental > Aquatic > Marine > Coastal > Sediment | place: Cabo Rojo, Puerto... | reverse complement strand
ACACTGGAATTTAAAGGCAGTGAGATCAACCAGGCTTTCAACGAATATCAGAAGTTCATGATGAAGCAAAACCAAAAATCTGCTGCACTGAAGAAAAAGCTGAAAGCCGCCAAAGGAAAAAAGGATGCCAAACAGCGTATCCAAAAGCAATTGAGAGAGCTGGACAAACAGGTCAAGCAGAAATGGAACAGCGTAATCTCTGAATATCCCAACTCCCTGCTTGCCGCCATCATAAAGGGAATGAGAAACGTGGAAGTGCCCGACTTCAACATTTCGGGATCAGCTCAAAACAAGGACTCCCTGCGGTGGGAAAAACGATACCAGTTTTACAAGGATCATTATTTTGACCACGTAGACCTTTCAGATTCCAGGCTGGTCAGGACCCCTATTCTGCACAGGAAGATAGACCATTATTTCAATAATATCCTCGTTCAAAAACCCGATTCCATCATTCCCCAGGTTGACAGGATAGTTAGCAAGACGCAGGGAAGCGATGAGAGCTTCCAGTATGTGGTCCGGTATCTGCTCAATCATTACCAGAAAAGCAACATCATGGGAATGGATGAGGTATTTGTGCACATAGCCGAAAAATATTACCTGTCAGGCCAGGCCGACTGGGTGGATTCCACTACCCTGGCCAAAATGAGAGACCGTGTGAGCAAGATCAAACCCAACATCATCGGCAAAAAGGCGCCCGAGCTGAAGCTGATCAACACATCCGGCGAATATTCGAGCCTGCATGACGTGGAAAGCAATTACACGCTGGTATATTTCTGGGAACCAACCTGCAGCCACTGTAAAAAACTGACTCCTAAAATTTATGATCTTTACCAGGATTATTCAAGGGATCAGCTTGAAGTGTTTGCAGTGTACACACAAACCGACAGGCAGGAATGGCTGAAATACCTGAACAATAAAGGCCTTGACTGGATCAACACCTTCGATCCGAAATACCTTTCCAATTTCAGACAAAAATACGATGTCTACAGCACTCCTACCGTGTACCTGCTGGACGAAGACAAAACCATCGTTGCCAAGCGGCTGGGATTTGAATCTCTGAAGAAGATGCTGGAACAGAAAATTGGGAATTGACTTGTTTGAGGTTTTAGGTAACGAGCACTGAGGCTAAGACAATGCTTAAATGCTAAAATGATTGAATGCTTAAATTAGGCTGAAGGCTAAGGACAGAGAAGCCAAGTTCACATTGTTAAAAAATGAGTTGGAAGATAAGACGGAGATTGCGGGTGTTTGCCAACTGCTTTTTGCCAATTGCCAACTATTTTCTTTTAAACCTCAAACTTCAAACATTAAACCTGAAAAAGAGGAGCTATTCTTCAATAATCGCCCTGTATATCATTTCCTGCACCTTGGTGCGGACGTCATCGGTAATCAGTTTGATATTGTCCTGATCGGGATGCACGCGGTTTGACATGAATACATACAGCACCTGGTTCTGTGGATCTACCCAGGTATAGGTACCGGTGAAACCGCTGTGCCCGAAACTGCTCGCCGATACGCATTTGGCGGCCGGGCTTTCTTCATCTTTTTCAAGAACGGGTTTGTCAAATCCAATGCCCCTGCGGTTGTCATTTTCTTCCCTGAACGGGCTATGGGTAAATAGTTCCAGGGTGGAATCCCTGAAGTAACGTTTTCCCCCGTAATATCCTTTATTCAGGTACATCTGCATGATCTTTGCCAGATCATTTGCATTGGAGAACAAACCGGCATGTCCGCAAACACCACCCATCATGGCAGCTCCCGGGTCATGAACATGCCCTCTTAACAACTGCCGGCGGAATACCATATCGTTTTCAGTTGGTACAACCTGTTTGACATCGAAACGCTCCAGGGGCCTGTAGCCGGTGGTATATGCACCCAAAGGCCTGTAAAACTTCTGTCTCACGTAGTCTTCAAGCTGCATCCCGGTAACCTTCTCAACAATACGGTAGAAATAGTAATATCCCAGGTCACTGTATACGTATTCTTTATCCTCCAGAAGCTCTGATTCATCAATCCATCTGATAATGCTGTCCCGGAAGTGTTCATTCATATAAAAATCTTCCGCCACCTGTAAAGAAAAGCTATCCTTTGGCGCTTTGGAATACACCCCATCTCTGTATTGTATGTTTTTCACCATGTATGAATGGGATCCCAGCTTATAGGGATATTCTTCCGAAAAGTCAGAATCAAGCAATTCCTGATCCGGGTATAAAGGCTCCAGCGTTTTATAGTAGAAGGGGATCCAGGCCTGCAACCTGGCCTGGTGAGTCAGAATATCCTTCAGCACCATATCGCTTTTGTTGGTGGTATCGAGGTAAGGCAGGTAATGGCTCAGGGTGGAATCCAGGTGAAGGGTATCCTCATCATACAATCGCATCACCGAAGGAACTGAGGCCGTTATTTTGGTGATGGAAGCCAGATCATAAATATCTTTCCAGTGAACGGGCTGCTTCTTCAGATAGGTATGATGACCAAACGTTTTGTGATAAACCACCTTCCCGTTTCGCGCCACCAGGACCTGGGCGCCGGGTGTAGCCTGTGAATCAACGGCCGCGTGAACAATGGAATCAATTTTGTACAGGGTATCTGAGTTCATACCCACTTCTTCCGGCAGGGTATACTTAAAACGGGAAAGATCTTGAGCAATTCTCCCGTTGCCAACCCTCAATGAATCATTAACTGAAACCGGGAGCTTACCATTCACATCAAAAGCACCAAAAAGTGCCTGCGCAGCCAGCTCCTGGGTAATCCCCTCATCATTATAACCATTCAGGACTGCATCAAAGTTGCCCAGTGGCTGCAAATATTTAAGTGCATAAGGATTGCCAAAATGTACCACGATGGTTTTCTTCCTGTTGGCCAGGCGTTTCAGCAATTGTTCATAATCCGGGTTCAAACCATACCTGCGGGAGGGTATTTCATTGGTATTATGCGTAGAGGCAATGATGGCATCATACTGGTCGAGATCGTTGAAGAATTCCTGGATTTCTCCCCCGGTCTCATAATGATAGTGCCTGCATTGGGTATACAGCTCAATATACTCCTGGAAAGGGGTTTTCTTGTTCTCACCAATGGAAATGCTTGCCAATCTAAGATCGGACAGGTTTTTTACAGGAAAGTTATTTTCATCATTTTCTACCAGAGTTAGCGAATGTTCGATTAAATTCCGGTGTAAAACGTTATATTCGGGCTTGTTCAGATCTCTGAGCAAGTCTTTCTTCTTTATAAGCTCTTCTCCTTCATGGGCCTCCGTGGAATAGTCAATGGTATCCATACCTGCCCAGTATTTGAATGAAAGGATTCTTCTGCAGCTTTCCTCCACAGTTTCCCTGCTTATTTCACCCCTCCTGACGCGCCGCCTTATTTCTGAAATGGCTGCAGGTACATCCTGCGGATAAAGCAACACATCATTGCCTGCTTTTAATGCCTCGGCTTCTATTTCACCCGGAGGGAAATAATTGGTTACTCCTTTCATGTTCAGGGCATCGGTAAAAACCAAACCGTTAAAGCCCATCTTTTCCCTGAGAAGATCCGTAACCACATTTTTCGAAAGAGTTGTGGGCCTGTTTGGTTCCTGGATATAGGCTGGTACCTGAAGATGGGCAATCATCATTCCTCCCACTCCATTCTGAATCATTCTTTTAAACGGGTAAAGCTCGATACTGTCCAAACGGGCTGTATCGTGGGGAATCACAGGAAGTGTCTCGTGTGAATCCTGGTCGGTGTCACCATGTCCCGGGAAATGTTTTGCTACCGCCAAGACTCCTTTATCTTGCAGACCATTCACATAGGAAATTCCTTTCCGGGCCACATTGTATTTATCTTCTCCGAACGACCGGCTCCCTATTACCGGGTTGTCGGGATTGTTATTCACATCCACCACCGGCGCAAAATTGATATGCACCCCCAGCCTGCGGAGCTGCTCTCCTATATCCAGTCCCATCTCATATACCAGTGAATCCTGCTGGATGGCTCCAAGAGCCATCTGACGGGGATAGCTGATTACACTATCCAGACGCATGCCCAGGCCCCATTCGGCATCCATACCAATCATCAGGGGAACATCAGAATAATTCTGGTAGATGTTGGTTAGCTTGGCCTGATTGCGGGGATTGCCCTGGAAAAAAATCAATCCTCCGATATGGTGTTTCCTGATGAGGTTCATGATTTCCTCGGTATGCTGAGGTCCTTTATTGGAATAGGCCGCAACCATAAACAACTGACCGATCTTCTCATTAAGCGACATTTCATTCATAATGCTGTCCACCCAGAAAGATTCAACAGCCAGTAAAGAACCCGGGCTGCTTCTGCGAACCAGGGGATCGTTTGCCCGGATCATGCCAGAAAATATAAATAACAATGAAAGAGAGAAGAAAATTGTCCTGAAGATAAAATGCGACCAAATGAATCTCATAATGCTTACACGTTAAAAAGAACAAATATAGTGAATTTTCAGCATTATCAAATGGAAAACTCCCATTAAATCAAAGTTTGATGAATCAATTGTTCTTCCGTAAAAAATTCAATTTAACGCATTATTTTTTACCTGACTAACAAGGAATTCAAATACCATCTGAATCAGCTAAAACCCGTTACCCTGCATATTATTTGGAAAAAAGCCGTATTTTTCCTAATTTAGGGGACTTTTAAATTTACGTTAATAACTAAGAAAAGATATGCTTATGAAACCAATTTTTGTGGTGATATTCATCACCTTTTTAATGGCTTTTTCTAACACAAGTGCCCAGGAAGAAGAAGGTACAAGGTTACTGAGATTTCCTGCCATCCACGCAGATCAAATCGTATTTAGCTATGCAGGAGACTTGTATACCGTTGATGCGGATGGAGGAACAGCCAGAAGGCTTACTTCTCACAAAGGTTATGAAATGTTTCCGCGGTTCTCGCCAGACGGAGAAACAATAGCTTTTACCGCCCAGTACGATGGTAATACCGAAGTGTATACCATGCCCAATGAGGGAGGTTCTCCTGAAAGACTTAGCTTTACAGCAACGCTGGGTCGCGATGATGTGGCCGATCGTATGGGCCCAAACAACATCGTAATGAACTGGACGCCTGACGGTGAAAACATTCTGTTTCGTTCGAGGAAAAAGTCATTCAATTCTTTCGTCGGCCAACTATTCAAAGTACCTGCTGAAGGAGGTATTCCCGAGCAATTACCGCTTCCGGAAGGAGGATTCTGCAGCTATTCGCCCGACGGAAGCAAACTGGCCTATAATAAAGTTTTCCGTGAATTCAGAACCTGGAAGCATTACCAGGGAGGAATGGCTGATGATATCTGGATTCATGATTTCAACACCCACGAAACAAGAGCCATCACCGATCACAAAGCCCAGGACATCATCCCCATGTGGCATGGGAACAATATATATTTCCTTTCTGACCGCAACTGGAGGATGAATCTCTTTAAATATAACATAAATACCGAAGAAATCACCCAACTGACCCATTTTGAAAACTATGACATTAAATTCCCTTCCATGGGTGAAAATTTTATCGTCTTTGAGAATGGTGGGTATATATATAAATTCAATCTTCAGACTGAAGAGGCCTCCAGGGTGCCCATTACCATATCAAACGACATTACTTACAGCAGGGAAGAAATTGTAGACGCCACGGAGAAAATCCAAAGTGCAGGGCCATCTCCCAACGGGGAAAGGGTTACATTCAGTGCCAGGGGAGATGTTTTTTCTGTGCCTGCTAAAGAAGGAATAACCTATAACCTTACAAGATCATCAGGAAATCATGACCGCGATGCGAAATGGTCACCCGATGGAAGTCATATTGCTTATATATCCGATATGGACGGTGAGTTTGAAATCTATCTACAGGATAAACAGGGAAAAGAACCACCCGTTCAACTTACGGATAATGCCGATACCTATAAATATAGCCTTAAATGGTCGCCCGACAGCAAAAAGATCATGTGGAGCGATGCCGAATTTCGGCTTAAATATGTGAACATCAAAAACCAGGAAGTTACACTGGTCGATACCTCCAAATACGGGGAGATCAATAGCTACCATTGGAGCCCTGACAGCAAGTGGATCACCTATACCAAAGAAGGAGACAACGACATGTCTGTGGTCTGGATTTACAATACCCAAACGGAAGAAAAATTCAAAGCCACAGAAGGATGGTACGAATCTACAGAACCTAACTTTTCTAATGACGGCAAATACCTGGTCCTAAGCTCAAGCCGTACCTTCGATCCCATATATAGCAGTGTGGAATGGAACTATGCCTACGAGGACATGGAAAAGGTTTACCTGATCACCCTTCAAAAGTCCACGCGATCGCCATTTGCTCCAGAAAACGATGAGGTGGCAACGAAAGAAAATCAAGAGAATGAAAAAAAATCAGGAGAAGTTAAGGTTACAATAGATAAAGACGGCATTCATAACCGGATCATTGCTTTGCCTGTTCAGGCTTCCAATTATGGAAACATCTATGCAATAAACGATAAGGTTTATTATCAGGAATATGATTCAGATAATCACCAGACATCAATTAAGATGTTTGACCTGGAGGAGAAGAAGGAAACCACCCTGGGCACAGGCATGCGTTTTACCATATCGCCCAACAACAAGAAAATGCTGGTAAGGAAAAACAAGACCTATGCCGTTATCGACCTGCCCACTTCGGAGATCCAGATGAAAGAAACCGTGGATATGTCGGATATGAAAGTCCGTGTGAATCGCAAAAAGGAATGGAAACAGATATTCAATGAAAGCTGGAGACAGATGCGGGACTTCTTCTATGTGGAGAATATGCACGGTGTGGACTGGAAAATGATGAAGCAACGTTACAGTGAACTGTTGCCCTATGTCAACCACAGAAACGATCTAACCTACCTGATTGGTTTGATGATATCCGAACTGAATGTTGGCCATGCCTATATTCAGAGCGGTGACAGGCCGGAGCCCGAAAGGCTCAAAACAGGCTTGCTTGGTGCTGAGATTAGCAGACATGAGTCAGGGTATTTCCGTATTGATCGCATTCTGGATGGCAACAACTGGAAAGAGCAGGAAAGATCACCACTTCAGGCGATTGGTGTGGATGTAAGAGAGGGAGACTTCATCCTTGCAATCAACGGCGAATCAGTGAAGGGAATGAACGACTTTCATAAGGCATTGGTAGGCCAGGCAGGCGATAAAGTGGAGATCCGTTTCAATTCCTCCCCCGACATGAAAGGCAGCCATACTGAAATTATAGAACCGATCAGCGATGAATCGGAATTGTATTATCACAACTGGGTGCAGGAGAACATGGAAACAGTGAATGAAAAAACCAACGGGGAAGTGGGTTACATCCACATACCCGACATGGTTTCGCACGGTCTGAATGAGTTTGTGGAACATTTCTATCCCCAGCTCAACAAGAAAGGCCTGATCATTGACGATCGCGGAAACGGAGGCGGTAACGTATCACCGATGATCATTGAGCGGCTGAGAAGAGAAGTTTCCAGGGCAAGCATGCGACGAAATGTTGATGAACCTTCCCATACCCCGTCACAGGCAATGCGAGGCCCCATGGTACTCCTGGTGGATAAATATTCCGCATCCGATGGGGACTTGTTCGCCTATTCATTTAAAAAGAATGATCTGGGCCCGGTAATCGGAACAAGAACATGGGGAGGTGTGGTTGGTATCCGTGGCTCACTGCCCTTTATTGATGGCGGATCATTGCGTATTCCTCAATTTGCTTCCTATTCGGCAGAAAAAAGCAAATGGATCATTGAGGGCTATGGGGTTGAACCTGATATCCGTGTGGTCAACGATCCGTATAAAGAATACCAGGGCATCGATCAGCAACTGAATAAAGCCATTGAGGTCATTCAGAAAAAAGTGGAAGAAGAATACGAACCCTTACCTGAAATACCACAGGCACCAGACAAATCTGAAAGCGGACAGGAGTAGTATTTGATCCTGGCTTATCCATGGGTAAATAAATCAGGGGAATCATCCTATAATCTCCCCTGTTTTTTATGGAAAAATTTCAGTGAAAAAAATAAAATATATTTCATTTTCCTATTGACTTCTAGAAGACTATTTCATACATTTGGAAAATGAAGATCATAAAAAAACACATCGATTCAATTAAAATTTTGTGCAGTAATCATACTGTTAATGAATTATACTTAATTGAGCATAAGCCTTTAAATGAAAGCCCGGAAAAAGAGATTGTATTTCTTGTGGATTTCGCCAAATTTTCGCCGGAAGCTTATGCTGAAAATTATTTTTCCTTTAAGAATGCTCTGGAAGGAGTATTGAAAAAAAAGATAATTCTTGTGGAAGCAAACGCGGTAAAAAACCCGTTTCTGAAAAAACATTATGACAGTTCTAAAAAGCTGATCTATGGACAACAGGACAAGGGCTTGGCTGTATGACATACTGAGTGCTATCCAGGAATCTACTGCTTTCCTGGAAGATGAAGACAGAAATCAAAAAAATTACCCGGTCAATTTCTGTATTAAAAAAGCTTTGGAACGCAATATGGAAATTGTGGGACTTTCGTTAAAAAATATTTTGAATTACCTGCCTTCCTTAAACATCTCCAATTCAGAAAAAATCATTGATATTTGTCAAAGATTGGCCAATATAGATGACCCTGTCTCTGAAGAAATAATGAAAGTTGCCCTTTTTGAATACTTCCCAAAGTTGAAGGACGAAATCCACCTGATGATCATCCGGTCCTCCTGAAAAAAGAATTACTCCCCTATTTTACAAAATAATACACTTTTCATTAAAGATTTTGTTTTCCCATTCATAATTTTATTATTTTTGCATATATTTACATTTGTAAATATTTTAATTTTTATTGCAAATGAACCATCATTTCTAATAACCAACAAATCTTTATAATATGAAAAATCTAACGTTCATCCTATTGCTCCTTGTACCCTTTTTGATTCAGGCATGCCAGGGAACAGTCGCCACTGAAAAGGACAAACAAAGTGAAACCATGGTTTCCGAAAAGGGCGGTAAAGCCGTAGTACATCTTAACGCTGAAGAATTCAGGAAGAAGGTGGTGGATTACAAGAATAGCCAGAAATGGGACTATCAGGGCAACAAACCCTGTTTGATCGATTTCTATGCAGACTGGTGCGCACCATGCAGGATCACTTCTCCCATCATAGAAGACATAGCAAAAGAATATGAGGGAAAAATCCAGGTTTATAAGGTAGACATAGAAAAAGAAAAAGAACTGGCAAGTGTGATGGGCATTAGAAGCATACCATCATTCCTTTATTGCCCGGTGGATGGGAAACCCAGGATGAGTTCCGGAATCGGGCAGTCGAAAGAAGATACAAGGCAGATGTTTAAAAAGAACATTGAAGAATTTCTGCTGAACAATTAATGAAATGGTAAGACTTGCCTACCCCTTCTCTATCAGTCTTTAACTAAGATTAAGAGCGATAAAGGATGTCTCAAAAGGGGCATCCTTTATTTAATTAGAGCCTGTCCATAAAGTCGAAAAATCTTTGAAGTTCTTCTAATTATTCTCTGTGTAACTCCTTATTTGTTCTCTGTGTAACTCTGTGGTTCAAACATTTAATATTAACCACGGAAAACAAAAGGACTTTATGGTCAACCACTAATTAAAATACCTTTCCGTGGTGAAATTTATTTGCGAATCTTCCGCTATAATATAATTGATAGGGTTGCATCCCTAATCTTCTCCCGGAAAAATTGAGAATGCAAACCTTGATATAAACAGAGAACAAGGTTTTTATAGCATGTTACAATCCATTGATTTTCAACTAAAAAACCACCTTTATTTCACCAGTTTTTATTAAATGTTCATAAGGTTTCGATGGTGTTCCATCAAATAAAAGCAATATTTTAAAATCGTTTCCAAACCTTGTTTTATTACTCCCGTAAGCTTTGATACATTCTAAAAAATAATTTATGAAAGCTTCCGGCTATTTAAAATGGGCACCAATAGTAATCGCAGGCATCTTCCTGATTTCAATTCAAAAAAACCACAAACCCAATGATGCAATACAATTCAATCCTGAATACGTGGAAAAACACACCTGGATTTTGGTTAATGATCAAGGCATACCCTCAACCTCAGATCATCAAACCTGCAGGCTCGTTTTCATGGGTGGTAATGAGTTTGAAATGAGAAAGACTTTCGAATATTCCGGTAGTACATTCAGGTTGCCGGGAAAATTTTTTATGCAGGACAGTGCCATTAAGCTGAAAAATATGACAGGTGCCCGGAAGATTGGTGAAGCTTATATTGTCAAGGAAGATCAACTCCACATTGAATGGAACCACTTCTATTCCTTATATGGAGAAGGAAAAGAAACCTTTCTGCCTGAAGCATCATGCAGGGAAAGCTCCAAAAATTGTCAATTTATAGGAAAGATGCTCAATCTCCTTAGTCCAAATTAAACACCTTCAATATTTTAATATTCTGGAATTATTCTGCCCTCAGAAATCTTGCAGGATTAATAATGGCAGCCCTGTAAGGCTGATTGCTGATGGTTAAAAGGGTTGCCACCTTGAATAAGTTCTTAAGCATTACAGCATTAAAATTACCTGGATAAATATAAATTTCCGTTTTCCCTTGGATTTCTTTTGGCTCTGCCCAGTGAATCCATAACAACGGGTGAAGATAAACCATCAATATTTCTGAAGCCTAAAACATAACTCCCCAGGAAAGCATGGTTGTATTTCACTCCCAGAAGATAACTACCTTTATTCAGGGTAAAACTTGTGGAATCATCCATATTTTTTCCTTCCCATTCCAAATACACCTTGCCATCTGAATCAAAAAGCCTTACATACAGATCTCCCAAAACACTAAACGACCATAATTTAACAGTAATTTCTTTTTTTCCATTGATAGTGACTACCTTTTCAATGTTGCTGTTTTTATAAGAATAACTGCTGCCTATTGTATGATTGAACTGTTTCTCACCCATCTGCGACTTTTCTTCCTTGTGTTGATTAACAATGGACTTCCGGGTTATAACTCCGGTAATTATCAGTATAGCAAAAAATGCAGCGATAAGTATGATTGTTTTTAACATATTTAGTCCTCCTTTCCGGCTGGTCAAAATACCATAACATCGAACGGTATTTAGCGGGAAATATATGAAAAATTTCAGGCAAATGCCACTACTTTATTTTTTATTTTAGTGAGCTCTTCGAATCCGGTTAACATTAACATTTTCAAAAATTGAGTCTAGTCTAATTACTTCCCGCAACCCGGATGATCTCCCTGAATTTTCAAATGCCATTCATCAGGCACTGGTAAATTAGAGCTGTTTCAAATAACCAGTAGATCTTTGTTGGGGATATTAGGAAACCTGAATTCTGGTCCCAAAGGAAATAAAAACACCTTCATGATGGGTATAAGATGTCCGAATTGGCATATAATTTGACGGGGAAAAATAAAATCCTCGTCATGCGAAAATTGTTATTTCTGATTCCGTTTTCGGTCTTCCTAATGGCCGGGCAAATCTCTGCCCAGGAAGACCCAGAAGATGAATTCATCCACAGGGATTTTCAGTTCACCTTCATGTTCCCGCCAATAGGCACAAATGGGATAGATTTTTATAAAGTGGTCAATTGCGTTTCCATCAACTCCTTTATTGGTGTATCTGCAGGCAATGAATGCTTTGAAGCCGGTGGATTTATGAATGTTAACAGGGCCTATACCATAGGCACTCAACTGGCAGGTTTTATGAACATCACGGGCATAGAAAAAGGGAGGGGATATTATTCGGAGGGAGTTCAGATGGCAGGATTTGGAAATATTTTCAACACCTCTTATACGGGCATCAATATAGCAGGATTTGCAAATGTAAGTTCAGGTAAATTTGAAGGAGTCCAAATTTCAGGATTTACCAACGTTTTGCCAAAAGTTACAAACTCTGTTCAGATTGCAGGTTTTGGAAACGTCAGCAGGGAACTTGACTCCACTTTTCAGATAGCCGGTTTTGCCAATATTTCCGAACAAGGCATAAAAAACAGCCAAATCTCCGGGTTTTTCAATGCATCCGAAGATATTGACGGTATGCAAATTGCCGGGTTTGCCAATGTCGCCGGTACCGTTAAGGGCTTTCAACTGGCAGGATTTGTTAATGTCTGTGACAGCATTGACGGGGTACCCCTGGCATTCATCAGCATTGTGAAAAAAAACGGATACAGAAGTTTTGAACTCAGCACTTCCGAGTTTAGTTATGTTCAGCTCAGTTATAAGATGGGTATACCCCGTCTTTACACCATTTATAGCCTGAGCAAACCCACAGGGCCTTTTAGCAGATGGACCTATGGCGGTGGACTTGGTACCAGGTTTCCCCTTGAAAATGAATTTGCGCTCAACCTTGAGCTTTCTGCAAACCAGGTATTCTGGATCAATGAAAAACAAGCTGAATATTTTATTGAAACAGACAGGCTCAACATGGCTAACCAGGTAAAAGCCATTTTCAGCAGGAAAGTAATGAATGATGCTTCCGTTTTCCTGGCCCCGACTTTCAATGTTGGTATTTCTAGTGATAAGGAAAACGGCAGAAATTTAGGAAAAGACATCATGCCCTACTGGCAAATTAGCCCGGTAAATTCAGGCAGAACAAGGGTCAGATTATGGGTTGGATTTAACGCTGGCTTGAATATATAAGCATTCCATTTTCCGTTTCACAAAATTATCTTATATTTATCGATCATTCTACGCCATTCAGTGATGATCGATATTTTGCTCCATATTGCCGACATCTTTTTCGTTGTTTTTCACACAACACTAACGCTATTTAATGCCATTGGCTGGATCTGGGAAAAAACCCGAAAGCTTAACCTCATCACCCTTCTACTTACTGGTGCTTCCTGGTTTATTTTGGGCCTGTTTTATGGTATCGGGTATTGCCCGTTAACGGATTGGCATTTTCAGATTCTGCGTAAACTGGGAGAAACCAATTTACCCTATTCTTATATTGAATACCTTACAGAGCGGTTAACGCCTTTTAACCCAAATCCACAACTGGTAGATACCACCACGGCCGTGGTATTTTTTGTCGCATTTGCCCTCTCAATTTTATTGAATATAAGGGATAGAAAAAAAACAAGGAGAGCCTGAGCTTTTTAAAGTATCAATCAGCTGCTTCAAACCACCATTTAACCATTTGAATATTTCAATTAGCGGTTGTATAGCTTCGTTTAGCGATTGTAAGCAGTCAATTTACTAAACGAATATGCCTATTAGCAGGATCAAAACCTGATTTAGCCATTGTAAGGTTATATTTAAACACTGTAAGATATTTTTTAGGTAGTGTAAGATCGAATTTAATCACTGTAACATTATTTATAGCAACTGTAAGATATTATTTAGATAGATTCAAATCATTTTTGATCACTGCATGCTTTCATTTAACTATTGCATGTCTTCATTTGCTTGCTGCATGTTTTCATTTTATTATTGTAGGTCTTCATTTGATTGTTGTATGCTTCGATTTAACTATTGCATGCTTCCATTTAATTGCTGCATTGAATTAGCTTACCTTCCTATCTCTCATCTGGACAAT
>Ga0207797_1002225_pt1 | contig 13552 bp, 12 predicted proteins | sample PRCRCaboRojoPR_6_FD_187275 | JGI IMG/M metagenome (GOLD analysis project Ga0207797, IMG submission 187275) | Marine sediment microbial community from Cabo Rojo, Puerto Rico - PR CR 10% Liquid 1 (SPAdes) | ecosystem: Environmental > Aquatic > Marine > Coastal > Sediment | place: Cabo Rojo, Puerto... | reverse complement strand
TATCTATGACGGTTACGAAGGGGGAATCGGAATAGCTGAGGAAGTATACGAGTTGCTACCCGACCTCCTTGAGAGCACCCTGGAACTGATCTCCGACTGTGGCTGTGAAGAGGGGTGTCCTTCCTGTATCTACTCTCCGAAGTGCGGCAACGACAACGAACCGCTCGACAAGGAGGGTTCGATCTTTGTCCTGAAAAAGCTGGGCGAACACTTCGATTTCGAGAAATAAATTAATCCCGGCTTACATAGAAAACTGCCCGTAGTCCTGAAACTTTTCCTGCAGCGTCCTAACTTCGTTTTCGTCGAGCGGTTCCGGGGTAACGCCGGTGCTAAGGACCCTGTAGTAAATCATTGCCAGCTCTTCGATCAAACATGCTGTTTCGTACGCGCTCTCCAGGTCCTCTCCGACGGCCAGCGCCCCGTTCTTTTCTAGAAGTACACCTTTTCTCTCCCCAAGTGCTTCTATGGCAGCTTCAGCAATTTCCTTTGTACCGTAAGTCTCGTATTCCGCCAGCGGCACTTCGTCACCTATGTTGGCGATCAAATAGTAAATCGGGGGGATGCTTTTCCCGATAGTCGCTATCGTAGAGGCAAAGGGGGAATGGGTATGTACTATGGCGTTAACGGATTCCTTCGATTTATAGATTAACGTATGCATCGGAGTCTCGGAAGACGGATCTGGCTTATTCGGGTCCAGTTTCTTGCCCGTATAATCGACCCTCGGTATCTGATGATGCTGTATCTCTCTGTAAGGGACACCTGAGGGAGTTATGAAAATGTAGTCCTTGTCCCGCGGGGCGTAGCTAATATTGCCTACAGTGCCCCTGGTCAGACCCTGATCGAGCATGTTTTTTCCGTAATCAATAATCATCTTCGTGATTTCCAGATTATTCATCTTAACCTCCATCTATTGCTGAAATTACCGATAATAATCGGATTTCAGGATTAATTGTTGTGAAACAACGAAAATTATTCAATGGATTTAAGAGGAAAAAAGCCGATCAAGAAAGTTTTCGGCGTTCTTCCAGTGATCGGAAACCTTCTCGTCATTCATCCGTTCAAGCTGCGACTTCATGACCGCCATTCGCGGTATCTGACCTATCTCCTCCGAATGCTTATCAACGAAACGCCAGTACAGGCCATCCCAGGTATCGCACCATTCGCCGGCGGGATAATCGCTCATCTTTCTGATATAGTTTGACGAACTGATGTATGGTTTGGTCATAATAAGACCACCATCGGCGTACTGACTCATCCCGTAAACGTTCGGAGTCATCACCCAATCGTAAGCGTCTATGGAAAGTTCCATGAACCAGCGATAGACCTCGTCCGGATCGATCTCGCATAACAGTGCAAAATTTCCCACCACCATCAACCTTTCTATGTGGTGAAGGTATCCGAATTTCCGCAGTCTCGTTACCGATTTATCTACCGGGGGTATTCCCGTTTCTCCGGTGTAAAAAGACTCGGGCATGGACTTTTCGTGGCTCCAGTAGTTCGAGTTCTTCTGTCTCGTCCCCTCAATTTCGTAAATTAGCCTGACGTATTCCCTCCAGCCGATTATCTGTCGGATAAATCCTTCGAGAGAGTTCAATTCGATTTTTGAATTTTTCTCGTAGACTTTTATTGCTCTGTTTACGATCTCCAGCGGCGTCAGCAGGCCGACGTTAAGCAGTGGTGACAGGATCGAGTGAAAGATAAAAGTTTCATCGCGGGAAATCGCGTCCTGATAGGCGCCGAAATTTTTGAAACGGTTTTCGAAAAAGTCTTCCAGCCAGCTTTCCGCTTCCTCCTGGCTCACCGGGTAGACAAAGTCGTCGGTATCCCCGGGACGCTTCGGGAAACGTTTTTCAATATACTCAACTGCTGCCTGGAAACCTTTACCACGGCTTAAAGAAGGAAGATCCGGTACTTCTAACTGGTCCGGTAAAGCCCTTCTGTTCTCGGAATCGTAGCTCCACTTGCCGCCCCTGGGTTTACCGTCTTCGATTAGGAGGTCCAGTCGTTTTCGCTGTTTTCGATAGAATCCGGCCATTCTGTAGTTTTCGTCCGGGAACAGTTCTCTGAATTGATCTACCTCAGCCGTAAATCCGGGAAGGGGGTGCGTTTTTAGAGTAATATCGCTTCGCTCTTCCGCCCGCTTTAGTTCATCCCTTAATTTATGGTCGACCGGGTCATAATAGTGGAGCAAATTTACCCCGGCTCCGGCGACGGTTTTGAAAAATTCAGTTAGAGTTCTCTCCTGACGAAAGTCCAGGTATTCCACCTGGAAACCGCGTTCCGCGAGGTCTCCGGCATAAGTTTTCATCGTTGCCCGGTGGAACAGCAGTTTTTTCTTCTGAAAGGGAAAATCGGAAAAGAACCGCCGCGCTTCGAGTAGATAAACCTTTTCCGAGTTCCCTCCCGGTGGACCGGCTTCGTAGAGCTGATTCGGGAAGACGAGAGAGGCCTCTCTCGTCACTTTATCCTGGGTCATTCCTCCCCTCCGTAATGTTCGCCTAATGCCTCCGGCGGCCGGGATTTTATCACCGCTCCGGCGAGGACGAGAATCGTTATCACGTAAGGAATCATCTGAATCAGCTCGTTGGCTATTCCTAGATTGATACTCTGTAACCTGATCTGCACCGCTTCGCTAAACGAGAAGAGAAAACTTGCCCCCAGACCACCAAGCGGGTTCCACTGGCCAAAGATATTTGCCGCAAGGGCCATGTAGCCACGACCGGCGGACATGTTCATGCTAAACCAGTTCAGGTGCCCCAGTGAGAGGTAGGCTCCGCCGAGGCCCGAGAGAACTCCACTGAGAATCACGCTGAAGTATTTCGTTCTCGTTACGTTGATCCCCAGGGTATCTGCGGCTTCCGGCCGCTCACCCGTCATCCTTATCCGCAAACCGTAAGGCGTTTTGAACAGAAAAAGCCAACCGAGAACTATGAGCAGGAACATCAGATAGACGATCGGGGACTGATTTGCGAAAAGCTTATCTATAACGGGGATCCGATTCAGCAGCGGGATCGTAACCCTGGGTAGACCGTTTACGTTCGGAGATGTGCCCCTTGTTCCCCAGAGAACCTGCATCAGCCATGTGGTCAACCCGAGAGCAAAAATATTCAAGCCAACACCGGCGACCACGTGATTTGCCCTGAATTTTACCGTAAAAACCGCAAATACGGCGGCAAGTAGCCCTCCGGCAAAGAGTGCCAGCAATACTCCGAGCCAGGGGCTTCCTGTATAAAAGGATCCGGCAACACCGGCGAAGGCCCCGGTAAGTATCATTCCCTCCAGTCCGATATTTATGACCCCCGATCTCTCCGAGAACGTCCCGCCCATAGCCGCCAGTGCAATCGGTGTTGCCATCCTGATTGCGGCCGATAGTGTATTTAGACTAAATATTGCGGCAAGAACGTCATTCATTGGTCAGCAGCCCCTTTCCGCGTCCAATTAACGATGAAAACAACCTTATAAAAGAAGGAGCGGCCACGAACAGTATGACCAGACCCTGAACTACGGTAAGGAGGTCTCCGGGTATCTCCGTAAATAACTGCATCGAAACCTTTCCCGCTTCCAGGGAACCAAAGAGCAAAGCGGCGGCAAGAACGCCGACCGGCCTGTTCCGTCCCAGCACGGCAACGGCGATACCGGTGAAACCGTAACCGGGGGAAAAATTAGTTATGAAACGATTTAACACTCCCATGACGATGGTACTACCGGCCAGGCCGGCAACTGCCCCGCTAATCGCCATAGTAAGTACCATCACGTTCTGTGCCGGAATTCCTCCGTACTCAGCAGCTGATAAGTTTGCTCCGACTGCCTTCAGGTCATAGCCCAGCGAAGTGTTGGAAAGAAGGAACCTGATTGCAAAAATGACAGCTACGCCGAGAATCAGTGCCCACGTAAGCCGGGTATTGGGGATAAGTTTCGGAAGCCTCGCCTGCGCCGGAATTGTGTTTGTCTGATCGACCGGACCCTGAGTCTTGAAGTAATTCTTAACCAGAAAAGTCGTTCCCAGGATAGCGATATAATTCAGCATGATCGTCGTTATTACCTCGTGCGCCCCCGTCCTGGCTTTGAGGTATCCCGGCACCGCGGCCCATATTCCGCCCGCCAGGCTTCCGCCAAGTAAAGCCAGCGGCACGAGGACGAAACCGCTCAGGCCGGGCAACGAAACAGCGATTATTGCAGTGATAAAGGCTCCCCAGTAAAGCTGGCCTTCGGCACCTATATTGAACAGGCCGCTCTGGAAACCGATGGCCACCGCGAGCCCCGTGAAGATAAGCGGGATTGACTTAAGCAGAGTTTGCGCCAGATTGTACGTGTTGCCAAAAGCTCCATAAAATAGATGATAGTAAGCACCTATTGCGTCGTGGCCGGACAGGTAAATAAGCACGGCCCCGATAAGGAGAGCGAAAATTATTGCGAGCAGCGAGTAGAAAAGTTCGGAGATCCCGGAGAGATTCTTGAACCGGCGCCAGATTTCTTTCCACTTCATCTTAACCTCCTAAGTCTCCTCCCCGGCCATAAGTAAACCGAGCTCTTCCTCGCTGAGCTCATCTGCCTCTCCCCGGGCAACTATCTCACCTTCGTACAGCACGATCATTCTATCGCTGAGGGTTTTCAGTTCCTCCAGTTCCGCGGAGATCAAAAGAATTGCCTTTCCCTCGTCCCTCATCGCCAGCAGCTTTCTGTGTATGTATTCTATCGCGCCTACGTCGACTCCTCTCGTTGGCTGAGCTGCTACTATCATATCCGGGTCCCGGGTCAACTCCCGACCGAGAATCAGTTTTTGCTGGTTTCCTCCGGACAGGCTTCCTGCAGTCACGGTCCCCTGAGTTCCCCTAATGTCAAATTGGTCGATGACTTTTTCGGTATAGGTAGCTATTTTACCCTTATTTAAAAAACCACTTCGCGAAAACTTTTCCGACCACTCGGAACCGAGTATCATATTCCAGTCCAGACCGAATTGCGTTATCAGGCCCCGCCTCAGCCTGTCGGAGGGAATATGTGCCATCCCCGCCTCCCTTCGTTTTCGCGTCGAGACCCTGCTTATATCCACCCCTTTCAAGGTAACGCTTCCAGAGTCGGGCTCCTGCAAACCCATCAGACCCTCTTCCAGTTCCAGTTGTCCGTTACCTTCTACTCCAGCCACTCCAAGTATTTCCCCGGCTTCTATCTCAAACGAGATATCTCTCAGGGTCAGGTTGTTTTCCGGGTTGTGAAGATTCAGGTTTTCGACGTTTAATACGGTTTCCTGTGGCTCTCTCTGTTCCTTTTCCACTCTGAGGACGACGTCCCGCCCCACCATCATCTGGGCCAGCTCTTCCGGGCTCGTCTCACCCGTTTCGACGGTACCGACGTTCTTCCCGTCCCGCAGAATAGTTATCCTGTCCGATATGGTCATCGTTTCCTTCAGCTTATGCGTGATAAAAATCAAAGTCTTCCCCGCTTCCCTCAATTCACGCATGATCTGAAAAAGTTCCTCGACTTCCTGCGGGGTCAGTACTGCTGTCGGTTCATCAAGTATCAGGATCTCGGCTTCCCGATAAAGCGCTTTCAGTATTTCAACTCTCTGCTGGTCCCCGACCGAGATATTTTCAACCCTCGCCGAAGGATCTACGTGTAAGCTGTATTTATTCGATATATCTTCGACTTCCTGCCGTGCCCTGTCTTCGTCGAGGAAACCTCTTCTCACCGGCTCGGCCCCTGCCATGATATTTTCCGTGACGGTGAGACGGTCTACCAGCATAAAATTCTGATGAATCATGCCGATACCGAGATCGATTGCCTCACTGGGTTCGTCGATTTTTACTTCTCTGCCCCTTACTTTTACCCGACCCTCTTCCGGTCTATAGAGTCCAAACAGAACGTTCATCAGGGTGGTCTTACCCGCACCGTTCTCGCCGAGGATGCAGTGAATCTCCCCGTCTCTCACGGAAAAATCAACGGAGTCATTGGCGAGGGTTTCCCCGAATTCTTTCGTAACCTTCTTCATCTCTACAGCATGTTCGGTCATGATAATTACCGAGGGGTATAAAAATACGATTATGGCCCCCAAAACAGGAGCCATAATCGGATCGGTGAAATCTTAAAAATGGTTTTCTACTTCGCGTCTTTTATTTTGCTCGGAATATCGAGTTCTCCGGCGACGATCTTTTCTTTTACAGCTTCCAGTTCCTCGACAACAGCTTCGGGGAGCAGGCTTTCTGTATAGCCGAGCCCCTTTTCCGCGACGCCCAGTACGTTCGTCCCCGTCTTCAGGTTGTCGTTAAGGACCTCCCGGACGGCCTGAAAGACAGTATTATTGACGAACTTCATTCCGTTCGTCAGGACGTGTTCGGGCGCCAGGTAGCCCTGATCGGAGTCCGCACCGATGGCGTAAACTCCATTTTCCTTCGCGGCATTGATTACTCCCAGTCCCGACCTTCCGGCCGCCTGCCATATGACGTCGACGCCGTTCTCTATCATCGAAACCGTCAGCTCCTTGCCCTTCGCCGGATCCGCCCAGCTCCCGACGTAAGAGTGCTGGACATTTATTTCCGGATCGACGTACTTGGCTCCAGCTATGTAACCGGCAATATTGGCGTCAATAAGCGGTATTTTCATTCCCCCAACTACGCCGACTTTCTTCTGAGCATTGATCATTGGGTCGTCAGTCCTCGTCGTCATCATACCTGCCGCAACTCCCATCAAAAACCCGCGTTCTTTTTCGGCGTATACGTAAGAAGCCACGTTCGGCTGGTCGACTACAGCGTCGACGATGGCAAATTTTTGTTTCGGGTTTTGACCTGCAACAGTGTTTAGGGCATCCGCCTGGTCAAAACCAATGGAAATTATAAGGTCGTACTTTCCCATGGAAGCAAAACGGTTCAAAAACGTTTCGTATTCCGCGACCGCCGACGGCTCCGCGTAGTCGTATTTAATATTCAGCTCTTCTTCCGCCCTTTTCAGTCCCCGGTAAGCCGCATCGTTAAAGGACTTATCACCGAGGCCTCCGGTAGCGAATACCACGGCGATATTTCCGTTTGCCGCTTCAACGGATACAGCAGCGAACCCGGCCAGCACCGTAAAGAAAAGTACAACGCTTAAGGATAGTGCGAGATGTTTTTTCATTTTTACCCCCTGGTTAAATTTTGTCTGAGTCAAAGAATAACCGACTCCGGCTGTTTTTCCATCGATCTCCATGGCAATTCTTCGTTTCTTTACCCGGCAAAAGTATCTAACGCTATCTCGATAGCCCGGTCGATCCCCGCGTCGACGACTTCCCGGTGGGGATCGTAACTATCCGCGTCAAAATCAACCGCCATTCCGTCAATCGCCATAACTCCTCCCGCCCGGACTTCGTTTAAAGAAGCTATTAAAAACAGAATGCTCGCTTCCATTTCAACGGCCACCGCATCGGTTTGGCTGAAGTAGTCGCTGGGCAGTTCCTCCAGTTCCGGATAGAAAGCGCCTACCGTCAGCACTATTCCGGTTCGGGACCTATAACCCAATTTACCGGCAGATTCATTCAGACTGTCGACGAGACGATAATTAGCTATTGCCGGATACGACTGTGATACGAGCTGTGAACCGACGCCGTCCTCCCTTATCGCTCCAGTTGCAATCACCACGTCACCGTCCGTTATCTCCGGGTCCAGAGACCCGGCGGTTCCGACTCTAATTATTTCTTTTGCACCGCCTTTAACCAGCTCCTTGAAACAAACTGCCGCTCCGGCTGCCCCTACACCGTGGGACACAACGGTTATCTCTTCCCCGCCTATCTTACCGTTAATTAACCTGTATTCCCGATTGAAGCTCACTTCTTCTGCAGTGTCAAACTTACGTGATATTTTGCCCGCTCTTACCGGATCCCCGCAGACAAGTACGCAAGAGCTGACCTTTTCCGGCGCCACTTTCAGTATCGGTAAAAAATCTTCTTCTTTCATTTTTCCTTATCTTCCAGCTCCCCCAGCGACTCCTTCGTAGGTGGGCTTGCGATTCCCTTTTCCGTAATTATTCCGGTTATATTTGCCGCGGGGGAGACGTCAAAAGCGGGATTATAGGCCGGGAGGCTTTCCGGGGCAATCCGGTTGCCCTGAATCACTTTTACCTCTTCTTCGGCCCTTTGTTCTATCTCGATCTCCTCGCCGCTATCTATCTCGTAATCTATCGTCGACGTCGGAGCCACGACGTAGAACGGAACGTCGTGTCTATCCGCCAGGGCGGAAAGATTGTAAGTTCCGATCTTGTTAGCGGTATCGCCGTTAGCAGCTACTCGATCCGCTCCAACCAGGATCAGGTCGATCTCCCCGTCACGGATCAGCGTCGCCGCCACGCTGTCGACAATTAACTTACCCGGGATTTCTTCTTCGACCAGCTCGAACCCGGTAAGCCGGGCGCCCTGGAGTCGCGGCCTCGTCTCGTCCGCATAGACTTCGATATCTTTTCCCGAACTATGTGCTTCCCTGATTACCCCCAGTGCCGTTCCGTAACCTGCGGTAGCCAGTGCACCGGTATTGCAGTGGGTCAGAATCGTTGCCCCCTCAGGTACCACCTCGTTACCGTTCCGGGCCATTCTTTTATTTATCCTTACGTCCTCTTCCGCAATTTCTTTCGCCGCTACTCGGATTGACTCAACTATTTCCGCCACCGGTTTTTTCCTCTCGGCTTCTATCAAATCATTCATTTTACTTATCGCCCAGGTCAGGTTAACGGCGGTGGGTCTGGCTCCAGCCAGCTCCTCTCCCGCCTGTTTGACCTGGCTGATGAATTCTTCCCTATCCAGGTCGGAGTACTCCCGTGCGGCAAGGTAAAACCCGTAAGCACCCGTGGCACCAATTGCCGGAGCGCCCCGAACTACCATGTCGGATATGGCAAACTCTACCTCTCCGTAGCTGGTCGCTTGAAAATAACTAACTTCTCCCGGTAACTTCCGCTGGTCAATTAGCTCAAGTCGATCCTCCTGAAACTTCATGGTCTCATGTTTCATATTTGCTGCCACTCCAAATTTCTCGGAACTTTTTAACCTTGGTCACCGGCATTATTGACCCATTAAACGCCCGCTAGAACTTATTCCACCGGTTGAAATACTACTTCGTCTCCCGGTTTCGCGCCAAATGCCTCTTTTGCCGATCCCATGTTTATCGAAACTTCCATAAAGTCAGTATCCGCTCTGAACGTAAGGAAATCCCCTTCCGGAACGTCAGAATAAGTGGTGGCGTATTCCACCTTTTTTGAAACGTCGCCAATTTTCACGGTGACCTTATCTCCGACCTCAAGACCGATTTCTCTCAACTCCGGTGCTTTTACGTTGGCCTGGATGTTCCCGTAGCTATCGATCAGAATTACTTCCCCGACAACGCTGTTTCCCTTAACCCGAGACTTTTTTACGTCCAGTTTTTTGTAAGCTTTGCAAACCGGTCCCGCCTCCTCGAAGGGCTCACCCGATGCAAGAGAAGCTGCCGCCGGCGGTAAGATATCCCTGTAATCGAATTGTTTTTCTTTTTCACTTCCCAGGGTCCAATCGGGGTTAGTTATCCTTCTTACCTGGCTGACCCCCAGGTTATTCATGATGAACGTAAGTGCCCCGTTGTCAGGAGCGACGAAATAATGTCCCGATTCCGTCTCCAGCGCTATCGAACTTTTCCCCGATGCCCCACCGGGGTCTACCGCCACGCAGAAAACCGTCCCCCTGGGAAAGTGTCTTGCCGCCAGATAGCTCGTCATAGCGCCCTGACGGACGTTGAACTCTTCAATCTCATGAGAAATATGGACTACCTTAATTTCCGAAGATTTTGAAAGCGCCGCCCCTACCATTGCTCCGACGTAATGATCCACACGACCGAAATCCGAGATGAAAGCGACAATTCCGTTCGGCTCGGGCGCCCCGACCGAAACGATTCCGGCAATGCTAATTGTCAGAAGTAAAATTAACGCCGCCGATAAAAGTCTTTTTTTCATGGCCAACCCTCCTGTGACGCTCTATTTGCTTTGAGAATAACCGATTCAAATAATTCCTTCAATTAGCAAAGCTGCCGGGGTCTAAAGATGGGTCAATTTACATGGATCGATATTGCGGGAGAGAAAGCTGCATAAAAAAAGACCCCGACCCGGGCACGCTCAGAATAATTTTACCGCCTTCAGTCACCGTCAGGTCCGTTCCCGGCGCCTCCAGGTCGGAAATTTATATCAGTGTATTGAAAAAGTCACCATCACGGCATTCGACGTCCAGAAAGAGAGATCTCTTCTCGTCTCGTCGTAGCGCGGAGATAATCAGTAAGCCTCCGGTGTCCTTCTTCGAAAAGTCATTACCCACCGCCATCTTCGCGCCGTTTAGTCGCTTCCAGCAGCCTGGCAAAGCCGTCGAAATACTCCGATCTTTGCGTTATTTCAAAGCCAAATTCCCGAAGTATTTCTTCCCAGTCCCGGGAAATGTAATCGAAGGCGTATTTACATTCCGCAACCTTAAAAGGTAATCTCACGTAGGCGGGTAACTCCGAAACCTCAAACTCTCCGTAGTCCAGCAGGAAAAACTTCCCCCGGGGTTTTAATGCTCTGTAAGCGTTTTCTATTACTTTTTCCCGGTTCGGGTGAGGCAAGCCGTGGACGACGAACGACGTCAATACCTTGTCAAAGTGGGCCTCGTACGGCAACGGCTGATCTATCCGGGCACTCTTTACCTTTACGTTTCCATCGTCTTCAAATCTTCTTCGAAAACGGGCTATAGCGTCCTCGCTTTTATCCAGCCCGACTATTTCCCCCTTACCGTCGAGGTACTGAGACATATAGGTTTCGTTGTATCCGGTACCTGCACCGAGATCGAGAATTTTATCTGTCGGACCGATGGCCATAGATCCGATGGCATCTTCGATAAAACTACTGTATCTTCCAAGCGTGATAAGGTTCAGCAAAAGCTCGTAGTGCCTTGCCAGCACGCCTTCGATCTCGACGTGTGACTCCGGGTAAAGTTTTCCCATAACGCGTACCGTCCCGCTTAAATTTTGTTTTCGCTAAATCCGTTAACTATCCCGTCCGGATATAATTCCCCGAAAGTTGCTTACAATCCTTGAAAAAGCTTCCGACGCTTCTGAATCAGGGTAGGCGTCAACAAATGGAACCCCTTCGTCGCCCGTTTTAACTATTCTTTGATCAAGCGGAATTTTGCCGAGAAAATTTTCCCCCAGCTCTTCCGCGGCTTTTTCACCTCCGCCGGACTTGAATATTTCAGTACTTTCACCACAGTGCGGGCAGACAAAACCGCTCATATTTTCTACTAATCCGAGTACGGGTAAATCAAGTTTCTTCGAAAAATTTACCGCCTTTCGCGAATCGAGCAGGGAGAGGTCCTGCGGCGTGGTAACTACTATGGAGCCGTCGATATTTTCTAGCTGCTGAGCTATTGATAGGGGTTCATCACCTGTGCCTGGCGGTAGGTCTATCACGAGATATTCCAGCTCACCCCAGTTGACGTCGCCCAGGAACTGCTTTATAGCCTTCATTTTTAGCGGGCCCCGCCATACCACGGGAGAGTCCTTACTGGGCAGCGTAAATCCTATCGACATTACCTTTAAGTTTCCAAGTTCGATCGGGTCTATACTATTTTCGTCCCCTCCGAGCCTGTCGTCTTCGAGCCCTAGTATCTTTGGTATATTTGGCCCGTGTAGATCCGCATCAAGCAAGCCAACCTTGCTCTCAGTTTCTCTGGCAAGTGAAGCAGCAAGATTGGCGGCAACGGTACTTTTTCCCACTCCACCCTTTCCGCTCATTACCACGAGGGAGTGTTTGACGTCTTCTAACCTTATACTTTCACTTTTTGTCTGAGTTTTTCTCGCCTTAGCGTTTTGTTCTTTCGCCATAATAGTCCTCCGTTGTAAGGCCTTTCCTGATAATTACAGGGCCACCGCTGGCCCGGAATCTCTTGTTTATAAATTTTAAAATTTTTGAACTGATAAGCAAAAAATAATGGACGTTTTCTTACCAGTTAAACTTTAAAAGAAAAAACTAGAACTTGCCCGAAATCATCCCCAACTTAACTACTTTATTTTATCTTATGCACAAGTTAAATCAACCAATTACTACGGGTGCTATTTTTTTGCTACTTTTACCAATAACCGAGGGGTTAATCTTCACCTTCTTCTCCAGTTTTTTCTTTACGTCTCCACTCATAACCCGGCTCTTCTTCCAGAACCTCACCTTCTCGTTTTTCTTTAACAGGATATATCCCAAAAACTGTGAGAGTTCCGAGGGAAGCTAGAAATACGAGCAGAAAAATGACCACCGCCACCCCGGGTATAAAACCGATCTTGGCTCTCTTAATAGTGTCAACGAAAGTCCCTGCCTGTGTCGGATGAATCGTTAGCTTCATAAACCAACTGAGAATTATCGTCGTAAGAATCCAGATATAAATCCTTCTCAACCTTACAGTTATTGCGGCAGTAATAGTGACCTTGTGTTCCGGTTCTCGTAAATCATTGGAAAGAACCTTCATCCACTCGCTTCTGGGTATCGTCGCCTCGGGGTCAAGTAAATTTGCGATAAAGTTTTCTTCCAGCAACCGGAGGCGAGAGCGCCAGACTTCATGCATCTGATACCTGTTGGCCTCAAGAAACAGTACAGCTAGAGTAATGGGTATCGTCAACAAAATTAGAGCGGGGGACCGCGTCGGGGTAGAAAAAGACCACGTGATCATACCAGCAACCATGACGAGCGACCAATAGGGGGTTCGGTCCAGCCTGGTACGCCACGTATTGACGCGCTGAACCTCGCCACGATAAAGGTGAATTAAAACGTTATCCAACTGAGCGTTTGATATCTCAGGTTCCTGCTTTTCTACCATATTTTTCGCCTTCCAGGTTTAGTTTACAGTTTTTCTCAGGGAACGAGTATTCTAACCGCCCGATGCCCCACAGATACCTATAGCCGTGCAGAATGAAGCTATCGTTTTTACCGAAAGTTTCTATATCAACCAGGACTCAGGGGTTTTCCCTGCGTAATATACCGGAGCTAAAGAGGTTCAGCAATAATCCAGCAGTCATTATAGCTGAGACCAGGATAAAAGTAAATTGAAACGAAAATAATTCTATCAACCCTCCCGCCAGAAAAGGCAGTGGAGCCGTCAGGGCGATGGTCGTGCCCCTGATACCGGAATAGGTGGCCCGTTTTTCTTCCGGAGCCAGCTCCAGCAGCTGGGTATTGAATCCTACCAGGCGGGCGTTAATTGCGGATCCGGCAAAGACAAAAGTCAATGAATAAAAGAAAGGGTCGAATCCAACCATCAGGACGGCGGACAGAGGCGTAATTACTGCAATAAACAGGCAGATCAAGATAACCTTCCTCGAATCCGCATCTGCTACTTTGCCCCAGACCAAGTTGGAAACGGCACCGCCAAGGACTCGAGCAATCAGGAATACCCCGATAAAGCTTTCCGGGGCGCCGGCCACCTTCTTGAAAAATACGACGTAGTAGGGAATCACCATTATATGAAACCCGGCCAGTACTCTCGTCAGGAGAAAGATTCGAAATTCCCGGTTTTTCCTGAGGATAGCGAAAATATCCGAGAAGTAATTTTTCAGCGGATCCC
>Ga0207797_1002224_pt1 | contig 13556 bp, 13 predicted proteins | sample PRCRCaboRojoPR_6_FD_187275 | JGI IMG/M metagenome (GOLD analysis project Ga0207797, IMG submission 187275) | Marine sediment microbial community from Cabo Rojo, Puerto Rico - PR CR 10% Liquid 1 (SPAdes) | ecosystem: Environmental > Aquatic > Marine > Coastal > Sediment | place: Cabo Rojo, Puerto... | reverse complement strand
CTTCAGCAGACAGGCTGAGGTGGTCGGAGTTGCCCGTGGCGCGGGAAACTGTGGCCTGCACCCCCAGCGACCATCCGCTGTCCGGCTCCGACCAGCCCCTCAGGGTGTTGACTATCTGGGGTTCCGCGGGTGTCGCCGATACCAGCACCACCGCTAGGCCAAGCAGGCCGTCGGCGGTGGTCCGCAGCCCTCCGCTATCGGGTCTTCGCTGCATGGGTCAGCCCCCTTCGGCAGGATTGAGATCCCCAGATTCCGCTTCGGCCCTGTAGCGTCGATACCCCAGCCGGCCCCGGGTGGTGGCTATCAGCAGGAGGGCCAGGACGATGACTCCGATTACCAGGCCCTGCTCGATGGCGGCTGCCGCTGATGCCGGCAGGATGCCGTCCGCCGCCAGGGTGTGGATGTAGGTTGCCGTGCCGTCGATTGAAGCGTGCAGGAGGATCATCAGCAGAAGGCTGCCCTTCGTGTGGTTGAACAGCCAGGTGAAGATGAATGTCATGGCGACGGCCACCAGCACGAACTGTCCGAAGCCGGCCATTCCCGCAGCCGGGCCCGCCTGGCGTATCCCGGACGGCAGGTATACGGGCAGGTGCCAGAAGGCCCACAGCACTCCCAGGATAAGCGTCCCCAGCAGCGGGCCGTGACGATTCTGCAGCCTGGGCAGGGCGAAACCGCGCCAGGCCGCCTCCTCCCACAGCGGCCCGAAGAAGAGGTGCGACAGCCAGGCCGCCGGGTAGAGGGCCAGAGAACCCGGCAGGAATGCCCGGAAGGCACCGTCACCGCCCGGGAGAAGAGCGCCCACAAGCACCTTCAGCACGGGAAGACCGGCCACTGCGAACAGGAACCAGTGCGGTCCAACCCGCCAGATGGTGTACCGCTTCAGCAGCCGCCGCACCCCCGCAGGCCCCTGGGTGATCCGGGTCATTAGGAGGGTGGCACCTGTGGTGCCCAGGACGATACCCGGAAGTATCCACAGCGATGGTACGTAGTCGGGTTCCACGATGGTCGGGATGCCGAGCACCACGCTGGGCAGCCACAGGAGCCAGGAGATGCCGTAGGCCAGCACGAAGAAGCAGAAAAGCGGCCTCCTGCGCATCAGGCCTGCCGCTCCGCTGTCGTCCTCTGCCGTGGAAGGCCTCGGGGAGATGGCTATCGCTTTCCGGTCGGTTGCGGAACAGAAAAATGGCTACATTCAAATAACGCTGTTAAATCAGCTCAGCGGTACGATGTTCAGGGGCTGAGGCCGCTGTCAACAAGCCCGGCCCAAGATTGCGCTGTCCTGTCTCATGGGTTATGCGATGTAATATGGAAGTATCTATCGAACAGCATGCCGGACCACTGTCCGGATGTGATGCGGAGGTCTGCCATGAATGTGAACAGCGACAAAGACGCCCTGATAGTGACCGACGTGCAGTACGACTTCCTTCCCGGAGGGGCTCTGGGGGTGGAGGGCGGAGACCGGGTGATACCCGTGATCAACCGGCTGATGCCCCTCTTCGAGCACGTGGTGTTCAGCCGTGACTGGCACCCGGCCGACCACGTCAGCTTCAGCCGGGAACCCGAGTTCGTGGACAAGTCATGGCCCGAGCACTGCGTGCGGGGCACCCACGGGGCAGAGTTCCACCGGGACCTGGAGAAGCCCGGGCGGGCCATGGTGGTGAGCAAGGCAACCGACCCGAAGAGGGAAGCCTACAGCTGTTTCCAGGACACGGGGCTTGCCGACGAGCTTCGCGACAGGGGCGTGGAGAGGGTTTTCGTAACCGGCCTGGCCACAGACTACTGCGTGAAGTGGACGGCGCAGGACGCCCTGAAGAGCGGCTTCGACGTGGTGGTGGTCTCCGACGCGGTTGCCGGCATCGACGTCCCCGAGGGCAACGTGGAGAAGGCCGTGTCAGAGCTGAAGGAGCAGGGGGCGGTCTTCGCCGGCTCTTCGGATATCCGGGCCGCTGTCGAAGGGGAGAGCTGATGGCCGGCAAGTACGCGGGCCCGGAGCAGGACTGGGTCGCCAGGAGGGGCCTGGCCCTGCTCACCGACCTCTACGAGCTGACCATGATAGGCGGATACCATGCCCGGGGCATGCACGAGGGGCCGGCCTGCTTCGAGTACTTCTTCCGCAGCCTTCCCCCCCACACGGGATACGCCGTCTTCGCCGGCCTCGACCCCTTCCTGCGAGCGCTCCAGGCACTGCGCTTCAGCGAAGGCGACTTGGAGTACCTGGCCGGGCAGGGGCAGTTCGGGGACGGTTTCCTGGAGTACCTGAGCGACTGGAGGCCGCGGGTCGATGTGCGGGCTCCGCAGGAGGGGACGGTGGTCTTCCCCTACGAGCCCGTGGTGCAGGTGAGGGGGCCGCTGCTGGACGTGCAGCTGGTGGAGACCCTGCTGCTGAACATGCTCAACTACCCCACGCTGGTGGCCACCAAGGCCGCCAGGATCTGCCTGGCCGCCGAGGGAGACCCGGTGATCGAGTTCGGCCTGCGCCGAGCCCAGGGACCGGACGGAGGGCTGTCCGGCGCACGCGCTGCCTACATCGGAGGCTGCACCGGCAGCTCTAACGTCCTGGCGGGCAAGCACTACGGCGTCCCGGTGTCCGGGACCATGGCCCACAGCTGGGTGATGAGCTTCCCCACCGAGCTGGAGAGCTTCCGGGCCTACGTGGAGGCCTATCCCGAGGACCCGATTCTGCTGGTGGACACCTACGACACCCTGGAGAGCGGCGTACCCAACGCCATTCGGGTTTTCAAGGAGATGCGGGAGGCGGGCAACGGGCAGCGGTTCGCCGTAAGGCTGGACTCCGGCGACCTGGCCCGGCTCTCCAAGGAGACCTTTCGGATGGCGGTGGACGCCGGGTTCGAGGATCCCCTGATAGTGGCCTCCAACGAGCTGGAGGAGGACCTGGTGGCGGACCTGAAGCGACAGGGGGCGAGGATCAACGCCTGGGGGGTGGGGACCCACCTGATCACCTGCCGGGACCATCCTGCCCTGTCCGGAGTCTACAAGCTGGTTGCCGTGGAGGAGGAGGGGCGCTGGCAGCCCCGCCTGAAGGTGACCTCCAACGTGGCCAAGACCACCGACCCCGCGCCAAAGGTGCTGTGGCGCTGCCTGGATGCCGCAGGCCGTCCCCTGGGCGACATCATGGCTCTGAAGGGCGAGGAGCTGCCCGGGGAGGGCCGCGTACCCGGCCTGGATAGGGAGAGCATGACCAGGCCCTGCCCCTTGGAGGGCGTGGCTTCCCGGGAGCCTCTGCTGTCCCTGGTGATGGAGGACGGCAGGCGGCTGCATGAAGGGGAGCCTCTGGAACAGGTGCGGGGCAGGGCACAGAGGCAGATCGCCGGGCTTTTCGATGAGCTGAAGCGGCTGCGGAACCCCGAGATCTACCGGGTGTTGCTGTCCCCCGGGCTTGCGCAGCTGAAGCGTCGTATGATATCGGAGGCCAGAGGACTGGACTGAGGGCACCCCAACCGGATCCCGGCAGGGGGCCCTCGACACCGAAAGGGGTTGGCATGCGCCTGTTGCTGCCGCCGCTGCTGGTGCTTCTCGCCATGGCACCGGCGGAAGAGCTGATCTACGACGATTTCGAGGACGGCATGGCCGACGGCTGGCTGGAGATGCCCAGCGGAGCCACCTACGAGGTGGTGGAAGGCCGCTACCACTTTCTGCACAGCGCCTCCGACTCGGTTGCGGCCTCGGCACTTACCTCCGATGAAACCGGAGGAATGAGCGTCGCCTCGTACTCGATCCGCGCTCAGATCGAGATAGAGTACGGAGACCTTGCCGGAGTCGCCGCCAGGTTCGACTACGTCGACGACAGCGGGTACACCCTGCTGCTGCTTGCAGAGGGCGGGGGCTCCCTGGCGCTGGCGAGGTTCGACCAGGGGGCCATGGAGCTGCTGGCCTTCACTCTGACCCCCGTGGCATACAACCAGGAGTACTGGGTGCGCTTCGAGCTGAGCGGCGACCAGCTGGGGGCCAAGGTCTGGACCGGAGCCGCCGGAGACGAACCCGCTGAGTGGGCCGTAACCGTCTTCGACACCACCTACGGCATTCCGGGCTACGTGGGGCTGGTCGCCTGGGACGAGGATATCGGCGGTACGGCGAGCTTCAGCACCTGGTACGACGAGTTTCTCGTTGAGGACGACCTTACGCTGGCCTTTGACGCCTCCACCTGGGGTGCCATCAAGTCAGCCGTACACTGAAGGGAAGGCCGGCCGCCACCCCGGCGCAGGGGTCATGAACCGGCATGGCCGGTTCGGGCGGCGGCCGGCGGGTGTTCCGGCGGCTACTTCTTCGGCTGGGCGGGCTTGGATATCTCCTCCACGGCCTCGCCCGCCAGCTCCTCGTCCGCGGTCTTCACCGCGATGTCGGCCAGCGCCACCATTCCGGTTGCAATGTTGTCGTCGTCCACCACGACAAGGCGGCGTATCTGCTGGCGCTCCATGGTGCGGGCGGCCTCCTCCACCGACTGCTCCTCGGGGCAGGAGACGGCTCCCTCGGTCATGATCTCGCCCACCTTCACCTGTGAGGGATCGGCCTCCTCGGCCACGCTTCTAACCACGATGTCCCGGTCGGTGACGATGCCGGCAAGCTGGCCGCGGTCGTCCATCACCGGCAGCGCGCCCACGTCGATGTCGCGCATCTTGCGGGCCGCCGTGACCGCGGTGTCGTTGTGGGTCAGGTGCTCGACGTCGGGTGTCATTATCTCCCTTACCTGCATTCGTCTCCCTTCCTTTCCGATTCCGGCTGAGCCTCTTCGGTGTTCCCGCCTGCCGCGGGTGCGGCTAGCAGGAGCGTACGGGCCGGCGCTTCGATTCGCTTGGGCTGGGGCACGGGACTAGAGGTTGATTCGCAGGTTGTTGATCACGCCCACTGTGCCCGCGGTGAGGGAGGCGTCCTCCTCGGCCGCCTGCCTGCAGGCCCAGGTGGGGACCGTTCCGGTCAGGGTGACGTAGCCGTCGTTGACCTCCACGGTGATGTCGTCGGGGTTGACCATCATGTCCCTGTCCAGGGCGTTCACCACGTCCTCGGCCAGGACCTCGTCGGCAACGGTCTTTGCAGGGACCACGGCGAGCTTGTTCTCCATCCGCGTGATCCCCCGCAGGCCGGAGACCTTGTTCTGGGCGAAGGGCACCTTCCAGTGGGCGTCCACCGTGCCCTCCAGCGTGAGCACCCCGCCGGAGACCGAGACCTCGACGTTGGTCTCGTCCACCGCAGGCTCCCAGGCAAGCATGTTCTCGGCCCTTACTGCTATCTCCCGGTCAGTGGGCAGCTCCGGGGGCGAGACGTAGCTGACGTTCATCCTGTCCACCACGTCCTCCACTCCCGCTATGCGGGAGGCCGCCACACGGGCGCTTGACCGGTCGCCGTAGGTGGGAACGTCGCCGGACAGGGTGACAGTTCCGTTGTCTACAGTGACCTTCGCCTGAGACGCGTCCACTCTGCTGTCCCAGTAGAGCTCGTCCACGACGCTCTTCTTGATCTCCTCATCCGTCCGAGCCATCGGTACCTCCCTCTGCGTGCCGGATCCTCTTCTTGCCTCGCTCACCCTCAACAGAACCGAAGACGGCCTTCCATCGAATCGGGGCAACCGGCACGCTGCCGCCAAAGCATTTACCAGTCGACGCTTGGTGGCTGATACACTTCCCGTTTCCGGAGCCGGTCCCGACGGAGCCGACGGCTTTCGTCGCGGGACTGGAAGGCTATATTGGCAGGAGCGCAGTTGGGCTTTATCTGGGACTTGAGTTGGGAGAGGGAATGTTAAGCGCAATCGCCGGAGTTCTGATGGCGGTCATGTGGCTGCCCGAGTCCGGGGCCAGGCATGACGGCAAGATCGGCGTCTGTTCCTCGGAGCTGAGGTCGCGGGGGCCGCATTCCTACGACGTGCTTCACTACGACGTATCCATAGAGGTCCTCGAGGAGACCGAGGAGTTCGATGGCATGGTGGGCATACTGATGCAGAGCGAGGAGGCCGGACTCGATACCATTCCCCTGGACTTCCTGTCCATGACTGTGGACTCGGTATGGGACTCCTCCGGGCCGCTTTCCTACCTGCAGGGCGACACACTGGTGGAGGTGGCTCTCTCCACGCCCCTGGACCCCGGCGACACCGTCACTGTCTGGCTGGCCTACCACGGGCACCCCACCGAGGACGGCGTTCCCGGGTTTCACTGGAACCAGGAGCTGGAGGGGCACATCTCGCACTACTCGATCGGGATGGAGCCGGCGTCGGGCAGGTACCTCTTCCCCTGCTGGGACGACATCTACGACAAGGCTACCTTCGACGCCCACATCACGGTAACGGATACCCTCTACGCAGTAGCCTGCGGTGAGCTTACGGAGGTGGAGCCGGGGAGCGGCGTGGACACCTACCACTGGAGCATGCCCCAGGAGATGTCCCTCTACGTATGGTCCATGGCCGTGTCGGACTACATCGTGGTGGAGGACAGCACCTACAGCTGGATAAAGTACTACACCTACGAAGACCTCACGGAGTACGTGGAGATGCTCTTCGGCAAGGTTGACCTGATGCTGGACTGCTTCGAGGAGACCTACTCCCCCTATCCCTGGGGAGAGAACCTGGGATTTCCCTTCCTGTGGGGCTTCTGCTACTGCGAGCACAACACCATTCCCTACACGCTGGCCAGCGAGCCCATAGTAGCCCACGAGATATCCCACCACTGGTGGGGCAACCTGGTCACCGAGGAGGAATGGGCCGAGATCTGGCTTGCCGAAGGCTTCGCCACCTACAGCGAGGCGGTGTGGGAGGAGTGGGAGTACGGCGCTGACGCCTACTCCAACTACATTGTGGAGATAATGCAGTTCTACCTCAGCAGCGGAGAGCTGGACCCCATCGTCCCGGCGGAGGACTACTGGTGCGCCACCACCTACGAGAAGGGCGCCAGCGTGCTTCACATGCTGCGCTACCTGATAGGCGACGGGGACTTCTTCGAGGGTCTGCAGACCTACCTCTCCGACTTCGCCTACGGCTCCGCAACCACCGAGGACCTGATAGCCGTGTTCGAGGCCGTCTCCGGGGAGGAGCTGGGCTGGTTCTTCGACCAGTGGATCTACGACTACGGCTACCCCGAGTACGTGACCTCCTGGAGTGCCGAGACCTCCGGTACGGGCTGGGACATCACCGTATCGGTGGAGCAGGTCCAGACGGTGGGGCCGGTGTTCGAGATGCCGGTGGAGCTCCTGATAGAGGGGGCATCAGAGGACACCACGGTTGTGATGTGGAACGACCAGCAGTCCCAGAGCCAGACCTGGACCGTGGGGTTCGAGCCCCAATGGGTGGCCCTGGACCCGGGCAACAACATCCTTCGGGCAAACGTGGGCACCGGGGTGGAGGACCAGGGCGGGGCGGTACAGCCTCCGGCCGTCACCGTCTTCCCCAACCCGGCCCGGTCCACCGTTTCCGTGGGCTGGCGCCATCACGGCAGATTCACCGCCAGCCTCTACGACATGGCCGGCCGCCGGGTGCTGCAGCATCAGGTGACTCCGCGGTCTCCGCTTCTGGACATCTCCGGACTGCCTGCGGGACGCTACAGCATACTGGTGCGGAGCGGGGAGCAGGCGGACTCCGCCCAGCTCACCGTAATCGGGGAGTAGGCCGTGGACATCGTCTCACTGATGGAGAGCTTCCGGGAGAGCTACGGGGGAAGGCTGGTGGGGGGCAAGGGCCAGAAGCCCGAGGGGAAGAACGTCTCGGAGGTCGTTATGGGCGCCCTGAAGGGTCACCCCACCTGGATGGGGGAGATACGGGGGAGGCCCGCCTCCATAGAGGTGGTGGACGGAGACATGGTCTCGGCCAGCGTCGTCTGCCGCGCGGAGGGCTTCCTCTCCCTGAAGCCCCGCCGGCTCGGAGGGATAGTGGGCCTGTACGCGAGAATCTTCCGGGGGGCGCGGTTCCCGGAAGACCCGGAGTTCGACCGGTTCTTCACAATAGCAACCAACGACAGGGAGATGATGCGCAGGGTCCTGGATGACGTAGCCTTGAGGGAGCGGCTGCTGAACCTCGACGGCGTCTACCACGTGGAGCTCTCCTCCGGCACCCTGCAGATCCTGAGGACCTCGGAGAGTATTCGGTTCACCGGTATGTCGGCTCTGTGGACCACGGCGGAGACGGCCCTTCTGCTGGCCGCGAGGATGGAGAGGGCGACGGAGTAGCGGCGAGTTGCGCTTCCCGATTCGGTGCCGGCCTTCCGCCGGTCCGCTCCAACTGTCCGCAGCGTCCCTGGCGTTTCCGAGCTGGCGGGACCCGTGCTCACTGCCCACCGGTGACCGGACGGATACTTGACCTCACCCGGCACATGATCAGTTTCTAGTGTGAGCAGAACCGCTGGAGAGTGAGGGGATGTCCATGGATGCAAGAGTGATGTGCGCACTGGCGACGACGGGGCTCCTGCTTGCCGCCTGCGGCGGGGGTGGCCCCGGGGAGACGGTCACCGGGATCACCGTGGTGACCTGGCGGCCCAACTCGCCGGGCACCTGGGACCGGGCCATAGAGATGTTCGAGGAGGCCAACCCCGACGTCCGGGTGGAGCTGCAGACCGGGCCCAGCTCGTCCACTCAGCTGCACGACATGCTCTCGCAGAGGCTGCGCAACCGCGACGCCTCCGTGGACGTCTTCGTCATGGACGTGGTCTGGCCGCCGGAGTTCGCCGCCGCGGGGTGGGCCCGTCCCCTGGATGAGGCCTTCGGCCCGGAGGCGAGGGGTCGGTTCTTCGAGGGCACAGTGGAGGCGGTTACCTGGGAGGGCAGCGTCTACGGGGTGCCCTTCTTCCTGGACGCCGGCGTTCTCTACTACCGTACCGACCTGCTCTCCCGCTACGGCCTGCAGCCCCCGGAGACCTGGGGAGAGATGGTCCGGGCCGCGGACAGCGTCCTGCTCGGTGAGGACGACCCTTCCCTGTACGGCTACAGCGCCCAGATGGCCCAATACGAGGGACTGGTGTGCGACATGCTGGAGCTGGTGGGCTCCGCCGGCGGGGACCTGATGCAGCCCGGGGATGAGGCTGCGGTGCGGGCTTTGCGCTTCGCCCGCGACAGTCTGGTGCACCTGGCGGGGATGACCCCGCCCGGCATACTAACCTACAAGGAGCAGGAGTCGCTGGAGCTGTTCGCGTCGGGGGGAGCGGTCTTCCACCGCAACTGGCCCTACGCCTGGGCCCTCTGCGCCGACACCGCCGGGTCGGAGATCGCCGGAAAAGTGGGCATCTCCAGCCTGCCGAGCTTCCCCGGCGGGGAGAGCGTGTCCGCACTGGGCGGCTGGAGCTTCGGCATCAGCGCCTACTCTCAGCACCCCGAGGAGGCCTGGAGGTTCGTGGAGCATATGACCTCCCCGGAGGTTCAGAGGATGTTCGCCGTGGAGGTGGGCAAGCCACCGGCCCGGCGGGCCCTGTACGCCGACAGTGCCGTGCTGGCGGCCAACCCCCACTTCGGGCCCATGGAGGCGGTGTTCGAGGCGGCGGCCCCCAGGCCCCGCAGCCCGCTCTACCCGCAGATCTCGCACCGTCTGCAGTCATTCCTGCACGAGGCGGTGGGCGACCCCGACAGCCGCATTCCCCGGATGGCCCGGGAGGCGGCGGCCGACATCGCGGAGATACTGGAGAGGGCCGGAGGCTAGCGCTTGAGGCAGATGCGGGCCGCCCTGCCCATGATGCTCCCGGCGGCGGTGTTCCTCTGCGGCTTCCTGCTGTTCCCGGTGGTCAGCACCATGATCAACAGTCTCTACCACGACAGCCCGCTCACCGGCCGGGAGTTCTGCGGGCTGGACAACTACCGCCGACTGGCGGGTGACGACCAGGCCCTGGAGACGGTGGAGTTCACCTTCGTCTTCGCCCTCTCCTCGGTGGCGCTGGAGATGGTGGCCGGGGTGCTCATCGCCCTGGCCATAAGCCGGGTGGTGCTGGGCCGGGGGCCGCTGCGGGCGGTGGTGATACTGCCCTGGGCGGTGCCCACCGTGGTGGCGGCGGTGATGTGGAAGTACATCTTCAACGACCAGTACGGCCTGCTGAACTACCTGGTCTACGGCGACTCCGTTGCCATGTACCGCGCCTGGCTGGCCCGGCCGGCAACCGCCCGCCTGGCCATAATCGCCGCCGACGTATGGAAGGCCTCCTCCTTCGTGGCCCTGATAGCCCTGGCCGGCCTGCAGTCGGTACCGCAGCAGCTGATGGAGGCCGCCCGGATCGACGGTGCAGGTCCGGTGAGGCGCTTCTTCCACGTGACCCTGCCGCTGATCAGGCCGGCGCTGTTGGTGGCGCTGCTGTTCCGGGTGATGGACGCCTTCCGGGTGTTCGACCTGGTCTTCGTAATGACCCAGGGCGCTCCCGCCGGGCAGACCTCGGTGATGCAGTACTTCGGCTACCTGAAGATGTTCCCCGAGCAGCAGTACGGTTACGGGGCCGCCGTCTCCGTGGTGGTCTTCGCCATCATAGCGGCGCTGTCGATAGTGCTGGTGCGCACCGTGGGCAGGAGGGGGCTGGTGGAGTGAGGCTGCTGTGGACGGGCCTGGCGCTGGCGGCCGTGGTGCTGTTCTGCCTGGGGCCGGTGCTGTGGATACTCTCCACCTCGCTGAAGTCCCCGGGGCTGGTTGACGACCGGCCGCCCTCGCTGCTGCCCGACCTGGACGCGGGAAGCTACCGGGTGGCCCTGGAGGGCCGGGGCTTTCTGCGCAGCATGGGCAACAGCCTCCTGGTGGCCGGCGCCACCACCGTCCTCACCGTGCTGATGGCGTCCCTGGCCGCCTACCCGCTGGCCCGCATGGCCGGCCGCTGGCGGGGGCCGGTACTGGGGCTGGTGCTGGCGGCGTCCATGTTTCCCCAGGTCTCCATCGCGGGGGCCGTGTACCGGATGCTCATGGGCATGGGCCTGCTGAACACCCATCCCGGTCTGGTGCTGCCCTACACCGGGCTGATGCTGCCGCTGGCCATCTGGATGCTCACGGGGTTCTTCGGCCGGCTTCCCCGGGAGCTGGAAGAGGCCGCCGTCGTGGACGGCTGCGGCCCCTGGACCACCGTCTGGAGGGTCTTCGCCCCGGTGGCGGCGCCGGCGGTCTTCACCACCGCCATACTGGTGTTCATCTACGCCTGGAACGAGTTCTTCTTCGCCCTGCTGGTGATGACCGACCCGGCCATGCAGACAGTTCCGGTGGCCATCGCCAAGTTCCCCGGGCAGTACCGGGTGCCCTGGGGGGAGCTGTCGGCCGCCGCCGTGGTGGCCATACTCCCCCTGGTGGCCATGGTCCTGCTGCTTCAGCGCCGCATAGTCAGCGGGCTCACCACCGGGGCCACCAAGGGTTAGGGACGGGAAGGGAAGCATGCGTCAGAACATTCCGGCTGCTCTGCTGATTGCCGGGCTGAGCCTGCAGGCAGCTTCGGGCCTGGAGGTGCAAAGGGGGGGGACCTGGCCCAGGATCGGCATGTCCGAGCCCTACATCAGCCTGCTGGGCTGGCGGGGTGATACCGCCGTGGTCTACCAGGTGACCTACGCCTGCTGCGTGGTGGACTCCACCGAGGAGCTGCTGCTGGTGTCCGCGGACACGGCGCTGGCCCGGTTGCCGGACTCCGTGGAAGTCCCTGAGGTCGAGCCGGGCCGTGTGGTCTCCAACCGGTCCATGCAGCTGGACAGTACCGCATCCGTATGGCTGCAGGTGGCGGTGGACGGCGCCGAGCTGGAGGCCATGTACGAGTCGTGCCGGGAGTTCGAGAGCTACCTGGACTCCGGCCCGCCCCCTGTGCACGCCGAGCTGGCGGCGGTGGACCCACAGGGACGGGTCCTCTGGAGCGGGGAGCGGGTCCTGGGATGGATAGCTGGAGAGTGCGGACCCCTTTTCGACCTGCCGCGGCTGGAGCTGGCGGTGGCCTCGCCGGACTCGACCATGGCCTACCTGTGCGTCTTCTACGGGGAGACAATGGAGCACGTTGTCATACCCCTGTCGGGTGGAGACGCGCCCTAGATAGGCACCCCTCCCCGATCCCCAGACATTCCGCCTATCTCGTCGTCCAGCCTTCGGGTCATGGCCTTCAGGGGTTGACTTTCTCAGACAATTAGGTATTAAGTATCTGAATACCGAAATACCTTGGGAAAGGGGATGTGCCATGTACAAGGGAGAGCTGGCGGAAGGAGTCGAGGCCCTGGGGGCCGTTGACTGGAGCAGGAGGCTTTTCGACTCATTGATTCCCCTTCCGGACGGGACCAGCTACAATGCCTATCTGATTCGGGGGGAGGAAAAGACCGTGCTGATCGACACGGTAGACCCCTCCATGCAGGAGGAGCTTCTTAAGCAGCTGAAGGGCGTCGGGCGAATCGACTACATTGTTTCCAACCACTCCGAGCAGGACCACTCCGGAGCGATACCGGCCGTGCTGGAGGCCTTTCCCGAGGCGAAGGTGCTGGCCACTGAGAAGGGATGCGGTTTCCTGGGGGAGCTGCTGGGAGTGGCTGCAGACAGGATGCGTCCTGTGGATGACGGAGAGCGGCTGGACCTGGGCGGCCTGACGCTGGAGTTCGTCCATACGCCCTGGGTACACTGGCCGGAGACCATGGTGACCCTGCTGGAGGAGGAGGGGATTCTCTTCTCCTGCGACTTCTTCGGGTCGCATCTGGCCACCAGTGAGCTCTACGTGGATGATGAGGCACGGGTATACGAGGCCGCCAAGAGGTACTACGCCGAGATCATGATGCCCTTCAGGAAGGCGATTAGGGGCAACATGAAAAGGGTCGAAGCCCTTGAGGTGAGTGTCATCGCGCCCAGCCATGGGCCAGTCTACGCGGAGCCGGCGTTCATCATCGACGCATACAACGACTGGATCTCCGAAGGGGTCTCCAACCAGGTAGTGCTGCCGTTCGTATCCATGCACGGGAGCACGAGGATGATGGTGGATAGGCTTGCACAGGAGCTGGCCGACAGGGGCGTGGAGACCGTGCTTTTCGACCTGGCGGTGACGGACATAGGCAAGCTGGCCATCGCGCTGGTGGACGCGGCGACCGTCGTGGTGGGAACCCCTACGGTGCACGCCGGGCCTCATCCTCTGGCGGGGTACGCCGCCGGGCTGGCCAACGCCCTCAGGCCCAAGGCCAGGTTCGCATCGGTGATCGGATCCTACGGCTGGCACGGGCACGCGGCCGAGGACATCGCTGGGGCCCTTCCGGCCCTGAAGGTGGAGCTTCTGGAGCCCGTTGTGTGCAAGGGAAGGCCCGGGGGGGACGACCTGGAGCGCGTGGCGGCTCTGGCGGAGGCCATAGCCGGCAAGCACAGGGAAGCGGGGCTGATGGACTGATGGCAGAGCTGGCGGTCGGGCTGGTATCCGATCCCCTGCTGGCCGGCCTTCTCGAGAGGATGTCCGACGGTGTGGCGGTGATGGACTCGTCGCTGCGCGTGCTGGTGTGGAACCGGGCGGCGGAGGAGATCACGGGATTCGGCTCCGATGAGGTCATCGGCAGGAGGTGCTGTAGTCGGACCCTCATGCACGTGGACAGCGGCGGCAGGCTGCTGTGTGGAGAGGACTGCCCGGTGGAAGGTACGCTGGACCGCGGCGGGGGACTGGAGAGGCGGG
>Ga0207797_1002223_pt1 | contig 13562 bp, 9 predicted proteins | sample PRCRCaboRojoPR_6_FD_187275 | JGI IMG/M metagenome (GOLD analysis project Ga0207797, IMG submission 187275) | Marine sediment microbial community from Cabo Rojo, Puerto Rico - PR CR 10% Liquid 1 (SPAdes) | ecosystem: Environmental > Aquatic > Marine > Coastal > Sediment | place: Cabo Rojo, Puerto... | reverse complement strand
CAGGTAGCTTGAGAATCTGTTAAGAATTTCTTCTCCTGTTGGAAACAGTCGTATTATACTAGAGAGAAGAACCTGAAGGTCCTGTAGAGTACAGCTCATAGCATAAACCTAACAATTCTATTAACCCCACAGATTTCACAGCAAGGACGTCAAAAAAAGGTGGAAATCATGGACCAAAACCAACCCCCCAAGACAAAGATCTTAATCACCGGGGATTTTACGGTCGACTGGAATATTGCCTACCGCAAAAACACACATAAAACCACCACAAACCAATGGAATCCAAAGAACCTGACCCAGGCCTGCCGGCAGCCCGGAGGTGCAGGGCTTTTAGCTGATCTGGTCCAACACGTGATCAATTCGCTGCCTCCCGACCAGAAAAATTCGTATGACCTGACCTCACCGGGTACCCCACAGGCGGATGTGCCTCCGGACGACAGCCGTTTCCACCATTCTTTTGCAATCTGGTCACGGTTTCCAGGCGAACGGGGAGGGAACTGGCGTGTGAAGACTTTTTTGGGGTTGGATCCTGCAAAAAACCTTCCCGCTGTCAATTCCGACCATCCTGGACCACCTCCTGTCAAAGACGCTGACCTGGTGGTCATCGATGACGCGGGGCTCGGATACCGGGACCGACCTGAAATGTGGCCTGCGGTCCTTTCAAACCCGAATGCATCCCCCTGGATTGTGGTCAAAATGGCCCGCCCGGTGGCCCGCGGTCCGCTCTGGGACCACCTGGTGCAAAACCACCCCGACCGCTTGATCGTCATCATACCCGCCAATGATTTACGCCTGACGGAGGTCCAGATCAGCAAAGGCCTCTCTTGGGAACGGACCGCCCAGGATGTGGTCTGGGAATTAGTGCACAATCCCCGCGTCAACAGCCTGGCACGCAGCGCATATGTCATCCTTTCCTTTGGCTCGGAGGGGGCAGTCCTTATGTCCAGAGGAAAGCGGCAGCGAGAGGACACTCCCATCGCATCTCAAGGTGAATTGTTTTTTGACCCGCAGGCTATTGAAGGGACCTGGAAACATGCCTACCCCGGGGGGATGATCGGCTATACAACCTGTTTAACTGCCAGCATTGTTCACCAGTTGATGCTCAATCCCGGACAACCTGATATCCACCAGGGCATACAAGCTGGTTTCTCGGCTCTCAGGGAGCTGCATAAAAAGGGATATGAGGAAAAAATTGACTCCAATGGCAGATCAGAGGTGATTTTCCCTTATGGGGATATCACGCAAACCATCATCCAGGACAGGCAGCCTCTGGCCCGTGTAGCTGTTCAGGATCCTGTCCGCAGTCTCCACCGCAGCATGGAGAGTGCAGATTCTGGAACCCAACCGGAATTCTGGACCATCCTCCATGATCGTCACCGTCAAGACCTGGACAGAGTCGCAGAACAAACCGTGTTGAAAGGGATCACAAATGCCCTGCCGGACGTGCCCTTTGGCACATTCGGATTTCTAACCACCGTGGACCGCCAGGAAATTGAGAGTTTCCGCACCATCTGTACCCTGGTGGACGAGTACCTCCAGAAAGACCAGCCCAAACGCCCCCTTTCCATTGGCGTCTTCGGAGCGCCCGGGTCCGGGAAATCCTTCGGGATCACCCAGGTGGCAAAATCTCTGGCCCCGGGAAAAATCCAGAAATTGGAATTCAACCTTTCGCAGATGAACTCCCCCGGGGAACTGCCAGACGCCCTGCATCAGGTCCGGGATCTCAATCTTGAAGGCAAAATTCCCCTCGTGTTCTGGGATGAGTTCGATACAAGCCTGGGAGACAGGCCCCTGGGGTGGCTGCGCTACTTCTTAGCCCCCATGCAGGACGGCGCCTTCCGTGAAGGCCAAATCACCCATCCCATCGGACGCTCCATTTTCGTCTTCGCGGGGGGAACCAGCCACACCATGCACGGTTTCGGGAAAGGTTTGAGCGAAGAAGAAGCCCGGGCTGCAAAAGTGCCCGATTTCACCAGCCGGCTGAAAGGATACGTGGATGTCCTGGGACCTAATCCACAACAGGGAAAGGATGACCCTTATTTCATCATCCGGCGGGCGATCGTCCTCCGCTCGCTCCTTCTTCGCAACCATCCCGCTCTCTTCCAAGAAGAGGCCGGGCTGCAAACATTAAAGATCGACCGGGGTGTATTGCGGGCATTTCTCCACATCAGCCATTACACACACGGCATCCGTTCCATGGAAACCATCCTGACCATGAGCCAGCTCTCAGGGAAAAACCGTTTCTCCCGCTCCAGTCTGCCCTCCGAGAGCCAGCTGGATCTTCATGTCAGCGGTCAAGAGTTTTTATCCCTCGTCCAAAAAGTTAACCTGGAAGGGGAAATTCTGGAGAGATTGGCCCGCTTCCACCATCAAATTTTTTGTCAGCAGATGGAAGAGAAAGGCTACCAGTACGGATCAACCACCGACGAACAACAAAAAACCCACAGCGCTCTGCTTCCCTGGGAAGAACTTCCCGAGCATGAAAAAGAGCAGAATCGATCCGCCGTCCGGGATATCCCCCAGAAGTTGAGTCAGATTGGCTACGTCATGGTTCCGGCCCGCAGCAATGAGCCGGCAGAATTCCCCCGCGGAAAAGAGGATCTGGAAACCTTAGCTAAGATTGAACATGAACGCTGGATGAAAACCAAGCTGGAGGACGGATGGGAGTACGCACCCCAAACGGACAAACCAAATAAACGCCACAAAGCTCTGCTGCCCTGGAAAGACCAGCGCCTTTCGGAGAAGGAAAAGGATAAGGACCGGGACTTGATCCGGGCCATCCCAAAACTCTTAACCAAGATCGGGTATACTGTGGTCGATATTCAGGATGACGAACAGGGATCATAACCAATGATCACAATTGGCGCTACGGGGCACCGTTTCCTGGCTGAAGAGGATAAAATCATCCCGTCCATTGATCAAGCGCTGAATAAGATTCAGCAAACGTTTGAAGGGAGTTCCTTGAACGTGGTTTCCTCCCTGGCTGAAGGGGCTGACCGCTTGATCGTGCAGCGGGCAATGGAAAGGAAAAATATATCTTTAACAGCCCTGCTCCCCATGCCCCAGGAGGAGTACATCAAGGATTTCGATTCCGCCCCGTCCCGAAGAGAATTCCAGCGCCTGGTAGATCAAGCGCAAAAAATCATTACCCTGCCCTCACCAACCACGAGAGAGGAAGCCTACCAGGCTGCTGGGCAGCAACTTCTAAACCACGCCGATGTATTGATCTCCATCTGGGATGGGCAGCGCCCGCAGGGTAAAGGAGGGACGGGTGAGATCACCCTCCATGCCCGACAGCAGGGCAAACCTCTGGCCTGGATTCACGCCGGCAACCGCAGGCCTGGAACAGAACAGCCCACAACCCTTGGCGATGAACAAGGATTGGTGACTTATGAGAACTTTCCCGGGTAAACATCCCCGGGCTTTCTCCCCAGGATGAAACATCACCATCTCTAACTTGACCAAAGCGCAAGAGTAAGGAAGGAGTATGTTCAAGAAAAATATACGAAAAATCCGGGATTGGTGGGCTGATTACAATTGGATGATCCTGATCATCTTAGGTATGATCGGGCTGACATTGGGTTTTATCGGATTCCAAAAAAATGGTCTGGCCGTTGGAAAAGAACGAACATTGTTGGATAACCTGTACCGGACCCTGGGGCTGATTTCCATGGAAACCGGGGTGGCCGAGGGGCCCATCCCCTGGGAGCTGCAGGTCGGCCGATTCCTGGTCCCCGCTGTCACTGCTTATACAGCCATTCTGGCTTTTACCGCCCTTTTTATCAAGCAAACCGACCGCATCCGGTTGTGGTCCACCCATGATCATATCCTGATCTTCGGTTTGGGTCGGAAAGGATTTCGCCTGGCAAAAGGATTTTTAGAAGAGGGGCACCCTGTGGTCGTCGTAGAAATTAACGAGGCCAACGAATGGGTGGAGAACATCCGCGCCAAAGGCGCAATCGTCATCCACGGGGATGCTGCAGATCCCACCCTTTTGGAGAAAGTTAAGCTCAAGCAAGCCCACTGCCTGATCTCGGTCCTGGGTGATGATGGAAAAAACGCAGAAGTGGCCTTGCAGGCGGAGAAACTCTCCCGGGGGAGAAAATCAGGCACCCTGACCTGCATCATTCACATCTTCGATGCCAGGCTTTGGGATCTCCTGCGGGAAAAAGAGCTTCACGGAAATCACACCTCCCGCTTCCGCCTGGAATTGTTTAATATTTTTGATCGCGGAGCCCGGAGGATGCTGGAAACCAATCCCCCCTGGAATATTTCCCCTCAACAGGGTCCCACTCATATCCTTATCGTCGGGCTGGGAAAGATGGGGCAGCGCATGGTGGTGGAGGCTGCCCGACAGTGGCGGGTGAGAAAAGGGGATACCCAGGAAAAGATTCACATCTCCGTTCTGGATCTAGAAGCAAATCAGAAAGCGGACGCACTGAATCACCAATACCCCCGCCTGGGGGATATCTGCGTCTTGGAGGCGCTGGAAATGGACATCCGTTCCCCGGCATTTGAACGGGTGAGTGCTGGTTTCATGAAAGATAATCAACCTGAGCTGAACGCGATTTACATCTGTCTTGACGATGAAACCTTCAGCCTGCAAACGGGACTCCGCCTCAATCACCAGCTCCGGGATCGGCGCATTCCCATCATCTTACGGATGGCGGAAAGCGGAGGATTGGCCTCCCTCCTGGCGGAGGAAGAAAACGATCAGAACGCATTTGGCAATTTGCGCATCTTTGACCTCCTCGATCAAACCTGCACATCGGACCTGCTCCAAAAAGGGACCCACGAAATCCTGGCCCGCCACCTGCACGCTGCCTATCTGGAAGGATTAGAAAGAGAAGGACATCCACCACAGGGTGTCGACTTATCCTGGGATCAGCTCTCCCCTTCCCTCAAGGAGAAAAACCGCCAGCAGGCAGACCGCATCCCGCACGTGCTGGCTGCAGCTGGATACAGGATCGACCCTCTCCGGGACTGGGAAGCGGACCTTTTTCGGTTTTCTGAAGGAGATGGGGGAGGACAAGATGAAGTCAGCCTCATGGCCAGTGTGGAACATGAGTTGTGGTGCAAGAACCTCGTTCAAGATGGGTGGCGGAAAGGTCCAGAAAAGGATCCGGAGAAGAAAACCCACCCCCACCTGGTGCCCTGGGAAGAACTCCCCTCCCAGGCAAAGGAAAAGAACAGAAAGTTTGTCCGCGATCTGCCCCGGATTCTGGCCCGGGCAGGATTCCAGATTGTTAGAATCAGATCGACAAACCCATAAAAGGAAAAACCTGAAACATGGCCCATGACGTCCTTGTCAGTTCCCCAACAAAGATAAACCCAACGCCGATGCGGTCGTGGCCAACCTGGAGAATAAAAGCATCAGGCGCTTTGATACCCCTCACTGGATCATCCACCTTGACTTCATCGAGGACGTGCTTAACCTGACCATGGGTGAAGGGGGATTAATCTCTGTCGACCTCAGCAATCCCGCCCCCCCGCTGCTCACGGACCGGCTTGATTCTGAGCTTCCATGGCAATGATTGACCTGATCCTACGCCATGCTTTTTAAGGCCGGTTAGGATATCCTCGCTGAAAGGATGCCAGAATACGGGAGCCCTCATTCTCACACCTTTCCTTTCCACCTCATTTACCCCATTTGAGTGCCGTCCCCCCTAGCAGGACAATCATCACCCCTTTCAGGTTACATTCTTTATAAATATATGAACCATTTCAGGCTATGATTGACACCAGGTAGGCAACTGATATACTAGAGATATATCACGGAGTATGGGTCTCCATCATCCACCGCTCTTCACATACTCTTTGTACAAAAGACAAACGATAAGACGTTCTTAGTCGTAAGGAGTTTTCATTAAATGTCCATCTTTTCTCCCCCACGGTATCAGGCTCCTTTCAGGCCCATGCGTAAAAAGGAAGAAGATACCCTCCCTATTAAAGTTTTCACTGCAGCGGAAGGGCTTATGAAAAGCGCCTTGTTCAGCTGCCGTATGTGCGGGAACTGCATCTTACAGGAAACAGCCTTCATTTGCCCGATGACCTGCCCCAAAGGTCTTCGAAATGGATTGTGCGGTGGGGCAACACCCGAGTCCTGCGAGGTGGATCCTTCCCGGCCCTGCACCTGGTATAAAATTTACGAACGCGCAGAAAAACTGGGTCGCGTTGATAAACTCTTAGAGATCAACGCCCCATTGGATGGTGATCGTGTGGGCCGCGAGACATGGCTTGATGTGGTCCGGACCTGGCGCGAGGTGGAAGACAGCCCCAAACTCAAAGACTTCTTCACGAACCGTGAGAAATTTGAACAAGATTGGGACCATGTCTTCTATACAATCCGCCAACCTGATTGGTGGGAAGGGGACAGCGAATATCATCCTCCCACTTATGAAGAGCCCATATCGCTCTTAGAAGCGAATCTGGAGACAGGATCCTTCACAACCACAGCTGAGATCGCCCCGCCTTTGAGCGTGTCACCCCACGTCATCAACAAGAAAGTAGGCTGGTTGGACGAATATATTTCAGCGGCCAATTTCACGGACAACGCCTCAGCGACCCCCAGGATGGGCAGCCTGGCCTCCAGCAGAATTTGTCTGGAAGCAGGTCTTGAGCCGGTCATGCAGCTTCAGGCCAGGGACCGCAGCCGAGCTGTTCTGGAATCGGACGCCATTGGCGCTGCCGGGCTGGGCATTCGCAACATCCTGTGTTTGACGGGAGACCACCACCGCTTCGGCCCCAACCCGCGGATCAAACCAGACCAATTTGATTTGGATTCCATTCAATTATTATGGATGCTGCGCAGAATGCGCGACCAGGGTATCTACATCGATGGGCGGCCGATTAAAAACCGTCCTGAGTTCTTCCTTGGCGCTGCTGCCTCTCCCTTTGGTCCTCCTCCCAGATATGAAGCCATCCGGGCAGAGAAGAAGATCAACGCAGGCGCCCAATTCATTCAGACCCAGCCTGTCTTCAATTATGATCGCTTCCTGGATTGGTTGGAAGCCCTTGATAAACGTAATCTGCTGGACAAAGTGCATATCCTGGCTGGAATCACACCCATGAAAAGCGCCCGAGCCGCGCACTTTATGGCTGGAGACGTCCCCGGCGTGTTCATCCCAGAAGAACTTGTAGAGCGCATGGACAACGCAGGAGATAAGGAAGGCCAGCAAGAGGAAGGCGTGAAAATCGCCCTCGAGATCATTGAAAAACTGAAAAACACCTCAGGAGTGAGCGGCCTGCACATCATGGCCATCCACTGGGAAGACATCGTTCCCCGATTAATCGAAGAGGGTGGTTTGCCGAAACCGACCATCAAATCCATAGCCAGAGAAAACTAACCCACTATGACCACTCTGACCCCGTGCTTCCCAAAAGCACGGGGTTTTTTCTATGTGCAGCTACCTACACCCTGTATAATAAATGAAGAAAGAAAAGCAGAGCAAACATAACATATCCTACAGGAGAGCACCATGAACGACAGCAAAGATAAGAGCCAAGGATGCGGTCAGGAGGGCACGGGCCATCAATTCACCCGTCATATCCCCATCTACGAAATCCTCCAGCCCGAGGGCATAGAGATCATTCATGAAAAAAGCCTGGAGGTGCTGGAAGAGGTTGGAGTTGATTTTTATCTGGAGGAGGCGCGAGAGATTCTGTCCCGGAACGGAGCCAAGGTGGAGGGGGAGACCGCCTATTTCACACCTGACCTGGTTGAGGAACATTTATCCCATGCTCCCAGCCAGTTCACCCAAATTGCCCGCAACCCGGAAAACAACGTGCTCATCGGCGGCAAAAACGCTGTCTTTGCCCCCGTTTATGGACCGCCCTTTGTCCAGGATCTGGATGGCGGCCGCCGGGAAGCCACATTGGAAGATTTTCAAAACTTTGTCAAACTGGCGTATCTCAGTCCATACATCCACCACTCAGGCGGCACGATCGTCGAACCCACCGATGAACCTTCCGAAACCCGACATCTGGATATGCTTTACAGCCACATTAAATATTCTGACAAGCCGTTCATGGGCGCGGTGATGGCTCACGATCACGCTGAAGACAGCGTGAGAATGGTGGAAATCGTTCATGGAAAGGAAGCCATCCGCGAGAATCCAGCCCTGATCTCCCTGATCAATATCAGCAGCCCCCGGCGGCTGGACGACCGCATGCTGGAGGCCCTGACCGTGTACGCCAAAGCCCGCCAGGCGGTGATCATCACCCCCTTCATCATGGCTGGCGCTATGTCTCCGGTCTCCCTGGCCGGCACATTAATTCAGCAAAACGCGGAAGCCCTGGCCGGCCTGATTTACGCCCAGATGGTCAATCCGGGCACCCCGGTGGTGTACGGGTCCTTCATGACCAACATCGACCTCAAATCCGGCGCTCCGGTCTTTGGATCCCCGGAGAGCCAGATGGCCCTCTTAGCCAGCGCGCAAATGGCCAAAAAATACGGCATCCCCTTCCGCAGCGGCGGGATGTTCGCCAGCTCGAAGGTCACCGACGCCCAGGCAGCTTATGAATCAGTGATGACCATGCTTCCCGCCGTGCTCGGCAGGGTGCACTTCATCCTCCATGCCGCCGGCTGGCTGGAAAACGGGATGACAGCCGGGTATGAGAAATTCATCTTGGACTGTGAACTGTTAGGTATGTATCACAAGCTCACCAAGGGGATTGATTTCTCCGAGGAAGCCCTGGCCATGGATTCCCTCCGGGATGTTGAACCCGGCGGACACCATCTCGGCACTCCGCATACCATGCGCAATTTCACCAATGCGTTCTACCGCTCAGAAATTTTCGATTACAAGGACATTGATCAGTGGGTAGATGATGGCAGCGTCACCGCCGCTGAATCTGCTGCGGACCAAGTCAAAAACCTGCTGGCTGAATACAAAGCCCCTGCCCTGGATCCGGAGCTGGATCAAGAGCTGCAGGACTTCATCGCCCAACGCAAAGAGGAGATCAAAGCAGAAAACTGACAGACACTGGGGTATTTTATGGAAAGCAGTTGATGGAGTGAGCCCTGCCAAGGAGTTTTGTTTCAGCCCCCTGTAAAGCAGCGGTCCCGCCTCAACTGCTTTTTCCACTTCAGAAACTTTTCACGCATTCTCATCACATCAAACCGAAAGACAGATTTCACAACAAGTCCTCAAGGCTGCCTCAGCAGCCTGCAGGAGGAAAACGCACCAAGGAACGGGGGAAACCTGATCAGCCTCTCGAAGTTGGAGATCTATGCACTTTCAGAAAAAACTTAACCAGGTATCCTCTCTGGGGATCCAGAATGGATTACAATACACTTCCAGCGTAGAGGTGAATGATGAATGAAGAGATCAACATTCATGAAATGGAAAACGACGAAATCATAGAGTTGATGAAAGAAGATCTCTATGATGGTTATCGGGAAGAGATCATGAAAGAGGTCCAGGAGCTGTTAGATCGGGACCTTGAGCCCTATGACATCCTGACCCGCGGTCTGGTGGGTGGGATGGACATCGTCGGGGATGATTTCCGGGATGGGATTCTATTCGTACCCGAGGTGTTGATGTCCGCCAAAGCCATGAAAGGGGGGATGAACATCCTGCAGCCGCTGCTGGCCGCTTCCGATGCGCCCCAACAAGGCGTTGTGGTGATCGGCACCGTCAAAGGAGATATCCACGACATCGGCAAAAACCTGGTGGCGATGATGCTGGAAGGGGCCGGATTCACGGTGATCGATATCGGGATCAATCTCAGTGTCGGAAAGTACCTGGAAGCTGTTGAGAAACACCAGCCGGATATACTGGGACTGAGCGCTCTGCTGACCACCACCATGCCCTATATGCGCACGGTGATCGAAGCCCTGAAAGAGAAAAAGCTCCGTGATGACCTGATCGTCCTGGTCGGCGGCGCCCCGCTCAATGAAGCTTTTGCCATGGAGATTGGGGCTGATGCCTACTGCCGCAATGCGGCGCTGGCTGTGGACATGGCAAAAAAATTCATGAAAATCGAGGACGGAGCCTGATCTCCTATTCATCCACAGAAGTTCTCTGGTTCACCGGAGGAACTGAACATGGAACCCCTGCAAAACCTACTTCACTCAGATACGCCTATCCTGCTGGACGGCGCTATGGGCACCATGCTGATGGACGCCGGTTTGGATCACGGCGACGCACCCGAAGCGTGGAACACCCTGCATCCCGAACGGGTGCGGAAAATTCACCGCCAGTATATCAAAGCGGGGTCTCAGATCATCCTCACCAACTCGTTTGGGGGAACATCCTATCGGTTGGCCATGCACAACCTGAATGACCGCGTATTTGAACTCAACAAAGCCGCAGCCGAAAACGCTCGCACCGAGGCGGATGCCGCTTCCCGAACGGTATGGATTGCGGGTTCGATGGGGCCAACCGGCCAGATGATGGAACCATTGGGGGAGATCCGTTTTGAGGATGTCCGGGATGCTTATGCGGAGCAAGCCTCAGGCCTGGAAGCCGGCGGGGTGGATCTGTTTTGGATCGAAACGATGAGCGACCTCCATGAAGTCAAGGCTGCTGTAGCCGGCATTCGCAGGGTCAGCCAACTTCCCATTTCCGCTACCATGTCTTTTGACACGCACGGGCACACCATGATGGGCGTCAGCCCAACCCGGGCGGTGGAGGAGCTGGAGCAGCTGGATCTAGTGTCTGTAGGCGCTAACTGCGGCACCGGCTCAGACGAACTGATTCAGGTCATCTCCACCATGCAAGAAACGGATCCTGACCTCCCCCTTGTCGCCAAAGCCAACGCCGGCATACCTGAGGTAGTGGACGGCAGCGTGGTATATAACGGGACACCTGACTTAATGGCTGACTATGCCCGTGAGGTATACCACCGGGGAGCTAAATTGATCGGCGCCTGCTGCGGCAGCACGCCTGAGCACATTCAAGCCATGGCGGAAGCCCTGAAGGAGATGGACAAATAGCGATACAACTTTCTTCCTCTGGTTCAGAACAAAACTTTACCCGCTAGCAGTAAAAAGAGGCACTTCATGAGTTTAGGCAGCTGGCTTAGAGATCGGCCCCACTTCCTGGAAATCGTTTATAAGGCTGCGGAAAACTTCGTCACCCGATTGGATCCCTTGATTTCCCGGATCGGCTACGATCGGGTGGAGCGTTTGATCACCCCCCCAGAAGAGATCGCAAAAGAGATCGTCTTTGACTGCCGGATGTGCGGGCAGTGCATCCTGCACTCCACGGGCATGACCTGTCCCATGACCTGCCCAAAACATATCCGCAACGGTCCCTGCGGCGGGGTCCGGGAAAACGGGCATTGTGAAGTCAAACCGGAAATGCGCTGCGTCTGGGTAGAAGCCTATGAACGCTCGCTGCACATGCCCATCTACGGGAAAGAGATGACTCAACTGCAGCCGCCCGTCAACAAATCCCTCCGGGGGCGAGCAGCCTGGATCACCATGCTGACCGGGGAAGATAAACAAGTGCCGGCCGGCTGGGAAGGGATTTCCGAACTCACCATCCTGGACGCTGACCACACTTGCTGGTTCAGTGCCCAGGAAGAGTGATCGAAAAAGTCCAGGGGAGAGCGCACATATGTCTCAAGATATTCTGCCTGAAGAGCGGTACATCGCTGGAAGCCGCCTGGAAAGGATCCTGCGGGCAGGGCGCTTTGCGGTGACCGCGGAGCTCAACCCACCCGACAGCGCCGATCCCCAGGAAGTGTACGACGCCGCCCTGGTGCTATCCCGGGTTTGCGACGCCATTAACGCCACGGACGCCTCCGGAGCCAACTGTCACATGTCCAGTGTGGCTATTTGTGCTCTGCTGACCCGGGCCGGGTATGAACCGGTCATGCAGGTATCCTGCCGGGACCGCAACCGCATCGCAGTACAGGGGGATGTGCTCGGTGGAGCCGCCATGGGTGTTAAGAATTTATTATGTTTGACGGGAGATGACGTTTCAGCCGGCGACCAGCCGGAATCCAAACGCGTCTTTGACCTGGATTCCATTCAGCTTTTGCGAACAGTAAAAATCATGCGGGATCAAGGCCAGTACTTGAGCGGCAGGAAAATCAACCACCCACCCCGTCTCTTCCTGGGGGCAGCTATCAATCCCTTCGTCCAACCCTATGAATGGCGTCCCCTGCGTTTAGCCAAGAAGATCGAAGCCGGGGCAAATTTCATCCAGACGCAGTACTGCTTCGACATCTCCCGCTTCCGGACTTTTATGAAGCGGGTCAGAGATCTGGGGATCGATCAGAAAGTTTGTATCCTCGTGGGGGTGGGACCGCTGCGGTCGGACCGGGCTGCAGAATTCATGCGCACCAAAATCCCCGGGGTAGTGATCCCGGACCCAATCGTCGACCGGCTTCGAAAAGCGCCTAAGGAGAAAAAACAGGAAGTCGGAAAACAAATCTGCGTGGAGGTCATCCAGCAGGTCCGTGAAATTAAGGGCGTGGCAGGCGTTCACGTCATGGCCTACCGCCAGGAGGAACTGGTCGCCGAGATCATCGAGGAAGCTGGGCTTCTCCCCCGTCCCCGCCAGCCCAAAGCGCCTGACGAGGACCCCTTCCGTCCGGATCGAAAATGGAAGCGAAAATCACCGGATTGATCTACCGGAATCGTGATCGCAGACAGAAACCACAGCCATTATGAATATGCGGCGTGGAAAGCCTGGGATCCCATTCATAAAAACGGCTAACGTAAGCAGCCCCCGGTAAAGGCTTGGACCCCTTTTCCGTAAAGGGGCCCCTGAAAGGTTATGCTGTCTCCGCGTGATTTATTCTGCAAAAAACCCTATTTTAAAGAAGGAGACAAAAAAGGGGCAGGAAAGAAAAAACAACAAAGTATGATCTCTTTCCAATCAAATGTGACACTTGTCACCATGAAGGGAAGTCCGTTCTTATATATAATTTGCCTGGTAAGGACAGTTTCATCCTTAATCACCTGATTGGAATTCAACATTTAGACCCTAAAAGGAAGAGACGTTTTTCACAAAGATTGACAAAGAGCATCGCCTTTGATATATTACAAATATACTAGAAGGACGACCAAAACCACTACAAAATGACGATAATTGAATACCACCTTAAGCAGAATGCTGGAAGATTCACAATCCATCCCATAGAATCGGGTCACAAGTGGTGAGAATCCGTTGGATAGCATGTTGCTCCCCGCATCGTTTTCATCTCAGAAACGCGGGGTAGGTTATACTACCTAAGCATCCCTGGATTTCCCAAAAAGGAGGTGGAAAAAGGAAAAAATCTGAACGAGCACCTGTTAATGACACAAAGCAAATCTTTCCTAAGGAGGATTGACGTATGTATTCGAAACGCTCGAAACTATTTACGTTTCTAGCAGCACTGATGGCACTTTCCATGATCCTGTCCGCTTGCCAACCTGCTGTAGAAGAGCCCGTAGAAGAACCAACAGAAGTTGAGGAAGTGGAACCCACTGAAGCAATGGAAGAAGAAGAGGAAGAAGAAGAAGAGGAAGCAGAACCCACAGAGGCGATGGAAGAAGAAGAGAAAGTCCTCAAAGTGGGCGTGCTGGGACCTTACACCGGTGGATCCGCCCGAACGGGTGAGGAATT